>VTLG01012958.1_pt1 | contig 31987 bp, 48 predicted proteins | sample 4694571 | NCBI WGS metagenome assembly VTLG01 (sample SAMN12604809, study PRJNA352737) | marine metagenome | biome: ENVO:00000447; feature: ENVO:00000209|ENVO:00000569|ENVO:01000036; material: ENVO:00002151; isolation source: viral sequences binned using virsorter ...
GAAAGAGCAGATGACGTACCTGCAAGACTTTCTAAAAACGAATTTGTAATGACTGCTGATGCAGTTAGAGGCGCTGGTGGTGGAAGCGTTCAAAAAGGAGCTGATCTTATGTATGACACAATGAAAACATTAGAGGCAAGAGGATAATGGCAACTACTACAACACGACAACTTAGAGAACCATTTGTAGAAGCCGCTGGTCTCGGTATAACTAATAAAGGTTTAGGCCTATTAGGTAAAAGTATTCCAACATCTACATATACAGGTAGACAATTTGTAGCTGATCAATCAGCTTTAGAAAAACAAGCAGCTGCAGCGGCAGCTAATCTTGGAACTTTATTAGGTCCACAAGCTTATCAACAATTTGAAAGTCCATACCAACAAGAAGTAATTGATGCATCTCTTGCAGCAATGGAAAGAGAACAGGCTAAAGGCTTAGGTGCATTAAGAAACCAAGCAGTTAGAGCTGGAGCTTTTGGTGGTGGAAGAGAAGCTGCAATGATGGGTGAGTATCAAGCATCCGCAGATATGGCTAGAGCAATGCAAGAATCTCAATTAAGACAACAAGGTTTTGCTCAAGCTAATCAACAAGCACTAGCACAACTACAAGCACAACAAGGTTTAGGTACATACCAAACTCAATTAGGTGGTACACAAAGACAAATTAATCAAGGTCAACTAGCAGCGGATCAAGAAGCAGCTAGAGAAACAGCCTTTGCAGATTACACACAACTAGGTTTAGTTGCTCCGCAACTTGCATCAGTAATTGGTGGATTCCCAGCAGCTACACAAATGCAATCAACACCTCCTCCAAGCACAACACAACAGTTACTTGGATTAGGAATTGGTGGTGTTGGATTATTAGGAGCGGCTAAAGGATTATTGAGATAATATGAGCAGAATTTTAAGACGACCAATGTTTAGAGGTGGCCGTGTCGAAAGACGTGGCGGCGGAATTTCTCAATTAAGACCAGGCTATGATATGGGTGGTGAAGTAGAAGACTACATGGAAATTTTAGAAGCTGTTAGAGAATCTAGACCAGAGTTACCTGAGAAAAAAGGAATGAGCACAGCAGACTATTTAAGAATAGCAAGTGCGGGCGCAGATATTATGGCTGCTCCTAGTGAAGGAACTGGTATTAGTGGAGCTTTAAGATCAGCAGCTCCTGCATTATCCGATTTAGGTACAGACATGGCAGCGAGTCTCGATGCGAGGACCGCGGCTAGAGCAGACTTATTAGCAGGAGAAGAAACTGCTATTACAGATATTGCTTCAGCTATTATGAAGAGTAGAAATTACAGACCGGACCGTGGATTTGCTTTAGATGCTAAACTTAAAGATCTACAAAAGTTTGGTGAAGAAAAACAAAAACTTATTGCTATTTTAAATAATGCAGAATTATTAGTTAAATATATTACAGAAAATAATATTGAAGGTGTGGATGATGCGGAAAGATTAGCCAACGCTAAAGTAAAAATAAATAATAGATTAGAAATTATTAACTCATCACTAAGAGTGTTAGAACCTAAAGATGAATACTTACTTGCTTTCTTAAAATCAGGCAGAGCAGGTCAGTTCTGGGAAACAGTTATTCAAGCAGAAGTAAAAGCTCAAGGCGTACCATCTAGTGATCCTAAATTTGATTGGAACAGAGTAATTAACCGAGCTGCCGGCGGACAAAAAGATGGTGGCTTAACAACTGGTTATGCTAATGGTGGTTTAACTGCAGCGATGAGTGAAGAAGTTATTACTCCTCAAGGTTCGGAAATGATGGAAGAAGAAGTTGTAGAAGAAACGCCTGCAGTAGGATCTTCTGCTCCTTTAACTTTTGAACAACTAAGACAAAGACTACCTAAAGAAATTCCCGATGATGTTATTAGACTTCTTGCATCCAGTGATGAAGCTCTACTTGAATTTTCTAATATTGCGACTCAACAAGATGTTGATGAATTTAATGTAAAATACGGAGTAGAACTTGTGTTACCGCAGGTTTAACATGATCTTATGGCAGAACAATTACCCCCTTATGAAGAATGGAAACTGGAAAATCCAGGTTACTCCAAAACATATTACGATCAACTAAAACATATAGAAGAAGGTGGTAGTCCTTATACAGGACCCGCTAGTTTATTTTCTAATGTAGCAAAGCTTTTTAAAAGAGATAAAACAGTAAAAGAAGACACTCCTAAATACGATAACAAACTTCCTGAAGTAAAACTAACTACTAAAGACGCTGACAAAATAATTAAGAAAGTAGTATTGAATGAGACGCCTGATCTAAAAGAGTTAGTTAAAACAGCCGACATTAAAATAAAAGCAGAAGAAAATCCAGAAACAATGGGTTGGGTTAACGCTCTTATCTTTGCAACGGGTGGACCTTTATCAGTAAGAGATGATAACTTACCATTAAGTTATGCTGGGTTTAGTGATAAGAAAAAAACAGAAATTGCTGACGAGCTCATGTTAGTTAATGCAAATATAGTTAAAATAAATGACACAACATATGTAGATACCAATACTGGACAAAATATATATCAAGACATAGGAAAAAATAGATTAACAGCTCAAGCTATGAATGGTTTGTTAGAAGCGGGTTACAGTTTTGGACAAATGTTAACCATCCCAATTGACCTAGCCTTTGATGAAAAATTTGAACTAACACAAAAATTAGATAACCTTTATAATAAAATGTATGAAGGTGGTGGCTTTAGAGATCCCAATACTATGGGTGAACAAGTTACTAAAACATTAGTAGAGTATGGCGTACCTTTTGGACTTGCTAGTAAACTACTTAGACCTTTAAACTTAGTATTAAAAAGTAAACTTTCTAAATTAAATAATAAAGCTGTACGTTACAGCACTAAAGCAGCTTTAAGTGTAGGATTTAATGCAGCAAGTTTTGGTGCTGCTGAATTTGTAGTAGGAAATCCAGGAGACACTATTAATGCTCCTGATTTTTGGGGACTAATTGATAATCCTGAAATAATGTTTGAAGGTGAAGAAGGTAAGACGGGTAGAAACTTAGCCCTTGCTAGATTAAAAAACAAAATTAGATTTGGTTACGAGGGAACTAAAATTGGAGCAACATGGGGACTAGTTGGAAGAGCTGCTCCTTTAGGTTTAAAATATGGTTTAAAAACAGCAGGTGGAGTATTTAACTATGGAGGAAAAGTAGCGAATGCTACAGTTCTTAGTCCATTAGGTAAAATTGCTACAGGTCAAGTGCCTTTATCAGGTATGAAAGTTCCGTTTACTAAATATACAACACCAACTTTAATGTACAGTAAGAGTATTGTACCTGGAGCATCAAGACTAGCGGCACAAGGTTTAAGAAAAGGTGGTAAACTTGCTATGTTTAAAGCAATAGAGCCTATACTTAGAGGAGTAACTGTTGGTAAAAAGGGAATAGGTTTTAAAAACAAAGGAGAAATACCTCCTTTTGATGAATGGAAATTATTAACTACAACAAATACTAATCCTTTAAAAGCAAGACTAGCTAAGATTGCTAGACCGGTTAACTATCTTACTAAAGAATTCAGAACTCCTAATGCAATTTATAAGCTACAAGAACAAGCAGGTCTTAATATTAAATCAGAAAATAGAGTAGTTAATAAATATCTTCAAGACTTAGAGGCAAGAGCTTATCAATTAGTTAAAGCACAAAATGGTTTGTTTAATAAAAAACCTGTGTCTCCTTTAGAAATAGAAAATCAAATGCAGTTAGTAGTTGCTTATCTAAAAAATCAAATAAGTAAAAACAAACTTCCAAAAGAATTACAAGATTCAGCAGAAGGATTAAAGAAACGTTTAAAACCAGCTAAATCTAAATATTTAAATATGTTACCTGAAGGGGATTTTCAAAATGCTTTAATTCCTATCATTAATAGTTACATGAGAAAGTCTATGGCTATTACTACCAACCCTTTATACAATCCACCTAAGGAAGTAGTAGAGGAATCAGTCAAAGCTATGCTTAAACTTATTTCTTCGAGAACAAATAAAGGAATGCAAGAAGAAGCTATTGAGATGTTTAAGAAAAAAGGTGTAACCAGAAAGCAAGCTCTTAGATTATTTGCTGAAGCTACTGTAAGAAATATGATTGTGGACGCTAAAACTTATACGGGAGATCCTATTAAATATTTAAATCAAATATCTAAAAACATTTTAAAAAGTGACAAGTTAATTGTTACTGGAGGAGAATTGCCTAAATCAATTAGAAAATTATTGGGTGAAGAAAAAAATGCTCAATCAGAAATTCTTCAAACCATTACTGAAATGATTACAGGCATTGAAACTAAAAAAATGTATGATGAAATTTTAGAAATAGGATTAAAGAAAGGTTGGTTTAAAAAGAACAAAGGAACATTGGATACCACATTAGAACCAATAGGAAACCTTCCAGGTCTTGGAATGTTAAGAACTAATTTAAGTGACATGTTTGCAAATCCTACAATGATTCAAGCTTTAAGAGGCAGTCAAGGTATTATAGATATGTTATTAAAAAGTAATGCTTATAGAGCATTAATGCAATTTAAAACAGGAGTTCAGTTTGGTAAAACGGGATTAAGTTTTGATACACAAATGAGGAACGTAGTTTCCACTCCTATGTTTGTAATTGGTTATGGATGGATAGGTGGTAAAGGTTCGGTCGATGACGCTTTTAAATTTATTTATAATGATATTACTGGAGCAGGTAAAAAAATTACTAATCAAGCTTTTGTTGAAAGAGTAGGTAAAGGAATTAAACTTGGTTATTTAGATGAAAGTATTGAAGCTCAAGAAATGTTAGCGGTTATTAAAAAACTTAATGAAAACCCTAACATGGTTGATAGATGGATGAGTGGTGGTTTAAAAACTAAATTTATAGATAGAGCTACTCAGTTTTATCAAGCAGGAGATAACGTATGGAAAGAATATGCTTACGTATGGAATAGAAATAACCTAAACAATATTTTTAAAGGTAATAAAAAAGAATTAATTAAACAAGAAGAATTAGTAACGGGTCAAAAGTACAATCCTGTTTCTAAAATTACAAACAAAACTAAAACTTATGACGATGCAGTGGATGAGTTTGCTGCATGGTATGCTCGAAACTTAATGCCAACATATAGTTTGGTACCTGAAGCAGTAAGAGTTATAAGAATGACTCCAATTGGAAGTTTCATCTCATGGCCTTCAGAAATTTTAAGATTAACAGGGGTAGCTGCACGAACAGCTTTAAGAGAAGCTTCATCTACTAATGTAGCTATTCAACAAAATGGTTTAAGAAAATTAATGGGGATGACATTAACACTAGGAGCTGCGGGAGCAGTAATGGATAGAGTGTTTGAACAATATACAGGTGTAGATAAACCTATGATAAAAGCGTTTAGAAGATCCTTTGCCTATGAGTATGATAGAAATTCTAGATTCACGGCAGTGCAACCAATGAAAGACAACACATTAACTCTTGTCAATTCTTCTTACGCAGATGTATGGGACTATCTTAAAAAGCCTATGAGAGCTTTCTTAAATCAAATAGGAGAAAAAGATACTAAAGTTATAGATAACAATGTAGCTTTAGGTATTTATGAAGCAGCTAAAGAGTTTGCTGAACCTTTCTTTACACAAAACTTAGCAATTGAACCTATCATTGATGCTTTACCAACAGATTTAATGGGAAGAGGTGGAAAAACTACGGAAGGTTATGGAGTTTATTCACCTACTGATGCGTGGGGAACAAAAGTTTACAAAGGAATAGAACACATTATTCAAACTGCTTTGCCTGGAACTATTCTTCAAGCTAAAAAATATGGAGACATTGCTTATGATATATACAAAGGAAGAGGTGATCCTAATGCAGCGTGGCAAAAATTTATTTCTACTCTTACAGGTCGTAAGATACAAAAATTTGATTTGTTAAAAATTATGAATCAAAAGGCTGGTAACTTTGCTTCAACTATTAAAGGAGATCTAACTTTATCAGAAAGTTTTTATCGTTCTTCGGATTGGGAAACAAGAGGACCTAATCAAATTGCAAAAGAATTTAATCAAATTCAAGAAGAATCTTTTAGACAACAACAAAAGATATTACAGTTTGTAATGGATGCTAGAACCTTAGGTATTCCAGATTATAAAATTGCTGAATCATTAAAAAGATTAAAGAACGATCAACTTGTTTCTAATATAATGTATGGAGCTAAGTTTACTCCTTATACTTATTACAGTTCAGCATTTGAAAAAAGATATGAAACAGCTAGAAGAGAGGCGGAACTTAATAACAGACCTTTACCTGATTATAATTATGTATACCCTATTGGTAAATTAGAAACAGTAATGGCAAATCACATAGGATTAGATTTAAATAAATCTTATGAAGAAAACATGAGAATAAAAAAAGAAAGACTAGAAGGATTATTAGAGAACAATAATCAAAACGAAATTGTACCTGAAAATAATATTATACCTGAAAAAAATCAATTAGATGAAGATGTATTAGAACTATTAAAAAATTCTAAAGAAGCTTCTTTAAATACACCACCACTAGACTCACAACCAGAAGCAATCGCTGTAACCGAAACAGCTTCTGCACCAATTAACGAAAAAACTGGATTGACAACAACGGAAACGGCGTTATTATCTCCGCTTGAACAATCAATCAGATTAAAACAAAGAGCATAGCACATGGCTATAGAACCCAAAACAACAAGAGAACATATGATATCCCTTTACGGACACATGACTGGAATTAAAAAAGATATTGCTAAAAATAAGCAAGACCTTAAACATATTCACGAGGACGTCGAGAAATTGGGCGGTAAGATAGACAAATTCTATTGGGTTCTCTTAGTAGCTGCGGGAACAACTACACTCTTCGTGCTTGATTTATTATTTAACACATAGGAGAAAAAAAATATGCAACTGAGTAAACATTTTAAACTTGAAGAGATGACTAAGTCAATGACCGCAACGCGGAAAGGGATTGACAACTCACCAGGAGCAGGTGATATTAAAAACTTGGAGAACGTATGTTATGAAATATTGGAACCGGTTCGTGCGAAATTTGATAAACCCATTACTATTACCTCTGGCTACAGATCGGAAGCACTTTGCGAAGCTATCGGCTCGAAAAAAACGAGTCAGCATGCTAAAGGCCAAGCGGTCGACTTCGAAATAGCAGGCGTACCAAATATTAAGATCGCTTACTGGCTTTCTAATAACGTAGATTTTGACCAATTGATACTCGAGTTTTACAACAAAGATGATCCGGCAGGCGGCTGGGTCCACGTATCGTACAATGAAAAAGGTGCTAATAGAAAACAAGTTTTAACTTACGACGGGAAGAGCTACGAAAACGGTCTTCCAGACATGGAATGGAAAGACGGAAGCGTTGTAGGATAGTGATATGCAAAACAGTTTGTTGGTGCATAAGCATCTTATTATACGTGCCGAAGCTGTAAAACCTCCAACCGACGAAGAACAATTAAAAGAATGGATGACAGAGTTTGTTGAATCTATAAATATGAAAATATTTATGGGTCCTTACGTTAAGTATTGTAGTATGCCAGGCAATAAAGGTATTACTGCAGTAGCTGTTATAGAAACTTCACACATTGCTATGCACATTTGGGATGAACCACATCCAGCATTAATGCAATTTGATGTTTATAGTTGTGGAGAATTTAATCACACAGACATTTGTAAGAAAATCATGGAAGATTTTGATATTCACAAAATTGAATATAAATATTTGAATCGCGAAACGGGATTACAAGACATATAACTTCATTTCTAATTTTGCGTAAAAATTAGCTTGTCTTAGAAAATCCCATTTTAAATTTGTTTATATTTTTAATAAGATGTTGACGTTGTTGAATAGGATATCCATTATCTCGACACCATTGATCAGCGTATTTTTTAATTAACTTAGATTCTAATCTTGAACCACCCCATTTAGGATTACCTGATTTTTTTAATGACATATACATCCATAAAAATCACCACTACCATCTTTCATCATATGAACATTAAAAGGTGCTTCATAGTACGTGGTTAAATGTAAACGAAGTATATCACACAAATCAAAACAACTAATTTCACTTAGTATTTCTACTCCTTGTAAAATTTTTTTTGTTACTGGAATTAAAGTATACAGACCATCATTTAAAATAATTAAATCCATGATTTTAATTCTTCTCCCATTACTTTACTAGCTATGTCAATTTTATTACGAAGAGCTTTTACAATCTTTTCATCTACAGTTTTTGGTGCTATAAAGTCAACGTATGTTACCGACTTCTTTTGACCTATTCTGTGTGCTCTGTCTTCTGACTGTAGTCTTTTTTCTAAATCATATCCATTAGAAAAATAAACCACTGTACCTGCTGCAGTTAAAGTAATACCATATCCTGCTGTTTGAGGATTACCTATAAAATATTTAACTTTAGAATTAGGATCCTGAAATTCTTTAATAGCTTTAGCTCTATCTTTTGATGAGGTTGCTCCATAATACTGAACCACTGTTTCTTCTCCATATTCTTTACTTACTATTTTAATTAAAGCTTCTATGTCATGAATGTAGTTAGCCCAAATAATTACTTTGCCTTCTACTTCATCTAATAAGTCTAAGAGTTCATCAGTCCTACCATTTTTAAGATCAGTTGTAGTACCATCATCATTTTTTAGGTGCCCACATGTGATCTGATGCAAACGCATCATTTGTGTTAAAACGTGAGGCGCGGTTGCCATTTTACCTTTTAAAGAAGCGAGGGCCGCGGATTTCATAGTAGCATAAGCTTCTTTTTGTTCTTTACTTAACTCTACTTCTCTTTTTATATATACTTTATCGGGAAGATCTAAGCATTCTTCTTTTAATACTCGATAAGAAAAACCTTTTAAGATATCAGCTAATTCACCTAATCTTTGATAACCATGTACCAATTGTACCCTACGCCCACCAAAATTATGAGTTTTCATAATTGCATATCTATTTTTAAAAGAATAATAAGAACCTGACTCTAATAAATCTTCATGTAAAAAAGCGCATTGACTAAATAAATCTAAGGGAGATTTAGTAACAGGAGAACCTGTAAGAATTCTTTTATAATAAGCTTCTTTTCCTAATGCCACAATAGCTTTAGTTCTTTTAGCTGTAGGAGTTTTAATAGTAGTAGATTCATCAACAGCCATCAAAGCTCGATGTGCACGTAAAAATTTTCCTGCAAACAATCTACCTTTGTCTGTGCTTAAAGCCTCAACATTCATGATTAGGATGTGAAGGTCATAGCCAGATTCGAATAATGATTGATACTCTTTATCCTTTGCTTTTGATGTTGAAGCAGTCCAAAGTACCATCTTTGGTTGTATGTGACTAGCTAAATGTAGTGGAATTTCTTGATTAAACCAATTGTTATAAACACCTTTTGGTGCTATAATTAGCGCGCCATTTATTTTGCCTTTATCATAAAGCATAGACATATTATCAACTAATACTTTAGATTTACCGGTACCCATTTCCATAAAGTACGCATAATTTTTTTCATCAACAGATTTTTCTAAAGCTTTAATCTGATGTTTATAAGGTTTAGTTTTAAACTTATAATTAGTAAGATATCTTACCATCTTCTCATAATCTTTTATTTTCATTTTTCTTCTTCTTTCTAGTTGACAATTATATAAACACTATTATATAGTCTGTCAAGAGAATAATAGAAAGTATTATGAAAAATAAAATATTTGAATTGTATAAACCTAAGTCTTTAGCAGATTTTTTATCTTTTAAAGAAGAAAACCCTAAAGAAAATTTTGTGTATGTATTACAACATCCACCCGCTAATATAAATATATTAGGTGCATCGGATTTTGGTTATCTAGTAATTTGTTTGCCTAACTTTGGTCCAGATTCTCAAATAATATTTAGTTCTAGTCCTTTTGTTTTTAAAATGAAAAAAAACTTAAGGGATTTTAGAGAACAAGATTACGTATTATTAACAGGAGATCCTGCAGTGATAGGAATTTCTTGTGCAATAGTAAGTGATAACACAAACGGTAAATTTAATCTCTTGAAATGGGATCGACGAGAGGCTAAATACTATCCAATTAATTTCGATCTCTATCAGAAAGGATAACAATGAGTGAAGTAAATAAAATGATGTTAGAAGATTCAAAAGATCTTTTAGATAATGTAGAAGTAAACACAATTGCATCAGAGTGTGTTAAGTTAAAACAGAAAGAAGATGAGATTGCGCAGTTAGAAGAGCAATTAAAAAATAAAAAGAATGAGGCAGATTATATTAGTTCAAATGTAATTCCAGAATTACTAGCTGAACAAGGATTATCAGAAATAAAATTAGCTGATGGTTCTAAAGTATCTGTTAAAAAAGAATTCAGAGCAACAGTACCTAAAGATGATGTCAAAAGGGAAGCAGCTCTACAATGGCTTCGTACTAACGGGTTAGGAGATATTATTAAAAACAATGTTTCTGTTACCTTTGGTAAGGGGGAAGACGACAAGGCGAAACAACTGTTGGACCTTGCAGCTGAAAATGGATATGAGCCACAGCAGAAATCTGATGTGTCTTGGAATACATTAACAGCTCTATATCGGGAGCGTGTTGAGGCCGGCCTCGACATGCCTGCCGATTGCTTTAGTCTATGGATTAAAGATAAAACTAAAATAAGCCGGAAATAACTAATGGAGAATGTATAATGGCTAATGATATGACAGCTAAAACATCAGGATCCGTTGCCTTGTTTGGTGACGACCTGCAACAAGGTTTTGAAAACATGACGCAAGAAGATATGGCGTTACCGTTTGTCAGAATCTTAGGACAACTATCACCTCAGGTAACTGATGGTGATGCGAAGTTTATAGATGGTGCTAAACCAGGCATGATTTATAATACTGTTACCAGCGAATTATTCGATGGTAAGAAAGGTATCAAGGTTATTCCTTGTTATTACAAAAAGGATTATCCAGAATGGTCGGATAGAGGGGATGGCCCAGGTGCTCCTGTGGCTTCTCATTTACCGAACAGTCCGGTAATTCAAACTGGTAAGAGAGATGGATCTAAAATTAGATTACCTAATGGTAACTATTTAGAAGAGACAGCGTCTTACTATGTTTTGGTTCAAACAAAAGCTGGAGGAATGACACCAGCGTTGATTACAATGAAATCTACGCAGCTTAACGTCAGTAAAAAATGGAATTCTATGATGAAAACCATACAAATACCTGATGGAAAAGGTGGTTTTGCCATCCCTCCGATGCATGGGGTAGTGTATAACTTGGCATCTGTATTACAAAAGAACGATAAAGGTTCTTGGTATGGATGGTCTGTTACACAAGACAGAATAATGGGACAGGAAGATAAATCTTTGTACTTAAGTGCAAAAGATTTTAATAAGAGTGTCTCAAAAGGAAACGTGCAAACAAAAGCAGATGTGGAAGAGAAAAGTAAAGATAGTACTCCGTACTAAATTTATTTTGAGGGGAGTTACGGCAAAAATCTCCATTCGTTACCCAGCGAGATCTCCCCTTTACAAAGAAATGAGAATGTAATATATGGACAAGTTCAAACAAATTTTTAGCGGATTAACAATAGCATATGGACAATATCAGCCCGGTGACAGAGGAGAAAATGGTAAACAACAAGGTAAAGCCTTTATTGTTCGAAAAACAGTCACAGACGAACTTTGGACCAATCATATTGAAGGAAAAGGTCCAGCACTTGGGATTATCCCTATCACAGAAACTAATGATTGCAGGTGGGGGTGTATTGATATTGACGAATATAACTTTGACCATCTTAGCTTCATACAAAGTATTCGAAAGCTTAACCTCCCCTTAATAGTTTGTCGTTCTAAATCAGGCGGCGCACACGTATTTTTATTTACAAAAGAAAACATTCCAGCATCTTTGATGCAATCCAAATTAAAAGAAATGTCTATCGTATTAGGTTACGAAGGTTCAGAGATATTTCCAAAACAAACAGAAATATTAGTGGAACGTGGGGACACTGGTAATTTTTTAAATTTACCCTACTACGATAAAATGAAAGGACTAAGATATGCGATTCATGATAACGGTGATGCTCTTACACTTGAGCAGTTTTATTCTGCGTATGATAAGTATAGTTGCACCAAAGGAGATGTTGAAGGAATTCGAGTCACAGAGAAGAAAAGAGAGGAATCCTTCCCCTTGGGACCGCCGTGTTTAAACAAACTAGCAGTAATAGGATTTGGTGAAGGTTCAAGAAATAATGCATTATTTAATATAGCGGTGTATTATAAACAATCTAAACCAGATACATGGGAGGATGAAATTGTAAAAGCAAATATGAAATTCATGGACCCCCCATTAAGTAACAATGAAGTTCAACAGTTAATAAAATCTGTTAACAGAAAAGGTTATGATAAATATAGATGTAAGGATGCACCTATTAATTCTGTATGTCAATCAGGATTATGCAGAACAAAAAGATTTGGTGTAGGATTTGGCGAGGAAGAAATGCCGGTTCTTGGAAGTTTAACTAAATATACTTCTAATCCTCCTCAATGGTTTTTAGATGTAGATAAAAAAAGAATCGAACTAAAATCAGAACAACTTTATAATCCAGGTATGTTTGCGTTAGCTTGTTTAGATCAAGCTAATAAAATTGTACCTGTACCTAAACCTAAAGATTGGAAACAACATTTTTTAAAACCAATGATGACTAACTTACAAGAAGTAGAACCATTAGAGTCTTTAGATCCTATTAATGAAGTGACAGGACTTTTACAAGATTGGACTACTAATAGACAAACAGCAAGAACATTAGACGATATCTTTAATAAACTGCCTTATACAGATGGAGAGTTTACATATTTTAGAATGGAAGATTTTTACAGTTTCTTAAAAAAGAATAACTGGGACATGGATAAAATTAAAACTGGAAATTTAATTAAAAGATTAACTACTAAAGAAGGATATAGTGAAGATATATTTATAGAAGAAGTAAGAATGACCATTAAAAAACAAACACCAAGATTAATTAAAATTAAAACAATGAAAAAAATAGAAGCGTCTACTTCTAAAGAACCTTATCAACAAGAGAACTTTTAATGAAATACTCTAAAGATGTAGGGGTCAATTGGCATTTAAGATTTAGATTAATAATACACGAACTAACAGAAGAATTAGAATTAACACAAATACAATTAAAAATAGCGGAAAGGAAATTAAAGAAATATGAAAACAATAATACTAGGACCCCCAGGGACAGGAAAGACAACAACGTTGTTAAACTTAGTAGATCAATTTCTAAAAGATGGGATAAGACCTAGACAGATAGGTTACTTTTCTTTTACAAAGAAAGCTGCAACAGAAGCAGCCACACGTGCGGCCGAAAAATTTAATTTAGATATAGAAAACGATCTTCCATTTTTTAGAACTTTACACTCCTACGCATTTAATCAATTAGGAATGACTAAAGAAAAAATGATGAAACAAGAAGATTATAAAGAATTTGGACAGAAATGTGGGATTCCCATTAAGACTGCAAAGTATTCTACAGAAGATGGTACATTTAATTCAGACAATGAATATTTAACTATCATTAATACAGCTAGAGTTAAACGTATGGACTTACTAGAGTATTATGATTCGCGACAAAATATTTTAGATATAGAACGTGGTACTTTATTTTTATTAGCCGAAGAATTAAAACGATTTAAAAAAGAAAAAGGACTTAAAGACTTTACAGATTTACTGGAAGACTTTTTAAATAAAGAGACTTTAAACAAGTTTGAAGTATTATTTATAGATGAAGCTCAAGACTTATCATTACTACAATGGGATATGGTAAGAAAGATATGGAGTCGCGCAGGGAAAACTTACATTGCAGGTGATGATGACCAAGCTATTTTTAAATGGGCTGGTGCAGATGTAGATCATTTCATAGCTTTAAAAGAAGAAGTGGATGACATTCAAACCTTAGATCAATCTTATAGAATTCCTGGTGGACCTATACATGAACTATCTCAAAAAATAATAAGTAAAGTACAAAATAGATTTGATAAAGAATATAAACCTAGAGAAGAAATAGGAATCTTAAAAAGATATTCCGATATTACTCAGGTCGACATGAGCAAAGGTGAATGGTTAGTTTTATCTTCAGCCAACTATTTTTTAGAAGACGCAAAAGATTTGTGCGAAATTCAAGGATGGTACTTTCAATACAAAGGAATTAATTCTGTGCCTTTAAAATTATTATTAGCTTTAAATAATTGGGAAGCATGGCGTAAAGATGCACAATTAAATCATTTAGAAATTAAAAATATATATGAGTATTTAGGATCCAATGTTTTAGTTGGATTCCAAAAAGGTAAAACTTTACATTCAGATGTAAAATATACATTAAAAGAATGCAAAGAAACCCATGGATTAATTACCGATAAAGTTTGGTATGAAGCTTTTGAAGGACTTGATCCAATGACAGAAACTTACATTCGTAATATGAGGGCGAATGGCGAGCAAATAAATAAAAATCCTCGTATAAAAATGTCAACAATACATGGAGCGAAAGGAGGAGAAGCTGATCAAGTATTACTTATGCAGGACCTGACAGGTGCGGCAATTGAGACTTTTAGTCATGATCCAGATGAATTACATAGATTATTTTATACTGGTGCGACGAGAGCGAAGCGTGAATTGCATGTGTTAGATCCTAAGAATTTTGATCGAGCTTACATAATATGACAAATAAAGATATGTTTAAAGGAACAACTTATAAATCCTTAGAAGAACAGGTAGGTGGGAAACACTACCGAAATATGCCTATTCAGCCAGCTGAATTTATTAATGAAAATAAACTCTTGTTTGCTGAGGGAAATGCTATAAAGTACATTTGTCGTCATGCGATAAAAGGAAAAGAGGAAGATGTGAAGAAGGCAATTCATTATTTAGAAATGATACTCGAAAGAGATTACTCGTGAGGAATACTCAAATTCCTCTCTTTGCACCCGAAACAGAATGGGTAGCCCCACATGAACTGAAAGATTTATCAGGAGCCAAGGAAGTGGCGATTGATTTAGAGACTTATGATCCTGAATTAACCACTTTAGGCTCGGGTAATGTCACGGGAAAAGGGCACATTGCTGGCGTTGCGGTGGCCGTAGAGGGCTGGTCGGGCTATTATCCTATAGGACACGAGGGTGGTGGAAATATGGACAAAAAACTCGTTTTAGAGTGGGTCCAGGACCTCGTAAATCAAGAAAAACCACCTTTTATATTTCATAATGCTATGTATGATGTCTGTTGGTTAAGACAAGCCGGTATAAAAATTAGAGGTAAGATTGTCGATACAATGATTGCAGCCTCATTAATAGATGAAAATAGACTATCTTATAGATTAGATATCTTATCAAGATATTATGTAGGTTTAGGTAAGAACGAATCTTTATTAAATGAAGCAGCCAAAAGTTATTCAGTAAATCCTAAATCAGAAATGCATAAACTTCCTGCAATGTATGTAGGTGAGTATGCTGAACGTGATGCTGAAGCTACATTAAAACTTTGGCAAAGACTAAGTACAGAATTATATAATCAAGAATTAATGGATGTCTTTACATTAGAGACAAAATTATTTCCTTGTTTAGTTGACATGAGATTTAAAGGTGTAAGAGTTGATCTTGAACATGCGGACAATTTGAAAAAAAATCTTATGAAACGAGAAGCCAAAATAGTGAGTAAAATCAAGGATTTAACAGGAATTGACGTTGAAATTCATGCAGCTCGAAGTATTGCAAAAGCGTTCGACAAATTAAAACTTCCCTATGATAGAACAGAAAAAAGTAATGAGCCTAGCTTTACAAAAAACTTTTTACAAAACCATCCTCATGAGTTAGCTCGATCAATTGCAGACGCAAGAGAGATTAACAAAGCGCATACAACTTTTATAGATTCAATTACCAAGCATGCACATAATGGAAGAATACATGCAGACATAAATCAGATTAGATCAGATCAAGGTGGAACAGTAACAGGAAGATTCTCAATGAGCAATCCAAACTTACAGCAGATTCCAGCGAGGCACCCGGAGCTCGGACCGATGATTAGATCTATATTTATTCCAGAAGGAAATCACAAATGGGGATCATTTGACTACTCACAACAAGAACCTAGAATTTTAGTACATTATGCAAAACTACAAAATTTAGAGGGAGTTGATGAAATTGTTGACGCATACAAGGCCGGAGACGCGGATTTCCATCAGGTCGTGGCCGACATGGCAGGCATAGAACGGAAGCAAGCTAAGACGATTAATTTAGGTCTTATGTATGGAATGGGTAAAAATAAATTGATGGCTGAACTAGGTTTAATGAAAGACTCAGCAGGAAAATTAATTGCTCAGTATCATAGAAAAGCTCCTTTTGTAAAACAACTTATGGATAATGTTACACGTAAAGCAGAAGACAGAGGTAAGATTAGAACTTTAGGAGGTCGTGCGTGTCATTTTGATTTATGGCAGCCAGTACAATTTGGTGTCTTTAAACCATTACCTCTAGAACAAGCTAGAAAAGAATATGATGAACCATTAAAGCGTGCATTTACTTACAAAGCTTTAAATAAATTAATTCAAGGTAGCGCGGCCGATATGACAAAAAAAAGTATGGTAGCTTTATACGAAAATGGTATAATACCTCACATACAAATTCATGATGAAGTAGATATTTCTATTGAATCTGATGCCCAAGCTGAAAACATTATAGAGATTATGGAATCAGCTGTAGAACTTAAAGTTCCAAACAAAGTTGATTACGAACATGGTGCTAATTGGGGAGAGATTAAATAATGAGGTATTTCTATGGATTACAGATTCACAGGTATATTGATAATATTATTATGTTTGTTGGCTTTTTGCGTAAAGCCCATCCAAAATCCTACATTGAAAAATCAGTCTAAAGACTATATACTCCCTAAGCCAAAACCAAAAAATGATTGATAAATACATATTAAAATTTTGTGACATGTTAGATAGATATACTGCATGGTTAGATAATTTATTTTTTGCACCTCGTTGTAAATGTAAAAAGAAAAAGAAAAAGTAATGCCTTTTAGATCTGAGAAACAAAGAAAATTCTTATGTAAGAACAAGCCTAAGATTTGTAAAAAATGGGCTAAGAAATATGGAACGAAACCTGTTAAAAAGAAAGAGGGTGGAATGATTAAACAAGCCCAAGCAGATTATGATGGTAGTTATATTTACGGAGACTTAGGTGGAGTAAAAGTATCTAACCCAAGTTATAAAAAATATTATAAAGGAATGCTCTAATGATGGAAAAAATTTTAACAATGTTGGTTGGACTCCTAATTGCATTAGGGGGCTGGTCCTTATCTAGAACTTTTGAACTGTCAACTATTCAAGCAGTGCATGAGAATCAAGTAGAAAAACTTGAAAGAAAAGTAGAAAAATTAGAAGATCAAATGGATCGTATGGTGGACTCTGATAAAGAGATCATGGAACAACATGAAGATCTATTTAAAAAACTAGAACAAGGCAACACAGGGTATAGTTATAACTAATGGCAAAACCTTTAAAAATTTCTGAAGAAGCAGCCGTGCAGATGCCGATGAAGACGGTTGCCTCGTTGATCATGATGGTCGCGATTGGAACCTGGGCATATTTTGGTATTAATGAGAAGCTCAACCAGCACAGCACCAAATTAGAATTGTTTGAAAAAGATTTACAACACAATACTGAGTTTAGAATCAAATACCCGCGTGGAGAATTAGGGCAGTCTTCCGGGGAGGCCGAACTTTTCATGCTTGTGGAACATATCGCAGGTTTGTTAGAGGAGGTGGAAGAAGAAATAAAAAGTATGAGAAATAATAAAATCAATATTGATTTTTTACAAGAACAAGTTAAAAAGCTTAATAAAGACGTTGAAAAATTAATTAGAAACGGAAACGGAGCACACTAATGGGTGATATATCAATCAAAGGAAAAAGTCCTATCTTGAGACAAGGATACAAAAAAGGTGGAACTGTTAAAGTTAGAGACATCAATAAAGATGGAAAAAAAGAAGGTTGGGAAGTAGCTAGAGCTAAAGGTATGGCAAAAGGAATGGGTAAAAAAGTTGAAATGAAAAAAGGTGGAAAAGTTAAAAAAGGATATCATAGAACTAAAGATGGTGGCGTTGCTAAGAAAGGTTTATATTATTATATGAACCGAGCCAAAAAAAGAGGCACTAGCAAACCAGGTAAAGGATCTGTTACAGATAAAGCATTAAAAGAATCTGCGAAGACAGCTAAAAAATAATGCCGGGAATAGCTTTAAGAGGATATGGTCGAGCCTACATGGCTAAAGGTGGTAAGACACCTGCGTGGCAACGTAAGGAAGGTAAGTCAGAATCTGGTGGATTAAATAAAAAAGGTGTTGCCTCTTACAGAGCTGCTAACCCAGGATCCAAACTTAAAACAGCTGTTACAACTAAACCCTCAAAATTAAAAAAAGGATCTAAAGCTGCTAAAAGACGTAAGTCATTCTGCGCGCGTATGAAAGGGATGCGTAAGAGACAGAAGTCTAGCAACAACACAGGTCAAGATAGATTATCTAAATCATTAAGAAAGTGGAATTGTTAAAATGGTAGAAATTGTATTTGCATTGTTACTTCTGCAAGATCATAAAATTATTGAGCATCGTTATCACGACAGCTTACAAAATTGTTTAAAAGCCAAGCGTTATGCCATGAAGGACAAAAGCGCTAAAGATAGAGTAGTCTATAAATGCATAAAATCTAAGGCTAACATCGAAGTGTACATGGGAGAGAAGAAAATTCTCTCGTTAATTCTTGAATAAAAAATCTTACGCATTTTTTCTTAAAAAAAATAGACCTAGAAACAGAGTCGCACAGCAATTAAGTGATGGACGTTACCAACAGCGTGTGGTAAGAAATAAAAAGGCCTATGACAGAAAAAAAATTCAAACACCCGAAAGTTAAATTCGAAACCGAAGTCGTTACAGGTATTTGTGGCGCATGTAATTTACATACATTGTTAGTAGGCATAGACAATACATTTTTTAGATGTATAAGTTGTGGTGAAGATCTAGAGCAAAAAGTTAATGGAGTTATTAAGTATATTAGACTTGATAAACACATGGATCTGAGACCCGATGGCAAGGATTAAATTTACTAACTTTACTCCAAGAGAGAAGCCTCCAAAGAGGCCGAGACGCCATAAAAAAAATTTATCAAAGAGCGAAAAAAGAAGTTATAAAAAATATAACCGACAAGGACGTTAATGAAACTTACATTGATGTTGTTGCTGTGTTCAGTGACACAAAATGACTGCTTACCACCTTACCGTTGGCCAGAACAATTTAATTCAACCTATGATTGTATGATTGCAGGCTATGAAGAATCTATTATAAAAATGGAAGAAATAGGGCGTGAAGAAGTTAATAAATATAAGCTATTTATAAGATTTACCTGTACACCAGAAAATACTATTTAACTTGCCTGCCGTGAGCATGAGGCTCACGGCAAACAAAAGGTGTGAGAAGAGAAGCCAATCTTATACTAAAATAATATACTTGACAAGCCTTGTTTTATTATTATACATTCCCATATATGAGAAGATATAATAATAAAAGAAAGGAAGGAAACAATGGCTGATCCAGCTAAATTTAAGTCGGTATCTGTTTCGATACAAACTTATAAAGTATTAAATTTTTTACGCCAAGGTAAGATAACCGACGCAGATTTAACTATAAGTAAAGCAATTGAAAGTCTAGCTAAAAAAGAAGGAAAGAAACATGGATACAAGAACGGAAAAGGTGAATAAAGAAATTTGTTCACAATGCAGGGGCAACGGTTATGTTCGCATTCTTGTAGAAGAAGGAAGAGAAGAAATTATAGCCGATTGTAACAGGTGTGATAATCAAGGAGAGATATTTGAAACACAACAATAAATATATCTATCCAAAAACTATCCGCGTCTCGATAGACGGTAAACGTCATTATGATATTAATGATAAAGAAAAGTTACCGTCTGTTACAACTATCTTGTCTCAGACTCAAAGCGCCGAAAAAACCGAAGGGTTAAGAAAGTGGCGTGAGTCTAAAGGCGAGCTTGAGGCAACGCGGATCGTGGATGAGAGCGGTGCACGTGGCACAGCTATGCACAAAATATTAGAAGAATATATCAAAGGTGATGGTTATCTTGATCTAACAAAAGTTGGTAAAGAAGCACATAATATGGCCATGAAAGTTATATCTGATGGTTTGTGTAATGTTACAGAATATTACGGCTTGGAATCTACATTATATTATCCAGGTCTATACGCAGGAGCAACCGATATGATTGCTCTTCACAATAATAGAATGACGATTATAGATTTTAAACAAAGTAATAAACCTAAAAAAAGAGAATGGATTGAAGACTATTGTTTACAATTAGCAGCTTATGGTATGGCCCATGACTATATGCATAAGACACAAATTGATAAAGCAGTTATTATGATGTGTACTCCAGATAACTTTTATCAAGAATTTGTAATTGAAGGAGAAGAGTACAGACAATATAAATATAAATGGTTAGGGAGGGTAAGTAAATATTATGAGCAGAAGCAAAGAACTGACGCAAATAATGAAAAGACTGAATGATTTAGCAAATGCTGCAATGAAAGCAGAGCATCCAGGTATGAAACAAATTTGGACTGATAAGTGGTATGCGCTAGTAAAACAATATGGAAAAACAATAGAAAAACAAAAGGAGAACGCTAAATGAGCATGCGTGTAAGAGATCTACAACAGTATCTCGAAAAATTTACAATGGGAGTTAAAGGAACAGGAGTGTCTGATGCCCATGTATATATAGAAACTCAAGACGGACACTTAGAAGAAATTAGAAAAATGGAAGTGCAAGACAGTAGATTATTAAAAGCTAGTGAACCCGTTAGATTAGTTTTTAAAACAGAATCTATTAAAAGATTTAGAGCACCAACATTTAAACAAAGTTAATGAATCCCAAGGGATAACGGTACCAACGGTGCCAAGCGGGAGACTGCGCGGCACCACAACAAAGAAAGGAAAAACATGGCCGAACTAAAAGAAGAACATTTTCTTCGAATTGATGAAAACAAAGATAGGATTCTTCAATCAGAAAAAAAGAAATTACAACATCAAGTCTTAGATTTAGAAATGACGTTGCTGAAGATCAAGGAGGTTATTCGTGAGCACGAGAAAAGTAACGATAACAAGTAATAATATTAGCGCTAAACAATGGTCTAATTTATTATTGGAACTTAATTTAATTACAAAAGCTTGGAAACCTTACGCCACACTTAAACTAGAAGCTCGTGGCCTCAATAATGTTATCAAATGGGGAACTACGCCACATTGTGGACAAAGATCAAATGATTAGTAATCTACCGCGCTATAAGAGAAATTCTAGGGTAATTTTTTTTTTCAGTGATAAGAAATATATGGCGGTAGAGGCGGTAGAAGGTCGAAAATGGAGTATAAGTGTTGGTATTAGCGAATAATAGGTCTACCGCGATAGCTTTTTTAGGCGGTAGAGGGCGGTAGATGCAAATAAGTGTTGGTATTGGCTGTTTATTTACAATGTATCCTGCGCGCGAGGGAATTTTTAGTTTTAGTAAAAACAAATTTGCCTAAAAATTTCTCTTATAGTAAAAGAAATTATGAAAAGACTTAAAAAATCCAAATATAAACATGTTGTTATTAAGAAGAAAAAATATTATTTCTATAAAATAACATGGTTGGATATCACCGGGGATGCGGGGCATGCAGATTTACATACTGCAATGGGCTTTATGCCATCAATAATGGTAACCCATGCATACTTATTGAATAAAGATAAGAAAAATGTTAGAACCTTTGCAAGTTATGAGGAGAATGATGAATTATTCTCAGATAGAAATGTATTCCCTAAAGGGTGTATAATTAAAATGGAGAAAATAAAACTATGAAAATGATAGACTACTACAAAGATAAGTTTATGATTTGGCAATTACACAACAGAAGAGAAATTGTCTGTTTTGTGGCAGGCCTTATTATTGGCGCAATTCTAATTTAAGTGAAAAATAAAATAGAACAAGAACAATTTGATCTTAATGAAAGCTACAAGCAATCATTAAGAAACAAAGCCGATAGAAATCCTACACTGACAAAGAATATGCCCCATGTTAAATGGGATCAGATTCCACCATTGAGAGGACCTAATCCTGATGGTATTAAAGCACCATACACTGTTACAAAGAAAAAAATTTAATTCGATTTTCCTGAAGGTTTTAATTTCTCAAGTGATTCTGAGTGTTCTATTGTTATGGTTTTTGATTTATCATTAATCAAGATGTTGTGATCATCTACAATTTTTTTCATTCTATCTTTCAAATCGTCTATACTTAGATTGTCCAGATTACCTGTCATAATCATCTTCTGATCTACATATAATCCACCAGCTTTTCCACGTGCAACTTCTGCATTAATGGCTGCAGACCACGCTCCCTTCGCTGTCGCTTCATCTCTTAATTTAGCAAGCTCACCTAAATGTCTTTCAAAGGTAATACCATGCTTCTCTTGAACTTCAGCTCTAAGCTCACCAATATATTTAACTACTAATGGAGATATCTTAGGATTCCTCAACTCACTAGCTGCTTGTCTAGGTCTAGTCTTGTAACCTGCTTGTAATGCACATTCCGCTGGAGACATACGTCCCTCATTGTAAATAAGCAATTCTGCAAATTTCATTTGTCTTTCAGTTAATTGTCTTGGAACTCCCATAAGATTTGACTTATACCGTAAGCTAGCGTACAAGTCAAATGTGAGATATATCATAATATTAATACTATTATCTGGCTGTGTGAAGGACTATGATTTTAATCCTTTCACCACAGTTATGAGACAAATTTATAAGGCACAGTACGATGAATCCGGAGACCAAACTTTGGAAACTTTTAAAGAAAAACACCCCAGAAATTAGGTGGTCTAGGATAGAATCCTGGGCTGTTCCAGGCATACCAGATTTACTTGGTTACCACGATTCATGCGGATTTTTTACTGTTGAGCTTAAAGTTACAAACACTACAAAAGTTAAGTTTAGTCCACATCAAATTCTCTTTCACACAACACATACAAAACGTAATTTCATCTTGGTTGAACAAGCCCCTAAGGGCTCTCCTCGTTCCATAAAACTTTATGGGAGTACATCGATCCTCGGTCTCCTAACCGATGTCCGCGAGACGCCATGCTTGGCGCTTAATGACTGGCACCACATCAATCGCTTGATGCTTGACGCTCCGTTGGCTTGATGCTTGAAGCTTTGCTAGACGCTTGACGCTTAGGCTTGAGGCTTGACGCTTCAGTGGCTTGAGGCTTAAGGCCCGGACCAGGTCGAACGCTATCTTTAGCCGTCGCTGTTGAATCGCTAATTGCCCGGTCCAGTTTATTACGTAGCTTGCGTAATTCTTTATAATACTTTGGGTGATGCCACATATCAATGTAATTTCTTCTTGGCTTGGTGCTCATGTTTTAACCAATCAAAAAATGCTTGACAATCATCCAGGTACCATTGCGGCAGCGTCGCGTGGTCCTCCAGGAACCATGGCAACAAGTCGCCGCGTTTAATTTTTTTAGTGCTTGCCATAACTAACCACCTTTACAGCAGGATCCCAGCATTGTCGACAATCGCCACACCTGCCGCCCTGCTTCGGTGCGGGACAGCTGGCGTCCTTCAATACTACCATCGAAGAGTTGGGCCAGGTTGTATTCTCTTGCCCAATCATTGGAGGGGAGAACCTAATAACAAGATTGTCAGGCTTGCTGTCCAGGTGATCCTTTATCCACGCTTCACGCGTTGGCATCCAGTGCTTAACTGAAGGTGTTAACCTGCAGACATCGTATATCTTGTTCAGGTGATCCAGATCCTGCACGTCGCCGGCGTCGTGCCATCTAAAATATTTCTGTCTTTTAATTTGTGTAACTATAGCAGCTGTCCAGAGCTCATCCTTCAGGCTGGCCAGTCTCACATATTGCGCGGCTTTAATTGCCTTGTATCTTGTGTAGTTACCCTTCAGAGCGTAACACATAGAACAAACTGAATTTTTAATTTTTCTTAATTTAGATCCTGTTTTGCATTCCCATGCTGGCAAGCTGTAAGATAGGCCAGGCATTTTTGATGTTCGAGTCATGGACCCGGTTATTGCTGCTGCTTCTTTTACTTTCATATAATCCTTTCTGTTATACTCTTATATAATCCCATATGTACCAGCTGTCAAGGGCTTAATGCTTAACGCTTAAAATAAATTCTACTTTAGAATCATTCTAAACTGGCCCGACGCTTGACGCTTCGCGCTGCTTGGTGCTTTTATCATATATCAACTGTGGGTTTACTGATCAGGTAACTCAACCCACAGTTGTCCAACATCGTCGCTACCCTTTCAGGTCATTGCTAACGTCCAGTGAAATTGCCAGAGGCAAAATATGTACGCCTAGTTGGTCATCAATCGTAAATTCCTGATCCCAGATCCATTAGGGCGCCGGCACGCATTATCGGTAATAACCTAATGGATCAGGGATCAGCTGTCGCGCAACACTATCTTCTCAATTACAGATTCTGCATATCGATAGTGCCTGTAATCACAACTGATCCCAGATCCATTACAGCAATATTTGGTTTAATGCCTATAGGGCTCCCATAATGGATCAGGGATCAGTTCTGGTGGTGGCGCCATTAGACTTTTGTCTCGAGACCACAACCAGAAGTTGTCCCAACTCTTCCCACTTTAATTCTATAGATTAAAGCAGTAATAATTAAAAAGCATTATATACTATATATTCCCATAAGTCAAGAACTATTTTCAAAATAAATTATTTTTTTTACTTGACTTTAAAATAAGAATAGTGTATAATCCCATACATAATAAACAGAAAGGATATATAATGATAACTGATAAACAATTCAAGATAACTTATTATGCAGAAAAACATCAAAAGCATATTACTAGATTAGGTAAATGGGTTGAGGGTTGCAGAATATATGAGGACAAGAAAGGAAAAACACATTTTACATATTGGGATATTGAGGCAGATAATTTTAGAAATGCGTCTTTATCTTGGTCTATAAGATATTAAAAAATAACACTTGACAAAGGGATTATAATAGTATATAATCCCATACATAAACAACAGAAAGGAAAATATGTCAACACAAAAACAATACTTCATAATAGAAAAATCAGTTTGGAACTTTAACAAAGAGCCAAGATATTCAATTATGAAAGATAGAGCATATACATTAAATGAGGCAACAAAAATGTTAATTGCTTATGAACAATTAAATGATCAAGAAGAAAAAACATACTATCTTCAAGAGGTGGATTTACTTTTAGGACAAGAAAAACCTCTAGTATTAAATAATGAAGTTGAAACTAAAGCAAATGGCAAAGAAATAAATATTTCAGAAGAAATGCCATTTTAAGTATTGACAAGAGTGTGGGATTAATATATAATCCCACACATTAACAAGAAAGGAAACTATGCAAAAAATAAGAATGAATACTGAATTTAGAAATAAGATTTTAAATCGGTATGTTGAACACGCAGAAACAGAAACGACGCAAGAGCAACAAGCTTTTCTCCAAGCAAGAGAACAAGTGGATAATGTTTATCCAAAAGCTTTTGAACTTGCAAAAGCAGTTGTATTAAGGGCATATCCAAGTGAAGATGTTGCGACTTGCAAAACTTTAAAACAAAAATATGGACAACCTTTAGATGTTGTTGCAAAAGATAAATGTTTTTATTTCTCTTATGCAAAAGATGAACTGACCGAAGATGAAGATGAAAGAGACAGAAAAGTATCTGAACATTTTGATTTTGGTTTATTTGGTAGTCTTGATAATAGTGATTATAGTGGAAGTGATACAGGAAAACAATTTGCTTATGCTTATAAGAGAGAAGAACTAAAAGAAAAAGATTGCAACCCAGATATACTTGCACAACAAAATGGGAAAGATGATAACCCACATAAAACTAAACACATTGACGCAAACAACAAGGCACTTGGATATAGTAATTATTCAAGCTACAATTCTGATGATGATAATTCAGTTGGGATTACAAGAGAGTTTGATAGTCAATTTTATTTAGATATTATTGGAACATCACATTGTCGTTCAAGAACTATTGCTTGTACTAGAGAGGAATTTTTAGTTTTTAAAATGTTGAAACAAGCAAAATCAAATGTAATCACTTGCCACCAAAAATGGATTGATAGTATTGAAAAACAAAAACAAGCTATGAAAACAGGATTGAAAGCTTATAGATATTTAAGCGAGGGTGTTGAGTTGATGAAAGAACTTGGTGTTGAAATTGATGAGGCAGAACTTGTCAGATGTAATTCAACAGGATTAACAATTTATAATCCTGTCAATCTTGCTAGTATGATTAAAGGTATGAAAAATACTACAATGACAAGAGAGCAAAAGATTGCAATAAGAAAGGAATACGAGGCACAAAATAATATAAATTAACACTTGACAAATGTATGGGATTAGTATATAATCCCATACATAATAAACAGAAAGGATAATAAAATGTTAAAAGCAATATATTTCGCGCTACACTTCGCGATGATTTTTTTAGGTGTAATAATAGCAATACATACTGATATGACTTGGATAGGATTAACACTATCTTTAGTGATGACTATTAAATTTTTCTTAATGATACCAAATCATAGAGAGGATTTTTAATATGACAATAACTGAACTTGAAAAAGAAATAATCAAAGCAATTAAAATAGAAAGTAAAATACCTTTAACAAGTGAACAACCTTATAAAGATTTAATGAAGTTTGTGAAAAAACTTTTTAAGGAGTATAGAGAATGAAATATTGTCAAGGACCACTTTGCCATACTTACGACACACAGGACAGGAAAAGAGGACCAAAAGGAAACAAAGTAAATCAAACTAGAAGAAGAAGTAAGTTTTATTATTTAGGTGGCAATGCCTGTAATACTCAATGTCAACAAGATTGGTTTGATAAGTTTGGCGAACAAGCAGTTAATTATTTTGGTAGAATAACTCAACCAATAGTATTGCAAGAGAACAACGCGTGGCGAAAACAATATCGTTGGAGTTGGCAAAGCGACAACACTCAAGCTAGGCATATCTTTTTTAATATGGTAACAAGAGAAGAAAGGGACATAACTGAACAACAATATGATGATGATAATTATACATTAAACACTTGACAAAGGGTTTATAATAGTATATAATCCCACACATAACAGAAAGGATATATGAATATAATATATAACAACAAGACATACACAATACCAAAACCATTTGACCAATGTTATTTTGGTGCAGAACCGACAAAGGTTATGACGATTGCCAATAGGTTTAATGATGTAGGCAACTATCAAGCATGTAGGTTGCCAGCGTTTGCAGTAGCTATCTATGACACAATCATAGGTTGTGAGGCGACTGAGGACTACGACACAATGCAAAAGGGATTGGATTGGTTTAGTAGAAACTTCACTAAAGAATATATGGCATTACTAGATTAACTTTCTGTTAATTAGTCTGCGCAGTTTAGATACATTCTAAACTGCGCGATTCAACCCCAATATGTATGCAATAAATGCATCAACTACAGGTTGTGCGCTGGAGCGCGAGGGGTCCCAGCAGGATCGGGACCGACTTCTAAAAACATAACCCCCTTACCCCTTTTTTTAAATAGGGGTCCCAATAATTTTACCTTTAGGCCTTGATTTAGAGATAAACAGGCTGTAAAATCGTTTTAAGGAGAGAAACAGAACCCTAAAAATTCTGCGCAAAAATTATATGAAAAGAAAAAAGAATACCTACTATTCAAAAGTAGTTTTAAAAGAAAGCCCTTACAAAAAAAAGCAAAGACAGCTAAATAACTATGAAAGACTCTCAGATGAGAGAAATTACATGCGAGCTAGATATAATTCGATGTATAATAAACATAATTCTAAAAAAACAGCTAAAAGTTTGAAATGGGGAGAGATACCAATTTCTTACAACTGTTATATTAGTTGGGAAGAGTTTTGGAATGCTTGGGAAGTCCATAAAAGAAAACATAAAGGTATGTATTGTGCTATTACTGGAGAAAAAATGACTCATATTGGATCTAATCATCCTGATGATGAAAAATATTCTCGTAACTGGAACAATATAAGTGCGGATCGGTTAGATCCTCTTAAACCCTACACAGTTCAAAATATAATTTTTGTAACTTGGAAAATAAACAAACAAAAAAATGATTTTCCTCTTCAGTCTATGCAAAAACTTCTCGACATTTATGAATCTAGATTTGTTAAACTTGAAGCTATTAATTAAACATGGCCTATTTAAATGCAAACATACCTACGACGTATGCACAAATAAAAAGAGAATATTTATATGATCTTAAAAAACATCATGGAGAAGTTGAAGACTGCATTATTTTTGGTCTTACAAGTCTTGGGGGCCGTGCTATATTATTTCACGCTCTTATGGCTAACGGTGCAATATTTTATCGCTTACCAATTAGCGCGTTTATTCAAACGGGATTTAGACCCGAGAGTGTGCCCACAAGACGACTTGATGAATTGGAGCTTTGGAATTGTTTTTCTTACTATCCTACTGTCACTCATTGGTCTATTCTAAGCGCAGCTTCAGGATATTATTTTGGTAAAGATAAAAAGAAACATCACGGTCGTTATTTATTTACTGTAGATTGGGGACATCCTGATGTTAACATGTTAGATACAGATCATTCCGAAATACCACAAGAACACAAATGTGCTCACATCATTGCTCTTAATGATGGTAACTTTGCAGCACAACCAAACAATAGATGTATTTGGGATTTACCTTCGTTTACTGTTAAAAATAATATTCCAGATTGGAAAGTACAAACTAACGAATGGAATGTAGAAGACACTGGTAAATGGAAAACTCAAGACACAGATAATTTTTTCTATGAGATAGAAGAAAAAAAATGAACCAAGATATTATAGACAAGTTACCACCAGACGTACAAAAAGAATATATGAAGATGGCTATCAAGCTATCTGAAAAAGAAAAACAAATAAAAGTTCATGACGACTTTTTAACTTTTGTTAGACATGTTTGGCCTGAATTTATAGAAGGCAAACACCATAAGAGAATTGCAGACAAGTTTAATAAACTTGCTAAAGGAGAAATTAAAAGATTAATTATAAATATGCCTCCTAGACATACTAAGTCTGAGTTTGCATCTTTTTTACTTCCTGCCTGGATGGTTGGTCGTAAACCTGATTTAAAAATTATTCAATCTACTCACACAACTGAGCTTGCAATTAGATTTGGTAGAAAAGCTAAAACTCTAATTGATTCTCCCGAGTATCAACAAATGTTTAAAACCACGCTCCGCGAAGATTCACAAGCTGCTGGTAAATGGGAAACCGCGCAAGGCGGTGAGTATTACGCGGCTGGTGTTGGATCAGCTATTACTGGACGGGGCGCGGATCTTCTAATTATTGATGACCCCCATTCTGAGCAAGATGCTTTGAATATGACAGCCATGGAACGAGCTTACGAGTGGTATACATCAGGACCACGTCAAAGGCTTCAACCTGGTGGAGCAATTGTTTTGGTTATGACTAGATGGAATATGAAAGACTTAACTGGGATGTTATTAAGATCTCAAAAAGAATTAAAATCAGATAAGTGGGAAATAATTGAATTCCCAGCAATACTTCCTTCAGGAAAACCTGTATGGCCTGAGTATTGGAAGAAAGAGGAATTAGAAGGTGTTAAAGCTAGTATTAGTATTGGTAAATGGAATGCACAATGGATGCAAAACCCAACAGCAGAAGAAGGATCACTAATTAAGAGGGAATGGTGGAAGGTTTGGGACAAAGATCATATGCCAACTTTAGAACATATCATTCAAAGTTATGATACAGCCTTTTTAAAAAAAGAAACAGCCGATTACAGTGCCATTACAACATGGGGTGTATTTAGACCAAGCGAGGACAGCGGACCGAATTTAATACTGCTTGATGCAGTTAAAGAACGATTAGAATTTCCTGAATTAAGAAAAAAAGCATTAGAGCAATATAAATATTGGAATCCTGAAACAGTTATTATTGAGTCTAAGGCCTCAGGTTTGCCTTTAACATATGAGTTGCGAAAAATGGGTATTCCTGTTATAAATTACACACCTAGCAAAGGTAACGATAAACATGCTAGAGTAAACGCTGTTTCGCCGCTGTTTGAAAGTGGCCAAATTTGGGCGCCAGATTTTAAATTTGCAGAAGAGGTTATAGAAGAGTGTGCATCATTTCCTTATGGAGATCATGATGATTTGGTGGATAGTACAACACAGGCGGTAATGCGATTTAGACAGGGAGGATTTATTATGCACCCAGAAGACGAAAAAGAAAATTTCATTCCAACGCCAGTAAGAGAATATTATTAAGATGGATGTAAATAATTTAACTAATATCTATAACCAGAACCCGACTTTACAAGGTCAGTATACTTTACAACAATATTTAGATATGTTTGGTGGAAGTTCTACACCAACTCCAACCCCTACACCTACTCCAACACCAACACCTCCTAATCAAGGAATTATTGGAGCGGATATAAATACATATCAAGGTGGTGGCGGAGGCGGTGGAATTCCTATGGTTGGAAGTGATGGTCGTATTGCAGATTTTAATGAAGCAATTACGGCAAGACAACAAAGATTAAATAACCCAGGCACCGTTCAATCTTTTATAAATAATTTTACAGGTGGAGGTCAATCTCCAGCATTTGGAATTGCACCAACAGAAACAACTCCAGGAAGTTTAAATACTAGTATGTTAGCAAGAGGAATGTTAGGAGCAAAAGATATGAGAGCAACTTCTGGTATTCCACTTGGAATTGGAAGTATGTTGGCAAGAGCAATGCCAGACAATTATTATGACAAGATGACTTTAGGCGATCAAATAGTAACTCAATCTTATATGGGTTACACAGATCCAAATACTAATATGGCAAACAAAGATCCATTTGGTATTAATGTTAGATCTATGTTTGGAAACTATGTTGAAAAAGCACAAGAAATTTTAGATACTTTAGCTGAAAAAAAAGCAAGAAATAAAGGTGTGTTATCGGATTATGATTTAGCAAGAGAAAAACTTTATTCAGATGTAGTTAATAAAAAGAAAAATGTTACGGCAGATCTTGCACTAATTCAAAAAGCAAAAGACGAAGCAGCTAAAAAAAATAAAATAAGACAAGTTAAAATGGAAGAAGCTAGAATAAGAGGAGATAATCCTTCTGCGGGTAGTTTCAGTAGTAATTCTCCAGGTGGTATTTCTCAAGCAACTTCAAGAGCCGCAAGAACAGATCAAAGTGGAAATCAAATGAGTGGTTGGGGTTTAAAAAAAGGTGGAAGAGTAAAAAGTTATTTCGACGGCGGGTTAGTTAGTCTACGGAGACGCTAGTGGCTGAATCATTATTTACAGATATCATTAACAACTTAGGTAAGTCAAAAGTTAAAGTTACCGGATCAGGTAGTAAAACTGGTAAACAACAAATTGTCGGCGCACCGAAAGGCATTACTTCCGATAAAGAAACAATTAACCTACAAGGTAGTGCAGAGATTCCTATTACAAACAATGTAGATTTTTTACTAGATGGAACATACGATAAATTTAGAGACAACATAGAATACAAAGACAATCAAATTTTTTTAGAAGACGCACCGAGCAATATTAATAGAAAAGTTGGAATAGGTATTAACAAAGACGGAGAAGGTTTTGGTGGTTATGCTAAATATGACATTGACAATAAAAAGCCCGAGTTTTTTCTAGGATATAAAAAAACATTCGCGGGCGGCGGTCTAGCAGAAGAGTACTACGGTAAAGATAAGCTAGATTGGATGAAAAATTATTCCGATCAAATGACGTTTGAAGAATACCTAAGATATAAACGAGCTGGTTCATTTGCGGAC
>VTLG01010407.1_pt1 | contig 31986 bp, 50 predicted proteins | sample 4694571 | NCBI WGS metagenome assembly VTLG01 (sample SAMN12604809, study PRJNA352737) | marine metagenome | biome: ENVO:00000447; feature: ENVO:00000209|ENVO:00000569|ENVO:01000036; material: ENVO:00002151; isolation source: viral sequences binned using virsorter ...
GCCAGAAAATGCGTAATAAAATCAACGGTTTAACTAGGGTCCAAGGGGGTCAGGAATCACCGAAAAACCCAGATAAATTGGGGGTCTCATAGTTCATTATTAGCAGTTCCGTACGTTTCCACGTGGAGTGCCTGGCATTTATAGAGTAGGTGTTCTGCTCGTGCCAGACGTATCGGTCCCTGGGTAACATGGCCTCTAGCTCCTCAAACCAATAATAAGACAATGCCCACTTGGCCTTGGTGTTTCTCAGTTTGTCTAGCAAGTCCAAATGGTCATAGTGACCAAAGTCATCTTCGGTGTAATAATGTTCCAAATTCTTGTATGGTGGGTCGAGGTAAAAGAATGTGTCTGGTTGGTCATACTTGTTGATAATATCAAGGCAGTCCATATTCTCAGTAGTCAATTGTAATAGTTTCTTTACATAGTCTGGTTGACCGAACTTCTCAGTGTAGGCCACAAACTTGTGTTTGGGGTCGGGACTTTTATATATCTTACTCTTAGCGGTAAACCCTTGGTTGCCTGCGAATGTTTGTAACTGACATAGCATATACTTAGCAGCAAGTGGATAGTCAGGTATGATAAACTCATCACCATACACATTGAATATCTCGTCCCGATACTCGATAAACATTTCATCACTACCCAAATCAAATATGTAAGACTGTAGTACCTCTTGATAGTGTTGATAGTCTACTGCTGCACAAGCGAATACATTAACCAAATGTCGGTTCAGGTCATTGTAGACATTAGTTTGTACTGGTGTTTTATCACTACGCCAATAAACCCACATGGCACCACCGAATACTTCAACATAGGTAGAGCAGTGTGGTATGTACGGACTTATCCACTTGGCGTGCGTTGCTTTGCCACCCATGTATGGGAACATTAGAACAATCTCGATATGTTAGTAAGTTTGCCTGCAAAGTTTCTTACCAATATCTCTTTTACATCATTAGTAGTTACACCACGACCCGCTGTGTACTTGGCTTCGTACTCTAATATGTCCATGTTGCCTAAATGATGTTGCCAGAACCCATCGCCTATTTCTTTATTAGACATTGACACCATATGACCTAGTGTATCGCAGTATTGCATAAACTCACATAAACGTATTTGGTCTTTGTCATCAAAACCATCTGTAGTGTAAACAGTGGTGCTGTCTCTATAGGGTGGGTCGAAATACAAATATGCCTTAGAATCAGTAGGCGGCATAATGGTAGCAAAGTCGCCATTTTGTATGTTAATTACCCTGTTTCTGAAGAAGGCGGAAGTGGCCCTTAGTAAACCCTTGTCAATAAAGGGTTCTTTGTGATGTACCGTTCCGGGGGGTGTGGCATACCTGCCTTTTGAGTAGTTATAGACTTTCCACCACCCATTGAAATTTATCTTCATCATAAAAAATAATGAGGCGGCATCCTTTACTGGGTCACCATAGCCATCAATGTACTCTAGTTTGATGGTGTTGTAATATGCCTTGCGTTGTTTATTGTCCTCATGGTCAATGAACAAATACGTTTCTTCAAGGGTATTTACAATGTCTATAAACGCCTCTGGGCTGTCTCTTAACTGGCGATAGAGTTCTACCAACTCAGTGTTAGCATCATTGATAATAAAATCTACATTCGGGTATTTCTCTGCTACCCAATGTGTCACGGCACCACCGCCATAGAACGCATCAACGAATACAGAAAAATCTTCATCGGGCCAAAAGTCTACACCGTACTTCTTCCGCATACGGTTCTTACCGCCCGTCCATTTGAATAAAGGTTGTATCATCAGCTATAGGATAACACACCCGCTGAAGTTTGTCAAGGGTTTTACTTGAGTTCTATTTTGATAGCACCAGAGGGTACAGCATAGGTGCTCTTACCTTTTGCTATTTGGGGTATGCCAAATTTGACCTGTTTAGGTCGGCGGTCACCATCCACTACGTTACCAAAAAAGCCACTTTTCATATTGAGTATCATTAGACTGTCGAACTTTTCTACTTTCTTATATGAGTCGAACACCCAAGCAGCGAGATACTTGTCCATGACCAATTGCATTTTTGTTCTATCGCCTATGGCCGGGAACATTTTAGTGCCAAGAAATGTGGCATCTTTTCTGTCCATGGTGTAATAGACTCGTTGCAAATAGTCGATGAGCATTTTACGAGCTTCAGGTGTTTTGAGTTGCCATTTGGCATCAGGTATATCATTACTGAGATATCGCCAGAACCAATCACCACCCATAGTACGTGGGTCCTTCTTAGTGCTTGGCACTAGTCTAAACTGAGCAGGGTTGGCTTTTATCGTTTTACCGTCTTGTTTCCATGAGTCTGGAAACCCATCCTTTACGGCGTCTTTAAGTAGTTCATAGTTAAAGGTATATACTTCACTTGCCTTCGCTAACCCCTCTTCCTTACCAGCGTGTATGTTACCACCAGAGTCTTTGACCTCTATTGACCAACCATCTATGATAACATCCCCCTTGGCACCCGCACCCCTAGAGGTCGGTTTCTGACTATTGAGTCCAAACATCAGCAAGAATAGTTCGCCCTTGCCTACACCACTGGCAGACTGTTCGCTAAACTTGAATATGGTAGGAGCCAACTCTTTATACATTGGGTTAGACCTCACCTTGCGTGGCACTAATGACACTAGGTGTTGGAATATCGGTCGTTCAAAGACCTTTGATGGAAACTTTAACTTGTCATCTTGTAGTGACTTGATAAACGATATCTTGGAGGTGGTGTCTACCTTAGAGGTCATTATGCCATTACGCACCAGTGTTTTAGCACCGCCTTCATACCATGAATACTGTTCTAGAGCCTCTAGTTCTTTTTCAACCAGTCCCTTTGTAAGAGCATTCTTTGCAGCCTGTAACTGTTCTTCGTCAGCATCTTTAAGCAACGATGTGACTTGAGCTTTGAGGCCTCGTCTGTCGAGGCCTCTCGCCACTTCAGCTAAGAGTTCAGCTTTAATATCGTCATGTTCTAGGAATGTAAACATAATACTATTTATTGTTTGGAGATTATTTCGAGTTTGGTTCTTAATACTTCTATTTCATCTTTGAGTTTGAGTTTTTTCTTTTTGAGACTACTAACTTGGTCATCAGGGGCATAATACTGATTATGCTCTATCTCTTTATGTATCTTTCGGTGTTCGTTTACTAACTGGTTCATATGGTTTGTTACATCTTCAATAATGCTGTTAGTTCTTGCAAACATTAGTTTCTCCTCTAATGGTAGTTACCAGGGCCCATGGCGCCGCCACAACCTCCACACATACCGGTACCGCCCTGTTCTTTGAATACATCATTAAATACAAATGTTGGGCTCATGCCCGTATCATCATAATGTACTGTTGCACCATTCATATATGCCAGTGCAACTGGGTCAATAAAAAAACTAGGTGCCACTTCGGTATCACGTTCTTCCTTTTTATCAGCAAAGGTTAAACCGTGTTGCATACCAGAACACCCACCACCATAGACAAATGCTCGAACACCTGTCATATTATTTTCAACACACATTTCAACAACCTTTTCTCTTGCTTCTTTAGTAACTGTTACGTTCATGAGCACGGCTCCGATAATACAAAACTACTGCCACATCCACACTGTCCCTTACCAGGCACAGTCACTACAAAATTGGGCATGAAGTTGGTTAAGTCATAGTTGACAATACCGCCGTCAATAAAATCTGCGGTGAACTCATCAATAACAAACTTGCCTTGTGATAATGACCATGTGAGTTCACCCTGTTCTGGTTCGTGATGAGGTTCTGTTTTCCACTCGGCGATGAGACCACCACAACCCCCGCCTTTCAACTCGTAGCGAACCGCAGCATCCCCCTTACGTTCAAGGATACTGTTCATCTGCCGTATGGCATCATCTGTTACTGTGATGCTCATTTAATGAGAAAATACCATACCAGTGTACCGACCACGGCTGCATCTAGACATATCGAATAACACAGATATGCCCGAATCACCCATGGTCTGGCGTTCCGGAGGTACTTCACGGGGTTGGCCTCGTTCTATCATTTTAATTTCCGAACTTCCTTAAAGTAGCAATGCCGTCCTAACTTGGCATCATATTTCTTCAGTCTAAGTTTCTCAGTAGCACCCATACCCTTAGTAGGTTTGGTTGTAGTGTAATAATAGCCTGTACCTTCTTCCGATACTAGTTTAACTATTCTGAAACTTTTAGCCACATCTATATCCTCTCATATAAGCCACTGAAAGTCAACCCTTTATGTGAAGGGTATATCTCTCTGGGTCAATTCTTTCATCCATCGTTCCAATTCGTCATATCCACCAATATGTACAGGATAACCACGGTCTCTGCCATCAAACATTACTTGTGGCACCTTGTTGGTGTTGGGGAACTTCTTAAAGAATGCCGCCTGAATATCAGCACTCTCCATTACATCTATATACGTGTACGGAATATTATGATAGTCTAACAGCCATCTAGCCTTAGAACAATATTCACATCCAGATGTTCCGTAAATCTCATATGAGACCTTTCCATTCATTCTGTATTCTCCCTGTTGGCATACTTGCCTGAGGTTTATCTTCACACCCACATGGGTTGTCTATGGTACATTCACAAGGGTCACAAGTACAGTCAACACAATGGCAATCTATGTTATCACAAGCCATTTTAGCTCTCCTCTTGTTTCTTGAGTTTTTCGTGTCTATACTCTAGTTCTTCTTTTGTTAATGGTTCTTTACGACTTCTTTTAATAGGTTCATCCCAATGAGAACCGTAAAGGGTTTCTGAATCAGCAGCACTCTTACTGTGATATGCTTCAGCTTGTTCACCTACTTCTAGTCCATTAGGTGGAGGTGATACTGCGCGTCCATCATACGGTGCATATACCCACTCACTCAAATGTCGTTTCAATGCAGGCGATGGACTCTCATTACCATGTCCTAATTGATACCGTTTTCTATCACTGTAATCAGACATCGACAAACTCTCTATTTTTTATGTGTTGTTCTTCGATTTCGTCTTTAGACTGACCGTGATACTCTACAGCGAGATGTTGCGTAACCATCCACTGATTCATATTCACCCAAGCATCAAGTGACGGGTCATACGCCTTAAACTTACCCAGTATTCTACCGTATTTACCAACAGCATCTTTGACTGTTACAAGTATACGAGTTTCACCTTTTGGCAAATGAGATTCAACAAACGCTTTGGCTGCGTTGCCATACTTCTTTTCTTCTAAGTCTCTGGTTCTACTTTCTGGAGTGTCTATGCCATATAGACGGATACGTTGTTTCTTCAACCACACACCGAACCCTAAGTCGATATCAACATCTACAGTATCTCCATCTATCACCTTGACTATTGTACATGAGTATTCAAACATACCACTATTTATTCTTTTGTTGGGCTCTCGGTGTCTTTTGGTTTCTCTCGTTTTGGAGGCACACTACTTCTATCACCTCTATCATAATATGTTAAGTCCATATCTAATGACCCTAATACATAAGGTTTAAGTACAAACTCACCATTACGATTTATTAAGAGATATACTGTTTGACCTGGTGTTTTATCATACATGATAGTTGCAATGTCCCTCATATCGTTAATGGGGAAACCATCCATTGCGACTATTACATCAAAGTTTTGTAAACCCTGTTCAAGTGCCTCTTCCTCTAAGAAATTCATTACCACACCAAACGTATTAGGAATAAATGGAGCAGGGTCTTCCTTTTGCTCAATGAAGTTTCTCAAGTCATCAGTCAAAGGAATAATATTCAGTTTCAATGCTGGTCTAATCACTACACCCAACTCCATCATCTGTGTCAGAGAACGTGACACCGAATCTAGCTGAACAGCATACCCCATGCCACTGTAACCACTGTCCTTAGGAGCGATGATGTAAGTGTTTATCCCTATTAAGTTTCCTTTAGCATTGAATAAAGGACCACCAGAGTTACCTTCGTTTATGGCAGCATCGTGTTGTATGAGAAATACATAAGGTGTTATGAAACTACTGCGGTTTATGGCATTGATGATACCTCTTGAAACTGACCACTGTAGACTTAATGGATGACCAACTGCTATCACTTCCGTACCAGCATATATATCTGGTACTTCACTTTCTAACTCGGCTGGTCTTAATACTTCATTAGGCCGTGGGTCAATGTCTAACAGTGCTAAGTCAGCAATAGGGTCAGTACCTATTACCTTAGCATCATGAGGTTTTCTGTATCTATCTTTCCATAAATACACTTTAAGTTCTTGTGACTTATGTACGACATGGTAGTTAGTCAGTATCAATCCACTTTTTGATATGATAACACCAGCGCCAACACCTGTACCTAAAACTCTACCCTCTTGATAGTTGACTACCCGGACAGTGGCGTTGAGCATCTTCTCGACCAACTCTTTGTCCAAATCTACTGCGTGAGAGGTGATGGGCAGCAGTAAAAGCGCCCATACAAATACTTTCAATAATTTCATTTATGCGTCGCGTCCCGTTTGTGGGGGTTGTGTGTGGTTGTTGTTTACCGAAAAACCTTTTGAATATGTTTGTGTATTATCTGTCGATGTAGCAAATGTGGTTGATAAATCCGTGTCAGTATTGATGACAATAACTCTCTGGCCAAACTTACCAGCGCCCATTAGTTGTAACGCCAGTTGTGCTGATGCACCATCACCAACCATAGCAGTACTTGCTTTGTTAAACACATTGTTTAGAGCATTAACTCCATTTTGTATTGTATTACTACCACTCTGAGCTGATGGTGTTGGTGAACTTTTTAAACTAGATGTGGAAACAGAACCAGGTTCATCAGAACCCTCTTTCTGTCTGTATCGCACGCCGGATAATGTTGATATTCCTTTCTCACCATCTATGGTTGGAACCTTCTGGTCTGCTACATCTTCCCAACCACCTCCCGCTGTCCATTTTTGCCAACCTTCGTTGTATGTTTTCTCCTCTGCTACTGGTGCATCATCTATTGAAGCCATCCAAGCAGCGTGACTATCATATCCCTGTTCTCTCGCATCTCGGTCCATCTTTATTCGGTGTTTTATGGCTTTTTGTGAAGCACCACCTTCTTTCATTTGAGTTACAAGCTGTTCTTCATCAGGCGTTAATGACTTTTCCCAATCTGACCTAAACTTCATTCTCACCATCAGTGCGATAGCTTCGTCTGACCTACCTTGCGCTTTCATGTCCTTCTTAAACTGTTCTTCTTCGGACAATGGTTTTGGTTCTTCAGCTTGAAATGCTCTACTCAATGCTGCCATAGTGGGTATCTGCATACTGACACCACCCTCACCCATAGTACCTGTTATCTTTGTTTGGGGTTCGGGTGCAGCGGGTTCGTTCATAATATCATCAAGAAATTTATCCGCTGCGGCACCAGTTGCAAACACATCTCCAGTGACTTCGGCCTCTTTATCAGGTTTCTTTCCTGCCATAACATCATCAAGGAATTTATCCCAATCAGTTTCATCAAACGCAGATGTATCGTCCTTAGGTGGTTTATCTATTACTTCTAACTGACCAGTTTGTATAGGACCTATCGGTATCGGTTCTGCCGTCTCAAGTTGTTCAAACTGAGCATCACCTACCATATCATCCTCTATAGGTACTTCTTCAGTCCCAGGCATATCAGCAAAGTCATCCACATCATCCGTTTCAGTTGAAAAGAAATCTATTAGAGCATTAATGCCACTGGCATTTAATATCGCTTGAACATAATCTTTTACAGCTTCTAAAAAGGCTTTAACAGATTTCTTTACAGATGGCCAGTTTATGGCAATAATCAATACGGCCATTAGAGCTAGTCCTACTGGCCCCAATAAGAATCGACCAACAGTAACCATAAACTTCAATAAAGACTTAACTATCAGAGTTCCCGCTAACGCCTTTATCCAGGTCTTGGGGTTAACCACCCACTTCATAAACTTCTTTATTCTATCCCACCAACTTTCTTTTTCTTCTTCTTCACCTTCGATAAGTTCATTACGGCCCAGAATGGCCTCTATCATTTCGTTATGTCTTACTTCCTCATCTAATGCTATCTCTTTCTTCTCAGCTTCGGGAACCGTCTTAGAGGCAATTACTTCTCGTATCGCTGTAGCATCAACTAATATTTTTTCTAAAACTGTTTGAACTGCATCTGCACTTGATTCGCCAGCAAGAGGAGTCACTGGTGTAACATCACCTGGTTTAGTTTTACCACCACCAAACATCTTGGCGCCTTTCATAGCACCAGCCCCTATTGCACCAGCCGCACCAATAAGAGGTAGAGCGCCGGCAACATCAGCAGCCATAAGTCCTGCAGCTCCAGCACCTCTAGCGAGGCCTCTACCAACTTTTCTTAATATTGCCATTAGAATCTATTTTTAAAAGGACTAGTATTCGTATAACCACCAGCTGTACCACCGATATTTCTATTTTGAATACCACCGCCTGCGTTTACATTCGTATTGGTGTTAGTTGTTGATGACTGTTTATTACTTGCATCTGTTACATTATTCTGAATAATAGTTACACCATTGGCATCCGACCCATATGCTGATAATGCGGCCTCTTGAGAACCAACTGACTCGTTGGGGTTCCATTCAGGCACCCCGACACCATGGGATGGTTCCTTTTTCTCTGCTTTGGTGTCGTCCATGTTAAGAAAGAATCTAGCCATTTTATCACCGGCGAGATAACCAGCAAGGCCACCACCCAAACCACCAACAACAGTTCCAACTGGGCCACCAACCATAGTACCTACCATACCACCAGCAAGAGCGCCAAACATGGCAGCACCATAACCGGCGGCTATGCGGCCCATTTCTTTCTGCCACACTTTATCGTAATCATCTTTGCCCATAGGATTATAATCCCACTTTGACTTCACATCCATCCACTGTTCTGTGGCCTTGTATATCTCATATGCCATCATCAACCAACCAACAATAGCAGCGCCCTTACCTACACCTTTTAATAACTTTTTTAGCCAAGGATGCTGATCAAGCCATTTCATCAACCTGCCCGATTTCGCCGGGTCATCCATTTCTGTACCACTGCCTCTACCAGTACCGGTACCTGGTCCAATTGGTCCTGTTCTCTCACCATAACTGGCCATTCTATTTGCCATTATTTTCATTATCTGTTGTCGTTTAGTTAAACGTGGCGTTTCAGATTGATTTACACTTCGGCCAACATTGGAACCAGTCCCCGCTCTTACAGCTTTTGATGCTTTCTGACTATCTGCAGCACCACGTTCACCCATATCATACTGTGGTGTTTTGGTACTGACTCCGGGTATTCTTACCCCTTCCATACTTAAAGCGTCGGCAGCCCTAAACGCCCTCATAGCACCTAAGTTTTGTCCTACTTTTACAGTAGGCTTTTTAGGTAATAGATTTGTTAATCTAGTTTTTAGAGACTCAAAGGCTGTTGTTAGTTTAGCAACCTGAGCAGCACCATTGGCTTTAATATTATCTACTGCCGATGTTACTCTACCATTAATCCTTTTTACGCCATCTTCCACTTCGGTCAGGACACCTTTAAGACTATTTCCTATATTGGTTAGACCAGTACTAATACTTGATGAAATACGAAAAATACCGCCTGATACTCTACCAGCAATCCTGTTCAAGAAACCAAATCGTCCTGTTACTTTCTCAGTAAGGGACGTAATTGCCGCTCTACCTGACCTAGCAATATCATCAAGCGATGTCGCAAGAACACCACCAATGCGGGTGATGCCACCCCTCACTCTACCAGCAATCTTGTTTAATGCTCCAAATCTACCCTCTACTGCGTCAGTAATTCTTGCTAGACCATTTGTAAATCCAATCCTCATTCGACTCATACGGTTTTTGAAAGTTTCTTTAAAACTTTTCACCTTTTCATCAAACTCTGTTCTAAAGGTTGTCATACGTTGAGAGAACTGGGTTCTATAACCCTTCATTCTTTCACTAAACTCTATTCGCCACTGGCCTATGCGAGTTTTAAACTTCTCCCAATCTGCTTTAAGAGCTGTACTTCTAACCTTAAACTTTTCTTTTATGTCTGTCCAGCTCTTGGCCAAGGCATTGTTCCATTTATGATACTTTTTATCCCAAGTCGCAAAACGATTGTTCCATCTCGTTTTAAAGTTCTGAAAGCGTTTTTTAAGTTTATCTAGGGCATCTAACATTGATAAGCCTTTGATAGTACCCAGTATTGCAGCACCAGAATACTCGACACCCAGTTTGTTAAAGAACGCATCAATATCGGTGATAAACTCATGTATATTAGCCAGAGCCTGACCTATGGCTTCCATGTACTCTTTCAACTTAGCAAAGGTTTTATCAATGTCTTGTAAACCAAGAGCAACTAATATGCCACCCAAGGCGGGCAACAACCAACTTATCAGACCTTTCTTCTCCCCTTTCTCTTTGCCGGTGAACATACCACCGCCAGCACCTAAGGCTGCAAGGAACTCTCTGTGTCTTACATCAGCATCTAACGCCTTCTCTTTTTCTTCTGCGGCTGGGTCTTGTGCACCTATAAGATTACGAATAGTTGCAACTTCGGAGTAAATAGCATTTAGTATGTCAAGATTAAGGCCGCCGTAACTGTCTTTACTTCCTTGTTCATTGAGTTTATCTGCAGCAGCACCGCCACCACCAAACATACCGGCACCTTTCTTAGCACCAGCAGCCATACCAACACCGGCCGCTATCAACGGTGTAGCACCCGCTACACTGGCTGCCATGCCGCCAAGGCCTAAAGCGGCTGTGCCAAAAGCTCCAGCCGTGCCACCTAGTATTTTACCTAAAGCTGCCATTTACTTTTTCTTCGATGTTGAAGCACTGCCACCAACATACAAGCCAAACCATGCGGCACCCGCACCTACAACAGTAGACACAAATGCAGCCTGTGGCCCAGTTGGTTCTGGTAATGCCATGAACCATTGGGTTGTTTCCCAAAACACATAACCATAACATATCATCAATAGTCTTGGAATCAATCTCAGTCGGTCAATAAAGTTAGCACTTGCGTCTGCTCTATTGTACCACGACTGTTGTTGTTCAGCTTCTTCTTTAATAATGATGTCAGCCATTCTTTCTCCTTTCGTTTTCTTCTTCTATCCACTGAACTAGCAGTGTGACATAAATGGCTCTTTCCCACGGCATCATATTTTCTAAATCATTGTAACCATACTTGTGATGTTGCATCAAAGCAAAGTTAGTCTTAATAAAGTTTTCCAGTGTATTATGAGAAAGAGCTATGCGAAAAAACTCTGTAGTCCCTCCAATGTTACCTTGTTCTGTTTCTTTGTCTTAGGGTTCTTAAACTTAACCTCATGTTTTAGTTTAGGCATAGTCTCAAAGAAAGTCTGCACACTTTGAAACTGCTCTGAACTCAAACTATCTAAAAACTCTCCTAACTCCTTATTGCTAAAGTCAGCACGTTCATGTACTGTCTCTCCTTCGTATATTCTTTCAATACAAGACCCAATCAGTTGAAATGTCTTTTCTACATTCATATCGCCTGGAGCAACCCCCAACATTTCAAATGTGGGGTATCTCATTTCTACTATTACATCATCAGTCAAGTTAATCTTGTTAGTATGTCCTTCTGTAAAGCTCACCTCTATTTCTTCTAAAGGTATCTGGACATCTACATAAGTTTTACCATCATCTTCACATAGCAACTTCAAGTCTGCTACTTCACCAACTGACTTAGCACGTATTCGTAGAAACATATACTCTAAGTCAAACAGAGGTAGTTGGTCTATGTTATCAAGGCCAGATGTGCAGTTATTTACTATCTGTTTCAGTGCTACTGCCATAGCCTTTTCATTTTCTTCCTCTAATGCTAAAAGTAGTATCTTCTCCTCTTTAACTAGAAATGGTCTGTATGTTATTTTCTCCTTTGTAGAAGGCAGTTCCAAGTCATACATTGGAACATTTAGTTTTGGTAATGCCATTATATTTTCACCTCTTTATGTTATATTATTCACCCCTTTGGTTCATACTGTTATGATGCTCGAACCCAGGATGGCGGCCATGTCCAGTACCGGCTGGGTCAGATTCCAGTAGTTCACCACCTTCTCGGTCCTGTCTACCAAGGGCTTTACGGTTTGGGTTCTGATTGGCAATGCCAGCTCTACTGCCCTGTCTATTCGTCAGTTGAGCAGCACTTGTATTATCAGACTCCCAGAACCAATATGTAAACTCTACTGATACTGTTTGATAAGCGTTGTTAGAAGAATAACTAAAATCTTGAGCAGTAATGATTTTAGGGTATGCTTCATGTATTACTATATTGTATCTATCTCTATCAGATACATCTAACGCTTTCATACTTATCTCGCCGATGTAGTTTTTATAATAATTCATCTGCCAAGTATTCTTATCAACCATCAAGTCTTGCCAATCTTCAAAGTATTTCTTCTCTGGCATATGTGGTCGACAAATAAACCTCAATGTAATAGGTCCATAAGTTACACCTTGGCCCATCTCCCTCTGAGGTCCTGCTCGTAAACTATCAGCGGTTGTTCTAATATTCTGACCAGGGAATTGAGCACTCTCACATAACATACTAATTGTTCTATCAGCCAAGCCCCCAGGTCCATGAATCTCTACTTCATATCTATTCTGTCGAGATAAATCTTGACCCGCAATGGTTGCAATGAATTCGCTAAGCGCCATCGATTTGTCCTCTACTCTGTCTCCAAACTTCTCTAGGTATCACAGCAGATGTTCTGCCTTCTGGTCCAGTCGTAAACTGTTGAACTGGCAGCAATATTCCAATCAACATATCATCCAATGGGATACGGAGATATAAGGTCTGTACTTGAGTTCTAATGTATCGCCTGATAATTGGTTTTATTAACCTCATCTGTCTTATCATAAAATATGTTACGTTTATTCGTTGTGTGGGTTCATCCCCATACGCCTCTGCTAATATTGTCAGTAGTTTGACTCTCAACACAGGCGGCAAATAGTGAAAGTTTAAACCTGTAAACCCATTACGATGTCTCACTAGAGGCAACACAATAGGGAACAAGTCATAATAACTCAACCTATCCGGTTTCTCAGGGAAATATCCAAATAAATTCAACTCTCCATAACCTGGACGAGCACGAGCAATACCATGACCTTCTTCGTCATGTATCAAATTGCGTGGGTTTCTAAGTGAACTACCACCTAAAAGTTTTATCCTATTCTGATACCACTTGATAGATAACTCTCTACCCTCGGCCGATTCTTTTATTTCCTGAAATAGACTCACACAGCTATTTATCTACATCCGCAAGGTCTTTTCAGTCCACACGGCAAACTCCCAACCTCTCTTATCACAATAATGTTTGGCAGCCTCCCATTTGGCACTATTACGACCCCACTCTCTTACCTCATAGAGATACCCCTTGGTCTTTTTACGTTTATTGTTAGGTGGCTTAAGGAACTTAGACGGTTTCACCTCAATAACATGAGTTTTTATGTCAGTGCCGTTCTTGACCTTAACAACGAAATCTGGATAATATCGGTGTGTCTTATTATCCCACGGTGAGACATAGGGTATTATCACTTCTTCACTGGCCCATTCTAATACATTCTCATTACGGTCAAAATAAACCATACACTGCCGTTCCCACATGGAACGATAGATAATATTCCGTGGGTTGCCCTTATATTTACCAGGGTCATGTGGTGTAAACTTGCCTTTGTAAGGTTTACGTCTACTATATCTCTTATTATTCATATAAATATTTAGACAAAAGGAATAACTATTATGTCACGAGCAACTGATTCAGGTCATCAACCACATACATGGGGCGGTGTTAATAGAAACACCGGTCAACCATTTAACAATGGTAAACCCGCAGCGGGTGGTAGAACCGACAGAGAAGGTGGTAATCCTGTCGGCGGAGGTAGTGGCGGTGGTGGAGGTATGACTAAAGCTGGTGGTCAACCATCGGCACATTCTGGCCCGGAACATATGAACCCAGGATGGGGTGATATTGATGGTCAAAGTTCTGGCGGTTGGGATGTTTCTTTTCCAAGAGAAATAGGAACACCCAAACAACCCCACTACATGACATTTAGACCTTGGAAGATTACTGGTGGTGTTGGTGGTACAACAGGTGATATGACTTTCAAAGCCGCTATGTCCGCAGGAGTATCTCAAGTCTCGTTACCTATTCCAACAATGAATACTACCTATGCTCAAGGTTGGGATAAAGCTGATGTAAATGCAACTCAAGGTGGTATGTTGAGAGGCATCAAACAGGCATTTGGTGGTCAAGGTAAAGCAACAGAAGGTGGTCCGCCAGGGTCAACTGAAGTAAGTCTCTATGAACAAGGAAAGGCCGGTGTTACAGGTGCAATGGAAGCGTATCAAGGCGGAGGTAGTATTTCAGAAATAACAAGCAAAATAGCAAACGCAGGTATTGCGGGTAATGCAGCCGCCGGTATTACTTTAGGTATGGCCGGTAAAGTATTAGGTGAGGCTGCATCAACAGCGTTGGGTGTTGCTTCATTTAATCAGACAATGGCGTTTTATCAAGGGCCAGCATTCAGAGAGTTTAGTTTTGCTTACCAAATGCACCCACAAGACAGTGGTGACCAATTTAAAATTTTACAAATAGTAGATTTCTTTAAACAGGGTTCAGCTCCCGACCAAATAAGTTCTGGTCTGTTTAGAATCTATGAAATACCGTTTGCCTTTACAATAAATTTTTATGGCGTAAATGGTGAAATGACACATATAAATAAAATAGCAAGATGTGCTTGCACCAATGTTGCTGTTACATATGGTGGAGACAGATTCAACACATTTCAAGGCACTGATGCTCCAGTACAAACTAATCTATCACTATCATTTAAAGAAATAGAACTGGTTACTAAAGCCGAAATGCAGGCAGGTTACTAATGTCCTTCTTCACACAAACATATCCAAAAATACCTTATGACCCAACAGGTAATAAAATATTCACACTAGTACAAGACATACTTACTAGGGTTATTGTCCGTAAGGAAGTATCTGATAGAAAAGTTCTGTTTTCAAAATACACAGTAAGAGATACAGACACACCCGAAAGTCTAGCAGTAGAACTTTATGGTTCAGCTAAACACACTTGGGTCTTACTAATGCTCAACAAATACTATGACAGATACTATGAATGGCCAATGACACAAAGAGACCTACACAAGTACATTTTAGATAAGTACAGTAACCCAGATGCCATCAATCACTATGAAATATCACAAGAGTCTGGCGATACACAAATAAAGATAAAAGTAGAACTAGCAGACCATCCTACTGCTACACCTATCACCAACTATGAATATGAAACGAACCTAAACGATGCTCGCAAAGAAATCAGAATATTGAAAAGACAATACTTACAAACATTTATTACCGACTACAATGAATTAATTGGTGATAATACTACTTGGGTTCTAAAAGATGATGTCTGGGTAGCTCAGTAATGGTTGCAGTTGTTGAAGCGTTAGACACTATTGCTGCATCTGATGTAGAAAACTTGGGCATAGAAACGGGTGTCATTACTTGGGCAACACTACACCATGGCAATGGCGCTGAATATCCTATTGGCAACCTCATAACAGAAATTAATCTCTTTGAAGATATACAAACAATAGGTGTCACGGGTTGGTTGACGATGTATGATAACGTCAACTTATTTCAAGCAGGTCCTATTATCGGACACGAACTACTTTATATAAGAATAGAAACTGCTGGTGCAACTGAAGGTGGTGTGCCTGAGTTTGCTCTAAACTTCTTAGAACATCCGTTAGCAGTATTCAAAGTGGATGAAATGGAACCAGCAACTATTGGTGAAGGTCAAACCTCTACTTGGCTAGAGTATCGGTTACATTTCTGTTCAACTGAAATGTTAGACAATGAAAGAAAGAGGCTGTCTAAAACATATCAGGGAACATCCAGTGACATCATCAAAGATATATTTGAAAAAGAAATTAACACAAAGAAACCCATAGAAATGTGGGACACTCTAGACATACACCATTTCTTATCACCTAACTTTCGTCCGTATGATGTAATAGCAGAACTTACAGCAAGAGCACAAGCACAACCCAGAGGTTCGGTTGGAAGTAGAGGACGCATGGCAAAAGGAGGCGCTAAAACAAATCTATTTGATGGTAGACAATCAGACTTCTTATGCTATGAGACATCAACACGTTCTGATAAGAGCGGTGGGTTCAAACTACTACCTGCCATTGCTAAGGCAGAGTTTCCATCACTACAATTTACACTACAAAATGCTAGAACAACAGGAGGTGTAAGTGATGGAAGTGGTAGTGGTGGTCCTGATACTGGTTGGAAAGCAAGAATGTTGATGTCTCTAAACTACAACTTCACCGCTCTTGGTGACAAGTATGATAGTATTAGTACGGGTGTGTGGGGTGGCACACACATACGACATAATGGTATAACTAAAAAGTTTGATACTTACATTTCAAACTATCAGAAACAACTCAGACATAAGAGATTTTCACATATATCCGATACACCAACTCTAAACACAATCAGAACAGTATCAGAGTATCCTGAAGCTAACATAAGACTAAGTAGTGCGTCTGCTCAAGTTGATTCTAACATCAACAGGTCTACCAAACGTGTAGACTACCCATGGGACATAACACCCCCATCTGCTACACTATTAAGAACACTTCAAATGGCTCACTTGTTTGGCAACCATAGAATAGAACTAACTCTACCAGGACTGTCTGGACTATCTGTAGGTGAACTGGCATTTGCTGACTTACCTGAACTAGGTCTTGGTGCGGGTCAACCAGGACTAGACGGTTCCAAACAGTTATGGGAAAATAGACTTGACAATGTATGGTTAGTTACTAAGGTGGCACATCGTCTTACTACAGGCGCTGACAATTCCAACTATCTCACCAAAGTAGAACTAGTCAATACTATGAGTTCTACCGCTAAGGTATTACCTACTTATGGTGCTCTAGGGAAATCGGCCGGGTTTGGTATCGGAACATAAGTGGTGGAGGAAGTAGGAATCGAACCTACTCAGGCAGTGCCAACGGATTTACAGTCCGCCCCGACTCTCCAACTTCGGCGTTCCTCCAATAAAAAAGGGGGCCGAAGCCCCCTCGTCATAGTTGCCGTATGACTTAATTATCATCTGCCAACTTGGCAAAATAGTCTAAAGTCTCATCGTCATCTGTCGTTTCAGGCAGTGGCGTTTCAACTTCTTTCTTTTTGGGAGTAAATGTCTCAACAGTACCCTTTACTGATGTGCCAGTAAGAACTTTGTTAAGTTTCTCTTTAAGTTCTTCATATGTCTTGAACTGGTCTGGGTTAACAAACTCTTGCAGACTATGAAGTTTCTCATTGTATAGAGTTTCAAGGCGTTCATCATCACCATCAAACAACTCTGATACTGAATCAAACTCAGACTTGTCATAGTTCCAATAACCATCAACTTTACGAATCTTTAGTTTGAAGTTAGCACCCTTCCAAAAGTCAAATGGATTCAAAGCAACTTCATCATCAAACGCTGGGTTCATCGCTTCGGTAATCTTATCAAAGATTTTCTTACCATAACGAAACAACCTAACAGTTCCATCATTCTCAGGGTGTTTGGGGTCACTCACAACTAAGATGTTGGAGTAATATTTCAGAATACGTTTCTGTTTACGAGCGGTTTCTTTATCTGCCTCACTGCCACTATTCCACAACTCAGTGTTATACTCAGACACTGGGTCATTCTTATTGATTGTGGTCAAAGAGTTTTCAATGTACCAACCGCCTGGGCCATTGAACGCATGGTTCCAAAGACGAACCCATGGCAAATCTTCAGTAGAAGGTTGTGGTAAGAACCTAAGTACAGCATAACCGTTGCCAGTCTTATCAAGGTCGGGTTTCCAAAATCGGTTATCTTCAAAAGAGTTACCGGAGGTGGGGTTCTCAATCTTCTTGAGTTCTGCCTGAAGTTTATCAAAAGTCCCAGACTTGGACTTAAGCTCTGAAAAGCTCATATCGTATCTCCTGTATTATCGTATGGTACATAAACGCTGTATAGTCGCGTCATTACTATTTATAGTATATACTACCTTTACTCATTTGTCAAGGGTATATCCAAAATGTTTTATATCTTTTTCAAATAGATTAGCCACTATCCGAAATGTTCTCTCTGTGTAATACTCTTGGTAAGGTTCTTTCCAAGATGTGTTATGTTTCTTCAAAGGTCTCCAAGGGATTTTAGTAAAGTAACAAAACTTCTTCCAATCTAATGCAATGTTTTCAAACCTACCTATCCAATCTACTAACACATTATCTTTATCATCTGATAGATAGTCTAACTGACATCCATATCTCGTAACCACATTCTTTCTTGTTGCCACTTCTTTGATGACAAACTCTGTAAATGGTTGTTCTTTGTTGTGCCATGCCGACACTACTAGGTCATATGGGTTTCTAACAAACGATGCTTTAAAATAGGTGTATGGATAATTACATTTTATCACAGGACTGTGTTGTAATAAATCTATGTGATGGTTTGGTTGCCAACCCATCCAAGCATTAGTTGGTTCGGGTGGGATGTGCCAGTCACGTGGCACTCTGTTGTTGTGTGTTAGATAGGGTGCCAAGGCGTGGGTAATAGATGACCCGGCTGTCTTGGGGAAATGAAAGAATACAAATTTATGTGAGTCACTAACTAACATAATAAAGTCGGCTCTAAGGGGGTGTTGCAACACCCCCTAGGCCTTTAGTCATACTTATTAGTCGTTTTTCAATATCCAATAAATGACGCCAACAGTGATTAGTCCAACTAACCCTGCGCTGCCTAGTGATGCCACTAAGCCTTGTATGTTCCCGATGACATCTACGGGCACAAACACTACATCCGGTCCGAATAGAACCTGTAGGATAATTGCAAGTCCTAATAGGGATAGGGCGACACTTGATAGACCGCCAATCCAAGACTTAATTGTTGAAACTACTGCTTCTCCAGCCATGTTAATTCCTCCTGTCTGGTGTTTAAAGAAACCTTTTCCACATTTCTTTTTGAGAAATGTATTCAAGGTTGGGAGTGTCATTCCACTCCTCTATTACTCGGTTAACCCTATCATAAGGTTGTTGTTCACCGGGGTTAACTTTGTAATACTGGATGTGTGGGAACTGGTCAAAGATGAGTTTATGAAACCCTATCCAATGGACAGGACTAATAGCATCACCCTTTTCGTGCATATAACAGCCTGTTCCCTTATACACATTATTTACGGTTGTGGTTGTAGAATATAGGTCCATGCCTAACAGATAAACTTCATCTGGTTCGTCATGTACTGATGCTAATAAACTACTTAAAGAGCCTGAATCGAAACCATAATCGGTATCGCCAGGTAAGGACTCGGTCTTTATCACCTTGTCCTCAGCAGCAACCCATGTTATCCACAGGCCTGCTCTCTTATCATCTAGTACTATATCTACGTTATGGGGATTGATATCCCGACCCGATATTCGGGCCTCGGTTAAAACTTGTTCTCGGAGTTCTCTGAGCATATCCAAATCTTGGCCGCTCATTACAAACTCATTACAATTTTCTACCCTGGGACTTTCATGTATGTAGGACTCTAAATCAATTATGTCCTCTTTCGAGATGTGAGATGGTCTAACTACTAAATCGTAAGCTTCCTCCGGTAACCTAGACCAATCTCTAAAATATACAACATTGTTAAAGCAGTATCCGCTTCGATAGATTTCGTGTGACATTGCTAAGTCTACACACACTAACCTATCTGGTGTCCAATCACGATATAAGGCGTTACATCCCCAAACGGTCGCGTGCTGCTTAAGACCGTCTAAATCTACTCCGAGTCGGGACTCGCCATTACCGAGACAGACTACTTTTCCGCTTTGTTTATTTATCATAATTTAGTTCTTCAAAAGTCATCTGAGCCCAGACTGCTATTACGAAACGACGGTAGTAGGGTGGAGTCGTTGTTTAGATAGTCAGGCCTGAACCCAGATGACGTATTATTTCTGTGCTAGAGTGCTGTAAAATAATGCTTCCCAACTAACGGGAAACTTCTTTTTAGCGATGTCATATATCTCCCATGCCACATTGCGAGTCTCTTCCTGTGTATCACCTTTACATCTTAAACCACACACACGAGCAAATGCTGCTAAACTGCCAGACCATATCCATGTAGTCATGGTGCTCTGCGGTAAAATCATACGAGCCTGTTCTGGTGCAATGTTAGCCTTTAACATCTTATCATACACCCTCAAAGATTCTGCATAAACTTTTCTCATCGCTGAACCAACTCGTTCTTGTCTATCTAACCATTCTACTGTTTCATCACCAGACCCTTGTTTACTATTGGTCGGTCTACTTCTCCAAAGGTCAGGTTCATAAAACTCTGGCTCTTCATCTATGTACCGTCTGCTCACTTCATTAAGACACAGACCGACTTGATGTTTGACTAACTGCCGTGCCACAAATATCGGAATGTGTAATCTAAATGAAAAGAAACAATGACCAAAAGGTGTCCAATGGCCATGTCTGGCAAGATACCTAATAAGTTTCTTATCACGGTCTGCTAACTCATATATGCCTTGGGTGTCTATTTGACGTTCCCAAGTAGCCTCTTTATTAAATGATACTCTTGCCGCATTAACTACCGACAAGTCAGTACCCATACTATCAATCAAAGTGACTTTCATCTCTTACCCAATCGTATTGGTATCCTTCATGGTCTTTTCTTATTAGAAAGTCAGCGCTACGCAATGGTGCCTGTAAATCTGGGTCTCTCATATCAATAGCTTCTTTTGATTTCCATTCTTTAACATATTGGTATTCATTGATACACTCTACCTCATAGGTTGTTTCAGACAATACTCTTACATCATGTGGTGCTTGAGCAAAACGTCTATTTACCGCTTCTTCTTCAGAATAAGCATCTATCACATAAACCTTTCTAGTCAACTCAGCAGTTTTTATAAGATACTTAGCCATCTATCAATGACCCTACGATGTGTGCCATGACTCTATATGGATCAGCATTTGAAGCTGGTCGTCTATCTTCCAGATATCCAATCCAGTTGTTGTCGACCGTGACAATAGGAATACGAATACTAGCACCCCTATCGCTAACCCCATAGCTAAACTTCTTAATAGATTGTGTTTCATGTTTGCCTGTCAATCGTTTCTCATTATTACTACCATATACTTTGATAGCACCTTTGTGTTTTTGTTTTAACTTTTCACAAGTAGCTTTAAAATATATTTCACCACCAGTAGTTCTCATCTGTTGGTTGGAAAAGTTTGTGTGCATACCAGAACCATTCCAGTCACCTGTCTGTGGTTTAGGATGGAAGTTAATAACAACACCATGTTTCTCTGCAATCTTACAAAGGATGTAACGAGACATCCACAAGTCATCCCCGGCGCCAATGCCATGGCCCAGTACTTGATACTCCCACTGACCTAAAGCTACTTCAGCATTCGTTCCAGTGATGCCTATGTTGGCATTCATACAAGCTTCGGTGTGTCTATCTACTATCTCTCTACCTATTACATTACCTTCACCTACACCACAATAATAATCACCCTGCGCTCTAGGTTTTCCTTTCTCTGGCCAACCTAAAGGGCGACCATCTTTATACATAAAATATTCTTGTTCAAAACCAAACCACCAATCATTACTCACTAAATTCTGACAATGGGTTCTGGTGTTTGACTCATGTGGTTCATGGTCAGCCTTCAATACTTCACACATCACATAAGTACCTTCTAAACCTGGAGCAGTTCGTGTTGCGTCTGCTCTAATACGGTCTATGGTACGATACTCAGCGACCGGTCTCAATAAACAATCGGACTTATCTCCGGTTGCCTGTTTTGTTGAGGACCCATCAAATGACCACATATCAACGTAGTCATCTATTTTAACTTTACTTCTCATTGACTGTTCAGGTTTGTAACCATCAAGCCATACATACTCAAGTTTTTTCATGTCCCTACCTCTTTAATATACTTCCAATATTCAGTTTCTTCTGGATCATTATCTTGTTTAATTTCTCTGTACCACTGCCAGTCACCTTCACCATTCTCGGCTAACCAGCCTTGCATACTATCGTATTGTAATACCTTAACAGCAACCTTCTTTTCTGTTTTGGCATTTGTTAATACAATCTGACGACCTCTACGATAAACCATTCCGGTTACTCCTGTCACTTGTATGTCCATACCAACAACCTAATGTTGTGTGTCGGTATCTTCTCTAGTTCGTGACAACTCTTGTCGCCAGTTACGGTTACGATACTTCTTTTGGTTGTACCGTGTAGCCATTTCATCGGACAACTCTTGTAATTTCTTTAGACAAATATCATTTGCCCACCTTTGTAATTCAGCATTGTCGTATTCAAGTTTACGAACACGAGCATCTGATTGTTCTAGTTTGTAAGACAAATGGGCGATACGCCTCTTTGCCTCGTCAATGTATGATTCTTTAGGTGCCGCTGTATCACTCATTAGAAATTCTCCTGTACTACGTTCAAAGTTGTCATTCTATATTCTCTTACATCTACTTTTAAAAAAGGTTGATAGTCAGAAATCAATTTACTTACTTTTGGCCAAATAAACTTTTCAGTTATTTCTTTATCAAATTGTTTCGTGTAACCAACCATCAGGTTTAGTATCACTAAAGTTTCAAGACTTATCTTTTTACCTAGATACTGTTTTACTAAGATGGGATGTTTTCCTTCATCACATTGGAATATTATATCAAATGTTTTGGCTTTTGTCAATAGTTTTTCAATATCATTTTCATAAGTATATTTTAAACTCTGTGTTACCTTCTTATGTTCTTTCCAAGACTTCTGGTCAAAGTCACCAATCCATTCTTTGCCTCTAATGAAGTTGGCGAGGTAGTAGTCTAGTATCTGTGGGTCAGATAGTTTATCGCTCAGTTTAGCAAACTTAAACTTATCTTTGCGTTTATCAAATGCTGATGCTGTAGCAGATACTTTACCATTATACTTGTGAAAATCATAGGTGCCACTAAAATGCAGCTTCAGTGCCAAGTAGTTTTGATATGCTTCGTATGATGTCATCAAACTCAAAATAACGAACTCGTCTTAGGTAAATAGTTAAGGGCCTCAGCATCATATTGTATCTTCTCACGCATATTTTTATCTATCCAACGTGTGATAGTATGTGCCTCTAACTGATTCTGCTCACAGTAATACATCACTGCTTCTAAGTGAGTTAGTCTTTTAGTTTGAACTAGGTCCTCTACTATTGCAGAGAACTTTTTAGGTGTGATTTTTGTTGCCATAATATTTAAAAGTGATGTTCCCTATCCCGTTTCGGGAACATCAATCTCCGTGGCGGCTGTCTGGCGCCGGGACCGCATTTTTAACATAAATCATAAGTATTAGCGGGCCCGTTGGATATCAAGGCGGTGCCCATGCCCCGACAGAACTTAAGCCGCTAAGGCCATGTCCTGAAAGTAGTAGTCGTCATTCGCGTCTACAATTATGTGTCAGAATCCTCTTCTAAAATTTCAATTCGCCTTGTCGAAACCAAGTCACCCCCATGTTCTTTCTTAAGCAACTGCCTATTTCTTTCGGGTGGTAACGGACCCAACATTCCTATTCGAGCCCACTCATTTTCAGTATAATAATATCCTTTAGTTTTTACACCATGGACATTTCTACCAAGTAGAGTTTTGGTGGAGGTGGCGGGAGTCGAACCCGCGTCCAATACGCCTACTCTTTTAGCGTCTACAGTTTCCTTCACGGTCTATTTATTCAGTACTTGAGCCACCAAAACTGATGCTAACTGAAAAGCCAGCAGTCAAATCGCCACGGGCCCAATCTTCATCAAAAGGTATGGTGACATTAGGTCGTACTGTAACCTGGTCAGTAACACTCCAGCTATAACCGGCATCAATGTCCATGCCATCAAAACCAAAATCATCTATGTCCCAATAGGTCGTAGCAGCACCGTCTAGTCCAAATGCACTGTAACCAGAACCTAAAGAGGCATCAAAACTGGAGTCATCAATATTCCAATCCAAACCGGCATCTACATTGATACCAGCAAGTGATATTGAAGTATCAAAACCAAGCTCATGCTCATCATCAGAAGTATAGTCATAAGAAGCGCTACCTGTAATACCTGAGATAGTCATTCCATAAACCAAACCAATTTGACTGACATCACTCGTCAACAAGGTAACCCCACCGGCAGTTACAGACAATTCATCATTGTCTTGGTCCATGCCAATAGTCCAACCATCGTTAGCGAGAGTCAAGTCACTCACAAAATCTACATCCAATGCGTGTACTGCTGACATTGGGAACAAACATAGCAAGGCTATTAAAAACTTCTTCATTACGTCTTTCTCCTTAGTGTTGTATAATAACTACACTCGTTGTATGTTTACTACATACGTTTGTTTTATTTATCTAACCAAGAACCCTAACCGAGGGTTGGTCAGTTGATTATCGGCATCGTCATAAGACTCTACCCACTTGTAACCATCTTCCAAAAACGCAGCGATGTTTGGCTCCTCATCACGCCAAACGGGAATCATTACTTCATAATCTTTCCCATCGCCAGGGTCGGGGTTAGGTCTCAAATGTACTTCTATTATTTTGTCATCAATCATTTCTATGTTTATCATTTTTACATCACAAAGTTCGTGAAAAAAATGTGGTAGTGTAATTTTACCAAACAAAGGTTCTTTTATAAACTTAGTAAATCTCAGTCCATCTTTCTCACAATGATACCCTTTCGTTATCTTCCAGAATGGTGGACCTGCCCAATTATATTCACAGTCAAAAGTAAAGTGCATCCCTTCAAATATTTCACACCAAAAGAAACCAGGTCGTATTGTATCATCCTTATCTGGTCTCAGGTAGAGTTTCATCGTATGAAGTCCCATACCTCTGAGATTGTAAATGGGTCTTACTATGTAATATCCTTCCTCCGGTACAGGTACACTTGCTGGGCCACACTTATAACCAAGTCTCTCTGCCAAATATAGTTTGTTAAACCACAGATGGTGTTTCGGATATTGTAACCAAGCTTCACTATCATACATTATGCTGCTACTAGCATTTCATCCAAGTTAGCATAAAACTCATCCATCATACTTTCAAGTTTGGGAAGATAGTCTGTTACTTTCTTCTTAAATACTTCCACTTCACCTGCTTCATCAACCATTACAATAGCTAAATCTTCAATGAGTTCGCCTGTAGCAGCGGTGTACATATCGGCATAAGCTGAACACTGAACATAATAGTCCTCGTTCCATTCATCCCGTTTCATTGTTGTGGCAGTCTTCCAATCAACGACTGTAGGTTTGCCATCAAACATAGAAATAAGGTCACAACGACCTGCAACTTTGTATCGTTCTGAATACATAGCCTGTTCCATCAGAAAGATATCACCAACACTATCCTCAATCAAACCTTTAGCTTGACCAAACATAGCCCACGCAAGGAGGTTATTGGTCTTATGTTCTTCTAACTTCTTTTCAAATTCTGTTTCATTCTTTAAAAGAAAATCTTCCACTATGTGATGAAAGGCAGTACCCCTATTGGCTGCTTTACGAGCAATCTTATTTGCTTGGTCAGCACCAATTCTATCTTTCCACTCTTGTAGTCCTTTCTGTTTACCAGGTCTCTTACCTAAGACACTAGTAATTGATGGATACTTTTCACCACTAGGCACTTCATAAAATCTCATGCCTCTAATGTTGTGCGTTTGTAATTCAGGCCAATCGTGGCCGTTGTCTCTAGTCATAATATAAATCTCTATCAGTTTTCTTGGCGTATGCCAGCATTGCGCTTAGCAATCAAGTAACTTCTAGCGAAGCCACTTCTTATGATATCACCGATGCCAAATTCGATGACCTCTACTTCTTCCATATCGTCAACTATGCCTTGAAAGTTGTATGCTCCATTCTTTTCACCATTTCTAATATCGGACTGTGTTGTATCGCCAGCATACATTATCTTTGTATTCTGACCAACCCGTGTAGTAATGGTGTCTAGTTCTTGAAAAGTAAAATTCTGTATTTCATCACAGATAATAATACTGTTATCAAAAGTCATACCCCTTAAAAAGGATGTACTCACAAACTCAATAGTGCCTTGTGAATATAGTTTATCATACAACATATCAAACTCTTGTTCACTTGGCATTTCAAACAAATACCTTACTAGGTAACGATATGCTGATTGATACAACATACTCTTTTCTTCTAATGTGCCAGGAAGAAACCCGACATCTCTGGAAGGTAATAACGACCTTACTATCACCACTCTATCGAAAGGCGTTTCTTTATCTAACGCTTCTTTTAATGCTAGATATAAGAGAATAAAGGTCTTACCTGTGCCGGCGCACCCTGTTAAAAACAAGTTCTTACCCTTGCCATACTCCTCAAAGGTTGTACCTTGAGCAGGGCCAATAGGTTCTATAGTAACTAAATTGTTTAGATTAATATACATTTTCTTTCTACTTGCCACTATGGATATTTATTATACATCAATAGTTGAACCTGGGTTGTTGTCTCTAATTCTTCTAAGAGTATCTTTCCAACCTTCGTCAGTTCGACCGGCGTGGCCAGATGTATCTCTACCAGATATAATTGAATTGGGGTTGGCAACGAATACGTTAACCCAACCCTCTTGTTTCAATACGAGCATATCGGCAACAGAACAACTAATATCTTCAGCTTCTCCTGTCTCTGGATTTATCATACGATATTCCACTACTGTTGAATTCTCCAAGAACCATCTGCCTGTCGGCACGCAGTACCGTATGCCTGTTGTGGTTGACCACCGATATATACTGTCTGGGTAAACTCACGACAAGGTGTACCCATGTTACTCATATGGGTAACTGTCGGTGTAATAGTACCACTGTTACCACTATTCGGGTTCTGCCAATTACTTTGGGCATTATCAGGCGCTCGCTCTAAGGCCTGTTGAAAAGTCTGACCCATCAAAAGACGGTCACGTTCATCCAACTGGGCACCAATGTTGTTACCCAACATACCCCCAAGGCCAATACCAACAACAGTCCACAACTCTTTATTGCTTGAGTCTTTACCTAGACCATAAGCAAGAGCACCGCCGGTCAAAGCACCAATAACGGTACCTGTGTCCTGTTTAGTGTATGTACCAGCACAACCCGACAATAAAAGGGAAGATACTGCTGTTGCTAAAACTAACTTTTTCATAAAAAACTCCGATTTGATTTACTATATAATAACATTATTCTCAAGACAAGTCAACCCTTATTTGAGAAACTTATGATTACCTATTACAGCAGTGGTAGTCATATGTTCAGCCCACCACGGTTCAACACTTAAAGTGTGATAGTGTGTTGCACCATTTGTTACATCTTTCTCTGTATGTCCTATGATAAACATATAAACAGATTTCATCCACAACCTTCTTTGATAGGTAGAACCCAATGGTATTCTATCACTCTTACCATCATGGGTCCAAGAAAACTGTTTGTTCTGCCATACAACTTCACAAATTGTATCAGGCCATCTTTTATCCTTTACTCTATTTAGGACAACTTGACTAACAGCAACCATGCCTATACCTGGTTCACCTTGACTTTCAAAATAAACATTCTGAGCACCACAATGTATCTCTTGTCTATCAACAATGTCCGTCTTATCAAGACCTAAAGTACTCATTGCCTGGTTCAATACTGTCATAACAGCAAAAATTATCCCCATTGATGGAGTCATTATCTTCTACCCTCATGTGGTTTAAAATCAGTAGATGGTTGTCTTTTACCTTTATCTTGGGGGTCAAAGGTTTCCACCCCAACGTGTTCAATACCCAAGTAGTAAATAAAAATAATCAACTGGCGTTCCTCCAGTTCCATAGAATATAACTGTCGAGCACAGATATGTGACCATGACTTCAATGAAGTAGCATAGTCGTTTCTATCGGCAGGATGACCAGAAGCGTTTTCAAACCAATCACGTTTAGGTCTTTTCTCTGCCAAATTTTCAGCAAGTTGTCTCACTTGCCAGTCAGCCCATCTACCTTCAGCCATTATTATTTCCTGGTCGAATGTCTAGGGGAGGTGAATTGAACTTATCACCCTCACTCGGTATATAATCACTGTTTCGGTCATCTTCGTAATCTACCACTAAATCAATACCAACACCAGCGGCAGTGTATATGGCTCCTTTGAAATCTTGTAGTTCACGGACTTGCTTGCGTAAACAGTGAATCATTACCTTCAAACTCTCCACTTCTTTAATCAATTCAGCATTTGCCCGTTCTATCTTCCAATCATCCATCTGCTCGCCCCTCACGTTCAGCCTCTCTTGCACCTTCTTCATACATGGCACGGTCAATTATATGTTTATTCTCTTTATACCAATTATCAGTATCTTTAAAATAAGTCATAAGTTCTTTAGTTAGATTCAACATGGCAGGACCTTGTTGACGCCACGCTTGCCAAAACTCTTTATAGTCAGGTCTATCTCCGCCATGAAAGTTATCAGCATCCATTAACTTCTGTTGAAAATTCTCGATAACCTTTGTGTATTTTTCTTCAAACTCTTGTCTTACATCAGCCATTGATAATCTCCGCGGCAGTTTCAGGTAGGTCTTTATCTTCCATCAATTCTTCCATCAAGTCCAACTCTTGTAACTTATCTCTAGACTCTGCCATAATTTCTAACTGGCCATTCACTGATGCAACAATATCTGGATGTTCTGCGACACCAGCTGGGTAATTTAGATACACCTCAATATTGGTACGGGCACAATCTATTTCTGACTCGTACTTAGTTCGCAAACTTTTTAAAATCATTTTACTAATCATTTAGTCTCTCCTCAATAAACGATATTGTATCTTGAACTGTATGGATTTCTTCAACTTCTAAATCAGATATCTCTATAAGAAACTGCTCTTCCAAAGTCATTACCAATTCAGTCAAGTCCAAAGAATCAGCCCCTAGGTCGTGCATAAAGTTTGCTCTAGGGGTTACCATTCCTGGTTCCACATCTAACACCTTTACCACCACTTCTACTACTACTTCTCTAACATCAACCATCATACTCCTCCATGAAAGACCGACATAATGGTTCCTCTAACCGATAAGCCTCTCGTTCCCAAGGTTGTTTATTATAGGCCAATGATGTTCTATATGTTTTAGATTTCCACTGAACTTTCTGTCCAACAGCATAGTCAAATAACTCACCACGGACAAATTGTTTCAAATGTACTATCTCATGGGCCAACCAAGTCAATATCTGTTCCAACGGATGTTCTTTAGAAGCATCTAACTCTATCAGAAATTCTCTGGGCTTTTCAACATCACCAGCAATATGGCAATACCCATAAGCATCATCTTTACTCTTGAGGTCCTTCGTTAGTTTGATATCTAACACTATATGGGGGTACATTCTACCGCCTAATAATTTATAGGTGTAGAAATGGGCTGCGGAAATCACAGCATCCATTAGTGCTTTGTTTTGGGTACGGTAACCCTCAATGTACAGTTTCATCTTCTATCTTTTTAAAGACGTACTGGATGATATTATCTGTACCTTGTATGAGTTTCCGGCACTCCTCCAACTCCTCAGGAGTATGCTCAGAAATCACCGCTTTCTGGTCAGGGGTCTTAATCTGCAACTTCTCTATTTTGGGCATAATTATGCTCATTCACTTTCTCCTAAAAATAGTTTTTTGCCTCGGTATAAGGATAACATTTCTAGGGGTCCATGTCAAGGGCTATAAACCCTTGATTTTAAAGGGAAACCCAAAATAATTTGAGAAATCAACCACTTATCTAACATAAGAATACGTTAATATTCTTATTTTTGGAGGGGTTGGAAATGGGTGTCCCAACCATATGCCTCTTGGACACAGTTGGCCGTCAAACCTTTATATTTCCTGCTTAATTTCTTATCTTTTGCTATAATCAGCAAATCCGCCTCTGTCTGATGGAGACCCTCTAACATCTGGATAAACATCATTTCACGGCGAGGTTGATTCAAAGTGGGGTTGCCATATACAGGTTCCATATTGATGAACTCTCTATGTAACTTTACAAAGTTATGGCAATTCATAATCTCTTGGTGTAAGGTGGTATGTTCTGTACCTTCTGGTGCCTCATTCGGCATATAAGGAACTTGGCCTTCTGGCAACAGCCATTCCATATTTGGGTCTAATGCCCCTTTCAAAAACATTTCAAGGGACTGACTACGGTACTCTCGTAGTACCTTTATCTTTGCTGGTTTGTCTTTGGCATTATTTACCTTAGTACAAATCTCTACAAAAGATGGTTCATATGTGCGTTCTGGCATTTCAAAAATCTCCTACATTATCTATTAATTGTGTCAGTCTTTTTTCAATAAAATAATTCAACAGTTGGTTTCTTTCACCTACTGTTGCTCTATTATATTCCTTATTTATCTCTTCCTTCACATCGTCTGGAATCTTAGAAAGGTCAATAAGGGTTTCATTTCGGCGATAGTTGCGTCGCCATGTATCTTCTGGGCACTTTGCCAAATGATAAAGTGTTTCAGGTTCATACTCATTCATAGCTTCCATTATGGTCACTATCGTTGTCTTTCTCATAGGTTTCTGTCGTTTTTCTTCTGTGAAAGTATCATCAGGAGATAATACATTCGGAACACCATCACTACGGTCACCTTTCAGTATATGTTCACGGAGATACTTTACTGGGTCTTTACCGTTAACCATCTTCTTACTTACAGGACTATATTGGTTTGTGATGTCTGTATGTAACTGGATGAAATCTTTATCTGATGATAGTATCAGTGTCTTTTCTGTACCAACAAGAGTGGCAATGATATCATCTGCCTCTGCTCCATACACCTCAACGACTTTGTATGGGAACACCTCTTTCAACTCATCACGAATCATATTGAGACAGTTAAAAATAACATCCCAATCGTGACCAGTTGACTCTCGGTCTCTCTTACGGTTTATTTTGTAGTTGGGAAAATAGTCCCGGCGCCAGTAATGTTTACTATCACAACATATTACCATTTCACCATATTCATCTACAAACTTTGAACGATAGAAACGTAACTGATTGAGTATCAAGTGTCTTACAAGATTCTCACTCAGTTCTTCGCCTCTGTGTAAACTTACCATCACAGAACCTATCGCTATTTGATTGAAGTCCATCAATATCATATCATCACCTAATTTTGGAGCGGGTAGAGAGAATCGAACTCTCGTCATTGCGTTGGCAACGCAATGTAATACCATTATACGATACCCGCGTTATCTGGAGCCCCTTATCTGAATCGAACAGATGACCTGCTCATTACAAGTGAGCTGCTCTACCAATCTGAGCTAAAGGGGCTTAGTCTTTCCACACCCAATGTAACTCTATTGGGAACTGTACTCCTTTCTCATGTTCATATATTTTATGCGTTGGTGTATAATGCCACCCACGTTCCTTTGCATATGCTCTCATTCTACCTTCAGTACAAAATTTTATCTCAGCTGCCGACATCTCTATATTATTATCTAACCAATACTTCCTCATATGTTCATCTGGAAATTCAATTTGCAGTTGTTTTGACATAACCTTCACTATCATAAGCGTATGCTAATGTTCTCCATTGAGTTTTATGTTCTTGGTCTTTTCCATAAAATAAATCTAACCAAACACCAGAATCAAAATATGTTCTAATATTCGACAAGAAGGTTTCTCTGTTAGTAACTTCTCGCATCATATCCTTCTGTTCTTTATTTTTATCCATACGGCGAATCTTGTATTTCAGTTCTTTAACTCGGTCTTTATTATGTCTCTCCCATTCTTTGACATTCTTTAAACTTAATGTCGCATCATCTGGTAGATTCTTTACATCTTCATGTATATTTTTGTATGTAGGTGGCTTTTTGGCTGCACGAGCCTTAGCCATCTTATCTATTTCTTCTTCCATGGCTTGCCTTCGTAGTTGATAATGTTCTTAGTCACAAGATATTCAAAGAG
>VTLG01002424.1_pt1 | contig 31964 bp, 48 predicted proteins | sample 4694571 | NCBI WGS metagenome assembly VTLG01 (sample SAMN12604809, study PRJNA352737) | marine metagenome | biome: ENVO:00000447; feature: ENVO:00000209|ENVO:00000569|ENVO:01000036; material: ENVO:00002151; isolation source: viral sequences binned using virsorter ...
AACAGCAGCTAATATTGAGAGTTATGTTGACAACTCTTTAGACAATGCTATTAGTAGTCCTACAGCCAACTCTGCTGCTGCTATTCTTGAACAGCTCAATAAGGGTACTAAGGTAGATTTCAAAATGGCATATGCAAATATTCTATTAGGGACTGCTGGAAGCAGTGGTTACAATTCTATTATTGATGTTGATAATGAGGTAGGGTGGCTAACTTGTGTTGAAGTCTATGTACCCAATGCAACAACAGGAATGCAAGCTGGTGCTTATGCCACACTTTCTGTGGCACTATCTGGTGGGACTGCAGGCACTATTGAAATGTGCAACAATGGAATATTCAATATCAACTGGTTACTTCACAGGGATGGTTTTGAGTCTCAAGCAGTAGCAGGTGCTGGAGACCATGCTCGATATCACTTTGGATTGCCATTTATTTCTACGACAAATAGCTTAAATGTTGGAGTAACAGTCACTACCGGTAGTGCAGGTGGAGAGATGCACGTGAGGGTCATGTATGCTATAGAAATTTAGGAGGTCATTAAAAATGAAAGCATTTGGAAGATTAAAGACAATTGATGGAGAAGAAAACATTATTGCAGGATGTGTAATTTGTGAGGAGAATCCTGATCCAAGTTCCTACACAGAATTAGTTGGAGTTGAACCCAAACTGGAAATTGTTGGAAAGAAATATGATGCTTCAAGTCAAAGTGTTAGTGAAGAAAGCTTTCTTCCAGTCTATAAGGGGCAGATCGAATCACAGCTTCCCAGTGCTAAGGAAAAAGTCAAAAGCTGGACGGAAGCTTACGACATGGCTGTTGAACTGGGGTCAAGTGCTGAGGTTGTTGCTGATCTTTTAGCGAAAAAGAACGAGGCAGTGTCAGAACTGCAAGCTCTTTTGGTTAAATGGCAGGAAGCGGAGTAGAAAGCCCACGGGTAAAACGTATTAATTGGACAGTACAATCACACTAGAGGGGCTTCTAAAACGGCGTTAAGGGGCATTTATGGGCGTTTTTTTAGGGCTTAATCGGGTAACTCAAGCGGTTTTTAGTTAAATGGCTCAGATAGTCTCAAAAATAATCGACAAAATCCGAGGCAGAAAAAGCCAAAAGGTCTGGCATTTTGACCCGACTCGAAAAGGGATGCTCTCCGAGCATTTCTCTATCAGGGAATTATCTTGTCGATGCGGTTGTGCTAGAATGAATTTTAACATGGATACTTTGGTCAAGCTCGAACGTGCGAGGGTGTTGGCTGGCAGACCGTTTAGAATTGCCAGTGGATGTCGCTGTTATTCCCACAATCGTGACGAGGGAGGACTGAAAAATTCCGCCCACTTGATCGGGAAAGCTGTAGATATTCAATGCCGTGGTTCTGAGGAGCGATACCACTTAGTGGAGTCACTGGGTCAGGAATTTAATCGTCTGGGAATCGCCAGTACATTCATTCACGTTGATGATGATGATCGGAAACCTTCAAAAGTAATCTGGACATACTAGAGGAGAAAAAAAATGCTAAAGAAGAAACAATGGTACCTTTCAAAAACGCTTTGGACTTCAATATCAGCCTTTTTAGTCGTACTTTGCGGAGAATTGTTTGCCAGTCCATCAGTGGCTCTGGGTCTGGAGAAAGCACTAGCGATAATTCTGCCAGTGATAATGATGGTGCTGAGACTGGTAACTAAATTGCCCATTGGTGACCCAGAGGAGTAATCAATGGCTCTTGGAACATTGCTTGCTATAGCTGAAGCGGCTAAAATCATCGGCGTTTCTGCGGGAAAAATAAAATCACTGATAAAAAAAAAGAAAGTGAAATCGGTGAGGAAGGAAGATGGAAACGATTATGTGGAGGAAGCCGAGCTGAAGACCATCATTAAGCAAGCCTTGAAACAAACCAAAAAAAGTCTTTTCGGTTTTTCCTTTTCTGTGGGATGCTTCCGTATACGATTTGATATAAACTGGGATTGAATAGTGCTGAAAAAAGATACATGGGCGGCTAGCCAGCAAAGAATCGAAAGCGATTTGAAACGGCTTTCTGAGGAAAACAAAGAGGACAGAAAGCAAGCCTCAGTGAATACCAAAGAACTTCATCAACGGATCGATCTAGCCACGCAGGAATTGAGCGAAATCAATAGTAAAATGTCGCTCCACTTAGGCAAAGTATCAACCCGCCTCGATATTGTTTCCGAAAACTTGAAGCGTCATAACAATTTTCGGATGCTTCTCAGCATGGCACTCATCGGAGCCGCCGTTAGCTTGCTGGTTGGGATAATGCAACTGCTGAAATGAACGAAAAAGAATCAACTAAAAAAATCCAACTCCAGTCGGTCAGTGACTTAATCCCTTACAGCCGCAACCCCAGAACCCACACTGACGAGCAAGTTTCCCAAATAGCCTCAAGCATCCTTGAGTTCGGTTTTACCAATCCAATCCTTGTTGATAAAAAAAACATGGTCATCGCTGGTCATGGTCGTCTTTTAGCCGCTAGAAAATTGAAACTTGAAAAGGTTCCGACCATTTGTCTTGATTATCTGACCGAGACACAGAAGCGGGCGTATGTTATCGCTGATAATAAACTGGCTTTGAATGCTGGCTGGGATGACGAGATGCTAAAAGTTGAATTTGAGGAACTTAAGGGTCTGGATTTTGACATGAATCTGTTGGGATTTAGCGATGAAGAAATCAGTCAAAATGGGAACGTTGGTTTAGATACTGGAGTTAGTGGGAGTCTGTCGGATAAGTTTGGAGTCCCGCCCTTTTCTGTTTTAAATGCCGCCGATGGCTGGTGGCAAGAAAGAAAAAAACAATGGATTAGTCTGGGGATTAAAAGCGGGCTGGGTCGTTCAGAAATTAGAAATAGATCGGGGGCAATAGAGCAGAGTACGTCAGCTCACAAAATGGCTTATTTTAACAAGGGGGAATTAATTGCAAAGGAGGGGGGTAGTATTTTTGACCCCGTTCTTGCTGAATTAGTTTACCGCTGGTTTTCTCCGAAAGGTGGAATCATACTTGACCCTTTTGCGGGTGGTAGTGTTCGAGGTATAGTTGCCTCGTTGACTGGACGGGATTATGTGGGTCTGGATTTAAATGAACAACAAATTGAAGAAAATAGAAGGCAAGCTGAAACATTGACAGAGAAAAACCCTCCCACATGGCATTGTAACGATAGCCGTGATGTGCTGGAAGTTTGTAAGGGGTTAGAGGCTGACTTGGTTTTCAGTTGTCCGCCTTATGCTGATCTTGAGGTTTATTCTGACGATCCCAGAGATATCTCTAATCTTAGTTACAGTAAATTCAAGAAATCGTACAGCGAGATTATTTCTAAGACTTGCGGTCTGTTAAAAAACGATTCTTTTGCTTGTTTTGTTGTCGGTGAGGTTCGGGATAAAGATGGTCATTATTACAACTTTGTAGCTGACACAATTGAAGCCTTCCGTAAGGCTGGATTACACTATTACAATGAAGCGATTCTAGTAACAGAAGTTGGTAGTTTAGCGGTTAGGGTTGGTAAATTCTTTAAGACTTCCAGAAAGTTAGGCAAGCGGCATCAAAATGTTCTAGTCTTTGTAAAAGGTGATGCAAGAGAGGCGACCAGAAAATGCGGTGAATGTGAATTCGGCTCATTAGATGTTGCAGAAGAAATGGGCGAGGTCTTTAGTGATACCCGATAAATAAGCAAAAAAAAAGGAAGCCATTTGGACTCCCTTTTTTAAAGACCAACCTACTAACTCCGCTCACTCATTTTTTATTTTTTTTGGATAACATATTGGTCATTACCAGTTGGTACAACTGGGGTTTCAGTTCAAGTAATTTTTTAAACATTATCGGATGCCACTTCTTTTGAATCCGACATAGTTCGTCATAGTTTAAATCTATATTCTCGCCAGCATTAATCAAGCTATACCAGTTGGGACCGATTCGTAGCGTTCTTGGCTTGCTACGTTTAAAGGGTTTAATCTTACCATCAATCACCGATGGTCGTCTTGGCGTGGAAGGACTCCGAATGAGGACTTCAAAGCTTTCAGAAATTTCGTGATCGTCAACATCCAGAAGCCCCGCCTCTTTTTGACTTTGTCTCATGCTCGGTAATTTCGGTATTTTAAATCTCATTGTTAAAGCCTCCTTTTGGGGATATTTCTATCCCCTTTGGTTGTAAAATTTTAAAGGTATCTATTACGATGGGTTAAACGAAAATTGATTAGTCTACATAGTCCCCTATGGGTTACATTTGCATTTTCCGCAGCCTCAATCAATCGCTGCCAGTTGCCATTGAAGGGTAAATAATGATAAGCAATGCTATAGAACTTGTAATTTGACCAATCTTTGAGAGGTGAATCACCCTCATATTGTTCGTCTTTTTTAAACTCTACTAAATAGTTAATCATTTTTTCCAACTCTTGTATTTCAAGATCATCTAAAAATGATTTTATGGAATCTAATCTATTGCTCGGTAATTTCGGTATTTTAAATCTCATTTTTAAAGCCTCCTTTTTTGTAAGGGGCTATTTCTAGCCCCTTTGGTTGTATAATTCTATTGGTTTTCCTTATTGTTTTTTAAATAGTCTTCCTTTGTTTCAACTGGAGCATTAATCAATCGATACCAGTTGGGACCAATCTTTTTTAGTCCTCTCAACCTCAAAAAACTATCAGTTACTACAACTTCTTCCCATCCCTCTCCTGTTGTGTCCCACTTTGATTTTTTCTTCTCTTTAGTCATTTCAATCTCCTTTTTGTAAGGGGCTATTTCTAGCCCCTTTGGTTGTTTTCTAGATTAGAAGCCTATAGCATATCTAACATCCCCATTACATTCTTGAGGTCCGCCATTATGTTCTTAACGTCATTTCTCTTTTCTTCTCTATCTTGTCTTACTTGCTGGCGGCAGATTAAGAAGTATTTCAAGTTGACTGAGTTTTCTTTTCTCAATGCTTTGTTTTCTTTTTCTAACCTTCTATTTTCTTTTTCTAATTCATAGGTTTCGGTCCGATATTCAATTGTATCTTTAGCGTCTTTTAATTCTTCTTCTAATTCTTGGATTCTGCGATTAGCTTCATTCTGTTTGTGTTGCATTTTAAAATCTCCTTTTTTGTAAGGGGCTGTTTCCAGCCCCTTGATTGATAAGTTAAGCGGCTTTCCTTTTGTTGTTCTTTCTATTCATCATCCTGTCGGCGGCTTCAACATCTTGTCTTACTTGGTGGCGGCAGAAGCAACTAACGTTCCTTTTCATTTTCGCCACTCCGTAAAACTTAGGCTCGCCTCTTGAGTCTGAACGTTTGATTTCTTCTTTCGTCATTTTCAATTCAGTGGCGGGGTCGACTCGCACCTTTGTTTTAAAAATAACGGTAATTTTTGTACCGTGTTCGCCCTTGTTCACTACGTAGCCTTGCTTGATCCAGCGGTTAAAAGTAAACCAGTCTTGGTAACCTTCACACTCCTCGCATTCGGCTTCCAAAATGTTAGCGTTGATCACTGAGTGTTGTTCAAAGGTTTTTGCTTCTTGTGAATTTTCAAATCGTTTTTGTTCGGTCATTATTTTGTCTCCCTCAAAATTATTATTTAAATCAATCATGGAAAGATAATAAACTAAATTTTTAAACAATGCAACATCTTTTTTAAATAAATTAAAATAAGTTGCAGGAAGCAAGCAAAGAGACAACAAAGAAAAGTATCCCATTTTAAGCACACGTTTTGGTGTGATTTGAGTGATAGATTTTTTTCCCAGTTTGTAAAGGGTAAGTTTCTTCTATTTTTGTCCTTAAAACTTACCCTACTTTTTGGTAGTTGTTTTATGGTATGTGTTTTTGATTTTAAATCGAATCGTTCGGAAGGGTGTCAAAAGGCGTCAATCTTTTCTTGTAGTGCAGGGAGCATTTTTTGGAACAAAAAAACTCTGAAATGAAATGTCTGTTTTCGTCAACAAAGACCCAGACATGGGAGTTGATTCTGAGAGTGTTTTTGCAATTCAGACATTCATCCTCGTAGCGGTGATCGCACAACAAAAAAGTTACCAAATTTGTTTCAGTTTTTTTTCCCATCGTTTTTTGAATCTCCAAAATAGTTGATGGTCATTTTCTCCATCATAATTTTGTTGTGTCGGCGAGCTTCCCGCATCCAATCCGAATTGTTGATTGACCAATCCGAGGTGTGAATATCCCACTGGAGGTCGGTCGGATTGTAGTTTATTTTTTTCCCCGATTTTCTGTCGAAACAGTATTGGCAGATTTTTGAATCTTCAACCGAAATTTTTCCGTGGAGAGTTGAACAATTATTTTGGGAGCAGTGATAACTCCCCATAACTATTTTACAGGACTTGCATCTTTTCTTGACGCAGACGGAACAGAATCCTTTCGGACTTCCGTGGACTTGACTAGCCGCTGGAGGGAAAATCGAATAGCGGGTTAATTGGGAATTGCATTCCATACAAAAAAAAATTTCTTCTTGATCGGTCATTTTATTTTTTGAAAAAAGTTTTAAATAATGGTTGAGGGTCAATTCCGAAGGCTCTTAAGATCGATAAAGATACCAGAATAAAAAAACCTTGTACAAATTCCCCGTCCATTTTGTTCACAAAGAAAAACATCACCAGCCAAATACATCCGAGACCGAGTAGAGTTTGAACAAGTACTTTTAAGATTTCCGTCCAGCTTAAATTTTTACCCATTCCATCTCCATTTAGTTTGACCATTCTATCATTGATCTTTTTTTTAAAAGATTCAAAGTTTTGAATATTTTTTTTGATTTAATTAAAATGCAAGAATCTTAAAATAATAGTTGCATATAATTTTAAAGTATGCGATTATTTGCAACATGATTAATTTAAATGATAAAGCGAACGGAGAACAAACAATGAACGACACCAGAATTAATACAAGCGAAGAACAACCAGTAAAAGTATTGATTTGGCTCGGCGAAAAGATTAGAAGACTGACTGAAAATGGATATGGTGTTTCAGAGTTGGCAGTTATCATCCAAGATGCTGTTCAAGAGGCTACTGATCATTTGAAGGACAAGGATGGGAATCCAATCAATGGTCCAGATGGAGACTGGAGCTGTAGCGATCCGAAACTTGATGCGCTGCCAGATGTAATTTTAGAAACGATTCTTCACAGGTTGAACATAAAATACTAACCATTACAACCGAGGGGAGCGGAGACGCTCCCTTCCAAAGGGACAAAAAATGAACAGAATCCAAATTACCTCGAAGTTCGATATGCTGACAGATCAGCAGAAGGATGCACTGAACCAGATAGCCAATTGTTTAAGCTCTAATCCGGGAATGTTTGCTCTGACTTTGAACGAAAGGGTTAGACAAGTTGATCGAAGCAAAGATTCCATCATTGTTCAGCACACCTTCAAACTTGATTTCAAAAAAGAAATCAGAACCACTGGACAAGGGACACACTAATTTTTTTAGGGGCGGGACATGGTTTCGCCCCAACTAACAACCAAAAAAAGGAGATTGAAACAATGGCTAATGAACGAAAACAGATGGCTAGACGGATAAAGGAAACTCGTAAAGAATTTAATGAAGCTAATACCAGAATCCGAGAATTGGAAAAAGAAGTTAGAAATTTGTTGGGTTATTGCGATGACCGCTACTTGGGGGAAAACAATTTAAAAGCAAATGATTTTATAGCCCCTTACAAAAATGAAGCTAATACCAGAATCCGAGAATTAGAAAAAGAAGTTAGAACTTTAAGGAGAGTGAAACACTGGCTGATTTGCTGGAAAGTTGGGTTATAAAGAAATCAGCACTAAAGAATAGTTAATTCCAACCGAGGGGCTGGCAGCAGTCCCTCTACAAAAATAAAAGGTAAAGGAATAATGACAAAACAAATTAAAAAAAGAAAACCCGTTTTAGATTTTTCTGGTCTGGCTGATTTGCTGGCAAGCGGTGACGTTGAGATGCTTGTTTTAGATCCCAAAAAACCAAAAGAGTCAGTTAAAAAGTTGGATGCTGTTTTAAAGAAAAGATTGGAGGCTAGATGAAAAATTATATTTGTTCAGAATGCGATAGACAACTGGAGAATGTGGAAACATTTCAAAAGCCTAAGAGGGAATGTTTCTTTCTCAGCGATGAGGAAATATTGCTTTGTCCAGACTGCTACAATTCTAAATGTGAGAGTCTGGATTTTTTTAGAACTGAAATTGATGAAGAAAACAATTTGAAAGGAGACGGGAATGGAAGCTAAATTTAAAGTGACTTATGACGCTGGCTGGGAGGGACTGGATGAGGTTCAAGGGATACTATTCAAACCTACAAAGACTCGTGTATACTTAGGAGAAGCTGATAAGGGATTGCATCTTTTCAACTTGTTCTTGAACAAAAATCACAGTTCTGTTAAAATCGTGTACTCATTATTGATAGGAAAGAAAAGGTATCCGAACCCTCTGGGGGATTTTAAACATTTCAGACAAATTGACGTTGATTTTTCGGAGGTTTTAAAATTAGACCAGACCGCCTATCTTGAACTGCTGGAGGAATGGTACTGGGACAATTTTATCGGATCGTGCCGAGGCATGAGTATTTTTTTAGAAGACCTTAAATCACAATTCAAAAGAAAGGATAAATGAAATGGAACGATTAGAATCGGTTTACAATTTTTCGAGGCTGAAACAAGCCCGATTAATGGCGGGCTTAACTAAAAAAAATCTAGCTGAGGAACTTGGACTTCATCCAGCAACGATAACTCGAATTGAACGTGGTGAGAGTCAGGCTCCTCCGACCATTAAACTGGTATCGGAATTTTTGAAAGTAGATATGAAGGATCTTGTTAATGCGTGAAAAATTCGTGGATCTCTTGATTAATATTTTGAAGTTGAAACAATCCTTTGATCTAACGGATTCGTCGTGTAGGCTTCTTTCAATTTTGCAGAAAAAGAGTCAGGAACCGACTGGAAGCGATCCCAAAAGCAAGGTCGCCAAAGAAGGAGACTGACTCGGACGACCTCACCTTGAGGAGACAAAAAAGAACAACACTAAGGAGAATAATATCATGGAACGAAAGACGGAAGCAAATTTAGCACCAATTGAACCAAAAGTAGAATCCCAGTTGATGATCGATCGACCGCCAGAGTTGACACTTGCTGAGGCTAGCAAGGCGGCTCAGGCATTAAAAAAGGTGATCGACACTAAGGGGAGTAAGGTCGTTCTTGGAGGGAAGACCTACCTTCAGTTCGAGGACTGGTTAACGGTGGCACGCTTCTACGGAATTACCTGTAGAATAGTGAGTTCTAAGTATTGCGATTATGGTAATGCTAAGGGGTTTGAGGCTAAGGCTGAAGCCCTTCTAGTGGTCAAAAACCAAGTAATCAGCTCAGCGGAGGCTATGTGCCTTTCGGATGAGCCTAACTGGCGGAAACGCCCACTTTTCATGCTTAGATCTATGGCTCAAACCCGTGCCTCGGCAAAAGCCCTCCGCCAATGTCTCTCTTGGGTGGTCGTCTTGGCTGGCTATCAGCCTACTCCAGCGGAGGAAATGGACGGTTTAGAGCCTCAACATTCCCAACCTGCTACTTCCCAGCCTTCCCAATCGACATCGATCAGCGAAAAACAGGTGAAACGGCTTTACGCTTTAGCGAACAAGCCTCCCCAACGCTGGTCAAACGAACAAGTGAAAGATCTTATAGCTCTTTACCCAATGGGAGCCTCTGAAAAATACTCGTCAACAACCGAGTTAAGCCGAGAAGAATATGACAAAATCTGTAAGGTCGTTGAATCTTCAGAGCCAGAGGGGTGTCTTGCTGCTGCAAAAATACACGAACGACAACTCAGAAATGGAGGCACTAAAAAAAGCCCAGTTTTGCCAAAGGAAGATGAACTGGTCTCACTCGGTGACATTGCTGAGCGTCTAAGAAACGACAAGTTAGAAGCAATGCCAAGCCCCAAGTCAGATGACGAGGAGGTGCTGATTTGAAAATCGAACAAATTAGCCGTTCTAAGGTGCATACGGTGTACAAAACGGGGGACTCGATCAGAGTCCCCTCAGTTACCACCATACTGGGGGTATTATCAAAACCCGCCCTCATCCCGTGGGCTAACCGATTGGGACTACAAGGCATTGATTCCAGCAAGTATGTTGACAGATTAGCCACTATTGGTACGCTTGCCCATTACTGGATTGAGTGTTATTTAAACAACGAGGAACCGAACCTTGACCAGTACAGTCCAGAGGAAAAAGATCTTGCCTCAAATAGTGTTCTTAAATTCTTGGAATGGTACGATGGCATCAATCCAAAGGTAATCGCCACGGAACTGAGACTGGTATCGGAGGCTCATCGATTTGGAGGTACTGTTGATTGCATTTGTGAAATTGAGGGTAGAGGAATTGGATTACTGGATATCAAGACTTCCAAAGCCATATACCAAGAGCATCTCTATCAACTAGCCGCCTACTGGAAACTAGCACTGGAACAGGGCTACAATGTAAAATGGGTGTCAGTCATTCAAGTAGGCAGAAATCCAGAGGAAGGTTTTTCTGTGAGGCATTGTAAGGGTCAGGAACTAGAGAAAAACTGGTCGGTCTTTCAATGTTGTTTAAACCTACATTCGGCATTAAAACAAATCAAAAAATAATAAATTTAAGGGGACAAAATGGAAATTGTTAATCTGAGAATAAGAAATTGGGACAAGTACCAGCATTATAAGAACCGCAGTCCAAGTTGGATTAAACTCTATAATACTCTGCTAGATGACCTTGATTTTTCGAGGCTCGATGAAGCGAATCAAAGACATTGTATCTTCCTCATGTTGCTGGTATCCAGACTCGCAGAAAATAAGCTCCCAATTAGCGCAAACAGTACGCATACACTACGCATCGGGACAGCGGAATGGTTATCCCGACGGATTGACGCCCGTAGCGAAATCAATCTGGAAGCTCTGCTAAAGTCTGGGTTTCTAGAGGGTTACAGTAATGCAGACCGTAAACTGCTAGCAGTATGCTTGCATGGTGACAAGCATAATGCTTTGACAGAGAAGATAAGAGACAGAGACAGAGAAGATAAGAATATATATAGCGCAGCAGAGGCTGTGGAAAAAACTGTTGAAAAAGAAAAAAAACCAACCAAGAAATATTCTGACAATTTCAAAACGAAGAAAATAAAACATTCTGAGGAGGAACATCCACTTTGGAAAGTCTTCATTGAGTTTTGGGAAATGTATCCTCGGAAAATCGATAGATACCGATGCTGGTCTAGTTTTAAAAGTTTAAAGCCAGACCGTGGAAAATTGATGGAGGCTCTTAAACATTTCAAAGAGTTTGAATGGAAAGGACGATCCAATGAGTTCATTCCGCATCCGAGAACGTGGCTCAATGCTCGGCATTACGAGGAAAAGATTGAAAAGCCAGCAAGCCAGCCAGTAAAAAAGTGTTATCCAGACTGGCTGGTTAACAAGATGCGGGTAGCGGTCAGAAAAACCTCGGACACTTATGTTGGCTCTGGGATGGATTCCAACTCGCCACAGTGGATTCTTTCCCTTAAGAGAAACTGTTCTGAAATAGGAATCACATTTGAGGATAAATTATTGGAGGAGGCGAAAAGGTAACGGGGGATCAAAATGTTGTTTTTCGATTTCACTTTTAAAGAAAAATTAGTTCCCAAAAAAAACAGTTACATTATTTTAAAGAATAGGAGCGGTAGGAGGTTCATTTCTCCCAGCAGTGAGCAGAAGGATTGTGAAACATTGCTGAGTTTTCATGCTTCTCAGGCGGTTATTTGTGACAACTATAACCCCGTCTATTGCTCACACGATCGTAGGTACGGAATTCGAGATGTTATTACGGATTTTAAAAATCTGGAGGGCGAGGTCAAGGTAGAGGTTTGGTATTCGGGTCGTTGCGATTTGGATAATGCGTTAACGACTATTTGTGATGCTCTACAACGTAGCAAAAAAATCAGTTCAGATCGGATGATTTATGAGTTGTCTATACAAAGATTTAAACTAAGGAAAGAGGAAAATTTAAGATGGTTGACTCAAGTTCGAGTTACTCAACGTTCTTATCTGTCATATCATAACCAAGTACATCCCAACGAGAAGATAAGCAGAAATTATAAGGAAACTGTTGGATATTCAAAGAAGGACGCTGCTATTGATTTGTCTATTTCTGATTCTCAGTTGGATGAGCTTATCAGAAGCGGGAGGCTGAAGACTTTAAACATCGGAAGCCGAGTTATCATTACTGCAACATCTTTGGTTGAACAAATCGAATTTCAAAATGAAAGGTTAAAACAATTAATGTAGGACTAAAAAGAAAGGAATGACTATGGTTAAAATTCCTTTTACTCAAGGAATGATTGACACGGCGAGTATCAAAGCTAAACAAATGGGGACTTTAAATAATTCTATTCTGAAGGGTGAAGGGAACAAGACTGGGTTTTTAAGTGAGCTTGCATTGGCAGACTTTTTTCCTGCTCGGATCGTTTCTGATCGGTCCTACGGGCATGATTTGGAGTGGCAAAACAAAAGACTTGAGGTTAAGACAAAACGGGCAACAACGCCACCGCTCCCCCACTATTTAGCCTCGGTTAGTCGGCTATCTTTAGAACATCAACGACCCGATTATTTTGTGTTTGTTCGTGTTCAATTTGAAAAGAAAATAGTGAACCCGTTCCACAAAACTCGGTTTCAGTATTTTAAACCGAAAGTGATATGGTTGACTGGGTTCAAAGATCCATCGGACTTTCGTTCAGAAGCCATACTGATGAAGGCGGGGGAGATCAACCCTGATAATAATTTCAGGTGCATTGCTGATGAATACAACCTGCCGATCAGAGATCTTGTAAGCTATGATGACTGGAAAAAAAACGCCTTTTTTCAAGTTCATTCTGAACCGATTGTGGATTTTTAGCAATTAATTTCAATAATTCTGTAATCTGGAAAAACGACTAAACGACTTGAAAGCCGTGCCAGTAGCCCGTCTTGGGTTATTGGCATTTTTGCGTTTAGACATATTGTGCATTTTTAGCAATTAATTTAAATTTTATGCTTGCATTCTATAAATAGATGCCCCATAATCTGTTTATGATTAACTTAGATATTAAATTTAATAAGGAGATTGAAACAATGACTAAATCAGAAAAAATGAGATTGGAAAATTATCACCAAACAATAAACAGCGCAACCGAGCAAGCGATGCAGGAAATTTGGGATCAAGCCACAAACGGGGAAGGTACTTTGCAGAAAGATATGGTTACGGCTGAACACGCTGTTCAAGTAATTAGGAATCTAGATTTTAAAATGATAAAGAGTTTGTTTCCAGCTTATCCTTACCATGAAGACGGAAAAAAGGTTTTTCCTTATGGTTACCAATCTAAAGAGGAAGTTGAAAAAGAATTAGCTAGAGAGGAAGCTGGGCTTTTGGCTTTTTCAAAATCCCGTTCTAAAGAGGAAGCTGAAAAAGAATTCTCTGGAACTTAATTTTAATTTATTTAAACCGAGGGGCTTAAACGCCCCTCAAAAGGAGATTTAAATGACTAAGGTAAATTATTCTGGTGATCAGTACACAGTGGAAATGTTAGAAAAAGAAAATGACTGGCAAGCAACGGGTACGAGTTTCAAGTACAAGACGAAGATCATAGAGATAGTATCTTATTTTTACCCGACTTGGGAAAAGATTATTAGGATTTTAGAGCTTAGAAATCAAGCCAATAAAGAAGGTAAAGCAAACCAATTTTCTTACGCATTGGTTTGCATCATTTTGGATCGTAAAACTTTTAAAGAATCTGGTAACAAGCTTAAATTAAAGAAAGAAAATAAAGATTTAAAAGAAGAAAATCATAAGCTAAATTTGCTTGTATCAATTCTGGAAGAAGAAAATTCTAAACTAAAAGAAGAAATAGAAGTGAGTGAAACAAATACCGCTGCCCTAAGTTTTGCCCTTACAAGAGGAGCAATTGCTTGGGAAAAGAATTCTGCAGAAAAGAAAGTTTAATTTATTTAAACCGAGGGGCTTAAACGCCCCTCACAAAGGAGAGAGAAATGGCTAAGGAATTTAATTATTACGGGGAAAAAAAGACGATTAAGGAATTGAGGGCGAAAGCTTTTTGCGGCACGGATTTAAAAACTTTAGAAGGAGAGGTCAAGCGAAGCGGTAGAAATAGCTCGGGGCGTGAGCAAGCATTAGAAACCATAGTTGAAAACCAGTTTGATGCGTACCAGAACAATAATGATTACGGTAATGGAGATGGTGGCGAGGGTTATCTTCTGGACTGGATTGTTTTAAAAGATGTGTTGAACGCTTTTAAAAGACTGAGGGGCGATCATTCTCGATTGAAAGAGGAGAATAAGGAATTGAAAAAGAAAATGAAAAGACTAGAGAAAAAATGCACCACACTGCAGCGTGTTTTTAGCACAATAATCAAATTGAGAACTAATTAACCCCAGAAGCACAAACCCTCCTGTTCAGCTAGTCACTGAACCAAAAAGGCTCCCAGAGCATCGGGAGCCTTCCCGCATTTTACAGACTTTGTTTTTTTTACTATAATTTCTCAATGCCAAAAACCAAAAGGGTCAAAGCAACAAACCAAAAGAAAAAATGCACCACACTGCAACAGATCTACCAGCCTCCAGAGTGGGCTTACCGTCTTCTAGAAAGCTTTAAGGATATTGAGGTGCCTCCTACTGTGGCGGCACGATGCCGATATGCCGATATAGAGCGGTCAACCTACTATAGAAATCTACGGGATGAGCAATTCTGCAATTGGTTCCACAGCCAACTACAGAAGCATTTCAGTTCTGAGTTCCACGATGTTCAGCAAGCCCATTTCAAGGAATGTGTTAAGGGTAATCTAGAGGCGATCAAACTTTGGTATGAAGTGGCTGGAGCTTACCTGCCAACAACTAAGATTGTCCACGAAAAGGAACAGTACGGAGACAGCGTAACGGATGAACAGTTCATTGATATCGGGGTACGGATGATTGAGCATAACAAGAGATTGGAAAAAGACGGCGGGTAAACGTTCTATTGAATTTTTTTGTCTAGAGTATTTACCGCACCACTTCAAAAAAAGGTTTGGCGATCATCATGTTGATTTGTTCTCCCTCATCAACCAGAAACAAAAAAATAAAAGGATCTGCCGAGCTGAGCCGAGAAGGTTCGGTAAGAGTACAATCGTATCAATGGCGGCTCCTCTGTTCTGGCTTGCCACTCAACAAAAACAATTCATCCTTTTAGTCGGCGAGAGTTCAACGACCGCTCAAGGTAATCTGCAAGCCATCATCACCGAGATTGAAAACAACGAAAAACTATTCAATGACTTCCCTCATATGGTTCCCAAAAGAGATCGGAAGGGTCAGCTTACAAAATGGACAGATAGCCACATCGTTTTATCCAGTGGTCAGACCTGCATAGCGAGGGGCATGGGTTCCAGCATGAGAGGTCTTAAAGCTAACACCTCCAGACCCGATGTCGCTATCTTAGATGATGCTGAGTCCCCAGAAAATTCCGATACATTCTCTAAACGCAGGAAGCACAAGCAATGGTTCGGCGGAACCTTTCTGGGCTTGGGTGCTGCTGACTGGGATGTTTACATGATCGGCAATCTTCTTCACCATGACGGATTGATGGCGGATCATTTAAAGAGCAAAATGTGGAATGGTTTGGTTTACCAAGCCATTAATAAGCCAGTGTCAGAGGCTTATCCCTACCCCATTGGCAACACTAAGACGGATAATAGTGCCTTGTGGGAGGAGGGCTGGTCGTTGGAAGATCTTGAAAAGTATAAGCAACAACCCACAGTCGGTTCTTTTCAGTTTAGTAAGGAAATGATGAATGCTCCCGTCAGTTCAGAAGATCAGTTATTTAATCCGTCCGAGTTTACTTTCTTTGATTACTCCGACCAGCAGTATGAGGAGATATCAACCTTCATTGACCCCGCTGGTGGAAGCAATCAAGCAACCAGCAGTCAGGATTTTTGTGCCATCGTTACGGCAGGAAAGATGAACGGCTACATTGACATCTTAAATTGTAAGCTTACAAAGAAGCTCCCCAGTTCACAGATTGAACTGTTGTTGTCGGAATACGAGCGGTTTGGCTCTAACCAGTTAGTTGTAGAAGAAAACACTTACAAGAATCTACTGGGGCAAAATGTTCGGGAGGCTGGATCTAAACGTGGGCTGCTGCCGAAAGTAAGAACCATTCACCAAACCAAGAACAAGCTAACCAGAATCCTCAGTCTACAACCAGCGATTGAGGCGGGAAAAGTTCGTTTTTCTCGGCAGATGCTAGCCCATTGTCCAGAATATTTCACCCAGTGGGAGGAATTGGGTTCTGGAAGTGGACATGATGATGCCCCAGATGCAACCGAGGGAGCGGTTCGCAGTCTTGAGAGGCGGTCATCGTTTAGACCGCTGAACTAGAATTTGTCAAAAGACTGCTGGTTTGCTACGATAAGCCTAAATTATGCAAAAAAAACGCACGAGGATCGCCGTTAAGCACACTTGTTAGAGCTTCTAGTACAACAGTACTCTTACAAACAAAGGATTAATGGTTGGCTAAAATACAGTCGTTAAAGCAATGGATCTCCAGAACTCTCAAAGGGATTAGACACCCCCAGCTTTCCTTCTCAGCTTCTTATCTGCCGAGGACTGGATTTGATTACCGAGCTGAAGTTGGGGATGGTCTGTCTAGCGGCGTTGTCATGGCTCCAGTCAATTGGTTAGCTCGCAACTTCACCGATGCAACCTTAACGATTAGCAAACGCCAGAACGAATTATTTGAAGTTGTCCCAGATCACCCATTGGTTAATTTAATTAATAATCCGAATTCGTTTTACTCTGGGGATGCTTTATGGCAAGCGACTGTTCAGAGTTGGTTGCTTGATGGGAATAGTTACTGGCTGAAGAACAGAAGCGAGAATGGTCAGATAGCCGAGCTTTGGTTTGCTCCATTCAGTACAATCAATCCAAAGTATCCTGACGATGGTAGCGAATTTATCAGCCATTATGAATACTCCCCAGCGGGTATTCCAATCAGGGTTGAGCGTGAAGATATCATCCATTTCAGAAACGGTATCGACCCCAACAATCCACGCATTGGTCGGAGTCCGATCTATCCAGTCTTAAGAGAAATATTTACAGATAATGAGGCTAGTAACTTCACCGCCTCGGTGCTTAGAAATCAAGGGATCGTGGGCTTTGTAGTCAGCCCCAGAGATTCGGATATCCTGCCAGATTCTGACGACATATTGGCGACTAAAGAAAGATTTAAAACGCAATGGTCGGGCGACCGCAGGGGCGAGCCGTTAATAATGGGTTCGCCAGTCGATATCAAACAGTTCGGTCATAGTCTAAAGGATATGGAACTAAGTGCGATTAGGAACCTATCGGAGGAGCGAGTTTGTGCGGCATTGGGGATTAACCCAGCGGTTGTCGGTTTCGGATCTGGTTTAGAATCGACTAAGGTAGGAGCAACGATGCGGGAGTTTAAAAGACTGGCATGGGAATCTCAGATCATTCCTACCCAGAAGCTAAACGCCCAGACGCTAGCCAACCAACTGCTAAGTGAATTTGAATTAGAACCAGAGCAATTCAAAATAGAGTTTGACCGCTCTGAAGTGGCGGCATTGCAGGAGGATCAATCAGCACTGGTTACCAGAATCGGTCAGCTTTATCAGCAGGGGATAATCACCAGAAGTGAAGCACGAAGAATGCTTGGTCATGAAGTCGTTGAGCCGAGGGATGATATATTCCTCATCAGCGGTTCAATGTTTGAGGTTCCCTCTAAAGATCAACTCCGATTAGTTGAGAAAAAAGAGAGCAAACAAGATACGACTTTACCCAAGCCAGCCAGAGATCCGAGAAGGCGAAGACCAACGAGGAACCAGATGGCGCTTCATAGGAACGTTGCTAATCAATCTAAGCGTCTCGAAAGTAAATTTGAGTTAGAACTGGGACGATTTCTTAGGGCATTAGGTCGCAGGGCGGCAAGCGTAGCCGAGGACGTATTGAACCGTAAGGGATTAGATGACAGTGTAGATGCTGACACGATAGCTGAGGAACTGGGGCTAGCTGGATTACAAAAGGATCTGAACGTAAAGGGCGGGACTCATTATCTGGGAGTCAGTAAAATGGCATTTAAAGAAATTTCTACAGCGATAGGGCTTTCCGTCAGCCTCGATGATCCGCTTCAACAAAAGATACTGGACGCTGGAGGGCGTAGATTGGGTCTGGTTGATCTTGAAAAATCCACGAAAAAAAGATTGTTTAGAGAAATTTCAGAGGGACGGGAGCTGGAGGAGGGCGTTCCCCAGATCATTAAACGGATTAAAGACAAGGTTCCAGCGGGTCGATGGCGTTCGCCAGAAGTGAGGAGCAAGGTCATAGCTAGAACAGAAACGCTCAATGCTCAAAGAGTCAGCCTTTTGGAGGGCTACCGATCAAGTGGGGTCGTCAGTCGTGTGGTAGTGGTGGATGATTTGCTTGGCTACGGCGATGAAGATTGTACCTATTGGAACGGTAGAGAAGTCTCCTTATCGGAAGCAGAAGATTTAGTCCAAGACGAACACCCAAACGGTACAAGATCTTTTGTACCTCTGATTGATGATTGAGAGGATTTTAAATAATGGAAAAGAAAAATTTCAGCTTAAAGGAAGAATCTCTTGATGAAGCGGGAGTGGGAAGGGCTGTCATTTCAACGCTTGACGTTGTAGATAAGGATGGGGATGTAACATTGCCCGATGCTTTCGGAAGCCAGCCCACTGTAGTTTTACCGACCCATGACTGGCAAAGCATCCCTCTCGGAAAGGGTACTGTAAGGGAGGAAGGCGATGAGGCGGTTGTAGATTTCAAGCTTAATCTTGAAAGTCCAACTGCCAAAGAATGGTATAGCTTTTTGAAATTCGACATGGAAAACGGAGAGAGTCTCCAAGAATGGTCTTACGGCTTTGACGTTTTAGCCTCAAGCAAAGGAGAACGGGACGGTAAAGCGGTTCGTTTCATCGAGGAAGTTAAGGTCTACGAGGTTAGTCCAGTACTGGTAGGGGCTGGAATTAACACACGGACGGTCGGCATCAAATCAAACGGGGTTAAACTTGAGGATCAGTTCAAGGAATTAGAATTTCTTTTCGCAAAAGTTAAAGACTTTTCACGCCGTATCACGTCACTTGCGAAACTGCGGCAGGATGAAGGGCGGCAATTATCGCATACGAACATTGAACGCCTCCATTGGTTGAACGAAAATCTTGATTTTCTACAGCTAGAATTTAATCAACTATTGTCGGAGCCATACCACAACGAAAAGGCGCATAATCTTTATGCCTCTTTTATCGAGGTCATGGCACGGTCAAAAGGACATTTATCCAAAATTAAAAATAATCAGGAGTAAAACATTATGCAAGAATTAAAAAAATTAAGAGAGGAACTGCAAGTAAAGTCATCTAACTTGCAAGATCTTTTCCAGCAGTCTAAAACAACCCCAGACGGGTCTATCGATTTATCTAAGGTAGAGCGGTTTGGTGATGTCTCGGTCAAAGGAAAGTCATCTAGTGAGTTGGCTGTGTTAATCGACAATGCTAACAATGAATTGACGGATCTTGGTAAGAAAATAGATGAGCTTGCTGCGGTACAAAAAGCTGAAGATGAAAACGCCGCACGGCTGGAAAAAGCTAGCCAAGTCTCTGACCGCTTGCCTCATCCAGTTAGTAATATTTCTAAGCACGGTGAATCAAAAAGCCGATTAAGCTTAGGCGAAGAAGTGGTAAATTCTAAAGAGTACAAATCATTTTTAAACCACAATACTGGTTCCTATAATATCAAGACCAGTTATGGTTTGCCAGAATTGAAGACACTTTTTCAAACTAGTGCTGGCTGGGCGGCTGAAAGTTTAAGAATCGGTCGACTAGTAGACGGTGTCACCCGACCAATCAGTGCAATTGATGTTATCCCCAGCGGTCAGACTGGATCAGCCGCCGTAGTCTACATGGAAGAAACCACTCGGACTCATGCAAGTGCCGAGAAAGCTGCTGCCGCTGCCTTTGCTGAAAGCACTTTTGTTCTAACGGAGCGGAGCGAAACAGTTCGGAAGATTACGGACAGCTTACCCGTAACTGACGAACAGCTTGCGGACGTTTCTGGAGTTCAAAGCTACATTAACTCTCGGCTGGTCTTTGGCTGTCGTCAACGCTTGGATGGTCAAGTGCTGGTAGGTGATGGCTCGGCTCCCAACCTTACAGGGCTGGTCAACAAGAGTGGAATTAGTACCCAAGCTAAAGGGTCTGATTCAATTCCCGATGCAGTCTATAAGGCTAAAGTAAAGGTTGCGGTAACTGGACGTAGTAATCCGAACGTCTACTTTGTACATCCCAACGATTGGCAACAAGTCCGATTGTTGACTACTTCAGATGGAGTATATATTTGGGGTAGCCCTTCAGAGGCTGGACTTGAACGCATCTGGGGACTGCAAGTAGTACAGTCGGACGCACTGACTGAAAACACTGCGGTTGTAGTAGATACCCAGTTCCTCCAGATTTTTGAAAGGGAGGGTGTCAATGTCCAGATTGGTTACGTAGATGATGATTTCACCAAAGGCAAGCAAACTTTACGGGCTACGCTCCGTGTTGCTTTTGCAATCTACAGAGCCGCCGCAGTTTGTACCGTAACCAGCATCTAGTTTTAAAGTAATGGGGCGGGGCTTCTGCCTTGCCCCAGATCGATTTATTTTCAGATTTAATGGAGGATTTTAAAATGGCAATAATTAAAGGTGCAGTCAGTAGAGTTGAAAGATTGGATCTGGGAAGTCCAGCCGCCACCAGTGCAACGGCTGTTCATGCTGCGATTACCGACACTGGTAGCCCACAGACCGTGACTTCCGCAATCACTAATCCGCCTACACCCAGAAATATTACAGCTACAGCGGGCGGTACTGCCGCAGATATCAAGGCGATTCAAGTAGTGGTCCACGGAACCAACCTAAGCGGCGATGTCATCTCGGAGACGCTACCTGTCTTTACCGTTAATACTGCGGGAACAGTCGTTGGTAGCAAGTCGTTTGCCACCGTGACCAGCGTGGTAATTCCTGCACATGATGGAACCTCAGCGACTACCAGTTTCGGTCTTGGTTCTAAACTGGGGCTTGGCGTTATGCTCAGCACGGACTCAGTCGTTAATAGCTACCTTAACGGGGCAAGAGAAGCAACCCGATCCACAGTCGCCGTTTCCAGCAGTGCGATTGAAAGCAACACCATTACTCTCAATAGTTCCTTAGATGGTAATGCGGTGCTGGTTGATTACTACAACAGCTAGAAGGGAGTGTGGAATGAAGTTTGAAATCATAAATGGGAAGAAGTATTTCTATTCAGAGGAGCGTTGGTGCTGGCAAAAAGACCGCTCCAAACCTCTTGTTCTTGAAACCGATGAACGGGCAACGGTTTTATATGCCGCTGTAAATACTCGGATCTTAGAGGAAGCGGCTTATGAATATGGAATTTTGAAAAAGCCAAAAGCTAAGAAATCAGTAATCAAAAAAGTGGACAAGGCAACGCCTAAAAAATCGAATAAAGCTGTTGCAAAGTCCAGAAACAAAAATAAAAAAGGTTAATCACTTATGGCTCTTTTAACAACGGCGGAACTTCTCGCTCATGTTAGTTCTGATCTGGCAACGGCATCCCTTCAAAGGTTGCTGGATGACAGCGAGGCAGAAATTATCAAGCGGTTTGGTCCGCATAGTGCCAGCAGCAGCCAAGTGGAAACCTTGATCGGTGAAGGTCGGGCATATGTTTTCGTAACCAAGCCAGTTTCAGCCGTCAATCAAATTATTGAAACGGTTGGTCGAACAGATACGACCTTAAGTGCCAATGATTACAAGGTACATAATTCGTTGACTCTTGAGCGGCTGGATAATGGAACTAATCCCAGATCCGCTTGGGGGGATTCGGTGAAGGTTACCTTTACCCCAGTCAGTGACACCGATCAAAGGAAACGAGTACAGATTGACTTGTGCAAACTCGCAATAAACTTTGAGGGACTCAGTAGCGAATCGAGTGGAAATTATTCACGGTCATTCGGAGATTATCAACTCGAACGCCAGCGGATTCTCAGCAATCTTAGACATGGATTTTCCTTTGTGCAATAGAGGGAGGGGTATTGGCAAGAACCAGCATGACGATGCAAGCATACATTCAGCGGTCAACGGTTGGGAAGGACGCTTACCGAAACCCGTTGCCTCCAAGTTGGTCTGCCCTGTCAACAACATCGGCTCGTTTCTGGAGTACGTCCAGCCAAGAAATTATAGATAATAAAACCGTCATTGTTGAAAACCTAACGGGTCTTATGCCTCTCGGCACTGACATTACCTCCAGCGACAGGCTGGAAAAGATTACCGATAGAAATGGAACGACCTTATTTGCTGGCGAGCTTGAGGTCTTAAGTGTCCAGAGAATAAATACACATTTGGAAGTTATTGTAAGGAAAGCAGAATGAGTTTACTGGAATCTAGTTTTAACAGTGAATGGAATGGGGACAAAGTTAAAAAAACATTTAAGGACGCTTGCCATACTGGGATCAATAAAGTCATGGCTGATTGTGTTGGCTACTCTAAGGCTAATCACAGCGGCTGGCAAAACAGAACGGGGCTGGCTGAGGGAAGCATCAAGATTCAAGCATTCGCTCAGGAGCGTGGCGGAAGTATTATCGGTATCTGGGGAAGTGCGGATGTGGGTTACATGATCTGGCTGGAATACAAACACGGCTCCAGTCTTAGACGATCAGCCGACATTAACTACAGGAAGCTGGATGAATACATTGAAAAGGCGTCAAAACGGTAGAAAAAACGCCCATAAATGCCCCTTAAAGGGACTTTCTAAAGCCCTCTAGAGGGATTGCATTAGACAATTTGGAGTTTTTACTGTGGCAGCAATACAAGATCTGGTCGGAAGCTTAATCAATATACTGGGATCTGATTCCACTGTTGCCGCATTGGTCGGCACTCAGCCAAATGATCGCATTTATGGGTTGGAATTAGATGTTGATGAAGCCGCAAATATGCCTCGGAAAGCGATTGTTCTCAATCTTGCTGGAGGAGAGGGGCGGCATGATTATTCGGATTATTCGGTTAAGCGGATTGATGTTTTCAGCTACGGTGAAACCCCATTTGAAGCGAACAAGTTATACCGAACGGTCTCCGCAGTGATGAAGCACGTCAAAAGGGAAAATTCAAGTTCGGTTTTAGTCCATAGATGCAGTCTGGAATCTGGAGGCGTTTTCATGCGTGACCCCGATACCGACTGGTCTTTAATTTTGTCAACATGGTCTGTCATGTACGGAGATAATACAACGTGATGACGGACGGAGTTTAAACTTTAGATTTTTTAAAAAAAGAGAGGAAAAATAAATGGCAGTCACACCATTTGAAATTATCGTAGACCCCTTTGATGTTTATGTAGCAGCCGTTGGAACTAGCTTTCCACTAGTCGATGGAAGTCTTTCGGCTTGGACACAGCTTGGAACATCGGGTAGCAAATCTTTCACCGAGGATGGTGTCGTTGTTACTCATAGCCAAACGATAGATTACCATCGTAGCTACGGCGATACAGCACCAGTTAAAGCGACCAGAAGCAGCGAAGACTGTACGGTAGCCTTTACCTTAATGGATCTAACCATCGATCATTACAACCGAATCTGGGAAAACACTGTCACCAGTACCGCCCAATCCAGCGGGGTTGCAGGGATCAAGGACATCAATATCAAAAAGGGACTGGATGTTGGAGTTGTAGCCATGATTATTCGTGGAGCTTCCCCTTATGGCGATTCTTGGAACACCCAGTACCAGATTCCGAAAGTCGTTCAGAGCGGATCGCCCTCGGTAACCTACAGCAAGTCAGCTCCAGCGGGTCTGAGTTTAGAATATACCGTTATCAGTGATCTGACAGCTAGCCCCGCTTCAATCAGCATGGGCAAAATAGTCATGCAGTATCAGGCACAAGGATAAAACAATGGGTGATAATAGCAGAGCCATAGCAACGGAAACATCGATGATGAGGAAAGCGGCAGAGGCTCTCTATTCCGTAGCCCGTGAACATAAACAAGCATCAGCCTATCATCGGAGGCGTTCTCGGATCGTAATGAGAAGCTTATCGGAACTAAAAGGCATCTGTAAAAAGCTCGGCATTGAGCTACAAATTGACGGAGATATTGAGGTTATTCATGGTCAAAAACAACAATTCAAACAGCAGTCTTCTAAGCTTATCGACTCAAAGGGCGGAGCGGAAAAAAATCACGATTGATAATGTTGATTACGATGTTAAAAATCGGGAAGAATTAACGCTCGCTGAACAGCATCAAATGGGTCGGATGGGTAAGAAAATGGAAGTCCTCTTTAAGTTTGAGGATCAACACGATGACACTTGGCACGATAAACAATATTCCCAGACCCTAAAACTACTTGAAAATACAACTAAATCAATAGTTTTGGCTCCTCCCGAAGTTTTAAATCGTTTAAATGTGGAACAGCGGATGCAAATATTTTCAACGGTTTTCGGGGAGGGGACGGGGGAAGCCCCCAAGAAAGCCCCCAAGATGAAGGAGAAATCTATTTAGTTCAATCGTTGTCGAGACTGATCAGATTTTACGGCGGGTCTATTTCAGACTGGCTAGCGACACCCGTTTGGATGATTGAGGAATTTCTGGAACAGATGTTGGTACTGCAAGCTGAGGAACAACTGAATGAAGTTACTACCGTTGCACTGGGTACTGGAAGCGTTGAAAAGAATGAAAGCCGCAAAATTATCAGGGACTTAAAGCGGCAAGCTAAGGGAAGGAACGCAGTTAAGAAAACAAGACCTACTGGAACGGTTGAGGACATTAAAAAAAGCATGGAAGGAATAGGAATTGGAGTCGAAATAATCGATGGCAAGTAATCTCGGAACCTCAGTATTGACGCTGAAAACTGATACTAAGCAATTTGAAGCTGGTATGGAATCGGCGAAGAAACGTATGGAGAAAGTGGGAGCCTCGATGCAGAAGGTAGGGGCTGGCTTATCTGCTGTCGGAGCTGGATTTGCTCTCGCTTTAAGCTCGGTTCTTGAGTCGGCTGACAAGATCGGCAAGGCTAGCGGAGCAATTGGAGTTGATGTTGAGCGGTTGCAGGGATGGTTTTATGCGGCTGAAACTGCCGCTGGCGTTAGTTCGGACTCAATGGTTAAGATGTTCGGAAAGCTATCTGATGCTATTGATGATGCAGGATCTGGTGGCAAGACATATGGGGATATATTTAAACAAATGGGAATCGCTGTAAAGGATTCCGAAGGGAACCTTCTCAGTGCGGATGAGGTACTTTTACAGCTTGCTGACCGCTTTGCACAAGGAAAAGTCGGCGTGGAGGAAATGGCGGCTGTACAGGGGTTATTAGGAGGGAAAATGCAAGCCCTCATCAATCTTTTAAAACTCGGATCAGAGGGAGTTAATGGGCTAATTACGGAAGCTGGGAAGTACGGTGTAATGACTAAGGAACAGATAGCCGCCTCAGAAGCTTTTAACGATGCGATGACAAGGTTGGGGATGGCTTTTAAGGGACTGATGTTTACATTTCTCGACAGTGAATGGATGAAGTGGATGACCGAAAATGTAGAGGCGATGGCGTTGTGGGTAGCAGAAACGGCTAAGGCGCATCCGTGGCTAGTGAAGCTGGGTCTGGGTATTGGTGCTGTTAGCGTTGTTCTCGGACCATTACTGATAGCTTTGGGAGCATTGGTTGCCTCTTTAGCGGCTATTAAATCAGCCCTTCTAGTCTTTGGTTTTCTTTTAACAGTAAAAGTGTGGATAGTGGTAGTCATTGGAGCGTTGCTTTGGTTTATCGCTACAAATGAAACGGTTCAGAAAGTAATCTTTGAGGTCTGGAATTATGTAGTTGACACTTTCAAAAGTGCTTTAGATTCGATTATATATTTCTTGAAATCAATCGTCAATTTCGTTGTTGACTCATGGAAATACATTGTCAAAGTTTCCGATCAAGCGTTGAAAACCATATGGAACGGTATTAAAAACTTCTGGAAGCTAATCGTTTCCGTTTTTGACAAATCGCTAAAAGGGATTTTGACTGGTTTGGATAAATCATGGGGGTTCATTGTTAAAATTTCTTTGGGTGCAATGGATTTGATCTGGCGAGGGACGAAAAAATCATGGGGATTCATTTCCAGAATAATTGAAGATGAACTTACAACAATATATAAGGATGTTGTTCGAGACTGGAAACTTATTGTCAGAGTTTTTGATAGTGCAATGAAAATAATTTCAAGTGGTCTGGAAAAATCTTGGGATTACATTGTAAGGTTCATTGATAAAGCTTTAACTAGAATCTATAAGAACGTGTTAAGAGACTGGAAGACAATCGTTGAACTTTTTGATTGGCTTATGACTAGAATCCATAGGAATCTAACAAGAGACTGGAATACAATCGTTAAACTTTTTGATAGTGCGTGGGCAAGCATCAAAAATATTGTTGGTTCTGGTATTGACTGGATTAAAACAAAAATAAAAGAGTTTAGTGGAGATTTTATTGGTATTTTCCAATTCCTCTCCGACGCCATAGTGGGAAACAGTATTGTTCCCGATATGGTGAAGTTGATTCGAGGAGAATTTGGATTTTTAAACGAATCTCTAGTCGGTGATAACGGAATAGTCAAAGATACAACCCAGAAGATTAGCGATCAATTTAATTCGAGTGTTACGAGTGTTGGAAATTCGCTTGATAAATTTGGGACTGAATTTAATCCCAAACTTAAAACAAACATGACCCAAATGAGTAACAAAGAACATTTAAACAAAATAACTGGAGTAGCTATAAATTTTAACAGCTCCGTTGACAGCATGGGCAAAGGTCTTGCAAAGTTTGGAACTGGAGAGGGAGGCTTTGCTGATCCTTTGAAAAGCAATATGGAGCTATACGCTGACAAAGACTATTTTGGGAGTATGTTTCGCGAAGATGGCACGATCAAAACATCTATGGAGCTATTCTTCTCCCAACAGGCAAATAATTTTGACCGCTTCTCTGAAACGGGTGATATTGGGCTTGGAGTAAAAAGCAATCTCACTGGAATCGGAACACATTTCAGCGGATTAAATACAGTACTTAGCGGGATAAGTCCAATTCTTGGGAGTATCAAGGGAGGGTTGGATGATATGGGCGACCACGGTCTTAAAGGTCTTGAGACAATTACCCAGAGTGTTGGTGATAAATTGGGGGGATGGGCTGGAACTCTTGTTACTGTTTTAGGGAAAATTAAGAGTATTTGGACGGAAATCGATGCATGGCTAACAGATCCTGATAAATTAAAGAAACTTCTGGGGGGTTTTAAAGAGTGGTGGGAGACGATAAAAAGTGTATATGCCGAACTGAAGGCTATTTGGAAACTCATAAAAGAATGGATAAATGATCCCGACAAGTTAAAAAAGTTAAAGGATATGTTCAAAGGATGGTACGACATCATCAAAGATGTTTTCGGGATCATTACGGATTTGTTTAAAAAGGGCGATGACAAGAAAGGTAATACTTTTAATGATGTTATCGATATATTTAAAGATTTAAAGGACAGCATATTTGGAGCTAAAGAACAGATGGACGCTTTAAACACGGCTTTTCTTTTCTTCATGGGACAAGCCTTTCTTGCCCGTTATCTGGGGTATATGAATATTGGATTTACCGTTGGGGGAGGTGGAATTCTTTCACAGTGGGAGCTTAGACGAATCGATGCTTCTACATTCGCCAGTGCTAAACAACTAAACGCAATTAATAAAAACACATCGGATCTTTATGAGTCATTTGAAGATGCTTATGGAGTTGGCACAACTGGCATCTTGAACGACATTAGAAAAAATACTTTGGACACCGTTTCTGAAGTAAAAGACTTAACACTTTTTACCGCTAAGGTCGGATATACAAATGGGAAATCATCGGCTGAAATACTCTGGGATATTTCTGGAGATTTTGAGGACTTGATCCACCTTACGGATGTTTCATTGAACAATAACGGCAAGTCTGTTGCTGAATATTTGTCGGAACAGACGGGTAATTTTGAGGATACCCAACAGGTCATCGAGGCAGTGGGGGTAACGAACGATGAATGGCTTACCAAAATAGAAGCCAACACTCTTAAAACCGCTAATAATACAGAAAAAATTAAGGATGATATCGCTGGTGGAGTACAAATCAACCAGCCGATTACTGTTACGGTAGGGAATCCCAGTGCTATAAGGAGTTCTTTTACGGGAGTTTCCGCCCAGTCAATTGGCACGAGTGTCACCTCTGGTCTTTCAACAGTCATGGCACGGGAAAACACACGGCTAATTTCTGCCATTAAGGAAGCTCTGAAAAAGAATACTGGCGGTCTAAGATCATCGGTGAAGAAAGTGGTGAGTGAAACCTCATGAAGAATTTTAGTTACATTCTCGATTCCCTTAATTTAGCCCGAACCCAGACTCCGACATTGTCTGAGACCAGCCAAAACGGAGCGTATCCTGCCGAGAATATGATTGCCCTCCCAGTTTCTAAACCGTTCCGCAGTGCTGACGCTGGGCTAAGTAGCCAGAAAACATTGATTGAGTTCAGTGGCAGCCAAACCATAGACACCATCGCTTTGGTGAACACCAACCTCAGGGCTGGAGCTACCATAACTATCAAGGGGGGAAGCGGTAGCGATCCCTCGTCCGTAGTTACTGGGTTCACTTTCAACGGACTGGGAAGCGGTACGGTATGGGCTGTTCGCTCCTCAACGGTAGCTCATCGATATTGGAGCATTACTTTAACCGATGCTGGACATTCAGATAATTTTTTAAGCGTTGGTTATTTGGTCATGGGAGTGAAGGTGACGCTATCGACCCAGTTTCTTCCAGAATGGACAAAGGAACGGGTAAAGGTGGTTCGGCGATCCGAAAACGAGATTGGAGTTCCCATGATCGGTAGTAAATTGTTTGAGGGAACCCGTGTTGGAATGACCTTTGGAGGTCTGAGTATAACCGAGCGAAATGAGGTTGATTCCTTTTTGGATAGTATGGATTTAGGTGTTGATCCGCTTCTGTTTATTCCAGATTATGACGAGGCGGATGGTTTTTACGGGAGGCTGGAGGAAAGTCACATTATTGAACAGCAAAACAGCAATGTAGCCTCCATTGGATGCGTCTTCATTACTCACAATTTTGGATTAGTGGTAACTTAAATGGCTCAGCATGAAATATTTGTTCAATTCCTTTTGGATTCTGGAACCAAGTACTGGTCTTTTCGGGATATCCAGTTACCGACCCAGTTTTACGAGGGGCGATTGCTTGCTATCGGGGATATTGGCAGTGAAATATCTGTTTTACCCAGTGAGTTTCGGATTAATGGGTTCTCGATTGATCTGGATAATTCCGATGGAGCGATTACCGAACTGAAAGATGCGGAAAGTTTCATCAATCGAGAGGTTAAGGTTTATCTTGGGACGGTTGACAGTGCCGCAAGTTTTACCCAGCAAGCCTCATTCCAGTCAAGTAATTGGTCGCAGGTTGGCGATTCATTTAGAATCGAATTTTCAGACAGAACATTACTGGTTTTTGACCAGAAAATAAGCCCCAGTTTGAACACCACGACCTTTCCCGATTTACCGAGTTCAGATATTACGCCACGCAATCTAATCCCTCAAGTTATTGGGGAGATTAATCAGAGCGGTGGAGGAGTGCCAGCTTACAGAATTGATCCCGCTTCCAGCCAGAGCAAGTATCGCTATGTTGCTTGTTTAGGAACTGCTAAAAGCATTGACCAAGTTTTCAAATATGGGGTTCTTCAAGGGAGCGGATATTCGACCTCGGTTGTGACCTACGGAACAACACAAGTCACCGTAATTGATTTTGACGCAGATCCCATTGACGCCGATCGGTCTGATGAGGAGCCGATAAGCTGGAACGGTAAAGGATTAACGGACGACGGGACAACCAGTGGAACGCTCCTTCAAAATCCGAGCGATATTATCAAACAACTGCTGTTGTCAAATGGATTTGTCGCTGGTGACATTGACAGTGCTGGGACATTTACCACGGTCAAAAACCAATTCAATGAGCGAGGAATCGTGGGCTGTTTCTGCGAAACCGATGATACTATTTCCCTGAGAGATCTTTCTGAGAAGTTTTCAGAATCGTGGAACGCTACAATCATTATCACGGCAGATGGAAAGATTGGTCTAACCGCTCCGCAACCCATGCCATCTCCCTCGGCTCGTCTGGGGCTGCCTACACTTAAAGAAGACCAGATCATTCTAGACAGTTTTGAAATGACTGGAGTTGAGTTTCTTTCCAGTTCGATAAAATTCAAATACAACCGAAATTTCTTTAAAGAGTCATTTAAAACTACGGAACAGATTGACTCGGCGAGGGCATTGAGCGATTTGGGAGAGGCTATCATTGAGACCGTGGAACTTCCCTATGTCAGTCACACCAGCTCGGCTTCTGGAGTCGTACATGATAAAAGTTTTTTCATGGCTGAGGGTCGTGTGGTTGTAACGCTTGGCTGTGAGGCTTCTTTTTTCAAGAGTTTATCGGTCGGAAATGAAATTAAATTGAGCCATTTCAGAGGATTGGGTTCGTCTGGATTCTCGGATAAGATATTTAGAGTTATAGGAAAATCGCTGGCGGCAGATGATGAGGCTCTGGTTTGTAGCTTGACGCTGGTAGATTTATCCAGCGATCTTGGATTGTCTCACCAGTTTAGAAAGTTTGGTAATGAATCCATCATGGTCGGTGAATACGGTTTCATGACTGGCAGTTTCCAGTCCGATATGACCTCGATGTTGGATACGGAGGCACTTTACCCACTATTTAAAGAAACGCCCGTGATCACTTAGGAGGATTAAATGGCAAAACAAACAACGACTCCCGTTCTGTTAACCACTGGTCTGGTTACCCAACATACTGTTAGCAGTGGGCAACAGACCTCTCTCGTAGTTTTACACATGGTCAATACGCATTCAAGTGCGGTGAATGTGGAAATCCAATTTATCGATTCTGGTCAAACTGCCAATGATAAATATATTATAGTTGAAACCCAGACTGGCACCAATGAACTGGCGGCGGGAGAAACGAGGGATATGCCGAGGGTGATGTTTAAAGACGCTGGAGCATTTCTTCAAGCCCGCGCCGATGTAGCCTCTAAAATTGCTTTTTTTGCCAGCATATTGGAAGAATCTGTTTAGAAAAAGGGAGGGAAAAGATGGGATTGTATAGCGACAAATCAACCGATATTAGTGGCGGAGTAGATACTTCTTTAAATACTGCTATTCCCGGAAGTCCTACAAGTAACTCTATTAATGAAAGAATCAAAACTTTAGATGATAATCTAACAGCAGCTAATATTGAGAGTTATGTTGACAACTCTTTAGACAATGCTATTAGTAGTCCTACAGCCAACTCTGCTGCTGCTATTCTTGAACAGCTCAATAAGGGTACTAAGGTAGATTTCAAAGTAGCCTATGCAAATATTTTACTAGGTACTGCTGGAAGCAGTGGTTACAACTCTGTTGTTGATGTTGATAATGAGGTAGGGTGGTTAACTTCTATTGATATTTATGTGCCCAATGCAACAGCAGGACAGCAAGCTGGTGCTACTGCTACTCTTTCTGTGGCACTATCTGGTGGAACAGCAAGCACTATTGAGCTGTGTGTCAATGGAACATTCAGTATCAACTGGCTAATTCACAGGGATGGGATTGCTAGTGCAGCAGCAGGTGTTGCTGACCATACCAGATATCACTTTAATCAACCATTTATTTCAACTACCAATTCTCTGAATGTTGGAGTCACTGTTACTCCCGGCAGTGCAGGTGGAGAGATGCACATGAGAGTCCTTTATGCTCAAGAAATTTAGGAGAGATTAAAAATGAAAGCATTTGGAAGATTAAAGACAATTGGTGGAGAAGAAAACATTGTTGCAGGATGTGTCATTTGTGAGGAGAATCCTGATCCAAGTTCCTACACAGAATTAGTTGGAGTTGAACCCAAACTGGAAATTGTTGGAAAGAAATAT
>VTLG01003536.1_pt1 | contig 31959 bp, 43 predicted proteins | sample 4694571 | NCBI WGS metagenome assembly VTLG01 (sample SAMN12604809, study PRJNA352737) | marine metagenome | biome: ENVO:00000447; feature: ENVO:00000209|ENVO:00000569|ENVO:01000036; material: ENVO:00002151; isolation source: viral sequences binned using virsorter ...
CAGTTGGTGTTATCCAGTTTAGTGATGTTCATTTTAATGAACTTGTTAATTTAGAACATAACAAATATGACTTTAGTGTAGCATCTGCAAGGTGTAAACTGTTTGCAGAAAGAGCTACTACATATTTTAAAGCTATGGGAATAACAAATGTATTAATGGTTCAATCTGGTGATTTGCTTAATAGTGATAGAAGATTAGATGAGTTATTATCTATGGCTACTAATAGAAGCAAGGCTACATTCTTAGCTGTTGATATACTACAGCAAGTTATACTACACTTAAATGAGAACTTTAATATGTCTGTATGTATGGTTACTGGTAATGAATCAAGAGTTAAGAAAGATTGGGGATGGAGTACATTAATAGCAACTGATAACTATGATTATACAATATTCCAAACACTTAGATATTTGTTTAGAGATTCTGATATAAAGTTTATAGATGGAGATCCAACTGAAGTAATAGTAGAAGTAGCAGGACAAAACTTATTAGTATTACATGGTAATGGTTCAATAAAGAAAACAGCAATAGAATCATCTATAAATCAAATCATAGGAAGATATAGATTAAGAGGAACTAGGATTGACTATGTTATCTTTGGACATATTCACTCTGCAAGAGTTGGTGATAATTACTCAAGAAGTTCATCAATGGTAGGTGCTAATGATTATTCTGAAAAAGCTCTGAATTTAGCTGGTAGAGCATCTCAAAACTGCTATATATTCTATAACAATGGTAATAGAGATGGGATTAAAGTGGATCTACAGAATTATGGTGAAGGTTACAACATAGATAAATCATTAGAAGCCTATAATGCTAAAAGCAATAATAAGTTGAATAGAGGAACAACAATATTTAAGGTGGTAGTTTAATGGATTGGTTAAGTATATTAGAATCATATGGAGTACCTTTAGTAGTAGCTTGTGCTTTTTGGGCATTTATACAAAAGAGAACACATTTTATTGAGAATGAGTTACAAAAAGAATTAAGAGAATCATTTGCTAGACAAGAAATGATTGTTATTAAATTAATTGATCAACAGAAGTTGATACAGATAGAACAAAAGAAAATGGAAACAAGTTATAGAGTCTTAGCAGAAACTATAGCTAGGCTATCAGGAAATGGTTTAAAAGAAAAGATGCTTAGAAAGCTAGAGAAGAATGAATATTGAAGAATTAAATACTGTATATGCAATTATTAAAGTAACTTTAGATGATGTAGAACAAAGAATAGCTAAATTAGAGAAAGATTCACATCCTCCTGTATTTACTAAAGATAAAGTAGAAGAATTTGATGCAAGGTTACAGGTGATTGAAGCATTTTATAACAATATTAAATTAATAACAACAGATGACAAGGAGATTCACTAATGGCAGATTCAAATACTATTGCAAATCAGTTCTCTGGTTTACCAATAGAAAACTTAATTTCAGCACCACTATTAGCAGCAGCTGAAGGACAAAAATCACTAGCTTCAACTACTGCTCAGTTTATAACAGAAGTAGGAATGGATAGTAGTGGTAATACTAAATCAGTTACATTTAACTATGAGGATGGAACAGAAGAAGTTAAATTAGATGTACCTTTATTATCTATTATAAACATACCTAGCTTATGTGTAGATAGTATTGATGTTGAGTTTAATATGGAAGTATCTACTCAAAGTTCAACTAAATCATCTACTGATTCAAGTGCTACAGTAAATGCTTCATGTGGATTTGCTTGTTGGAAAGCATCATTTGAAGGTAAAGTATCACATCATAGTGAAAGTAATAGAAGCTCAGATACTTCTGCTAAGTACACAGTATCAGTTAAAGGTAAGCAAGAAAAGCCAGAAGGATTAATGAAAGTTTTAGATATGTTAAATAGCTCAATAGGTAAAGGAACTTCTACAGCAAAAGCTGATGGAAAATAGTTATAAGAAAGGTTCTTTCCTTGACCATTTAACAAAGGGTTTATTTGATGCTGTAGTTCAAGCACAAGCATTAGCTGAGAATCAGCACATAGAAGCTCTTAAAAAGTTTTTTGATAAAGATGGAAAGCCTTTGTGTATGGATATTAAAATTCCAAACAATGAAGGCAAGGAAATGAATGTAAATGTTCCACTTGCAACTTTAGCACCTCAAAGTTCAATTAAGATAAAAGAACTTACAATGGAACTAAAAGTAAAGATGGGTTCATTTGGAAAAAGAAAATCAAGATTAGGTGGTGGAATCTTTTGTAAAGAAGATGCTGGAGCAATTAATGCTGATTTAGGTGCATCTATATTACCTAAAAGAAACCAGTATGCTAATTTGAAGATAACTTTTGAAGGAACTGATCCTCCAGAAGGATTGGTTAGATTAAACAATAACTTAATTAAACAGATACCATAAAGGAGAAAACAATATGGATTTTTTAACAAATAATTTAACAATGTTAGTAGGTGGTGGTTCATCAGCAATAGCTCTATGGCTATTAAAAAAGATACCTAATGAAGATATATATGATTGGGTTGAAACAGGTTCTTGTTGGTTAGGAACTGCTATGACTTTAGGATTAGGAAAATGGAAGCTAACAAAGAAACTCTGGAACTCAACAATAGAGCCTTATTTTATTGATTTAGTTGATAATACAATAGGTGCAGCAGTAAAAGGGTTCATTAAAGGACTAAGATCAGATAAATAATGGGATTAAAGTTATCACAAATAAGAAGGGCATTAGCTTCAGTATTTCAAAAGAAGCAAAGAAATAGTTTCCAATATGGAAAAGATAAGCCTTTAGATAAAGACTTGAAACCCTTTGATATTGGTGGTAAGCAAACTATACTTGAATTATCTGAAAGTGAATTAAAAGTCAGAGGTACTATTGATGCTGATGCTATTAGTGTCAATGGTGCTTCTGTACAAACAGGTGATGAGGTTGGTGCTGTTACAGCAATTAACAATGCAGTAGCAGATAGACTGGTTACTGTAGGAGCAACAACTACTGAGTTAGAAGGTGAAGCAGGATTAACATTTAGTAGTGGTACAGGTTTATTAACAATAGAAGCAGATGAAGCTCTACACTCACAACTGAGATTAACTCATGCTGGAACAGATTATTTTCATATAAATGCTGGATTAAATGGTGCTACAACAATAGCTACACATGATGCTGTTGGAACAGCAGGTAATATGGAACTTGAATCAGATGGTACAATGACACTAGATGCTAATGATGATTTTACTTTAGACTGTGAAGGTGTTGTTATTTTAGATTCAAGTAATAATCAAATACATCTTGATAATGGTGGAACAAGATTTGGTACTTTAAATATGGCTACTGGATCTCATCTTAAACTTATAGCAACTGATAACTATGGTTTATCTTTAGTTACAGGTGGCACAGGTGATATAACACTTGATTCTAATGGTGATATTATATTAGATAGTGCTGATGGTAACTTTATAGCAAAAAAAGCAGGTACTGAATTTAGTGTAGCAAATAGTGCTTATGCAGGTATGATACTTGGTTATAGGATGATTGGAGAAGATGCAGTACATAGCTCTTATACTTTAACAACATCAATGGTTGTTCCTGATTCTGATATGACAGTTAGATTTATTGCTCCTCCAAGTGGAGCAGTTGAAGTTATGGTACAAGTATTATTTGATGGAACATCAAATAGAAGTTGCACATTTGGATTATCTGATAATGCAACATATAATTCAATAGGAAATAGCTATGAACAAATGACATGTATGGTAGATGAAACAGATTTATATACACATCAACATTATTGGACTATCACAGGACTAACAGCAGGAGATACATATAATTATTGGTTTGGTGCAAGTGCTAATGGTGGAACTATTTCTTGGGGTGGTACAGGTGCAGGTAGATTTCCTGATTTTATTATGAAAGTAACAGCACTACCTGAAGCAACAGCCAACTTTGCAGTTTATGATTAAATTAATTTTTATGTTTAATAAAAGAAATAATAGTTTATATTATATTGAAAGATAAAGGACAAATTTATGAGTTTGACATCAAAATCACCATCTGAAACATATAAAGATTTATTACATATGAACAATAGTAATAATGGTGTAGATGGTACATTAAGAACAGTAACATCAGGGCAGGGTGATGCTTCACCATTATCTATATCTACAAACAAGATTTTAATTAAACCTTCTACAAATACAACTACTACATTAGATGTTCATAATGCAGCAGGAACATCACTACTTAGTGTTGATTCTACAAATACTAGAGTATTAGGGCCAAACAATGTATATATGAATACTCAGTATGCTTATTTTGGTGTTGCAGATTCATTATCTACAAATTGGTCAGCAAACACACACTATCCATTACCTTATACATCTAACTCACAAACTTCATCAGTAGAAGATAATATGACACTTGGAACAGATTCAGATCCTGCTACTACATTTACAACAGCAGATGGTTCTAGTACAGATGCTTCATTGATTGTACCAAAGATGTGGCTTCTTCCTGATGCTATTACTATAGATGCTGTTCATTCATTAGAAGGTGGTGATAATGCAACAGGAGCAACAACTAGAATGCACCTTATGAGTTATACTTTTAATTCAGGTAGTACATCAGCATTAACAGGTGGAACATTACTAGCACATAATTCAGATGTAACTAATGCTGGTAGTGAACAGGCTTATAAATCAGTATGGACTATAGATAGTTCAACTGTAGCAGCAAATAAAGTTATTTTAGCAACATTTTTAACAACAGATGTAACTGGTGATTATTCAGCATCAATAGTAATTAAATATCACTTATAAAATTAATAGGAGTAAAATATGGCATATGGAAGAAAGAAAAATAATGGTAATCAGGTAGATTGGTTTTGGGGTAAAGATTTTGAAGTAATAATTACAGATTCTGATAGAAGGGGTGGTGGAAATGTAGCTAATGTAGCACTTGTAATTGATGGGGAGAATCAAGTTAGATGTAATTCTTCTAAGCCATATAATGATTCCTTTGTAATTAATCAAGAAGTAAGTGGTGGTTCAGATAGCTTTATATCATTAGTTAAAGCAAGTAAAGATCCAGCAGAAAGTAGTGTCCATAATGCCAAAGTAGTATTAGTTAAAAATGTAAGCAATATAACAGCAGAATTATTATTTAAAGTTCAAGCATGGAAAAATGACAGTAGTGTAGATGTAGTTAATACTGATGCTTTAGGTTTATCTAATACTAGGAATTTCAGGTACTGGAGTACCATATTACCAGCAGGTGAGTTTTTATATTTACCAAATAGCAGGTATGTTGCATATGAAAACAATGCAGCAGGAACAGTTGAATCAGCAGCCTATGCTCCAGTTGGTGCTATAGCTATAGAACCAAAAGATATTAATAGTGGTAATGAATTTAGAGCAGTAGCAGAAATAAACTCAGCCACATATGGTACTGGAACAGCAGAATTACTTACTGAAGATGTTGCTCTTGATGAAACTGAAATAAATACAGATGATGGTGATTGGTATAAAGCAGGGGATTTAATTATGGTTGATAGTGAGGTTATGGAAGTTCTTTCTGTATCAGTAGAAACAATAACTGTTAAAAGAGGATTACTTGGTTCAACTGAACAAACTCATGATGATGATGATCCTGTATTATATTTCTTTGGTAATGAATATTTACCATACAATGTAGGCAAGTGTATGTCAGATAAAGAAGGTAGATTTAAGCAAAGAGGAGCATTTTTTGGATATACTAGAACTACAGATGAGATTGTAGATGGGCTTGTGCCAGGTAGTGTTGCTATTGGGCCATTCTATACAGAAGGTGGTTATTTAGATTGGGGATTACAAGGAATAAGAGCCAATGATAGAACAGGTTTAGCAGCTTCAACAGCATATGCAATAACTTTTGTAATAGATGAGTATAATGTAGGTGGTATAGATAGTACCTCTACTGAGCAGATAGTATCATTTACAACAGATGCTTCAGATACTACATTTGCTGGTAGTTCTAATGCTGTATTACCTAAAATACAAGATGCAATAGATGCTTTTTATTATGATACATCTTCTGGGTTAAAAAATAAAAAAATAACCATAGGATTACATAGAGGAGATGTTAGAGTTACATCACATTCAAATCATTCAGAAACAAGAGTAGGAATATCAAAATCAACAAGTGGCACATCACCATTTGATGTTGGAAGATTTCCAGCACTTAGTTCTAATGTTCCAGTTCTTATGGGTACTCCACATGGTGGTGGAACAACAGATACAATAGTTTATGGGCCTAAATCTTCTTTAGCACTTGAAACTATAGATGATCCTGTAACAAATAAAGAAGTTACTAATACAAGTGCATTTATATTTGATGATGGTAATGGAAGATTAATGTATCAAGGTTCACAAGTAGGCAGTATTTCTTATGAGAAAGGCCATTGTGAATGGCAGATACCAGAACTACCTGAAGCAGAATTTAAAATATATGGTCAATCACACTCAGCACATTCAGGAGGTTATAGTTATATTGCTGCTGGTTATAACTCAATACAAGAAATATCAGGCAGAAGTGTAAATGCAAAAGAAAAATCTAAATTACAAGTAGTTATATATGGTTAGGAGAATATAGATGGCAACAAATTTTAAATATGCAGGAATAGCAGACTTAACTAAATACTTTAATAGAGTTAATGATTTTGATTCAAAAGTGCAAGTGTTTCCAACTTTAACATCAGGTAACCTTCATTTGTTTAGAGATTCTGGTTATGTAGATAAACTATTTCTTAATAGTGAAGAACTTGCAGCAGCACAATCAACATCAGGAGCAGTTGATAGTAATGGTGAATGGTTTTATAATGCAGACACAAATCAAGTAGAATACTATAATAGTAATTATTCATCAACTACAATAAATGAACAAGTATTTGAAGCTGGGCAAGATTTTACAACATTCTTAGAACAAACATTAGTTGATGCTTCTTTGGAACTACATAACTATTTAGATATGAGGTACTCAACACCACTTGAAAAAATTAAACAAGTAGATTCTGATACAGCAGCATTATCAGTTGCTGAAGAATATGATCCAATTATAATCAAAGCAGTATGCTATATTGCAGCATCAAATATGATAAGAGCAAAAGAAGGCTCTAGTGAAGAAGCAGATTATTTTCATAGCTTAGTAACTAATCCAGAAAGAACAGGAATAATAGATAAACTAAATGATGGTATATATAAATTATCACATGAGGTAGATGCTAATGATAAAAAAGGTTCTATAAGATATAGAGCAGTTTCTGGAACTATGGATATAGTAGAACTTTCTGGAGAATATTCTGGTGAATCTTATGATTTATTAAAGGTAGAAATAGAAGCAACAGGTGCTTATGGTACTGGAACATTTAAAGTTCATTATTTATCTAATGATCAATTATTTGGTGCTACAACAACAGCAGAAAAGATTACAGGTGGATTGCAACACATTTATGGTGGCTTATATGGTAGGTTTCAAGGTGCAAGTGCTACAGATGGTGATATATGGGAGATTGAAGTGTATGGTTCACATAGGAAGCCAACAAATAAGAGCAATTTTACTATAGAAATGGTTAGATAATGGCAGTTACCTATAAGAACACTTGGAATAATATAAAAGTTGCTTTAATGAGCAAATTAAAGGCTGAGATGAAATGTCCTATATTTTCAGGAAGTTATACAGAATCAAAAGCAAATCAATTTATTAAGTTAATTTCTGTTGGATCTGTTCAAGGTGATGTAACTAAATTTTCAGAACACAGAACATTTAATATTACTATTGAATATTATATTATGGATAGAAAGAACTCAGAATTTGAAAAATATGTTGATAATCAAGTAAGCATATTAGAAGCATTAGTGCATGATAATCCTACATTATCTTTAGCAGATTCTACAACTGCTTATAATGTGATGATTGGGGATTGTACTAGAAATGTAGAAATAGAAGATCATGAGGAATACAATGTATCTACTTGGGATTTATCATGTGAGCATTTAAGTAACTTAGGATAAGGATAAAAATATGGCTAAATATAAAGCAAAGGCAAGTTATAATGAATTAGATGATAGTGAAAATTTTAACAGCTTATTATCTGCATCAACTCATTTGATATTGTTAGCAGGGAAAACTGTGGAATGGGATAAATCTGTTCCAGATAATTTAAAAAAACATTTAACAGAAATAAAGAATACCACAAAAGGAGGTAAGAAGTAATGTCTAAAAGTGCAACTTTTCAATCAAAACAAAATGTTGTTGTAAATATAATTACAGAAGCAACAATAGGAACATCACCAACTGATACTGCATATACTACTATGCCAGTAACAGATTTTTCATTTAGTGATATTAAAAAACATTCATTAAGTGTAGCACCAATGAGAACTGGTGAAGGTGGAATGACACAATCAGATGATATGGTAAAATGGCAAAAGCATGATGTAATGTGGGAGATAAGTATGACATTTCATGCAACAGCACAAGCAATAAATAGAGTATGTTTGGCATTATTTGGTGATGGAACAACACCTAATGCTCTACTTGGTTCAATGCCTTCTGTAATATCTTATGTGCATGGTGCAAGTAATATAGTACCAGTAACATTATTATTTGAAAATGCTGCACATGATGGTGAAGGTGTAGATATGTATTTTACATCAGCTATGTGTACAGGGTTAACATTAACTGGTGATATAAGTAGTAATGGTGGTGTTGTAATGGGTACAGCCACATTCCAAACTGCTTACAAGCCAACAGAAGCATCCTTAGCAACAACTGGTACTGAAACTGCAATATCAGCACAAACAACTATGTTTAATATTCATGATTTGACAACATCAACATTAGATGGTGAAGATTTATTGCTATATGGTTTTGATTTAGCAATATCAAGACCTGTTAATAGAATTGGTTATGATCCTGATAATGATTTTAGACCTATGGGTTATAGTGTAGGTGGTTATGAAGTAACAGGAAGTTTAACTTGCAAAAGAGATGGTGAAGTAGATGATGCTATTGATAATGAAGCAGGTATGGCACTTGATCTTGATACAGGTGTTTATCAAATAGTAGGTCAAAAAGTGTTTGTTGATGAAGCAGGTATAAGTATGGATGATGATGGTTGGAAACAAACAATACCATTAAGATTTACTTATAATTCTGGAGCAACTTCAAATCCAGTAGTTACAATAGGAACAGCAGCATAATTAAAAACATGAGGTAAAAATGAAAGCAAAGGTAAAAGGGGAAAGTATAAAACAGTTTAATATTGAAATTAAACAATTAACATTAGATGAGAGAGCAGAAATAAATGATATGATCATAGATACTGAAATATCTAAGAACTTCTCATTTTGGTTAAAAATCATTAGAATAGGAACAGATTGGACTGATGAAGAAATTAACAATTACTCTACAGATGAAATAGTAGCAATAGCTGGAAGCATTATAGAAGAAACAAATAAAAAAAAATTGAAGAAATAAAATTTTTACTTAATATTTGGATTTCTATAAAGGGATTAAGGAATAATGGACATAATGGCTTTGTTTTTCCATATGAAGCATTAAGTCCAGTAACTAGAAAAAAGAAGCTATTTAATAGCATAGAGGATGTTTATATAGAGCTTATAATTTGTTATGATGAACTTGCTAATAATAATATTGAATCCATAGGTGAAACATTATACATAGAACACTTCTTCTTTTGTAATACTTATGATTTAGTAGATTCAAAATATCAACAAAGAATAAAAGAATATAACTTCTCAAAAGCCTTTAGTTGCCCTCCATATCCTTCTTTAAAAGATACTCCAGCAAAAGTTATTGATGAATTTTTAGCAATAGAAAATGAAATTGACTATATAAAAAAATCTAACAAAGGTAAAGAATAATGTCAGGAAATTTAAGTAGTTTTTTAATAAAAATTGGTGTATTAGGAGCAAAAAATTCTGAAAAACAAATTAAAGGTGTTAATGCTTCATTAGGTAACTTAGCCAAGAAGGCAGCAACAGCAGCAGGTGCTTACTTTGGTACAAAAATGTTATTAGATGGTGTCAAACAATCAATACTAGCATTTGGACAACAAGAACAAGCTGAAAAGAAATTAAGATTTGCAGCAGGAGAAATGACAGATGCTTTAATTGCACAAGCTCAAGCATTACAACAAAACACCAGATTTGGTGATGAACAAATAATAGCTCAACAATCATATCTTGCTTCATTAGGATTAACACAGCAACAAATAGAAGATACTATATCAGCTTCACTTGATTTGGCAGCAGCTACAGGAATGTCTTTAGAATCTGCTGTAATGAATACAAGTAAAACATTAAGTGGTATGGCAGGTGAACTTGGTGAGAAACTAGGGCCAGGCTTTAGAGAAATAACACAAGAAGCATTAAAAGCAGGTGAAGGTATTAAGTTTATAGCTGAACAATTTGGTGGAACAGCACAAGCAGATGCAAAATCTTTTAATGGCCAGTTGGATCAAATGAAAAATGCAGTAGGTGATGCTTCAGAAGCATTAGGTAAATCACTTGCTCCTATAGTAACTAAAATAGCTAAAGGATTAAAGTCAGCAGCAGAAGCCTTCCAAACATTCATGAGAGCCACTACAGAAACAGGGCTAGAAAGAGCTATAAGAGAATTAAAAGAAATGGGTGGTGAAACAAAGGATTTAGAACTTGCTCTTAATAAAATTAAACAAGAAGATGCTATGGCTCAACTTGGAGAATCTAGTAAGGCTCTAGGTTTTGAATTAACAGAACTTGTTGATATAAATGATCAAATAGCTATTAAAGAGTTTGAGTTAATTGATTTAGCTAGACAAAGAGGAGATTTACAATTAGAAATAACTAAACACACAAATGATGAAATGAGCATACAGGATTTATTAAATCAAAAGATTGCAAATTTCACAGGTACACAATATGATGCAGAAATTATTAGGCTTCAACAATTAGTACATGAACAAGAAGAACAACAAAAAATACAAGAGCAAAAAGAAGCACAGCTTGAAATATTAAAAGATGAAAAGAAAGCTCACCAAGATATAAACAAATTAAAATTAGAAGAAAAAACACTTAATACTGAAATACATGAAGATAAGCAAAAAGCAACAGATAAAGAAGAAAACAAATTAACTAAAAAAGAACAAAAACTTGCTGGGCTTATTGCAGGAAACTTAGAAAAACAAACTGCAAACATATTAAAATCTAGTACAGTTAAAAAGGGAAGTGCTATACAAGAAGGTACAGAAAATGCTTACACTATGGCTCAAAATGCTTATAAGGCATTTGCTGATATAAAAATAGTAGGGCCTATATTAGGTGCTTTAGCTGCTTCTGCTGCTTTTGCTTTGGGAATGAGCCAAGTTCAAGGTATTAGGTCAGCACAATATGGTGCAGACTTTGTTACAGATGGGCCACAGATGATGATGGTTGGTGAGGGTAGTGGGCCAGAAAGAGTGCAAGTTACACCTTTAGCAGATCCTAATCTGGAAGGGCCACAAGGTGGTGGTGGAGTAACATTAAATATAAGTGGAAATGTCCTACATGAATCTTTTGTTGAGGATGAGATTATTCCTCAAATAAGGGAAGGTTTAAGAATGGGTGAGAACATGGGCATATAATGATATTATCAGAAAACTTTTTAAAAGATACAAGTGGTAAAATTTATAATGTAACTCCTATAGTCTTTATAACTTCTTATGATGCTAATAATAACCATGTAATAGAACATTCATTTTCTACAGATAGGCTTATAATACCAGTTGATGATAGTAATATAAGTACACTTCCTATTATACAAAAAATTAGCAATATAAAATCTGGTATAGATTATGATTCTAAGAAATTAAAAGTAAACAGAATGAGATTTACATTGTATAATTATTATGATGTAAACAATAAGTTTTTTGATGTTGCTAATGTTAATGATTTTACATCATTGCATAATTTAAATATATTAATATATTATAAAACACAATCTACAACACAAATAGAATTACCTAATCCTGATGTATTTACATTTGCAGATACTTCATGTTCTTTAATATTTGTAGGTACAATAACAAGAGTATCAACTACTTCTGATAATATTTCAATACAAGCTGAAGATTCAACTGTAATACAAATTACTGATGAGCAAGTACCTTATAAAAAAATTGATTATTTATCTAGTAGTGAAAAACATAAACTACCTCAATATTCAGAAGATGATACAGTTCCTATGACTTATGGAGATGTAGATAAAGCACCTTGCTATTCTTTACATTCTTCTACAGCAGGAACTAATGCTTATATATTACATGATAGACACTCATTATATGGGCCATTTCTTACTAATCCTATACCACATAATATTAAAAATCATAGGTATATACAAAGCTCCCATTCTTATCAGCATACATATACTCAATCATCAGAAGTATATGGCTGGAATTATATTTATAAAGATGATAATGAAACATATTTAGCTTTAGATATGGCCCCATCTTTTGAACATCCTAATTCCTCTCATGGTCAAGGTGGTGGAGAAAGTAATAACAATGTTTATTATCCTAGTTTTAACCATGATAATTTAAACAAATATGCTAAAACAATTTATGATTTAAGTAAAGCAAAATCAGTTGAAGGTAGTACAAGTGCTGTTTATACTTGGGTATTTCCAGAAATTAGAGGTAAAACTAATATAGACCCAGAAGTTTCTATGTCTGAAGTTGCTTGGTTAAAATATGTTTATCCTATAAGTGCTATAAGCACTAAATCAAAAAGTACCTATACAGACCTAGCAGGACTAAAAACAACAGGCAATGACATAATAGGTTCTGATGAAGAATATTGTTTTAGTAATAATGGTTTTGAAAGAGAATGGTATAGACATTCTGATTCTATTAATTATTATAGAAAAGATGAATATAAATATTTAAAAGGACAGGGTGGTAGTGATCAATATGCTAATTATACTTGGGATGAAGAAGATGAATGGAAAGCATCAAGAAGATTAAGATTAAATAGATTTACTGTTTTAAGTCTTTCTGAAAGTATAAGAATAATAAATGGACATATGGATTTAAGAGCTATTAAAGATGAAACAACAGACAATCCAACTGCTGGTGGTGATGATCAGCATATTTGTTCTATAAGAATACTACCTCTTGATAAAAATTTATTTAAGATTTTTGAAGATGAAGGTGGTGATGATGATGATATATTTGATACACTAGAAGATACTTATGGTGATGAGTATGATTTAACTACTCATGGTGAAGATGTTAATGATGATGATTTAGATGATTTTTATTATTGGTTTAAATGGTATGTTCAAAAGCACTCAGCAGTATTACCATTAGGAAGATATGGTGGCTCAAAATATCATACAAGCTATAATGGTGTTGAGATGTATCCTGATTGGCAAGGGCCACAAGATGAATATCTACCAAATAGTAATGTTCAATTTATAGGGGCTGTTAGCCCTATTACATTTAATCAGTTTCCTGGATATGGTGAAGATTCTTATGGTAGTAGTGAAGGTATTTATGGTGGAAAAATTTTTGAAACACCTAAAAATATGTTGCCATTTGAAACTGATAAAATTTTAGTAATAGCAACACCTGCTGGGTTTTTAGGTAATGAAGATGATAATTTAGAGGATGATAGGTCAATTACATTGGGCTATCAAATAGGTCAATGTGCTTTTACAGCACATGAAAGAGATAGTTTATTTGGTGATAAATTATATGCTTCTATTACAGGTAGAGCTATGAGTTTATATGCTAATCCACTTCAGTTTTTTGCACCAGGCTTTGATATTACACAATATTATACAAGTAGTTTTGGATTAGGTTTAGCAGGTGGTGAGAATGCAGGGTTTAGATTATGGTATGAAGGAACAGATGGAGCAAGACCTTCAAGCTATAAAGATATTTGTAATGATATAATAAAGCAAGTTGGTGAACACTCATTGGCATGGGAATATTATTGGGATTGGAAAGCTACATATACAAACACTTCTACCCCATCTAGTGGTTATTATAGCTTACTTCAAGATTTACATGATTTGTTACAGCCACTTGATAGCTTTAGTTATAACCCAGATCCATCTTTAGATGATTCAGCTTTGTATTTATGTCCATTTATAGTTAATAAAATATTAATACCAAATTGGAAAAGATATTTATACTATTTATTTAGAATGATAGTTAATAGGGAATTAGATTCAGATGGGAATTATCTAACAAGTAATTATCATCAAGATGCTTATAGTAGAGATTTGCAACAAGATTATGAAGATGGACTTGTTTGGACTAAATTTTGGAAAGATTTTGAGTTTTTATTTCAAAAAGTATTTAGCTACTATTATAATACTAATGATATTGAAAATGAAATGGGTGCTTTTGCTACATATAACAATGCTTATAGTGTAAACACAGACCATTCAGTTGATACTTCTAGTATTGTTGATTTTAATGATATAATGGATAATGATTTAGGTTTAGGTTATGATATGAAAAATGATATGCTAAATAGATATTCTAATTTTTGTAATGAAGATCATTTAACAAGGTATAATTATTCTATTGAATTACCAGCTAAACATGAACTATATCAAGTTTGTGATGGTGCTTTAAGGTCTTGGAGATTTGGAGCTAACTTAGAACAATTAGATATAGATTCTAATATTATATACAGACCATCTGATATTGTAGTGCATATGTTAGCATATGAAGTAGGCTATGGAATTACAGGAGATCCATTCCAACATGGAAGCAACTATCCAATGTTAGATATAAATAAATGGGATTATGATTCAATGGCTAAATCAAGAGATGCACACAAAGGTTGGGAAATGGGTTTTTCTATTGATAGCCAAGAAAATATACAGGATTTTACTGAAGAATTTTTATCACAAACTAAATCTTATATTAAGTTTACACAAGAAGGAAAATTAGGATTTGTTACTGTTGATAATAGATATACAAATGATGATATAGATTTAACTTTAGATGTTGATGATGTTATTAATTATAAAATTATTAAAAGTAAAATAGAAAATGTATATGCAAAATCTAGAACATATTATAGATATGATAATGGGCATGAAAAATATTTAAAAAAACTAGGAAACAGAGAAGCATCAGATTTCTTACCTTTATATACTGAAGATTATTACAGTATGCCTTTATCAGCAAGAACAAAAGAATTTAAACTTAGGCACATAACTCATACACAAACAGCTAAAGAATTTCAAAAGCATCACCTATTAAATAACTGTAACCAGCATAATATTGTAGATATAGAACTTCCTTTATCCTATATAATGGAAATTGGTAACATTATACATATACCATTAATAGAGGATTCAAAAGCATTTGGATTTGATTATAGTGTCTTAAACTTTGTAAATGGACAATATATATATCCCTTATGGCTTGTAACAGATATAGATGTAGGACTAGAAACCTTAAAAATTAAAGCCTATCAATTACATTATTTAGATGCAGGTGATGATCATGGATATGTAGATGCTTCTGCTAGTCAAGAAATATATGGTGTTACTCAGGAGTATTCAGCACTAAGATTTGAAAATACAGATTATATACCTATTAGAAATTATAATCCATCTGCCACTACAAACATATTACCTAATGGAAGTGATGCTAATGATTTAGCTGTTAGCTATTTATCTTTTAATGATTCTGAACCAAATGTAGTAGATTTAGTAGATTTAGTTAATTTAATTTTAAATGATGAAGATCCATCACCAGATGTGTTAGAAGCTTTTAAATATAATTCAAATGGTAGTATTCAAGATGGCTATAATAGGCAAACAATAAATATTGTAGATGTTATTAATGTTGCTAATGTAATCCTTCATACAATTAATACTTAGAGAAAATTATGGAATATACCAATGAAGTAGATACTGTTAATTATAAAGAAGTTGTAAACAATGATATTCTATATGTAAGTGAAACTGTTGTTTCAATTAAAACTAATATTGATTTTAGAGCTATAGTTATAAAGCATAATAATGATTTTTCTTGTTCTACATTACTTTCTAATAATTTTTTGTTTAAAAAAACAGATAATAAGATTTTGATTATGAAACTTAATAATGAAACATATACAGATTTAGATTTATTTACATATAAAGGTGCTTTTACAGGGCATCAAGTAGATGTGTATAATAAAGCAGGTTCTGTTACTAATTTATCTATAAATAGAGATATTATAGTTAATTGGGATAATCTAACACCTGTAATAGATAAAGATGGCAATAAAACAGAACAAGCATGGGAAGGATTAAGCACTTGGTATGAAAAAATGTCTTTTGATGGTAGAAACAATTACATAAATGCTCTTGTGTCAAGACCAATTATATTAGATGAAGATTTTACACAAGATGTTATGTATAAAAAATTAGAATACAAAGAATATTATGAAAAACAAGTACCATTAACAAATGGACAAGATGAAACACAAGAAATAGTAAGTGGTTTATATACATCTGGTAATATTTATAGAATTAAAGGCTCAAAAAACTCTTATAGTGGGTTCTATCATTATCACATAAGAGCAAAGAAGGTTATGACAGGAGAACAACATACACAAAGTTCAGAAGAATTAGTTAAATACACAATTAGGAAGGCATAATTATGGCAACAGGCTATTACCAAACACCACAAGCACCAAGATTATATGTATCATACCCTTTGTTTGCATATGCAACAGGAGGATTAGGATATACAAAAGCAGAATCTATATCTAAGGAAGAAACTCTTAGCCTTATCCAATTAGATCCAGCTAATTATGTTGAATTTAATCCTGATGGTAATAGTGAATATTTTGATTTTAAATGTGTTCCTTTAGATTTAAATCCAGAAGAAGAAGTTGATGATGGAAATTGGTGGAATTTTAATTATTGCATGATATTAGGACACAATCTTGCAGACCTTGATGCTTATCCAGAAGTACAAGCATATCAAACACAGCTTAATAGCAATAGTGCTGTTAGAGATGCTAGTGATCCAGATGGCTTTCCTGAAACTATCTCTACAGGCCAAGATTTAGTAAACTTTGAAGGGCCTTATGGTGTTCCTTATAATGGGTGGAGTGCATTTAGTTTAACTGATACACCAACAAATGCAGATGTTCAATGGTTAAGGCTAAGACTTAGATCAACTACAACATTTAATAATAAAACACTTGGTTTAGGAGCAGCTCTTTGGGGTAAGTATTGGGATGCACCACAAAATGTAAATTTAAATACATCATTATCATATTCATATGGTATTAAACAAAAAACAACTAAATCTGGTAAATCATTAACAAATATAAACTGGACTAAGCCTAACTCATGGGTAGGTGGTAATGAACCATTTGGACTAACTGATAAATATAATGTACCAACAGGTGATAGCCATTTTAGAAAAACAGGTAAAAGAACATGGAAAATGAGTTGGGATTCATTAGAACCTAAATATGTTATGAATCAAAACCCTATGTTAAACTCTTTAGGTTGGGAAAAGAAAGACAATTACCAAGCAGATGCTAATGATGAAAGTTTATATAATATATATAATAGTAATGATGGTGATAGTTCACTTGGAGATTTCTATACAGATGTTATACATAAAACACTAGGTGGTAGCTTACCAATGGTGCTTTGTTTAGATAAAAATGATCATTCACCCTCAAATATGGCTATAGTTAAAATGACTAAACCTCCCACAATAACCCAAAAAAGTCCTAATCTCTATCATATTACAATTACTTTAGAGGAACAAATCTAACAACTCTCTCTCCTTCCCCTTACCTTAGACTGTAGAGAAAGATTAAGCCACTTTAATTAGTGGCTTTTTCTTTGTTACAAAATAATTGTTGATTTATATTAATATTATTTTATATATTTATAGTATGTTAGTGAGAAACATATTTATAATAAACAAAATGGAGAACAAATAATGAAAACAGTAACTTTAAAATTAACAGATGCAGAACTTAAAGCTCTTGATACTGGAAACCAAAAAGGTTGTTTGGTAGAACTTAACAAACAAGGTTCTTTCTGGATGTTAAATGTTTTTGATGTAGATGAGTTTAGAGAGTTTTTAAATGATGAGATGGATATGGAATGGCTAAAGGTTGATAAATTTGGCAAAGGTGTTGATTTTATTCCAATTAAATATAGAAATACATTTAATATTATTAGATCTATTAAACAAAAACTTACTAATTTGGAGGTTAAATAATGAATAAATATTTAATACACTCAATAACAATTATATTATCAGTAATAGTCTTAAATCACTATTATAGATACCTAAATTACCTTCCTTTCTTAGTTTTATTGGTTTTTTGGGTTATAGCATCATTTATAATAATAAGGCTAGAAAACAGCAAGTTTTAATAATAAGGAAAATATGCAAAATTTTATACAATTCTTAATATGGTTACATAAGGTTAAACAATTTGATACTATGGCTATTATTAGAGTAGTTGAGAATCCTGAATCTTATGATGAATTATATAAGAAATTCAAAGAATATATTAAAGAATAACAAAAGGTAAGGAAGGAGAACAAAATGCCAGTAAAAATACATGGTAAGGAATATCTAACTGTAGCTGAGAGGTTAGAGATGTTAAATAAGAAAACAAAGGGTGATTACAGCATAATGAGTGAGCTTCTTAAATGTGAAGATGGTATTGTTATAATGAAAACTACCTTGAAAATAGGTAACAATGTTTATACAGGCCATGCTTTAGAAGAAATTGGTTCATCTCAAATTAACACTACAAGCTATCTAGAGAATGCAGAAACCTCAAGTTTGGGAAGATCTTTGGCTGCAGCTTCATATCATGGCACAGAATTTTGTAGTGCTGATGAGTTGGCTAATGCTTTAATACAACAAGAATCAAAACCTGTAGCTAAAAAACCTGTAACTAAATCTAAACCAATAACTGTAGATGCTATTAAAGAAAAGTTTGGTGAAGATAGTGTTGAGGTTATTGATGATGAAGAACTTGTTAAATATCCAGTTACTTTTGGTAAGCATAAAGGTAAGGAATGGAAAGATGTTGAAGAATCTTATGTTAATTGGGTTGCTAATAATAGTAAAGTAGATTGGCAAGTTGAAGAAGCAAAACTTGAACTACAAAGAAGAAACAATAAACCTAAAAGACAAGTAGGTGGTGTTTCTGATGTTGCATATGAAATGCAAAACAAAGGTTCTGGAGATGAAGGTGTTAATCTACAAACTGAGATGCCAAGCTAATGGAGAAGAAAATGGCTGATAAAGTGAAAAGTGCAAGAGTAATAGCAATAGATGCTCATACTCATAAAATTCTTAGAATCTATGCAGCACAGAATGATAGAGGGATTGCTGAAGTTGCAAACAAAGCTATATTACAATATATAGCAACAACTGAACTGGTTAAATCATGATTTGTACTGTTTGTAAAAAAGAGATTACTAAGGATAATGTTGTTAGAAATGGTGCTTATAAAACAAGGAAATGCAGGAAGTGTTTGAACAAAATTATAAGCACCTTCAACAAGAAAAGAAATGAACAAAAAAAGAAAGATAAATGGTTTTAATATGAAAGATATATGTAGTGAAGTAGCAGACATATTTAGCAACAAACTTAAAGTTCAAGATGATGTTATAGCAGTTAAAGTTGAATATGTAATGGTAGATGGAAGGAAAGTTTATGATTTAGATGGTATGAGAAAGCAATTAGAAATTAAAATGGATTCACTTAAATAGTGGATAATTTTGATATATATAGACAAATTGATTACTGTAAGTTGATTGTATGGGTAATATTAATATTTGTTTGTATTTGGCTTTGGTTTAAGGTTTTTATGGCATTAATTAGGTTTTTTTAAGGGGAAAACAATGGGTGGTTGGATTAGTTTAAATAGAAAGATATTAAAGAATCCTTTATTACAAACTAGAGGAAGGTATAGCAAAAGAGAAGCATTTATTTACTTACTACTTAAAGCTAATTATGAACCTAGTAAGTTTAATGTTGGATCTGATATTATTGATGTTGCAGTAGGGCAAATGGTTACTAGTATTAAAGGGTTGTGCAAAGAGTTTAAATGGGGAAATACTAGGCTTAGAAACTTCCTAAAACTGCTTAAAAATGATGGAATGATTGATTACATTTCAACTAATAAACTAACACTCATAACTCTATTAAACTATAGCACTTACCAGAACAACAAACATCAAACAAATACCAAACACACATCAAACAAACATCAAACACACACATCTAATAAGAATAATAAATTAAATAAAGAAATAAGAGAAGCAAATTTTAGAGAAATTGTATTAGATGAATTTAAAAAAGTGTTTATAAATGAAGATGAAAAGAATTATAATGATTTTTGTGATTACTGGACTGAATCAAATGATGCTCCTAATAGTAAGCTAAGATTTGAAAAACAAAGAACCTTTAGTATTAAAAGAAGATTAGCTAAGTGGATTAAGAATAATAAAGAATGGGATAAGAATACTAATACATCTACAGGCTATAAATCAGAAGATTATCCATTTGAACCTAATGGCTATAACAGAATGGGTTGGTGTGAAAAGTGTAATATATGTGATTTTTATAATAAGTTTACAATACATAAAGAAGATAGCAGGTGTTGTAATGCTAAGATATTACCTAAAAGAAAAGAAGTATGAAAGCACATCAAAAAATAATTAGAGAAAAAATGGAAATTGAAGAAACACATAATCTTTTTGGTAGTTGGTGGGATAATATAAACAAAAGCAAAAGCAATGCAAATGTTAAAGAAATAATTAGAGAAAAAGCACTTCCAATAATACTTAAATATGAATGGTTAGGAACATTACCTGTTAATTTTATTAAATTTTGTGGCTTATATTTTGATGGTGCATTAGCTGGTGTAACTTGCTTTGTAGAGGTTAAGTTTGGTGGAAAATATACATTGTGGAATTATCCTGCTGTTTGTTTAGGTAGGGGTGCTTGTGTACATTGGTGTCCTAAATGGGGTGCTTCATATTTAATACAAAAAAGTTTGAAAATATTATTTTCAGATAAAGACCCTTTATATGTTGTTGCTTTTTCTGATTGGAAAGCAGGAGAAATAGGAACTATATATCAAGCCTGTAATTGGTTTTATTTAGGACATAAAGGAACAAAGGAATGGATTGATAAAAATGGAAAAAGATATGATATAAACACACCTGCTGTTAGAGCTGTTACTGGGTTTCAAAGAAAAAATAACCCTAATTTAAGAGCAACTAAAAAGCAGAGAAAAAAAGAAGAACAAAAAATGATAAATGAAGGATATAAATTAGTATTAGGGCCAACAAGAGGGAAATATGCAACAGTTGTTGGAAAGAAAAATAAAACATATAGAGAAATGGTTAAATTATTAAAAAATAACAATAAACCATATCCAAAAAGAAATAGTGCCACATAGGTATCAATTCAACTAAATGAGAATAGATAAAGAAACACAAGATAGACATACTGATCAATTCCAGTATTTTATAAGTGAAATAAATAGAGGAATGGAATTAATAAAAGAAGGTAAGTGGAACATAATAGATTATAGAATGAACATGATAGAAGTAGCAGAAAAAATTAGATTACCTTATCAGGATATATTAGAGATGAAACAAAAATTAAAAGATTTATTAGAGGAAACAAAGTAATGGCTCATCCTCTCCATAAAGTAAGTTTCTCACAACATTACTTACAACAGGGTGGGCCATTATCCCTATGAAAAAAGCACATCAAAGAGTTTTAAGGGATCAGATAAAAAAAGAACAAAAAAATAATTTATTTGGAGAATCATTATATCCAAAAATATCTAATTTTAAAAATCTAAAAATATCAGAAATAACATTTAAACAAGCAAAAAAGATTATAATGAAGTATGAGTGGCTACAATCTATGCCACATAGGTTTGGGTATAGGGTTTCACATGGTATTTATTTCAAAAATACACTTGGTGGAGCATTAGTATATGCACAGCCACAGGTAAGAAGTTTAGGTTTATTTAAAGAAGATTTTGGTTCAAAGTCAATTATTCAATTAAGTAGAGGTGCTTGTGCTTTCTGGACACCTGTAGGAACAGCAACAAAGTTAATTTCAAAAAGCAGTAAAATTTTAAAAAAAGAAGGAATTATTGCTATAGTTGCATATTGTACACCAGAAGCAGGAGAAATAGGAACTATATATCAAGCATCAAACTTTATATATTATGGAACAACTAATAGTTCTTGGGAATACTATGTAGATAATAGATGGATGGGAGAAAGATCTTTTGCACATAAGAAAAAATGGCTTACTACTCTTAAAGGAGAAATCAAAGAAAAATATGAAGAAAGTTTTAAAAACATAAAAAAAAGAAAAGTTTTACCAAGATATAAGTATATTAAAATTCTTAACAGGAAGGCCAGAAAACAATTTAAACATGATGCTTTAGAATATCCAAAAAGAAATAATGCCACATAGGTATCAAGAGAGATACACAATACTACCAGTATTGAGGGTTCAGGGCAGTTCTGAAATGTGGCTCAAAACATGAAAAAACTTAATCTAATAGTAGAAGAACAGCCAGTAGCACAGAAAAGACACAGGCATCATAAGTTTGGAGTGTATGATCCTAGTAGTAAGGATAAGATAAGAATCAAGAGTATGTTATTAAGTCAAGTAAGAAAGTTTTATACAGATAAGCCAGTATCAGTAATAATTGCATTTAAAATACAAAGGCCTAAATCACATTTCAGAACAGGTAAGTATAGCCACTTATTGAAAAAGAAAGTTCCATTGTTCCATACTAAAAAGCCTGATATAGATAATTATATTAAATTATACTTAGATGTATTAACAACATTAAAGATATGGGATGATGATAGCCAAGTAATAAACTTATCTGCTAGTAAACAATATGTAAATGATAATCCAGCAACAGAAATAACTATATATAAGATATGAATAAAGATTCACCATTTTATGAAAGAAAAGAAGGTGGAGATAAAACAGAAGATTTATTTGTTGAATTTTGTAAGGATAATAAAATACTATGTTATAGGTATGAGAATGAAAGTTGTTATGATAGAAAGAATAGAGTAGTTAGAAATGCTCCAGATTTTATAGTTATAAATAAGAAGCTATCATTTGTTGAAGTTAAGGGTGGTGGATCTACAGTAGGAATAAAAAGAAAAGATTTTAAATCATATGGAGAATGGAACAAAACACTTAAAGTATTTTATTATTTATATTTCTATAAGCATGAAGATTATAAAATAATATCACATGATAAGTTGAAAGATATAGTACCTGATTGTGAAATACAACAATATCCAGACTATACTAAGTATGATGATAAAAAGTATTATATAATACCTTATGAACTGTTTAAATAGTCTAAGATGTTTGAATTAGGTGTTTTTTAATTCTATTAATTGTTTATATTACATTACTAGATTATGGATAAAAATACACAAAAGAAAAAAGAAAATGTTACAAGAGTTACAACTATTGACAAAAAAAAGAACTTTCTTAGATCATTAGAAGCTAACTTAGGAAACATATCCAAAGCCTGTGCATCAGCTAACATATCCAGAATGACTTACTACAGATGGCAAGAGGATGATGAGCCATTTAAAGAATCATGTAAAGAAGTAGAAGAAGCATTGCTAGATACATCTGAGAACAAGCTATTAGAGTTAATTAAACAAGGGAATATAACAGCTATAATATTCCATTTAAAGACTAAGGGGAGAAGTAGAGGATATAATGAATCAACACAATTAGAGATAACTAAGCCTATATCAGAAATAAACTTTGATGAGATCTAAACCACTAACACTACATAAACATAACTACTTCCCTTCTCAATGGGAATTTCTTACTAATAAGAAGAAGGCTAGAATTAAAGCATATGTTGGGGGCCTAGGCTCAGGAAAAACTTGGAGCTTTTTGAGATGTTGCTTTATAAATTTACTAATCAAAAAGAATAAAGAAGGTGTATCAAATGGGTTGATATTATATCCAACATATTCATTAGCAGAAGAAGTGTTTGTTGAACCATTTAAGGAGATATTAGAAAGAAAGGGAGTTGCTTATACATACAATATAGCAGCACACAGATTTAAAACACAATATGGAAACATTAAGATATACCAGACAAGACACCCTCAAAGAATAGTTGGAAGTAGTTATACTTATTGTGGTATAGATGAGCTTGATATAGAATCTTACAAATATGCAGAATTAGCAGTACAAAAATCTTTAGGCAGATTAAGAGGATGTGATGATGCTGAGTTGTTTATCACAACTACACCTGAAGGCTTTGGATATACATGGCATCTGATGGTTCAAGAGTATAATGATAATAAACTATTAGTACATGGTAAGACAACTGATAATAAGTATCTACCTGAATCATATATACAATCATTAAAAGATAACTATGATGATAAGCTATTAAAAGCATATATTGATGGTGAATTTGTAAACCTAACTCAAGGAGCAACATACTATGGATTCAAAAGAGATAAGCACACAGGACAATGTAAATACAACAGCAGATTGCCTATCAGAGTGGGAATGGACTGGAATGTTGATCCCTTGTGTGTTGTGGTATGGCAGCAAACAAATGATAAAAAGATACACATCATCAAAGAATTAGCATTACACCATGCAGGTGAAGGTGATCTACTTACTAATAGAATGTGTCAAACAATCAAGCAATTATATCCTAACAATATGTATTATGCTTATCCAGATAGTACAGGTAGTGCTAGACACTCATCAGCACAATTCTCAGATATAAACATAGTTAGAAAGAATGGCTTTATAGTAAAGGTTGCACATACTAATCCAAGAGTAGTTAATAGAGTTAATGCTATGAACAATCAGTTTAATAAGAACAATATAGTAATAGATAAGAGTTGTACTATGTTGATAAAAGATTTAGAACAGGTTACTAATAAGGAAGGTACAAGGGAGATAGATAAGAGTAATAAAAACTTAACACATATGTCTGATGCTATAGGGTATGCTGTAGCATGGGAATATCCAGTAACTAAACCACTAATAGGAGTAAAAGACAGATGATATTATCAGGAGCAAAACTGGCTGTACTCATGAGCAAATGGGATGCAGCACAACAAAGAAAGAATCAATGGAAAGATAGTAGATATACAGCACTTGATTACTACAATGGTAGAACAAGTGAATATGTAAACAATTACTTTAGTACATCAATACTTAATAAGGTGGTTAAAGGTAATATAAACATAACTAAAAGAATTATAGATAGAATAAGCCTGGTATATATGGTTGCTCCTAAAAGATTATATAGCAGAGAAGATGTGGTTGATTACTTCATTGATAAAGATACTAAGCTACAAAGGTTAGAGAGAATGACTAACTTACTTGATGCTGTACTACTTAAACCATGCTGGAGAACTAAAGAAGATGGTACTGGTTGTATAGAGTATGATGTTATTATGGATTATGAGCCTATCTTTGGTGAAGATCCTTTAAAGTTTGAAGCTATTGTTTATCCTGTAGCTAAAAAATCTACTGTATTAGATACTACTCCTGAACTATGGGTTTACTGGGATGCTGAGAACACCTATACCTTTGATAACAATGGAAAGATATATACTGAAGATGATAATCCAGAAATGATTAATCCTTATGGTGTATTGCCATTTGTTGAGTGCTTTAGAGATGGTAAGCCTGAGATGTCTTACTTAGATACTGATGCTTCAACTGATCTAATCAATACTAATCTAGGTATCAATGTAGCTGAAACTAATAAGAATGCTAATGTAATGTTTCAATCATTTGGTTATCTATTTGTTAATGGTTCTGGAATAGATATGGACACTATGGAAATAGGACAGGACAAAGTGAACTATCTTGGTGTTGATGGAACTATAAGCATAGTATCTCCTCCTAATGCTATACCAGCACTAGATGAATCTATTAAATCATCATATAAGATGCTATCACAGAACTACCATCTACCTACTTCTTTTGTTGAAGGTACTACAGCAGAATCTGGAGTGGCTTTAAGATTGAGAAACCAAGAGTTGCAGGATGACAGGAAATCAGATGTTGCTAAATGGAGAGATATAGAATATAAGTTGTTTGATATGGAAAGATTGATAATAGCTGTTGAACAAGGACAAGATGCAGGTGATTTAGAAGATGTGGACTTTGATGAATCAGTAGAAATACTATCTAATCAAGAGCAAAGAGATAAGTGGGATTGGGAGTTATCTAAAGGGATAATAGATGAAGCTGATATAATGACACAGATTAATCCTGATTTGACTAGAGAAGAAGCACAAGAATATTTAGATGAAAGAAAAACAATAGCACCAGTAGCTGAAGAAGGTGGTGGATTACTTGCAGCACTAGCTAAACCTGTTGAATAATGGCTGACCAAAACAAAATAGATCAAGCAGGAGCAAGTATTGCCTTATTAGTTGATAAAGCAAGGAATGAACTGATAACTGATTTAACTATACTTGGTAATGAAATAGGTAATAATGAACAGTTTGTTGCTGCATTAAATGATTTAGATATATCAGAAACATTAAGAAGAAAAATACTTAAAGCCACATCATCATACACAGTAGCACATAGAGAAGTATTAGAAAGCACTATACAATTTGCTAACATAAAAGAATCAACACTAATGGGATTCATACAACTAAACCAAGATGTATTTGATAAGACAGTTATCAATACTGTTGCAGCACACATTAGAAATGAAGTTGCTAAAGGTGTATTAGCAGGTGTACCAGCAAATGTAATAGCACAATCAGTAGCAAGTGCATCCATATCAACTGCTCAAATAGAAACATTAGTTAATACTACACTCAATTCATATTCCAGAAGTATGACTAACTCAATGATGGAAGTAGCTCCTGATAATACTGAATATGTTTACATAGGGCCTGTAGATGAAAAGACTAGACCAGAATGTATTGAAATGTCAGCATCAGGTAGAAAAACTAAATCACAAATAAAAACTCAGTTCTCAAAGTTTGGTGATATACTGAACATAGGTGGTGGATTTAATTGCAGACACAAATGGGAGATAGCATCTACTGAAGGTACTGGATTCCATGAACAACAGAAAGCTGAAAAGAGGTTATCTAATGCTTGATAAAAAATTCTGGACTGAAGTAGGGCCTAATGTTAGAGATAAGTATAGAAAACATATATTTAGAAAAGCAAGAGATGTATATAGTAGAGCATTTAAAGGATACACATCTAGCTATAAAGAATTTAAACAAAAAGGAAATAACAAAAGACAGATGTCAGAATTTGCTAATAGCCATGCACCAGTATTTACAGGAGATTTACTAAGAGATTTTGGAACTGTTTATAAAGAAACAAACAATGGATTTACAATGGGTTGGAGTACATATGGTGCAAGAATAGAGCAACTTGCTAAGAGAGGAAGGTTCTTATCTACAGATGACCAGCCACTTCCAACAGGTATAATAAATTATATGATGGGTAGAGCTAAACCCTTCACAGATAAGAAGCTAAAAAGGTTGCTTCCTAAAAGTAAAACATATAAGATAGGAAAAAAATAATACTTTTAATTAAGTATAAATAATTTATATTATGATTAAGAATTTTCAATAAAAATCCACTAAAGGAGTTAAAATGTCAGAGGAAAATAAAACAGAAGCTCAAACTACCAGCACACAAGCTGAAACAAATGACAGCACACAAGCTGATACAAAAAATGTACCATATGATAGATTCCAAGAAGTTGTGCAATCAAAGAATGATATGGCAGGACAAATTGGTAAACTACAGGCACAGATAGATAAGATGAATAGTGATAATAAATCAAAGCATGAAGCTAAGATGGTTGAAGATGGAAAGCTGAAAGAAGCACTTGATTTAGTTACTAAAGAAAGAGATACTTTTAAAACTCAATCAGAACAATGGAATACATACCAAGCTGATAAGAGAGAATCTTTAATGTCTAAGCTAACTGATGATACTGATAAATCTATTGCAGAAGGTTTGAGTGATTTAAATAAACTAGAAACTTATGTTAATAAGGTTGTTAATGTTAATGCTCCATCTACTTCAAAAGCTAGAGCAACTACTGGTAAAGTAGGTGATTTTGGTGGTTATTCTTCTTATGCAGAATGGGCATCTAAAGATCCTAAAGGTTATGAAAAAGCTAATAGCACTGTTCAAGGTGCAGGAATAAAGATTGCTTACTAAGAAGCATAGCAAATTAGCAGGTGTAGACTTTGATCCAAATGATGATATGGTTTTAAAACCTAAAGAAGATGGAGATGTTAGTGTCAAATATAAAGGAAAAGAAATAGGGTTTGATAATTATATAGATGAGATGGAGGAAAGAGTAACTAATCATTCCAATGGCAAATCTATAAAATCAAGTTCTATTGGTTACTATTCTGGATTTGGTAAAGGAACATTAAAAAAACCTTATAAAACAGATTAATTACTATCAAAATGAAGGCTCTTTGAGCAGTTGAAAGATAGTTAAACTTAGGAGTAATGTATCATGGCTGAAACAGATACAGGGGTTGCTCAAGGTGGATTAGGCAAAATTATTGGTGATGCTGTTATAGCATTTAACCATGTTAATGTTATGCTACCTTTGGTAACATCAAAACAAGCAGTAAAGGGAGCTATTACAGTTCAGTTCCCTGATTATACAAAAGTTGCATCTAGTAGTGTAGCTGCAGCAACAGATGGCTCAGACCATACAACAGTTGCATCAATTACTACTGCTGCAAGAAGTGCTACAGTAAGTGAGCATGTAATTAGAGCAGATGTTAGTGATTTAGCAAGAATGGGTAATGCTGATGATTTAACAGGTAATGTTGGTGCTGTATTAGGTAATGCAGTAGCAGCTAAACTTGATGATGATTTAGTTGAACTAGGAAAAGGTTTCTCACAAACTGAATGTGGTGCAGGAACTAGCCTAGCATTATCACATATATTTGGTTCTATGAGGCAGTTAAGAGCAGCAGGTGCTCCATTTCCATATAATTTGGTGTTATCACCAAAACAAGTATGGGGTGGCAAAGGACTAATTGCTTTAACTCATAATAGTGCTTTAGATACAGCAGGTTCATCTACTACTGATACAGCAACAGCTAGACCATTAGGTTTATTGGGTGCTCAAGGGCAAGAAGGCTTATCAACTGGTATGATTGGTTCAATAGCAGGATTTAATGTTTATTGGAGTGATCAAATTGATGAAGATGTTTCATCAGGTGGTGATGCAGCAGGTTTTGCTTTTAGTAAAGGATCTGTAGGACTTGCAATAGGCCCAGAAGGGTTGTTTAGAATAGAAACAGAAAGAAATGCTTCATTTAGAACTACTGAGTTTGTAGCTTGTGGTTTTTGGGGTGAAATAGAGATAAAAGATGCCTTTGGTGTTTATATCTTATCAGATGTTTCTTAATAGATAATCATAAATCATAATAACAGGGAGCAGTTAATTCTGCTCCTTGTTTTAACTTTGGAGAAGATTAATGAGTAAAAGATATTTTAAAAAGTCAAATGGTACAGTTATACAAGCAACAATTAACCATGATTTAGAAAGTTTGAAGTCAAGATTTGTAGAATGTGATATAGATGGTAATGAAATAAAAAAAGAAAAACCTAAAAAATCTAAAAAGAAGGCAGGTAAATAATGGCAATAGTAGCTAAAAGTTTTTTACATAGTGATGATAAAATAGTTGGTGCATCAGGAGATGCAGATGGTGTGCTTCCTGAAGATATACAAGATTTTGTATCTGCTAATATTGGAACAGCAGACATTACTACACAATTAAATATAACTTGTACTAAATTTGGAAGCAAAATTTTTACATTAGTAGTTTTAGAAGCTAATTAGATAAGTGTCCTTAATAAAGGATATTATGAGAATGGAAGGCTTCTCATCTGAGGTTTATGCCTGTACTGCTGGATATGACACTATTGGGTATGGTAAAAGAGTTGATTATCTTAATGTAACTAAACAACAAGCAAAACAATGGCTTAAACAGGATTTAGAAGATTTACATAATATAGTAACTGCTACATTTGATTGGTTTGATTTTGTAGATCCAGTAGCACAAGATATTGTTATGAATATGTGCTATCAGTTAGGTATAAGAGGTTTTAGTAAGTTCAGAAAAACAATTCAATATTTAGAAAACAAAAACTATAAAGCCTGTAGTGAAGAAATGTTAGATAGTAAGTGGGCAAGGAATGATTCCCCAAATAGAGCAAAAGAACTAAGTGATAGGATGGCTTCCATAGATGGATAAGGAAGTCAAACAATATAGAAACTTAGTATTAGTTCACCTTGATTATATCAAAGAAAAAGTAGACCATAATGCAGACCAACTTAAAGCCATCAATGGTAGATTAAGAAGTGCTGAGAATAGTATATGGTGGCTTAAAGGTATAGGCTCAACATTAGCATTTATATTCACTATAGCAATGGGGTACTTTTATAAGGATTAATATATGTTCTGTTCAAATTGCCACTCCTCTAAAATCATTAGATGTGGGTTTGACAAGGGAAGGCAAAGATATGAGTGTAATAAATGTGGATTTAAATCCATATATACTATTGAGAACTTAGAACTTATACAAGAGAATGTAAGATTAGCTAAGCAAAAGCAATCAGCACAAGATTTAAATAGGATAGAAAGAAAGTCTTTTAGAGAGTATGCTAGGATTGAAAATGCAGTTAGTGAATACAACAAAAGATTAGTACAGCTTTTTGACAAATACAAACTATCTAAATATGTTAAGAAACATAAGGAAGATAATAAGTCAGTTGGTGTTATCCAGTTTAGTGATGTTCATTTTAATGAACTTGTTAATTTAGAACATAACAAATATGACTTTAGTGTAGCATCTGCAAGGTGTAAACTGTTTGCAGAAAGAGCTACTACATATTTCAAAGCTATGGGAATAACAAATGTATTAATGGTTCAATCTGGTGATTTGCTTAATAGTGATAGAAGATTAGATGAGTTATTATCTATGGCTACTAATAGAAGTAAGGCTACATTCTTAGCTGTTGATATACTACAACAAGTTATATTACACTTAAATGAGAACTTTAATATGTCAGTATGTATGGTTACTGGTAATGAATCAAGAGTTAAGAAAGATTGGGGATGGAGTACATTAATAGCAACTGATAACTATGATTATACAATATTTCAAACACTTAGATATTTGTTTAGAGATTCTGATATAAAGTTTATAGATGGAGATCCTACTGAAGTAATAGTTGAGGTTGCAGGACAAAACTTATTAGTATTACATGGTAATGGCTCAATAAAGAAAACAGCAATAGAATCATCTATAAATCAAATTATAGGAAGATATAGATTAAGAGGAACTAGGATTGACTATGTTATCTTTGGACATATTCACTCAGCAAGAGTTGGTGATAATTACTCAAGAAGTTCATCAATGGTAGGTGCTAATGATTATTCTGAGAAAGCCTTGAATTTGGCTGGTAGAGCTTCTCAAAACTGCTATATATTCTATAACAATGGTAATAGAGATGGAATTAAAGTGGATCTACAGAATTATGGTGAAGGTTACAATATAGATAAATCATTAGAAGCTTATAATGCTAAAAGCAATAATAAGTTGAATAGAGGAACAACAATATTTAAGGTGGTAGTTTAATGGATTGGTTAAGTATATTAGAATCATATGGAGTACCTTTGGTAGTAGCTTGTGCTTTTTGGGCATTTATACAAAAGAGAACACATTTTATTGAGAATGAGTTACAAAAAGAATTAAGAGAATCATTTGCTAGACAAGAAATGATTGTTATTAAATTAATTGATCAACAGAAGTTGATCCAATTAGAACAAAAGAAAATTGAAACAAGTTATAGAGTATTAGCAGAAACTATTGCCAGG
>VTLG01005912.1_pt1 | contig 31955 bp, 42 predicted proteins | sample 4694571 | NCBI WGS metagenome assembly VTLG01 (sample SAMN12604809, study PRJNA352737) | marine metagenome | biome: ENVO:00000447; feature: ENVO:00000209|ENVO:00000569|ENVO:01000036; material: ENVO:00002151; isolation source: viral sequences binned using virsorter ...
TGGAGTTCCTATGGGTTATGGAGGACCTCATGCAGCATTCTTTGCAACAACTGAGAAATATAAACGTAAGATTCCTGGACGTATTGTTGGGCAGTCGGTAGATAGTGAAGGAAATCCAGCACTACGACTAGCGTTACAAACAAGGGAACAACATATAAGAAGAGACAAAGCAACATCCAATATATGCACTGCTCAAGCACTCCTCGCAAATATGGCAGGTTTTTACGCTGCTTACCACGGTGCGGAAGGTCTGAAAAGAATAGCAACCAGAGTACTACAATATAGGCAAACGCTACAATTAGCATTGAAATGGTGCGGATATGAGGTTGATCAATCTGAAGGGTTTGATACCGTCAGATGGAAGAGTTCTCTTATTATAGAAGATTTTAATGTAAGACATGAGGATGGTTGGAATATTGTTTCCTTAGATGAGTGTACCACATTACTTGAATTACATCAACTTATAGACACTCAAGTAGATTTTCCTCATAAAGAGAATACAGTAGACCATGTTCTAGATGCAGTAGGAGATTATAAATGGATGGTCACTCCCGTCAGAAAAGAACCTTGGTTGACTCAAGAAGTATTTAATATCTATCATAGTGAAACTGACATGATGAGATATATCTATTCATTATCATCTAAGGATTATTCATTAGTAACTGGAATGATGCCATTAGGAAGTTGCACAATGAAACTAAATGCAGCAGCAGAACTAATGCCTGTCTCATGGGAAGAGTTCAACAATATACATCCATTTGCTCCACCAGGACAAACACTTGGTTACGAACAAATTATGTGTGATTTACAAGATTGGTTATGTGATATCACAGGATTTGCTGCTATATCATTACAACCTAACTCAGGTGCACAAGGTGAGTATGCAGGTTTACTAGCAATCAAAGCATACCATGAATCAAATGGAGAGAAACGTAATAAGATTCTAGTTCCTAAGAGTGCACATGGAACTAATCCTGCAACTTGTATCATGGCAGGTATGGAAGTTGTAAGTGTTGATTGTGATAGTAATGGCAACGTTGATATACATGATCTAAGATTGAAAGCATGTCTAGAGGCAGATGAATTAGCAGGTTGTATGATTACATATCCTTCTACTCATGGTGTATTTGAAACAACTATAAAAGAAATATGTGAGATTGTACATGAGTTTGGTGGTCAAGTGTATCTTGATGGTGCAAATCTAAATGCACAAGTAGGTCTTTGTAAACCAGGTCATTATGGTGCAGACGTATGTCATCTAAACTTACATAAAACATTCTGTATTCCACATGGAGGTGGCGGACCTGGTGTAGGTCCTATCGGTGTTGCAGCACATCTAGCACCATTTGTTAATCAAAGAGTATCTGCAGCAACTCAAGGAAGTGCTAGTATTCTTCCTATTACATGGATGTATATTAGAATGATGGGTGCTGATGGTCTTAGAGAGGCAACAGAGGTGGCATTATTAAATGCAAACTGGTTAGCAAAGAAGATAGAACCATACTTTGACGTATTATATAAAGCAGATAATGGTAGAGTTGCACATGAATGTATATTTGATTGTCGTAATCTAGGAGTAACTGCAGAAGATATTGCTAAAAGACTTATGGACTATGGGTTTCATGCACCTACATTGTCTTGGCCAGTTCTAGGAACTATGATGGTAGAACCAACTGAATCAGAATCACTGAAGGAGTTAGAGAGGTTTGGTGAAGCAATGGCAATGATAAGAGCAGAGATCAATGAATGCCCTGAGATAGTCAAGAACGCACCGTACACACAATCAGAAATATGTGGGACATGGGAATATCCATTTACTAGAGAACAGGCAGTCTTCCCTAATCTACCAAAAAATAAGTTTTGGCCAGCAGTTAATCGTATAGATAATGTACATGGAGATAGAAATTTGGTATGTGCCTGCCAGTAGACAGTTGAAAAAGTGTCCACTAGCTTGACCATTGGTCGTGTGAACCGCTATAATAATAGTATAAACAAACAAACACGATGATCAATCAAGAAGTAAAAGGCACACTTGCCAAACTACTAGCAACAGAAAATCTAACTGTAGAGCACCGTAAAGTTTCTACCGCTTGTTTCGATGTTGAAAAGCGTCTCTTGATTCTCCCAATCTGGAAGACCGCTTCTAATACTGTATATGACCTTTTAGTTGGACACGAGGTAGGACACGCTCTCTACACTCCTAACGATCCTTTTGGAGATGCACCTCAAGCATTTGTAAATGTAATTGAAGATGCTCGTATTGAAAGGTTGATGAAGGAGACATATCCTGGTCTTCGTAAGTCTTTCTTTGATGGTTATGCAGAACTCTGGAATGATGATTTCTTTGGTGTAAAGCATGAAGAACTAGAGAATCTTCCTTTGATCGATCGTATCAATCTATATTTCAAAGGCAACCGTTCAATGCCTTTCCAAGAGAACGAACAGCATTGGGTAGATAAAGTCGGTGCTACAAAAACATTCCAAGATGTTGTTGACCTTGCTAACGAAATGTATGGTCACGCTGAAAAGATTGAAGATGCAAAACCAAAAGTTGATGCAGAAGATCTTCTAGATGATCTAGAAAATGCTATGTATGAAGAGGGCGAAGAAGGTGAAGGACAAGGCGAAGAGATTGAGAGAGAAATAGATATCAATAGTCAAGGTAGTTCAACTAATCCAACTCCATCTTCTGATTCATCTGATGCTAACTCTTCAGAGGATTCACAACCAGTAAATACATCTAGACCAAGTGGTATTGGTGGTAATCAAATGACTTCTAGTCATGATGAGACTAAGAGTATTACCGAGGAAGCACTTTCACAGGCACTAGAAACTCTTATTGATGAGGATGCAAGAGAGTGGGTTTATCTAACTCTACCTAAAGTCAATATTGACAAGATCATTATTCCTCATGAAAAAGTTCAAGAAGATCTTAGATTCTTCTTCTATGGTCAGGCATTTGCAGATAAAGATGCACTAGATCATCACATGGATAATCTAAGTTATGCTGTTAATCATTTTGAGAAATACAAGAAAGATGCACAGAAGTCTGTTAACTATCTTCTAAAACAATTTGAAATGAGAAAGTCTGCTGATGAGTACAAGAGAGCAGCAACATCTAAAACTGGTGTTATCAACACTAACACTCTTTACAAATACAAACTAACTGATGATATATTCAAAAAAGTCACAGTAGTTCCTGAGGGTAAGAATCATGGTCTAGTAATGTATCTTGATTGGTCTGGTTCTATGAATCATCAACTTCTTGATACTGTAAAGCAAGTATTCAATCTAGTATGGTTCTGTCGTAAAGCACAAATTCCATTTCGTGTATATGCTTTCCAAAGTGGATACAGTTATGGAGGATATGGAGAGAGTAAGATGCATGAGGGTGTAACTCCAAAAGCAAACTCTCTTACCCTTGATAGTTCTTTCAAACTCTTTGAGTTTCTTTCATCACGTCAAAACAAAAGATCACTTGATGAGTCTATGAAGTTACTCTATACTCAAGCATTCGCAATGAATGGATATCGTCTAAGTTATAGTCAAGAGTATGGACTAGGTGGCACTCCTCTAGCAGAAGCAATGATGTGCACTCGTCAAATTGTTGCTGAACTAAAAAGACTTGAAGGTGTTACTAAGGTAAACGTTGTATGTCTAACTGATGGAGAGTCAAATCCTATGAGTTACATGAGAGAATATCGTGAGCACGATGATGGTTATTACTATAGGAATGATGAGTTTCGTATCTCAAGTATTCAGTATTCACATGGAAAAGTATTCTTCCTTCGTGACCCTGAGACAGGATATACTCGTAAGATCAGCGATAGTCCTTATGAAACTACTCAGACTCTGGTTAGTTACATGAGAGAGATTACTGATTACAACTGGGTTGGTATTCGTATCTGTAGTAAAGGAGAACTAATGAGACTTGTTCGCTCACTATCTTTTGAAGAAGACTTTGCTCAGAATATTGACAAGCAATGGAAGAAAGAAAAATTTGCTTCCATCAAAGAGAAAGCAGGTTTTACCGAGTCTTTCTACATCCCTGATAGGGGAACTGGTTATGGAACTGAAGACCTTGAAGTTAAAACTAAAGGCGAAGTTGCAACCAAAGCAGAACTACAACGTGCATTCAAAAAGCACATGGGTTCTAAAATGACCAACAAAACAATCCTTAATGCCTTTATCGAGCAAGTAGCATGAAATGTAAAGTCCAACTATTCACTGCAGGTACAATCTTTTATGAGGTTGTACAATGCAGAGACTACGACCACGCTAGAAAGATAGCGGAGTCACGCAATCCTGATTGCCAAGTGATGAGTGTGACAGCAGTGTTCGATTGACAAACTGTCCACTCCCCCTACACATAGCAGTTTCATCTGCTATACTAATAGTATAAACAAACAAACAAGACTCATGCCTTTTGAACCAAATCCTGTGACAACTGAACAACTCGTTCAACACTTAACTGATAATGTTGGTGTTGAGGTAGGATGTTCTGACATTCGTAATTCAGCAAAAGAACTTAGCGTATCTTATGCTACTGCCTGTAAGAGGTTGAAGTCTTATAAATCAGGTATAGGCAAATGGAACTTGACAGCACAACAGATTGAAGAGTGCTTCAAGAAACCATCTGCAAAACCTGCAAAAGAAGTTTCATACATCCCAGAAAAGGATGCCACTTACGTTCCTTTTGGTAACTATTCTTCTTTGAAGAAAGTTATCACATCTGGTAAATTCTATCCTTTATTCATTACAGGTCTTTCTGGAAACGGTAAGACTCTATCTGTTGAGCAAGCATGTGCAACAACTAATAGGGAGTTAATCCGTGTCAACATCACCATCGAAACAGACGAAGATGATCTTATTGGTGGCTTTCGTCTTGTTAATGGCGACACTGTTTGGCACAACGGACCTGTGGTCGAAGCTTTGGAAAGGGGAGCTATCCTCCTTCTAGATGAAATCGATCTTGCATCAAACAAGATTCTATGTCTACAATCTATCCTAGAAGGTAAAGGTGTATTCCTCAAAAAGATTGGACGTTATGTAAAACCTGCTAACGGATTCAACGTTATTGCAACTGCAAATACTAAAGGTAAGGGTTCTGATGATGGACGTTTCGTAGGAACTAATGTTCTTAATGAAGCATTCCTAGAAAGATTCCCAATCACCTTTGAGCAAGAGTACCCATCTGCTGCTATCGAAAGCAAGATTCTATTGAATCAAGGATGTGATGCAGAGTTTACTGAAATGCTTATTAAGTGGGCAGGTGTTATCCGTAAGACATTCTTTGATGGTGGTGTTGATGAAGTTATTACAACTCGTCGCTTGGTTCACATTGTTCATGCGTATTCAATCTTTGGAGACAAGTTGACCGCAATCACTAATTGTGTCAATCGTTTTGACGATGATACTAAGCAATCATTCCTTGATCTTTATACAAAGGTTGACGCACAGGAAGAACTAGAGTATACTGAGGGTTGAGAAATACCCTCTCTATATTATGAGAAAATACAATGAGGATGAAATCCTCAAAGAGATTTCAGACTACATCTCGAACACATACAAAGGTCATTATTCTGTCGGTAACGTTCAGACTCTTGACCTTATTGATTCTGTTGGAGACGCTGAAGCATTCTGTAGAAGTAATGTTCTTAAGTACGCTTCACGTTATGACAGAAAGGGGTCAGCAAGAAAAGACATCATAAAGATTATTCATTATGGAATGTTGCTCCTCCACTTCAACGACAAAACTGCTAAATCAAACGAAACAGCAGCAAACAATCCTACATCATTCACAGTTGACTACGATCGATGACCGTTATTTCACAACCAACACTAGAAGTTCTAAAAAACTTTTGTGCTATTAATAAATCTATTGTTATCAAACCAGGTAACACAATCTCAACTCTAAGCATCAACAAGAATATTCTTGCTATTGCAGAAGTTGAAGAACAGTTTGATTCTCAGATTTCAATTTATGATTTGGGTGTATTCATTGGAGGTTTGAATACCTTAGATGGTCCTAAGATTGATACTTCAAACAACAACTATGTAACTGTAAGTGATAGTTCTGGTATCTACAAGTCTAGATTTTTCTATGCTGACCCAGATATTATCACTCAACCACCAGAGCGTGAGATTACTCTTCCTTCTGAAGATGTAAAATTCCGTCTCCGTTCTCTTGACCTAGACAAACTACAAAGAGTTGCAAGCATTTATTCTCTTTCAGATCTTTGTCTTGTTGGACATAAAGGTGAAATGGAACTACAACTAACTGATAAGAAGAATGAAACTTCTAATAGTTTCTCCGTTAATGTTGGTAAAACTGACGATGAATTCTGTTTCTGTTTTAAAGTTGAAAATCTAAAACTTATTAAAGGCGATTACAATGTCACTGTAAGTAAGCAAAACGTTGCTCTCTTTCAAGGTGATATGATCAAATACTTTATCGCACTTGAACCTAATACCTAATGTCAAATGATTTTTTATGGGTGGAGAAATACAGACCAAAGAATATTGAGCACTGTATTCTTCCATCAGATGTGAAAGAAACCTTTAAGGGTTTCGTAAAACAAGGAGAGATACCAAATCTTCTACTCTCAGGTACTGCAGGTGTTGGTAAAACAACTATTGCAAAAGCATTATGCACTGAGTTAGGAGCAGACTTCTATGTTATCAATGGGTCTGACGAAGGTAGATTTCTAGATACAGTAAGAAATCAAGCAAGTAATTTTGCTTCTACTGTATCACTTACTTCTACAAGTAAGCATAAAGTCCTTATCATTGATGAGGCAGATAATACTACTCCCGATGTTCAACTTTTATTGAGAGCAAACATCGAAACATTTCAAAAAAATTGTAGGTTTATATTTACTTGCAATTTTAAGAATCGTATCATCGAACCTCTACATAGTAGAACTACAGTTGTTGAATTCAATGTAAGAGGAAAGACTAAACAAGAACTTGCAGCAAAGTTTTTTGAAAGATGTCGTGGCATACTAATGGCAGAAGACGTTTCTTTCTCAGACAAAGTTGTTGCAGAAGTTGTTAACAAATACTTTCCAGACTTTAGAAGAACTCTTAATGAACTTCAAAAGTATTCATCAACTGGTGCTATAGATACTGGAATTCTAGCAGCATTAGGTGATGCTAATATGGATGCACTTATTGCTGCATTGAAAAGTAAAAAGTTCAATGATGTTAAGAAGTGGGTTCATTCTAATCTAGATGCTGATCCTGTATCTATCATGAGGAAGTTGTATGATAATGCATCTTCCACAATGGATGGTCCTAGTGTTGCTGCAGCAGTTTTAATTATTGCTGAGTATCAATACAAGTCTGCTTTTGTAGTAGATCAAGAAGTAAACCTTCTTGCATGTTTAACACAAATAATGTTGGAGTGTAATTTTAAATGAATCTTTTTATATCATGTCCACCAGTGTATACTCTACCTGGTACTTGGACTAAATGTAATGCAATTATTCCACACTACAATGCTGACCCTAATCAGACATTTGGCATATCACTCTTAGTAATTTTAGTGTTACTATCAGGGTATGGAGTCTATAGAGCATTCTTTAATAATAAAGATCTAACAGATCAATGGGACGATCACGATGACTAAACTAATGAGAAAAAGAGAAAAGATTAGAGCACAAGTAAAGTCTAGATTTTACTATTTGTTCTGGGGAACTGCGACTCTATCTGTTGTGGCAGGTCAAATTTATCTTGGCACATCTTATCGTGCTATGGCAAGATCAATGAATAGATGGTTTGAAGAGACCATTGATATTATGCAAATGCCACTTACAGGACCTAGAGGTGGTAGAGGATACTATCAACCAATGCCCTCCTCACCAGAGGACTATGAAAGGTATCCGATTATTCAATGATAACAAAAGTTGCTTTAAAAACACCTCTAAGATATCCTGGTGGTAAGTCTCGTGCTGTAAAAAAGATGGCACAATTTTTTCCAGACTTTAGTCACTATACAGAATTTAGAGAACCGTTTTTAGGTGGTGGATCTGTATCATTATACATCTCTCAGGTGTATCCAGATTTAGATATTTGGGTTAATGATTTATATGAACCATTGTATTGTTTTTGGAAGATACTACAAGTAAGTGGTGATAAACTTTCAAAAGAATTAACTGAATTAAAATCTAGGTATCCTGATAGAAGTAGTGCGAGAGGATTGTTTGTTGAAGCAAAAGAATACTTAGAAAAGAAACCAAAAGAATGTGACCCCTTTCATAGAGCAGTTGCATTTTATGTTGTTAATAAGTGTTCGTTTAGTGGTTTATCTGAATCATCTTCTTTTAGTCCACAGGCATCAGACTCAAACTTTTCAATGAGAGGTATTGAAAGACTTAAGTATTATAGTCAAGTCATTAAAAGATGGCAGATTACAAACTTATCATATGAAAAACTTTTAGAAGATGATGAGAATGTATTTGTATATCTAGATCCTCCATATGATATTAAAGCAAACTTGTACGGTAAGAGAGGCACAATGCATGTAGGATTTGATCATGATACTTTTGCAACAAGGTGTGACAGATATCAATGCGATCAAATGATTTCATATAACTCTTCTAATCTAGTAAAGAATAGGTTTGAAGGTTGGCAGCAGACGGAATATGACCACACATACACCATGAGATCTGTAGGTGAATATATGTCAGATCAACAACAACGCAAAGAACTATTACTTCTAAATTATGTCATCTAACTATCCTCTTAAGGATTATCTAAACTCAATCAATTACTCTAAAAAATATTTGATGGGTGAGGATGAAGATCCTGGTTGGGAAAAGAACTATCCTTCATACGTTATCAATAAATGCATGTCACATCATTTAGATACTGTTATGTTTGCTAATGAAATGAATATGAATACAGGTTTAGATAGTCGTTTGCAATATGATTTTTTTATAAATATCGTCAGAAGCCGCAAGAGATTCTCACCTTGGGGTAAAAAGAAAAAGATTGATGATCTTGAACTTGTAAAGCGTTATTATGGGTACTCCTATGAGAAAGCAAAACAGGCACTTGAGATACTCACTCCACAACAAATTAATTTTATTAAAGATAAATTGAACACAGGGGGTCAGTAACATGAATGAACTTAAAGAAGTTCAGTGGAATAGAAATGAAATGGTGGAAGTGAATTTAAAGGAACCTGATGACTTCCTTAAAGTTCGTGAGACCCTTACAAGGATAGGTGTAGCATCTAGGAAAGAAAGGAAGCTATATCAATCATGTCATATCTTGCACAAGAAAGGACAGTATTATATTGTTCATTTTAAAGAGTTGTTTGCACTAGATGGTAAGAAGGCAAACCTCTCAGAAAATGATTTACAGAGAAGGAATAGAATTATTAAGTTACTATCTGATTGGGGATTGGTAGAAATAGTTAAAGAATCTAGCATCAAAGATGCTGCACCCCTAAGTCAAATTAAGGTAATTGCATACAAAGAGAAGGGAGATTGGACGCTTGAGTCCAAGTACAACATTGGGAAAAAACGTCAAGTCGTAGAGTGATATATAGTATAGTGTTATCATATCAAAATAATGGCAGAAGCAGTTAAAAAAGAAGAACCTAAAAAAGGTCTTCTTGGAAAACTAAAAGAAGCTGCAGATGATAAAGAAGAGCAACTTGCTATTCTTAGTACATTTGTTCGCTTATCTGTTTTGGTCTGGTCCGCAGGAATCTTAACTTTAGCGTATGTTAAATTACCTGCAGCATTTAAAATTCCAGAACAAAAGCTCGATCCAACTTTCATAGCTTCGGTCTTCACAGGTACATTAGCTACTTTTGGAGTCCAAGCAGCAGGTAAAGGTAAAAAGAATGGTCCAGACTCTAGTGCTAACATATCTAAAAAAGATATGGAGTTTCTTATTGCAAAGGCATCTGAAACTGCACCTGCACAAACCATTAGGATCGAACAAGGTCCCGTTAAAATAGTTCCTGACAAATAAACATCATGCAAAAAATTATTAATGTACTTGCTATTGCGTCTAGCGTTGTATCTCTTTCCGTTGTTGGCGGTGGTGTGTATCTTTATACTCAAAAGGATGCCATCATAGAAGACATCAAAGAGAAAGCATTAGGTTCTCTTTCTAGTGGAATCGGTGATGCATTACCTGGTCTTGTAGATACAAGTATTCCAGATGTAACTGGTGATGCAATGCCATTACCTAAAGCTCCTAGTTTTTAAGAGGTTATTATGAATGTAAAATGGATATCAATCGGTGTGGTTGGTAGTTTATTTGCAGTATCCCATTTAGGAATGATAGGTTATATTGCAACAAGACAAAAAGAAGCTCAGTTACCTAGTTTAGATATACCTGTAGGTGACTATACATCATATGCTATATCAGCAACTAAGGATGGATATAAGTTAAGTTATCAAGCAAACGATCCTAAGACTGCATACATCACTAAGGACATCAAGACTAAAGGTGGTTTCTTAGGACTAGCAACAGAAACAACTAAGGTTGCTGAGGAATACTTCCTAGATGGTAAGACCAATCAAGGCGGTCCTGTATCTAACAAGAGATCTTGGATAGATCAACCACCAGGTTTAACTGCAGAGCAAACAGAAAATATAACTGCATTTCGTCAAAGCGAAGAATGTGTCAAAGCAATCGGAGCTGCCGAAGGAACAGGTAGGCTTGTTGGGACTAGCATTGGTGCTAGTGCTGCTCCTGCTGTTTCCTCTATTCCTTTTGTCGGTTGGGTTGCTGCTGGTTGGGTAGCAATGTTTGGCGGTAATCAAGGTGCAGAGATTGGCGGTAATATGGCAGAGGACTTAAACGAGAACTGTTAGAGGTAGTCTGTGACTATACCTAACATCCAAATTAATAATGCAGATGTTCAAACCATTGGAACTACTCAGGTATTTGTTCCTAACATTCCACAATGGTTGATCGATAGTCCTGTACATTCAATACCTGGTGCACCACCTGCCACTGTCATAATAGGTAATCCTGTTATTGATATGCCTGGTTGTGTTGAAGCACATGAGGAAAGTGATAAAAGTAATAGTATAATTGAAGACGACGAGGATAACGTATTAGTATTCTGTGATGGAGGTATACCTTCATATGATGCTATGGATTATACACCAGAGCAATTACAGATGGAAATAGAAGCACCTCCTCCTCCTGTTGTTGAACCACCAGAAGCTCCAGAAGTAGATACACCTGAGGTTCCACCTATTCCTCCAACAGAGGAAACACCATGTCCTGCACCCAATCAACCTAGAGTTGGTGATCTAACTCAGAATGGAGAGGAGAGAGTTATAGGTCATGAACTTAGAGAAGGACAATGTGTGGTATTGTATGAAGATACTACCGCAATCGAAAGATTTTTACCCTCTACAAATCAAGCAAGTGTAACAGCAGCAATAGCAGTTGTTGCAACAGCATCTGCAGCTGCAACACCATTATTATTGAGAGTTATAAAACCTATAGTCAAACAATTAACAAAAAAAATTCAGAGGTTAGTAGGTAAAGAACCTCCTAAGTTATCTGCTAATGAAAAACAAACTAATAGGTATCGTGAGAAGAAAGGTCTAGGTCCTTTCAAACGTCCTAAGAAAAGTATCACTAATAGATTTAAAGGAATATATTTTAAAAAGAAAGATTAATTATTACCTATAGATATTTCTTTTAATACTCCATTGTTCTTCAATGAAACTTCTTTCTTTGGTATGCTATGTGCATGTGGAGCTATGTCTTTCACATTCTGTACAACAACATCTGCACATATACTATAGTATGGTGACTTAGGATGGAAGGAAATTCCCTCTTTTATCAAAGTTCCACAATTTTTTAACCTGGCTATCTCAAAGTCAAGTCTCTTGTTGGCTACGGTTTGATTCATAAGTGCTATATTTGCTTCTGCTGCTTGTTTACATTGTTCTTGTAGTTTCTTATCTAATGGTTTAGACCATGTAGCAGAGACACCTAGTGAGAAATTATAGTTATCTTTCTGTGCTGTTCTCGTAGGAACATAATATAAAATATTACCTGGATTGTCTAACACACCGTCATCATTCAAATCTGACATGTCGTACACTGGCGAATCCCAATAATCCTCAAACGGTTTTTGGGAAGATGCTGTTGCTGTGGCGTATGGCGTAACGTTCAAGGTAGGACCTTGACATTGTATACCATTACCATATGTGTTAGTTATATACGGACCTTGTAAAACCTGTATTGCCTGGTTGGTCACTGAGCCTGAAGAATTGGCGATTGGCGACGCTGTTGCACTTACACCACCAACAGTTTCAGCACGAACACTAGGCATAAACCCAGTGATAGCAAGGGATATCGCTATTGTTGAAAGATACTGGTTGTGTCTGTGACGCTTGTTACGGTGGTTTCGCGTTGTATTATTGTGTGATTCGACAAGCCTGGACCTTGCATCGTTTCTGTGTATTGAAACGCTGCACCTGGTGTTGTCTGTGTGAAGGTGGGTGTTGTCCCTACTCCTGTCCATGTTGTATTCACTCCCTCAATAGTTACATTTACAGATGTTGTTGTGGGTGATAAATTATCAGTTGATGTTATTCCATTCCCCGTTACCGAAAATTGGTAGCCTGTGTTATAATCCATCGAATTTATGGTCTCTTTCACCGTAGAAGTCGTTTCCGTGTGGGTAGTCATCGAGCCTTGGGTGAAATTTGGTACCACAGGCACTGCTATGACTGGGTTTATAGCACCACCCATAGCAACAAGAAGGAATAACTTATAGGTATTCCTCATGATTATTAATCGAAGATAGTAACTTCGCTTACGAATTGACCTGTTGTAGATGTACCTACGTTACCTGTACCTGTTAGGGTAATTGCATGAGCAGCAGTAATAGTACCTGGTGCGTTAGCTGAACTATTCTGAGTTCCTGCAGTTGTAACTGATACACTACCAAAGTCTGCATATTCGGATGCTGTACCCGCTATATCACCCTTAGTGAATGATTGTGCGAAAGAGAAGGATCCAGATCCTGTCTGTGTTCCTGTGATAGATCCTACGGTTGCGACACCTGTAGTTCCATCGTAAGTGTTAACTCCAATACCATTTGCGGTAGCACTTGATGCACCTGCTGCGGTATGAGATGTAGTCACGTTTGTACCAGAAACGGAGTATGAGTTTCCGATTCTTGAGTAAGTTGCTTGTTGTGCATCTACAGTATGTTGAAGACTAGACTGATGTCTAGTAGACAATCCACCTGCATGGGCTGCACCACCAAAAGCCAATAGCATGATAAGAGGTAAATACTTGTTCATTGTGAGTTTATACGCATTGACGTACAACTATATAGGTGTGCTAATCCTTACACATATGTTCGGAGTGTACTGTTTATTCTTACCTGGGTTTATGGTTAAATAGTAGTGTCGCCTTCGGGGACAAACACTAAATCTCGCTTATTAAAGGAGCCTAAAATGGGAATCACAAAGTGGACATCTAAGGATGTCGATAAAATTTTTGATGCAGCATACCGCTATAGTGTAGGATTCGATGATCTATTCAATCGATTCCATGCATACGGAACTGGATCACCGACTGGACAATACCCTCCATATAATATTGTCAAAGAGTCATCAGAGAAATGGAGAATTGAACTAGCACTAGCAGGTTGGTCAGCAGATCAAGTAGAAGTATCAACCGAGCAAAACGTATTGCTAGTTAAATCAAAAGAACAAGATCCGAGTACACAAGAAGAAGAATACGTTCATAGAGGTGTAGCATCTAGAACATTTGCTAGAGGATTCAACCTCTCAGATGATGTAGAGATTGGGAAAATTAAGTTTGTTAATGGAATGCTAACAATCGATTTACAAAAGGTAATCCCAGAACACCAGAAAAGACAAGTCTATGACATAGGTTAACTAAAACTTATGCAGTTCTTAACCTGTAGTTAAAGATACAAAACACTCACTTATGCTATATTAAGTGGGTGTTATTTTTTTCTAAACAAATGAAAGCATTAGCAGTTGCATTGCTTCCTTTACTACTAACAAGTAGTTGTGCAAATGCAAGAACAAGGTTGAGTGGTGCAGGTGCATCATTCCCATCTAAGATCTATACTCGTTGGTTCTCAGACGTAGCAAAATCTGGTGGAGCAAGAGTAAACTATCAGGCAGTTGGATCTGGTAGCGGTAGAAAAGCATTTATTGACGAGACCGTAAACTTTGGTGCGTCTGATGACCCTATGAAACAAAAGGACATAGACAAAGTAACAAGAGGATTAGTCCAAATACCTATGACAGGTGGAACTATTGCCTTTGGTTATAACAATCCTGGCTGTGACCTTAAGTTAACACAAGAACAAGCTGTTCAAGTTGCATTGGGTATGATTGAGAACTGGAAGGAAGTTGGTTGTGATGAACAGAAAATAACTTGGGTATATCGTTCAGATGGTTCTGGAACAACAAAGGCATTTACAAATAGTATGCAAGATTTTTCACCACTATGGACACTAGGAACTGGTAAGTCAGTTGCTTGGCCAACTGGTGTCGGTGGTAAGGGTAATGCTGGTGTTGCTGGTGTTATTAAGAATACACCTGGTGCTATTGGTTATGTGAACCAATCTTATATTGATGACGTTGTAAGACCTGCAGCATTACAAAACTTGAATGGTGACTTTGTAAAACCATCTGTAGATGCAGGTGCAAAGGCACTTAATGATATTGAACTTGATGAGAATCTTGCAGGTACTAATCCAAACCCAACAGCAGAAGGAGCATATCCTATTGCTACATTGACTTGGATTCTTGCATATGAAACAGGTAACGGTAGAAATACCGAGGCAATAAAAACATCACTCAGTACATTACTAAGTGATGAGTATCAGGACAAAGCACCTAAGTTAGGGTTTGTTCCTCTTAAAGGTGAGATCTTAGAAAAAGCAAGAGCTGCTGTTGACAAGATCGGAAAGTAAGTATATAATTTTAGTATGATTGAACTAACACTTACCTCTCTACTAATGTTTATGGGAGGTAATTTTTGTGAATACTCTAAAGAAGGGCATGACGATTACAAGTCATTGCTCATGGCATATAGTGATGCTAGTTCAAAGTACGGGGTAGAGGAAGTTAAGAAAGTAATTGAAGAGTCTGGAGATATTAAACTCCAAGCAAAGGCAGTTATATTACTTAAATGTCCTCAAGTAATCCTAAAGTAATTACATGAAGTAAGGGGTTGCATATGCTAAACGTGGTGCTACAGCAACTGCTGCTGTAACGCAAGCAAAAAGACCGATTGAGAATAAGTATGTTTTCATGATTGACTAGGTATTTATTACTATGTATAATCATAACTACTTAGAATAAAAAGTGTGTGGTGTAATTACCATATAGATAGGGGGATTGACAAAAGTCAGTCCCTCTTTTATAATATAAACGTAAGTAATTTTTTTATGAGTGTAAGAATCGTAAGAACTAGAAATGGTGAAGACATTATTTGTGACCTGTATGAGGTAACAACTAAAGATAAACCAGATACTGCTGTTGCTTTCCAAATGAACCATCCATATAATGTATGGTTGGAAGGTGTTGATCAACCTAGACTCTTAGTTGAAACTGAAGGTCAAGAGGGAGTTCAGAAAGTTACTGATCCAGAAATTTTCTTTAAACCATGGACACCTTTATCTTCTAAGAAACAAATTCTTATGAAGATGGAAGAGGTAGTAACAGCATATGAGACCTATCCAGAGGTCATTGAAAAGTACAACAAATTAGTGGAGGCAGATGGAGGAGGAACTACAACAACAAGTAGTGAAGTTGATACTTCTACAACAAAGGAATGAGTATCTAATCGGCACTATTACCGAACTAGATGAGGAACCTAGTCTTCTCATTGAGAAATGCTATGAAGTAACGGGAGAAGAAGTTCTTACCCCGTTTCCAAAGTACAGTTCTCAAAGAGATATTTTCTTGACATCAGAGAATGTTTTAAGTATACTAGATCCATCAGATAAACTTTTGAAAGCATATAAAAAACTATGAGTTCTTTTTACACCAACATTCAACTTGCTGGTGATACGATCTTATACAGAGGGTATGAAAATGGGAAGTCCGTTCAGTATCGGGAATCCTTTTCTCCTACCCTTTATGTTTTGTCTAAGAAAAAAGAAAAGTTTCAAACTCTTGATGGGCGAGATGTTTCACCTGTCAAGTTTGGTCTTGCAAGAGAAGCAAGAGAGTTCATCAAAACATACGATGGTGTAGAAAACTTTGAAGTTCATGGATACGAAAGATTTGTATATCAATACATCAGGGAACAGTTTCCTACAGATGTAGAATACGATATCAATCAAATGAAAATCTATGCGTTGGACATTGAGGTTCAATGTGAGAATGGATTTCCTAATGTAGAAGAAGCAGCAGAAGAAATGCTATCAATCACCATCAAAGATATGGTGACTAAACAATATTATTCTTGGACAACAAAAGAGTTTGATGCTCCCGAAGGTTTAATATTAGATGTCTCTTGGACAGAACAAGAAATGCTTACTAACTTTTTAAAGTGGTGGGCAGAAAATACACCAGATATTCTAACAGGATGGAATGTAAATCTTTATGATATGCCTTACATCGCTAGAAGGATAAACCGTGTACTAGGTGAAAAATGGATGAAAAGTTTATCCCCATGGAATCGTGCAAATGAAAGAGAAGTATACGTCCAAGGTAGGAGGAATTACGCTTATGATATCTCTGGTGTTAATATCCTTGATTACCTCGACTTATATCGTAAGTTTACATACTCAAGTCAAGAGTCTTATAGACTCGATCACATTGCCTTCGTTGAACTTGGACAAAGAAAAGTAGATCACAGCGAATACGATAACTTCAAAGACTTCTATACATCTGATTGGCAGAAGTTTATGGAATACAACATCCAAGACGTTGAGTTGATTGACCGTCTTGAAGACAAGATGAAGTTGCTTGAACTAGCAATCACTATGTCTTATGATGCAAAGGTAAACTTTGAAGATGTATATTCACAGGTTCGTATGTGGGATACAATGATATATAATTATCTTACTGATAGAAATATCGTAGTTCCCCCTCGAAAGGGATCTAAAAAAGATGAAAAATACGCAGGTGCTTATGTCAAAGAACCGAAAGTTGGATGCTATGACTGGGTTGTTTCTTTCGATCTCAATAGTCTGTATCCTCATCTCATTATGCAATATAATATCTCCCCCGAAACGCTTGCCGAAAGGAGACATCCCAGTGCGAGCGTTGAAAGGATCTTAAATCAAGAGATTGATTTTGATGGAGAGTTTGCTGTATGTGCTAATGGTGCTCAGTATCGAAAAGACGTACATGGTTTCCTTCCCGAAATGATGCAGAAGATTTACGATGAACGCACGATATATAAAAAGAGAATGCTTATTGCTAAACAGGAAGATGAAAAAAGACCAACCGAAAAACTCAAAAGAGACATCTCAAAGTTCAACAACATCCAAATGGCAAGAAAGATTCAACTTAACTCTGCCTACGGTGCTATCGGTAACCAATACTTCCGATACTACAATCTTGCGAACGCTGAAGCGATCACACTCTCAGGACAAGTAAGCATTCGTTGGATTGAACAACGAATGAATGAGTATCTAAACAAATTACTTAAAACAAAGGAGGAAGACTATGTTATTGCCAGCGATACTGATTCCATATATCTTAATCTCGGTCCTTTGGTTCACAGTGTATACAAAGGGAGAGAAAAGACTGCTGAGAGCATTGTTACGTTCCTTGATAAGATCTGTAAGTTGGAACTTGAAAAGTATATTACGAGTTCTTATGAAGCGTTGGCCACGTACGTAGGAGCGTATGAGCAGAAGATGATTATGAAGCGAGAGAACATCGCTAACAAAGGTATATGGACAGCAAAGAAAAGATATATCTTAAATGTATGGGATAGTGAAGGGGTTAGATATGAAGAACCAAAACTAAAAATCATGGGCATTGAAGCAGTTAAATCATCTACACCTGCTGCTTGTAGAACTTCTATTAGAGATTGTCTTACAGTGATTATGAATAAAGATGAAGAGGCAGCACAAGAGTTTGTATCTAATTTTAAAGCACACTTTGAAGAATTACCGATCGAAGATATCTCATTCCCTCGTGGATGCAATGGTATAAATAAGTGGTCTAACCCATCGAGTGTTTATAGTAAAGGCACACCCATTCATGTGCGTGGTGCATTGCTGTACAACTTTCATAACAAGAAAAATAAATTGACACATAAGTATCCTCTAATTCAAGATGGTGAAAAGATTAAATTTGTTTATCTAAAGACTCCTAATAAGATTGGCGAAAACGTGATTAGTTACTTAAATACATTTCCTAAAGAATTAGGACTTGACAAACATGTGGACTATGAACTACAATTTAACAAGAGCTTCCTTGATCCAATTAAGGTCATCATGGATGTTATTGGGTGGCAACCCGAAAAAGTAGCATCTTTGGAGTTTTTATTTGGATGAAGAAACCAATTTATCTTGTAGAGTATCAAAAAGCATTTGGTGCAGGTGCACAACCCTTTTCCAAAACCTTTAGTGATATAAAGGAAGCACAGTGGTTTGAACGTGCTATGAAACGTTCTAATTTTATTACTAAATTATTGACAGTTACAGAATGAGTTTTCTAAAAGACATAGTAAAGGAGATCGACAATGAATACGCAACTCTCGTTTCTGATGGAGTGGCAGCTGGTGACACAAGCGGTTACATTGACACTGGTTCTTATGTGTTTAACGCTCTCGTTAGTGGATCTATCTATGGTGGAGTCCCTGGAAACAAGATCACTGCTATTGCAGGTGAAAGCAGTACTGGTAAGACTTTCTTTTGCCTTGGCATTGTTCAACATTTCCTTGAGAGTAATCCAGATGCTGGCGTAATCTATTTTGAATCTGAGTCTGCTATTAGTAAGCAGATGATTGAAGACAGAGGTATTGATTCTAATAGAATGATGATTGTGCCTGTTACTACAGTACAACAATTTAGAACTCAAGCAATTAAAATTCTTGATAAATATACAGAGTTAGATGATAAGAAACCTATGATGTTCGTTCTGGACTCATTAGGTATGCTCTCTACCAGTAAAGAGATAGAAGACTCTGAAGCAGGTAAAGAGACTCGTGACATGACTCGTGCACAAGTTGTCAAATCTATCTTCCGTGTGCTAACATTAAAGTTAGGGAAAGCAAATGTTCCCTTACTTGTTACTAACCATACCTATGATGTGGTAGGTGCATACATTCCAACTAAAGAAATGGGAGGCGGTAGTGGACTCAAATACGCTGCATCAACAATTATATATCTATCAAAGAAGAAGGAAAAAGATGGTAAGGAGGTTGTTGGAAATATTATCAAATGTAAAACCCAGAAGTCCAGACTAACGAAGGAGAACTCAGATGTTGAGACTCGATTATTTTTTGACCGTGGACTTGATAGGTACTACGGACTATTGGAGTTGGGTGAGAAATATGGAGTTTTCGAGCGTAAGGGAAACCGTATTGTTGTTGGGGAGTCTAGCGTCTATCCTTCTGCTATTCTCAAGGATCCTGACAAATACTTCACAACAGAAATAATGAATAAATTAGACGAAGCTGCTGCCAAGGAGTTTCGCTATGGCAACTAATCTAAAAGATTACATCAAGGTATATGATGAAATGTTTGAAAAAACATTTTGTGATTCTATAATTGAAGCGTACAACAATACAGAGAAAACTGTTATTGATCGTGAACAAAGACCATCATTTACTGAGGTAAATATATCACAGAGGTATCTTGCTAAAGATCCTCTTTGGATGGGTATACAAAAAACAATACAAGATGTGTTTGTTGATTGTATCCAGTTGTATATGAATTCATTACAGGTTGAAGTTGACTTTCCTTCAAAGTATTCATTTGAAGAATACAGAGTAAAGTATTATAATAACAATGGACATGATCAATTCAAAGATCATGTTGATGTAGGAGATTATAATTCTGCTCGCAGATTTTTAGTCATGTTCCTATACTTAAACAATGTATCGGTGGGTGGAGAAACATCTTTCCCTAGATTAGGAGAAGCGATTGCTCCTCAGACAGGCAGAGTTCTTATGTTTCCTGCTACATGGCAATATCGTCATGCAGGTTTACCTCCCATGTCAGATAACAAGTATATCGTTGGAACTTATTTACACTACCTATGAATTTAGAAGTCACAATTCTAAGTAATCTTCTCTATAATGAGAAGTATACACGGAAGGTTCTTCCTTTCTTGAAGGTAGATTATTTTACTGACAGATCTCATAAGATTATCTTTCTAGAAATCCATGAGTATGTAAGTCAGTATGATGCACTACCATCTTTAAATGCCCTTGGTATAGAATGTCAAGAAAGAAGTGATCTATCCGAAGATCAATTTAAAGAAACAGTAGAGGTTTTAAATGTCCTTTCCAATGATCCCTCGGAATACGATTGGCTCGTGGATACTACAGAAAAGTGGTGTCAAGAGCGTGCGATCTACCTATCGCTTATGGAATCTGTTAAGATTGCTGACGGTCAAGATTCCAAGAAAGATAAAGGTGCTATTCCTTCGATTCTTTCGGAAGCGTTAGGAGTATCTTTCGATCAGCATGTTGGTCATGATTACATGTCAGATGCAGAAGAAAGGTATGAGTTCTATCATCAAAAAGAAGAGAAGATTCCGTTCGATTTGGAATTCTTCAACAAGATTACAAAAGGCGGTCTTCCTAACAAGACTCTCAATATTGCTCTTGCAGGTACTGGGGTGGGTAAGTCTCTCTTTATGTGCCATGTTGCTAGTTCTTGTTTACTCCAAGGTAAGAATGTTCTTTACATTACCCTTGAGATGGCAGAAGAAAAGATTGCCGAAAGGATAGATGCTAACCTATTAAATATTCCTATTCAAAAATTAGTTGATCTTCCTAAAGTAATGTTTGAGAAAAAGATCTCAACATTAAGTAAGAAGACTCAAGGTAAATTAATCATCAAAGAATATCCTACTGCGTCTGCACATGTAGGACATTTTAAATCACTACTTAGTGATCTTGCCTTGAAAAGAAGTATAAAACCTGATATAATATTCATAGATTATCTAAATATATGTGCCTCACAGAGGTATAAAGGATCTATAGTAAACTCATATACCTATGTTAAAGCGATTGCTGAAGAACTCCGTGGTCTTGCAGTTGAGACTAATGTACCTATCGTCTCGGCTACTCAGACGACTCGTGCTGGCTTTGGTAGTAGTGACGTTGATCTTACTGACACGAGTGAATCCTTTGGTCTCCCTGCTACTGCTGACCTCATGTTTGCTCTTATCTCGACTGAGGAACTTGAGGGGATGAATCAAATCATGGTTAAACAATTAAAGAATCGTTATCATGATCCTACGATGAATAAAAGATTCTGTATAGGTATTGACAGAGCAAAGATGAGATTGTATGATGTAGAGGAGTCTGCACAAGATGATCTTGTTGACACTGGTCAAGACGATGATAAAATTAGTCTTGCTAAACGTTTTAACGTTAAAAAATCTTTTAAGGAATTAAAGTATGATTGATTTTAACAAGTATACAAAATTTGTTAACGCTGTAACATCAGAAGAAAGTAAGTATGGTGGACATTTTTATGATCGTCTAAGAGATTTAAACTCTAAAGACTTTCCTACACACAGAGCATTAACTGCTGCATTAGGACTATCTGCTGAGTCAGGTGAGTTCACAGAGATAGTAAAAAAGATTCTCTTTCAAGGTAAACCAGTTACCCAAGAAAATCTATTTCATATGAAACGTGAACTAGGTGATATTATGTGGTATTTTATACAAGCATGTATAGCACTAGATGTATCCCCAGAAGAAGTCATCGAAATGAATGTAGAGAAGTTGAAGGACAGATATCCAGATGGAGAGTTTGATGTACACTATTCTGAAAATCGTAAACAAGGAGACTTATGAGCGAAAAAATTACAGTTAAAGATTTTATAGAAGTTGGTGAAGAGTTCTTTGACAAGTATTATTATGTTGCAAGGGAACTAGGTGAAGATCCTAAACCAGAAGAAATTTTAAAAGTCATGGATGCCTTGACTTCTATAGTTAGATACAATAGAGCTAATGAAACTAAACCTGTTGGATTTGCTACAGAAGAAAAACCAAAGGGTAGACTTTCTGACCTAGATGCGTTAGACTAAACGCATGAACATATTCGTTACTTCCCCAGATCCTGTCAAATCTGCACAGGTTCTTCCCGACAAACACATTGTCAAGATGCCTCTAGAAACTTGTCAGATGCTTGCTATAGTAGCATCAGATAAGTGGGGTCATAATTTTGGTGTTCTACCTAAGGTAGATGGTTCACCATACAAAACAGATAAAGGTGCATTCCGTAATCATCCTTGTACTATCTGGGCACAAACAAACTTCCGTTGGTTGATTGACCATGGACTTGCTTTATGTGCTGAGTATACACACAGATATAACAAGACACACAGTTGTCAATACACCATTGAGTGTGCTGACATTATCTTTGATGATTGTTCTCCTCCTACAGACTTTGCTTTTGCAGGTCCTGATCAGTTTAAATACGATACAACTATTGACATCTTTACTCGATATAAAAAATATATTGCATCTAAACCTTGGGTATCAACTAACTATCTTCGTGACCCTTCTAGGAAACCAGAGTGGGTATGATAAATACTCTAGTGGAGACCTGCGTAACTAATGGCACGGAATACAGACCTAGCAGATGTCAATGAAATTTATTGTGCTTTTGCACTAAACAAAAATAAATTTCCTGACTCTGCATCAGAAGCACAATATAAGAAAAAAATAGAACTTCTTACTGAAGAACAAATCATTCAGCAAGTTGGTCGTGCTACCGCTATGTCTAAAGACTTTCTAATGTGGGCAAAAAAACATGGTTATGATGGTGTTCAAAAAGTATATTGGACAGCAAGACCTGGTTTTTCTTTTAAGGCAGTAGTTGGTAGAGATGTGAATCAAAAAAAGAATCCCACTGACGTTTTAATTAAGTTTAAACGTGGTGGGTTTCTTGGTTTGTCTGCCAAGTCAACTTCGGGTAAAGCGGATATAGGATTTAAGAATCCTGGTGTAGGTACAGTAGAAAAAGATTTAGGAATAGATTTAAACGATATTAATAAACGAGCAATACAAGAAATAATTAAAGACTTTGATCTACCTACCTCAGCAAGTAGTAGAAAGAATGCAATCAGAAAAAATAAAGCGACCAAGATGGTAACTGAAAAAGTAGGACAAGCGGTTTTAAACGAGATGAGAGAGTTTATGTTAAAAACAGTAAATAAACTTGACCAATTAAAGAGAAGGGATTATATTATGAAGAGTTGGATTGATGCTAGTGATGAACTGTATCCTCCATATGTCAAGGTAACAGGCAGAGGAACTAAGACTCCTTTTACTGCTGACATAGAAGATCCATTGAACAACCCTAAGTTAAAAGCACTTATGGAAAAGAAAATTATGTTTGAAAAAGTTGGTAATGAATCTATTGGTGTTAAAGCAGGTAATAAAAAGATATTGAAGATGAGGTTTAAATATGAATCTGAAAAACTAGCAAGCAGTATGAAAATGTCTGGAGATCCTTGGTAGACACTTTATAAACTGGCACACCTATACTCATGAATTCTACTGTGAACTGCTATACTATTAGTATAGACACAGATGACATGCCCAACAAACACCTTGACCACCTTGAAGATTTAGTTTTCTTTGGTCGTAGGGAAGTAACTAATGCTGTCAACGAAGTGATGAATCATCCCAAGTTATCTGTCAAGTGGGATGGTGCACCTGCTATAGTGTTTGGAACTGATCCTCGTAATGGTAAGTTCTTTGTTGGAACTAAGTCTGTATTCAACAAGATAAAAGTAAAGATTTGTTATGATCAAACCGACATTGACACGCATTACAAAGGATGTTTGGCGGACATTCTTCGTTTATGTTTGCATCATCTTCCTCGCATCGGTGGTATTGTCCAAGCTGACTTCATTGGGGTCTCTGGTGGTATGGTTTATCGCCCTAATGTGTTGGAGTATCGTTTCAATCAAAAGACTCATGGTCGTATTGTCCTTGCTGCACATACTGCTTACACAGAAATATCTCCTGATGCTATCGGGTACGGTGGCATTAATATTTACGGTGAAGATTCTTGCCAGTTCTTAGGAACTAATGAAGCGGATGCACAAATAGAAAAACTACCTGACTTTAATTGGATAAAGTTCTTGCTTAGACTAGCACGTTGTAAGATTCCTACTGCTAAAGCACGTCCTCACATCCTAAAACATATCAATAAATTTATTCGTGCGGGTAGGATTCCGCGTCCTAATGAAATGTATGACTCGTTAGATGATAAATATAAGTGTGAAGTTAATCTCACTACTTTCAAAGTGTGGTATATGCTTTTTGAATTGAAAGAACGTTTACTTGAAAACATCAAAGTTACTGGAAGCGTTTCATGCTACATAGATGGTGAACCTACCGAACACGAAGGGTTCGTTACTGTTGCTGAACATCCTGTAAAGATTGTAGACAGACTCACATTTAGTAAAGCAAACTTTAATCTTACAAATAATTGGACGAATGAAAAACTTTAGTGCTTTTCTAGTTGAAGCCGAAAGATCATTTGCTGCAAAAACAGCACAAAAATTAAACCTTACACATGTGGGCTACGGAAAGTATGCCGACCAGAAGGGTAATGTGACTCACTTTAGTAAGGATGGTAAACTATTACCTATTACAGATAAACAGAAGGAGGAACCTACACAGAATGGAGGAGAAGAAGTTGAAGGAGGCGAGGGCAAGGTCGATCAAGGTAGCATATCTGTTACTTTTGGAAGATTTAATCCCCCGACTATTGGGCACCAGAGACTCATTGATAGAGTAGCAAGAGAAGCAAAGGCAAGTGGTGGAGAGTATAGGATATATCCAAGTAGAACAGAGGATGCTAAAAAGAATCCTCTTGATGTGGGAACTAAACTCAAGTTCATGAAGTTATCATATCCAGACCATGCAAATGCAATGGTTGATAATGAGGAAATGCGTACTATATTTGATGTTCTTACTGCTCTAGACAAAGACGGATATAGTTCAGTTAACTTAGTAGTTGGTGGAGATAGAGTTAGTGAATTTAATTCATTAGCAACCAAGTATAATGGTAACTTATATACATTTGATGAGATTAAGGTAACCTCAGCAGGTGGTAGAGATCCTGACTCTGATGGTGTAGAGGGTATGTCTGCATCTAAGATGCGTAAAGCAGCGATAGAAGATGATACCGACACATTTAGTAAGGGTGTTTCTAAAGAATTATCAAAAAAAGACAAAGAAGCCCTATATCTTACATTAAGACAATCAATGAATGTTAAGGAATCGTTTGACGATTTCGCTGAAGCATCCTATGATTTGTATGAGATTGCTCCTAAGTTAGATCCTCAAGGTCTAAGGGAAGCATACTTTGAAAAAGAACTTTTCGCAGTAGGTAATTTCGTTGAAAACAGCAACACAGGGATCATTTCTAAGATTGTTAGTAGGGGTAGCAATTACGTCATCTCTATTGATGAGTCTGATAATCTATTTCGTAACTGGTTAAAGGACTTAGTAGAGAAGAATGATATACATGGATTTGATTTTACACCTGCTGGTGAGGTAGGAACTCCTGAGTTAGCTGACTATGTGCGAAGACTTACGCCAGGAGAGTTTATTAGAAAGATAAATAAAAAAGAGAAAGTCACTACATCAAAATGAAAAGTTTAACAAGAGAAGATCTACCCGATATGTCTGCAGCTTACAATGAAATTTGTAGGTTACAGGAGAAGAAAAAACTTGATCCCGTTGGTAAAGAAGACGGTGACGTAGATAACGATGGTGATAAGGATTCATCAGATGAATATCTAATGAAGCGTCGTAAGGCAATCGGTAAAGCAATGAAGAAAGAAGCATATACTGTTACTAATGCTGATAAGAAAGGCAATACACCTGCATATCAAAACTTTAAAAAAGGTATGAAGGGTAAGGATGGCAAACCTATGTACAAAGCTGCTGATCATATGAAGGAGAATCAAGAGATTCATCCTGATGATAATGTTCTTTCACCAGAAGAACTAGCAAGAGTAGCAGAAATCTCTAAGGAATATGATGCTGCTATGGAAGAAGGAAGTTCATATGGTATAACTAGAGGATCTGGAACACCTTCAGGACCTATGGCAGGATTTGCAAAAGCACCAAGAATGCAGAAAGGTGCTATGGCATATGATGGTGCTAATAAGGCAGCATCTGAAGCAAAGGATAGAATACTTGCAAAAACAAAGGCAAAACGTGCAGCAATGAAAAAGTAATGCTTTTATCTTTTAAAACACTTTCTGAAAAGAAAACCAAAGTCAAAATCAATCCTAAAATGAATGATGTGATGGAGGGTGGTATGCCTATTACTATGCACCCCTATGCAAAGGGAGGCAAAGTTAAGAAAGCCAAGATAAAAGAAGGCAATCATGGTGAAGATTGTGATTGTATGCAGTGTGAATCAAAAAGAAGAAAGGATGATGTGAATGACGGACCTGATGTTCAGAATGAAGCTAAGGTAGATAAAGGACGTAGTGACTACGGAAAGGCATCTATCAGAAACTACAGAAGAATGGGTCCTGGTCATGGCGATCCTGGTATGTTTGACCCCTCAGGTAAGAGAGGTAAGACTATTGAAAAACGTAGAGAAGAACACAAGGCACGTCGTGGTGTGAAGGGTGCTAAAGTACCTGCATATAAGAGAGAAGGATTTGAAAGGTTTGTAGAGTGTTGGAAGACTCATAAAAAAGTTGGCATGAAGATGAAAGGTGGTAAACTTGTCAATGATTGTCGTCCTAAGAATGAGGAAAAAAGTTATTACCTAGACAAGGAAGCAGAAAAACGAGGAAGAGAAAGAGAAGCTCGTAAAGCACAAAACAAAGCAGCAGCAAAAGAAAGAGCAGCACAAAAAAGAAGATCAGAAAGAAATGCACTTAGAAGACAAGGAAAGTATGGTGCTGTTGGTGGATATTATGTAACCAAACATATGGAGAGAGAAGAAGTTGAATATGAGGTTATGACTAAGAAAAAGTATGCTGATACTCACAAAGATTTTAAAGGTGGCACTAAGAAAGAACCTAGAGTATCAGTATACGATCCAAAAAAGAAAGCAACTGTATCAAGACTTGTGAAGTTTAGTGAGATGGCATGTGGAGGTAAACCTACTCCTCCTAATCCAAAAGCAAAAAAGCAAAGAGTAGCAAACGTAGGTCTTACATCTGAAGCTACGTTAAAAGATGTTATGACAACTGTTACACCTGTAACAAAAAAGAAGGAATTGATGCATAAAATAAAGAAAGAAGAAGCATATATAGAGAATACATCACAAAACATTTATGGTAATCAGGAAGAAGTTTCAGAAAAAAGCAATCAAAGCATCGCAGAAACCAAAACTTCCCTTGTTAAATTTAGTGACCTAAGTGAAGTGACCCGTCAAAAGAAAGAGATGGGTTATGTCAAAGGTGGAACTAAAAAACCAACTGCACCTAAGCAAAAGGATGCAGCACTTGACTTTGTGAAAGCAAAGTATAAGGGTCAGATGATGAGAAGTGGTAGCAACCAACCAAAAAAAGTAAAAGGTGCAAAGTCTAATGTAGGGACTGGTAAATATAAGAAAGCAGCAGATCAAAAGAAACAAACTGCATCTGATGCTAAGAAAAGAGGGTTTAAATCTACTCAAAACTATGTCGATACCATGGCAAGATATGGTGGTAAAGACAATTACGACAAGGGTAGAGGACTCGGAACATGATAGACGAAACTACATCCTTAAAGAATGAAATTATTGCCAAAGCTACAGAAAGGCATAAGATGGCGAAAGGAAAAAAATTCAAGGAAGTAATGGCTAAGGGTAAAGAGGCAAAAGATAAGCTCTATAAAACAACTAAAGAGAAAGGTGTACGGTTCTATGATAAGAAAGGATCTGGTTACATGAAGGACGGAAAGAAAAAGTACGACAGATAGCCTATATACTTTGTAATTACATACTAAGATCATGATTGGTAATTTTTTAATGCCACTGGCATACAAAGTAATCGATTCTGCTGTCAAAAAAATTCCTGACGATGCAGAACTCGGAGAAAAACTAATAGAAATTTGTCTATTAATTATTGGCAAGGCAGTAAAGCTCACTAAGACGACTGCTGACGACGCTCTATTTGAAAAAGTAAAGGAAGCACTTGCTACAAAAGAATAACGCTCACAAGCGATTTTAAAGGGGTCTTAGAGACCCTTTTTCTTATAAATAATACTAGGAATTTTACGATCTTAGGAGCATAAACATGGCACTTTACGGTGTAACTGACGCTGATGAAGCGAAACCCAAGTGGGCTGTAAGAGGTGGTGCAGTTGACCCCTCAAATATCTTTGCAACTGCAGATGGTTGGGTTCTTCGTCACTATAAAAATGCTGCTAAGACCGCATTCTGGGACGAGATCCTAGTATCTGTAGATGGTATAGTTGGAGCAGGTGGTAGAGGAACTGATACTCTTGGTAATGCAGATATCACTGCTGTATTCTTTGAGGAGACAACATACGCTGCTGGTGCAACTGGAACTGTTGTCGTTATCTACAACGAATTAGTTGATGTAACTAACGGTGCTACTCTTGTAGTTACTAATACTACAGACAGTGCATCTATTACTGCTACTGCTGCTGCACAGACAGACACAAACCGTGTTGAATTTACATTTACATGTGCTGCTGCAAGTAAGGTACATACTATTGGTGCTCAGACAATCTCTGGAACAATCGTTGATGCAAATACATCAACAGCATCTGATAAGGTATTCGTATTAGACGATACTATTGGTGCAGGTGGTTCTGGTTCTACTAAAACTATTACTACAACATAATAAATGAAGTTTGACGAACTGAATGATGAAACATACATTCTTTTCGCCATAAAACATTATGAAAATCCTCATTGCGTGACACGCGATGACTTCGATGAAGACATAAAACGCTTCAAGTATCTCAAAAGACTCTTGAAGCGTTATGTGCGAAGAGGTCCTTTAAGGATCCATCTTGTAATAAATCATCTGATTATTCTATATAATGTTTTTGGTGAAGCTGCAACTCCACTCTTGTTCTATAAACTAGAGAGGGAGTATTGGAGTATATTGAAAACTATACTCATCTATTTGAATAAATACCCAGTAGGTATGTTACCTGATCTGGCAACGGATCACGATTTAGAAGTAGAGTTACAAAAAATCTAATGAACGAAGAAATGATGACCGCAGGTACAGGAGGTTTCAGCAACAGTGCTGCTGCCACAGGTCCTAATGCAGGTTTTGATCCTGTCATGAAGTTTCGTAAAAAGATGAAAAAGAAGAAGGCAGTAAAAGAATCTACTACATGTCCTCGTGATAGTCAGAAAGTTTCTAAGTTATTTCAGTATAAAGTTAATATTCCAGAAGTAGGAGAGACCGTAGTATACGCTAATAGTCCTGCAGAACTCAAAATGAAATTAAGAATGTTAGTCATGCCTAAGTATAGGTCTGGTATTAACATCGAAAGAATTATGCCAGGTATGGCAGGTAAGTTTTTCATGGATAAACGCATGAAGCATATGCGTAATGTATCTGAAGCACAGGACACTCAGATCAAAAATCAAATGAATCAACAGAAGATTCAGAACATGAAGAAGAAAGTCATGTTGAAAAAGCAAGAACTTCAAAAGCAACTTCAGTTGAAGACTCAGCAGTTGAAGAAGAAAGCTAGAGTGGGAGCAGAGTTAGACGCGACACGGTAATGTCTGATATAAATTCAGCGATTCTAGAAAGACTAGAGAAAGTAGTTGACACACTTCAAGATAACTCTGTGAAGATGGGTCAAATTCTTGCTGTACACAATGAAAAACTAGACAAGCAAGACAAAATCGATGAAGTTTTATTTGAAAAAATAGATAGGTTACACGCAGATGTTAACAGAGAAACGGAAGCAATTAAGAAAGGATGTGAAAGAGACATTCGTAAAGTCGATGACCGTCTCAGACTCATGGAAAAGAAAATGTGGAGCATATTTGGTGCTCTTTCTATTATTTCTTTCCTCGTGTCTCCAGTCGGACAAAAAATAGTGGGACCTATGTTGACAGGTAACTCACAAAGTAGTATTATAGAAAGGCAATAATCTAAATCCTTGAGTGATTGACAAATTTTACGTTAATCTAATATCTGCAAGACTTGATAAGTTTAAGCAGGTGCGAGATGGCGTGTACAATTTTAGGTGTCCTTACTGTGGTGATTCACAGAAGCACAAAAACAAATCCAGAGGTTATTTCTTCACAAAGAAAAGTGGTTTAGTTTATAAGTGTCATAACTGCGGTGTAGGTAGATCGTTTGGTAACTTTCTGAAAGACCATTGTAGCGATATCTATGACGAATATGTCATGGAAAGATATAAATCAGGTCTTACTGGTAAGGGTAGAAATGTCGCTGATCCAGTTTTCAAAACAGAAAAACCTAAGTTCAAGAAAAATTTAGAAGTGCAAAGTATTGCTGATCTAAATAAAGAGCACCCTGCAATCAGATATCTTCTCGGACGCAAAATACCTCAGGAAAAATTCACTGAGCTTTATCACGCAGAAGAGTTCTGTACATGGGTAAACACACAAAAACCTACGTTTGAAAATGTCAAGAAAGATCACCCCAGAATTATCCTACCCTTTATCGACGAGAAAGGAGAATGGTTTGGATTTCAAGGTAGATCTTATGGTTTGAATGATAGAATGCGATACATAACTATCATGCTTGACGAAGATAGATCTAAAGTATTTGGACTTAATACAGTTGACTTTAACAAAACAGTTTATGTAACGGAAGGACCGTTTGATAGTCTGTTCATAGACAATGCCATTGCCATGGCAGGTGCTGATATTGATTGGGACTTGCTTGAAGGTAAGGATGTTGTGTTTGTTTTTGACAATGAAAAGAGGAACAAAGAAATTGTAGATCGTATGATGCGTGCAATCCAAAAAGGATATGATGCAGTAATTTGGCCACCTAACTTAAAAGAAAAAGATTTGAATGACATGTATGTAACTGGACAAGATGTGCAAAGTCTGGTAGAATTCAACACCTATGAAGGTCTTGAAGCACAAGTAAAACTCACCGAATGGAAAAAGGTATGACCACAAAAGAAATCAATGTCATTAAAAGAGATGGAACTAAAACACCTCTCGACCTTGATAAAGTTCACCGCATGGTAGAACTCGCCTGTGAAGGTCTCGCAGGTGTCTCTGAGTCCCATGTTGAAGTCAATAGTGGATTACAATTCTTTGATGGTATCAAGACCAGTGACATCCAAGAAATTCTTATTCGTTCTGCTAACGATTTAATTTCTTTGGATGCACCTAACTATCAATACGTTGCTGCTAGACTACTATTGTTTAGTCTTCGTAAGTCTGTGTATGGTGAGCATCCAGACAAACATCCTCATCTTAGAGCACATGTAGATCGTTGTATTGCAAGTGGTATTTATGATGCAGGTATTGTAAATCAATACACTCTAGAAGAGTGGGATAAACTTAATAGTTTTATTGACCACGATCGTGATTACTTGTTCACATATGCAGGCATTCGTCAAGTTGCAGATAAATATCTTGTACAAGATCGTTCCACAGGAGAAATCTACGAGACTCCTCAATTCATGTATATCATGGTAGCAGCAACGCTCTTTCAAGATGACGACAAATTCTACAGATTAGACTACGTTAAAAAGTATTATGACGCAATCTCAAAACACCGACTCAACATCCCAACACCAATCATGGGAGGAGTTAGAACCCCCATTCGCCAATTTGCAAGCTGTGTTCTGGTTGATATTGATGA
>VTLG01014021.1_pt1 | contig 31947 bp, 15 predicted proteins | sample 4694571 | NCBI WGS metagenome assembly VTLG01 (sample SAMN12604809, study PRJNA352737) | marine metagenome | biome: ENVO:00000447; feature: ENVO:00000209|ENVO:00000569|ENVO:01000036; material: ENVO:00002151; isolation source: viral sequences binned using virsorter ...
TAATTTGGGTATTATAACAGCAACTCCTATTGTTCGTGGACCAATTATTGATGCATATCTGTATGAAAAGGGAACTAATTATGGATCAGATATTTTAAATCTTGAAAAAACAACAGGTGTTACTGTTAAATCTGGTAAAGATGCAGAATTAAAAGCAATTGTTACTGACGGAAAAGTAACTTTTGTAGAAATACAGGCAAGAGGAAAAGAATATACTGCTGCACCTGATTTAAGTGTAGTTGGAATTGGTACTGGACTTGGTGCTAAATTAAGAGCTATTATTGAAAATGGAAGAATTGTTGAGGTTGTAGTACTTGAAGGTGGATTACAATATCAGCAAGATAAGATAAGAGTTGAAGTAACACCTCCTGGATCTGGTGCAAAATTAGATCCACGTATTAGACCATTAACAGTTAATCATTTTTCTAGGTATGGAAAGGAATCATTAATAGAAACTGATAATAAGTTGCAATATGCTCTTGTTGGATTTTCTACTCAAATTGGTAGTAATACCTTTGGTATTGATGCAAGTGAACATTCACCAATTATTGGTTGGGCATATGATGGAAATCCAATTTATGGACCATATGGTTACAGTGATGCAAATGATCAAAACTCTCAAATAAGAAATTTAAACACTGGTTATGCTCTTAATACTGCAAATATACAGGATAGACCAGCAGGATTTGGTAATGGATTCTTTGTAGAGGATTATGTATTTGATAATTCAGGTGATTTAGATAGGTATAATGGAAGATATGGTAGAACACCAGAATTCCCAGATGGAACTTATGCATATTTTGTAGGTATAACAACAGTAAGTAATGAACCAGTATTCCCATACTTTATCGGTGATGCTTACCGTTCAAATCCACTGGATGAGAACTTTAATTTAAATCAAGATACATTTGATTTTAATAATTCTAAAATAATTAGAAATAGCTATCCATATAAGGTATCTGACAAATATGCAGGTAATGATTTTATTATTGAGTCTAACGAAATTATTAATCAGGTTTCTGTTATTGAATCTACAACAAGTGGATCGATAGATTCTTTACAAATTATTAATGCTGGTGATGATTATCAAATTGGTGATAATGTAAAATTTGATAATACTGATACTAATGGTGGTGGATTAAGTGTTGCAGTTACAGGTATAGAAGGTAAGAAAATTAATTCTATTCAAACAACTGTTGATAATTATCAGGATGCTGTTTTCATATGGAAAGATTCCAATACAGTTTCTGCATATATTGCAACTGCACCATCTTTGAATACTGATGATAATGTAGTTGTTTCTGGGTTAAGTACAACATCAATTAAAGGTCTTACAGGAAATCATATATTAGGAATTGGTACAGCACGTACATTTGTCTATAAGGAAATTCCAGCTGCTACTGCTGGTATTGCAGTTACTGATGTTTACGTTACTACTATACCAGATCAAATCTCTGCTGGTAGTAGCATTAAGATTGGTACAGAAAAACTTTTAGTTCTTAATAAATTTGATGTTCATAATGTATTAAGGGTTAAGAGAGGTGTATCAGCAGGAGTTCATACAGTATCTACAGAAGTTGATTTAATTCCAAATTATTTTAATCTTCCAGTACCAGTAGATCATTTTGAATCCAAGGTAAATGATACAGTATACTTTAATCCACAACTTTCTATTGGAGTTGGAACTGCTGTTGGATTGGGTTCAACTGCAAACTATTCAATAGGTGACTTTACTAAGGTAGTATCTACTCCTACGCATAGCATTTATTTACCAGGCCATCCATTTAAGACAAATCAAGAAGTAACTTTAAGAAAACCACCAGCTGGTTTTGGTTTAACTGTAACCGATGATGGTGGTGCTACACAGTGGGTTATACCAACATCAGGAAATGAGGAAACTGTTTATATTATTAATAAGTCAAAAGATTATGTTGGTATAGTAACTCAGGTTGGATTAACCACAAGTAGTGTTGGTATTTCCTTTATTGGAGATACAACAGTTGGTTCTAGTATGTTTGATTATGCACTAGAATCAAAATATACTCAAGTAATTGGAAATGTTGAGAAAATTAATGCAAAAGTTGCTGTTTCTACTGCACATAATCTAATAAAAGGTGATTTAATTGATCTTCAAGTTAAACCTAATCAATCAGTTGGTGTTGGAACATCTACTCAAATAAGAGTCAGTTATGATGCAGATAATGAGAGAGTTCTTATTAATCCAGTTACATGTCCTGTTGGTTTAGTTTCTACTACTGATAGTACTTTTAATATAGAATCACATAATTTTAATACTGGTGATAAAGTATATTTCACAGATCTTGGAGGAAATATTTCTCCATTAAGAAGTGCAAGAGATTATTATGTTTATAAAGTTGGTGATAATTTCTTTAAATTGGGTGAAACTTATAATGATGTTACTGCTAAGGTGCCAAATCTCATTGATCTTACTGGTACTGCTGGTCAAGTTGTAAGTACATTTAGTTTAATTAATCCACCTATTGAAGTTCTTAGAAATAATAACTTAGTATTTGGTGTTGGTGATGCTTCATTATCAGGATATGAATTTAAATTATTCTATGATAATGATTTTAAGAATGAATTTGTTTCAACTGGAAAAACCGATACTTTTGAAGTAATTGGTGTTGGAACTGTTGGTATAACAAGTACTGCTACTGTAACTTTAAATTATAAAGATACTAATCCAAAGAATATTTTTTATAATGTACAAAAAGCAGGATATATTAGTACTGCTGATACTGATGTTTCAAATTATTCAAATATTACTTATACTGAAAGTTCTTATGATAACAGCTATAAGATATTTGGAATTGGTACAACTGAATTTAGTGTTGCTCTACCAAAAGTACCAGAAAATCTTAGATATACATCTTCTGAGACTGAGATATTAAAATACACTACAAAATCACCAAGAGCAAGAGGTCCAATAAGTAAACTTACGATCAATTATGGTGGTGATGGATATAAGAAACTTCCTTCTTTTGTTAGTATTGCATCTACACAAGGAACAAATGCCAGTGTATTACCAGGATCAGAAACAATTAATAGAATTGATGATGTTAGAATTCTTGATCCAGGATTTGAATATTCCTCTGATCCAACATTAAGTCCAGAAGCATTTGTCTCTCCTATTATAACAGTAGTAGATTCAAATACTATTAGTGATATTACAGTCTATCAAGGTGGTAATGATTATACCACAGCACCTGATTTGGTAATTGTTAATCCAGATACTGGAATTGAAGATACTACTGGTGTTATAGAAGCAGAAGTAACAGGTAGTTCTGTTTATAATGTTAAAATAATTATACCACCAAAAGGTCTTCCACCAGTAACACATAAGATATTTTCTGTTAATAATAGTAATGGATCTACCATTAGTAATGTTGGATTTAATTCCTCAACTAGTGTACTTACAGCAACATTAGTTACTCCAATTCTAGGATTTAGTACACCACCATTTGCTGCTGGTGAGAAAATATTTGTAGAAGGTATTCAGAAGTATAGTACAGAAGGTGATGGATTTAACTCTGCTGATAATGGGTATAAATTCTACACTGTAAGTGCTATGAATAATACTAACCCTGCGACAGTAGAGTTTAGTTTATCAGGTATTGCAACTAATCCAGGTATTGCCAAGACTTCACAAAATTCATATGCAACAATTATAGGTGTAGGTGATTATCCAGATCTAAGAGTAACACAAGAAATATCTAAGTTTAATGTGGGTGAACAATTACTTGCTTTTGTTGGATCTTCATATGTTCCAGTAGATCTTCAAGTAACCGAATCTACTGATGAATTTATTAAAATTATCGAAACAGTACCAGGTGGATTTAATTTAGTAGCAAATCAAAAAATAAAAGGATTTTCTAGTGGTAATATTGCTACAATTAACTCTATATCAATTAATAAAGGTCAATTTGATATTAGTTACTCACTAAGACAAGATCTTGGATGGAATGATAGTATTGGTAAACTTAATGAAGATTTCCAAGTTACTCCAGATAATGATTACTATCAGAATCTATCATATTCTGTTAAGAGTTCAATAACATATGAGGATCTAGCAAATCCAGTTAATAGTATTCTTCATACTAGTGGACTTAAAAACTTTGCTGATGTTGGTATAACATCTTCCACTAAGGCTGGTCTCACTACTTCTCAATATATTGATATTGTAACTCTTGATGTTATAGGTGAAAAGAGAGTAGATACTATTAATAATTTTGATTATGTTATTGATGTAGATACTGTTGAAAATAAATCAAAATTCCTTAAATTTAGAAATACAAAATTATCTCCATATATTGAATGTAGAACTAATAGAGTTTTAGAAATAGACGATTTTAGCTCACTATTTTCTAATACTGGTTCTAGTCTTTTCAAATATGTTGATTTATCAATTAACGCACAATATGCAACATTCTTAATTCAAGCAAAGAATCCAAATAACAAGGCTACTCAACTGACTGATATTGTTCTTTATAAGGATAGTAATGATGTATTTACAGTAGAAAGATCAAAAATTTATACTGGATCATCAACACAATTAGTTGATATTCAAGCTGAAATGGATTCATCATCTAATGTAATATTGAAATTTACTCCAGATGATCCAAATAATAATGATTATGATATAAAAATATTACAAAAAACATTTAACTCAAATCTTGCTGGTATAGGAACTCAATCTATTGGATTTGTTGATCTGACAGGTTCTAATAGTATAGTTGCTGCTGGATCATCATCTGAGGTTATTTCTGCTAATGTTGGTAATAAAGAAGCATATTTTGTAACATCAGAGATTGTTGATCTTGGATCAACAGATACTAATTTTGTTGATTTATATCTTACCCATGATGGAACAAATAGTTATGTGGCAGAATACTATTCTGATAATGAATTAGCTGCAACTTCAAACTTTATTGGAACGTTTACTTCTATCATCACTAATGGTGTATTATCATTAACTTATGAAAATACTACTGCTGGTGAAGTAAGTGTAAGATCCAATATTATTGGAATAGGATCAACTTCCGTTGGTATTGGAACTTATAGATTCAAGGTAGCAGGACAACTTGATGGTACTGAGAAAACTGTAAAATATGAGTCAAATTATGCTAAGGTTTCTGCTGCATCTACAGTAGCAACATTTACCTCACAAGAAATATCCAGTCTTAAAGGATATGTAAGGGTTTCTAGTGGATCTACTAGTGCTTTGCATGAAGTATTAGTTTCTCATGATGAAACTGATACAAATACAAAACAATCTGCATTTATATCAGTTGATAGCACTTCTGGACTTGGAACATTCTCTTCCAACTATAAAGGTGCTAATTTAGCATTACTCTTCCATCCAGACCCTGCTTATACTGGTGCTGGTAATACAGTAACTGTTCAGACATTTACAGAAGCATTCTATACTGATATTGACTTATTAAATCTTCCACCTGATTTACAGTATGGAACATCTACTAATGGTTTATCATTAGCACAGTATGATGCAATTAATGGAGCTAGGTCTAATAAGACAAGTTTCCCAATGCAAAGAAATGCAGTACCAATATATGAGAAGAAATTCAATCCAGCTGATGCTAGTATATTAGATTTGGGAACAGGTGTATTCTCAGTTGTTGATCACTTCTTTGAGACTGGTGAGAGATTAATCTATACTCCCAATGCAACATTTACTGGAATTCCAATTACTGGAATATCTACTGGTGGTGGTGTATTAGGAGAAGAAGTATATGCAATCAGAATTGATAAGGATAACTTTAAACTTGCTAGAAGTGAAGGAGATGCAGATAGTGGAATTGGTTTAACCTTTACTGCTACTGGTTCTGGAAATTCTCATGAATTAGAGATGTTCAAGAAGAATGAGAAGACTTTACTTTCTCTTGATGGAGTAATTCAATCTCCTATTACATATACTCCTGTATCCACTACATTACCATATGCAGTAAGTGATAGTACGACAATATTTGCTGTTGCTGGTATCACATCCTTTATATCCGATGAGACTATAAAGATTAATGATGAGTATATGAGAATTACTAATGTTGGATTTGGAACTACCTCTGTTGGTCCTATAACTGATACTGGTTCTGTACAAATATTAGAAGTTGAGAGAGCATTTATTGGATCTGCTGCTACAAGTCACAGTGCTAATGCAACTGCAAGAGTATACTCTGGTGGGTTTAATATTGTTGATAGCACAATTCACTTTACAGATGCACCTCGTGGAAAGAATACAACTCAGAAAGATGAATCTAATTTAGATTATGCAAGAACAACCTTTAATGGAAGAGTTTATTTGAGGAAGGATTACAATAAGAACGTAATATTTGATGACTATTCAGATAGCTTCACTGGAATTGGTCAAACTTATACTGTAACTGTTGGTGGTGCAAATACTACTGGAATTCAAACAGGAAGTACAATTCTTCTAATGAATGGAATATTCCAGACACCTTCAACTCTTAATAATATTGGAAACAACTATTCATTTATTGAAGCATCTGGTATAACAAGTACTTTGTACACTGGTATTACATCTACAAATGGACAGAAAATTACTAGTGATACTGATGTAAACCAAAATCAACTTCCAAGAGGAGGTATGATTGTATCATTAGGATCTACTGGTGGATTGGGTGTAGCACCTCTTGTTCCTGCAAAAGTTAAAACAACGGTTGGTTCTGGTGGAACAACTATTATCGGTATTTGTGGTATTCCTACTACTGGTAAGTCTTATGGTATAAGTACTGCAATATACAATTATAAGACTGGTGAACTTGAAGTTACTACTTCTGTTCCTCATGAATTTAGAGAGGTTAATGAACCAGTTAAATTTGAAGGTCTAGAATTCACTTGTACTCAGAAATTTGATGTATCTGATGCAACATATGAACAAGGTTCTGGTAATTTAATCTTGAATATTGGTAATCATAATCTACCAGTTGGATCAGCAGTTACCATAGCAAATAATTCATTAACATTCCAGTGCAATCAAGATAATTATGGATCCAATCACACATATCCTCGTGGTGGAACTGATCCTATTGCTGGTATAGCAACTAATATCATAGCATTAACTGATGATACAATTACAATTAATGTTGGTATTGGTACTACTGCAATACACAAATTTGTAAGTGCAACTGCGGGCGCAGTAACACATGGTGGAGATCATGCGGGCATAACAACCACAATATTCCCAGATGCTATTAATGATAGACCATTTACTGTAAGTGGTATTAATTCGACAACTAATTTTACTGCAAACGTTGGTATTTCTACTATCCCACACATTTATGTTGGTGCAGGTACTGCATATGAATATCATGCTGATTTAACATGGGGTTCTGGTTATAGAAATCCAGTTTCTGTTGCTGTAACTGATATTGCATATGAGCATAAATTTGTAAGTGCAGCAACAGGTGCTGTTACTGGTACAGGTGGTCCATTTACACCTACAAATGCAGTGTATGAATCACATACAGGTACATTAACCTTAACTATTCCTAGTCATGGAAGAAGTAGTGGTAATGTCCAACTTGTTGAGAATTCATTAGTATTCACATGTTCTAGGGATTATCATAAGACAAATCATGCTTATCCACGTCCTGCATTCGTTCATCAATTTGTAAGTGCTGCTACTAATGCTATTAGTGGATCATTAACACCAACTGCTGCTGATTATAATGCATCTACTGGTGATATAGAATTTACCTTCGGTAGTGCTCATGGTAAGAGTAATGGACAAACTATAACGATTGCTAATAATTCTTTAACATTCAGGTGTAATAGAGATAATTTCAATTCAGATCACACTTATCCAAGAACTACTGATCCTGCTTCTGGTCAAAACCTAACAGTTTCTGGTGCAACTTCAACTAAGTTCACAGTTAATGTTGGTGATTCTAATACAGGAGACCCTGCTAGTGGCGCAGTAGATCTACCTATTACGGTAATTGATACAAATACACTCTCTGTTAATGTTGGAGCAGGTGGAGGCGCAGGAACGGGTGCTGTGGTAACTGCAAGTGTTGTTGAGAACGATCATACTTACGTTGGTGGTACTGCAACTGGTGCAATTATACCAAATGCTTGGGGGACTACACCATTTAATGTTAATGCTGCAACTTATACACCAGATACAGGTATTTTAGTTGTAACAACTACATCTAATCATGGATTAAGTAATTCTGATAAGATTGGTATTAAGACTGGTTCTCTATCGTTCACATGTGCTCAGGATAATCATGAAAGTACTCATGCATATCCAAGAGTTGGTGATCCAGTAGATGGACTTATAAACCTAGCAATTACAGTTCCTGCTGCAAATAAGATTTCTGTTAATGTTGGTAAAGCACCAAAAGGAACTGGTGGTGCATTAAAATTTGCTCAAACTGCTATTGGATCTGGATACGTTAATCCAAGAATTGAAGTTTCTTCACCATCTTATGAAAATCTTGCAATTGAAGGTGTTTCTAGAAGAGGAATTGGATCAACTACTGATACAGGAACAGGTGTAACATTATCTGTTGAGGTTGGTGGTAGCAATCTAACAGGAATTGGATCTACATTCTTTACTATTAAGAGTTTTGATCTTAATAATAAGGGATATAACTTTAAATCTGGTGATGTATTCAAACCAGTTGGATTAGTTACAGATAGATTTATCAATAGTTCTTCATTAATTGATGATTTTGAACTTACTGTTCTTGAAACATATAGAGATCAGTATTCATCATGGAATTTTGGAGAATTTGATTTTATTGATCCTATTAAGGATCTTCAAGATGGACAAAGAACTAGATTCCCATTATTCTACAATGCAACTTTATTGAGTTTTGAAATCGATCCAAATCATCCAGATTCTTCATTGATAGAAATGGATAATTTGCTACTTATCTTTGTTAATGGTGTAATACAAGAACCAGGTAAAGCATATACATTTGAGGGAGGAACTTCATTCTCATTCACAACACCACCTGGTCCAGAAGATATTATTTCAGTCTTCTTCTATAGAGGAACTAATAATGTTGATTGTGTACAAGTAAGTGCTGGATCTTCTGTAAGACCAACTGTACAAAGAGGAGATGTTTTACAAGTCTTTAAGACAACTTCTAGTGGTATTACAACAACACAAGATCCAAGAACACTTTATGCCATTACTGCTTCTGATAAGGTAGAAACTAACCTATACAATGGTCTTGGAATTGATGGAACAAACTTTAAACCAGTTAGTTGGACTAAGCAAAAGATTGATAAGAAGATTAATGGTGATGTAGTATACAAATCAAGAGATTCTATAGAGTCTTTGGTATATCCTGCTGCTAGAATAATTGGTGATCTTAATGCATCACAGACTCAGGTGTTTGTTGATGATGCAAGATTCTTTAACTATGAAGAAGATTGGTCTAATCTTGTAATTGGAAGTGTTGGTGGATTGATTGTTGGTTCTGATGAACCTGTTGCTGCTGGACTTACTGCAACAGTTGGTGCAGGTGGAACAATTTCTACACTTACAATAACAAATGCTGGAAGTGGATATGTAGGATCTGCAATGACTATTTCTATCTCTGCTCCACAGACAATTGGAGTTGGAGTTGGAGCTACTGCTACTGCTACCGTTACACTTTCTGGTGGTAAAGTAACTGGTACTACAATTACAAGTGGTGGTATTGGATATACTGTAACTGCTCCTCCTCAGGTTATTGCACCATTCCCATCATGGACTAGAGAAGAAATTGATACTATAACAACTGTTCAAGGATATGATGGTGTTATTACTGGTATTGCTGCAACTACTGGAATAGGAGTTCCTGATGCAATTAAGTTTACTATTAGACCAGATCTTTTGAATAATAAGAACTCTGTAATAGGAGATATTCAAACTGGATATCCAATTTACATATTTGGAACACAAGTTGGTCATGGAGTAACTTCAATAGTTAATAGTAATGCTGCTACCGTTGCCACAGGAACAACTTGTCTAGATAATATCTACCATATAAGTGCATTCCATCCAGTGTCTGCTCAAGTTGGTATTATTACTTGTAATGTAGATAGTGGAATTAATAGCACAGGTATTAACACTTCTGTTGGTATTGGAAGTGCTATCGGTGGATTCTCTTGGGGAAGACTTTCAGGATTCACTAGATCTGGAAATCCGATTGCAATCGGTGTTACTGGTCTCACAATTGATGCTGGATTGTCAACATACCCAACAATCCAAAGAAGAGATTATGGTCTTAGAGATACAGGTGGTTTAAGAAAGGATCTTGGGTAGTATAAATATAGAAAAAAGCTAATGAAATGGCTGCAATAGTAACCGACCAATTTAGAATTCTAAATGCAAATAATTTTGTAGACACCGTAGGTGCTGGTACGAATTCATATTATGTTGTTCTAGGATTGGCAAATCCAACTGCTGTTGGTTTTGGAAGAACCACAGCATGGGATACAAATACTCCTAATCCTGTTGATAATTTCGACTATAATAGTAATGATGGTGATGATGCTATTTTTGCTAAGAAAGTAACGACTGCTAATATTAGAAGATTAGTTAGAAGAGTTAATTGGACGCAGGGAACAAGATATGAAATGTATCGTCATGATTATAGTGTTACCAATCCATCTCCCGTAACAAGAGTATCTAGATTATATGACGCAAACTATTATATCATGAATAAAAACTATGATGTTTATGTTTGTATTGAGAATGGATCTAGTGGAATAAGCACTACTGGTAATGCATCTCAGGATGAACCATTATTTACTGATCTTGAACCAACAAGAGCTGGTGAGAGTGGTGATGGTTATATTTGGAAGTATTTGTTTACTGTTCCTCCAAGTGATATTATAAAATTTGATTCTACTGATTATATTTCAGTTCCTAATGATTGGGAAACATCAACTACTACTCAGATACAATCTGTCAGAGAAAATGGTGATTCAACTATTAATAATAATCAGATTAAGACTGTTTACATTGATAAACAGGGATTGGGATACTCACAGAATATAATAGGTAAAGAAGTTGATATTATAGGTGATGGTACTGGTGCCAAAGTTGTTATTGATACTGATAGTAATGGTAAAATTATAAAAACTACTATATCTTCTGGTGGTAAGGGTTATACCTATGGAATGGTTGATTTAGGACCACTTGGAAATAGTGGTGTTTCTGTTGGTAATTTTGCTAAATTAATTCCAATTATTCCTCCATCAAGAGGACATGGTTATAATTTATATAAAGAATTGGGAACTGATAAGGTATTAATTTTTGCAAGATTTGATGATTCAACTAAGGATTTTCCAACTGATACAAAATTTGCACAAATTAGCATTGTTAAGAATCCTACTTCAATAGGTTCTACTTCAGTATTTGTTGATAATCAGTATTCCTCTGTTGGTGCTATTAAAATATTACCTCCAACTGGAACACCTGTTATTGGTGAAAAGATTAAACAAACTGTAACTGGTGGTACAGCACATGGTTATATTGTATCTTACGACACCGATACAAGAGTAATTAAGTATTACTCTGATAGATCATTGTTCTATAACGGAACTACCTTAGATCAGACTGATTATGTTGGTGTTACTACCGAAGCTAAGGTCTTATCTTTTGAATCTTCTGCTGAAAGTATAATTGCTCCTGCAAGTGGATTCTCCGCATCTGTTGATCAGAATTTCACAGGAATTAGTACAAATCCAACTGGTAATAAAGTCATTTCATTAGGAGTGAACTTTACAAATGGATTAGCAACTCCTGAGATAAATAAAGGGTCGGGTGAAATTATCTACATAGATAATCGACCATTGATAACTAGAAATTCTAGACAAAAAGAAGACATTAAAATTATCCTGGAATTTTAAAGACAAATGCCACAGAAAACTAATTTAAATATAAGTCCTTATTATGATGACTTTAATAAGGAAGATAATTTCTACAAAGTATTATTCAAACCAGGACAACCTGTTCAGGCTAGAGAGTTAACTACTCTTCAGTCACAATTTCAGAATCAGATAGAGTCTTTTGGTAGCCATATCTTCAAAGAAGGTTCAATGGTTATACCAGGGAACATTAATTACGATAATCAATATTTTTCAGTTAGGGTAAATGATAGTCATTTAGGAATACCAGTTTCATTATATCTTGATCAATTAATAGGATTAAGATTAAGAGGAGAGAAATCTGGAATTATATTAAGTATTGATAGTTATCAAAATGTTGGATATGAAACTGATGTTACTGATTTAACCATATATGTTCAATATTTGGAATCTGGGGATGATAATACTATTAGTGAATTAACAGATGGTGAACAATTAATAGTTGAAGAATCTTTTATATACGGAAATACTCCTGTTAATGAAGGAGAGACTGTACTTACTCTTGTATCATCCAATGCTTCTGCAATTGGATCTGCTGTTGGAATTTCTTCTGGGGTATATTTTATTAGAGGAACTTTTGTAGATGTTGCTACTGATAAGATAGTATTGGATCCATATTCTAATGATCCATCTTATAGGGTTGGTTTAAATATTAATGAAGACATTATAACTGCTAAGGATGATCCCTCTTTATATGATAATGCAAGAGGATTTTCTAACTATGCAGCACCAGGTGCAGATAGATTTAAGATCACAACAACTCTTGGTAAGAAAGCTTTAAGCGATTTTAACGATACTAATTTCGTTGAGATATTAAGAGTTGATGAAGGATTAGTTAAGAAATTAATCAATAAGACGCAATATTCTATAATTAAGGATTATTTTGCTCAAAGAACTTTTGATGAATCTGGAAATTATTCAGTAGATCCATTTGATGTTAAGGTATCAAATTCATTAAATGATGGAATTTCAAATGAAGGTGTATTTAGATCTACTGAAATAACAGATCAAGGAAATATTCCTACTGATGATTTAATGGCAGTTAAAGTATCAGCAGGAAAGGCATATGTAAAAGGATACGATATTGAAACTAATGGAACATCTATAATAGATGTAGCAAAACCAAGAGATAAGGAAGTAGTTGATACTTCTTTGGTTCCATATTCAATGGGTACTGTATTGAAAGTTAATCATATATTTGGTACTCCTGCACCAAATATTAATGATGATACTAAATTTGTAACATTGTGGAATCAGAGGAGAGCAAGTAATAGTGCTGGAACAGGTGATGAAATTGGTAGAGCAAGGGTTTATAATTGTGCTGTAAGTAATGCATCATATTCTGATCATTCTACTGAGTGGGATTTACGTTTATTTGATATTCAACTTTATACTAATATAACCGTAAGTGCTAATTTATCTGGTACTCAATGTCCTACTGGATCTTATGTTAGAGGTGTAAGTAGTGGTGCTACTGGATATACTACTGCTGGTGCTGGTACTAATATAAATGTACTTCAAGTTTCTGGTACCTTTACAAAAGGTGAGCAACTTATATTTAATGAAGATACTGAGATATCAAGAACTATTACATCATTGAAAATTTATGGTGTACAAGATATTAAATCAGTTTATCAGGATACTTCCTCATTAAGTGGATATTCTGCTGATTTTGGTGCAGATACTGTTCTACAAAGAAAAATGCCAACTGGTTTCAGTATTACTGATACTTTAAATATTGCAGGAACTACTGGTATTGCAACATGTGCAGGAAAGAGTTTTGCTGGCATTAAAACAGATACTATTGTTAGGTATCAACTTCCTGGTGAAAATACTGAAAGATTTAATAGAATTGTTGAAGTAAATTCTACTGGAACACAAATAAAACTTGCTTCTGTACCCAATGTAACAAATGTTTGTAATGGTACTCTACCTACCGTTGCAACGGGTGTAAGTCCTACATTTTCATTTGGGGTAGCAACTATCAATTCCAATGAAACGAAAGGTCTCTATGCTCCTCTCGGTGCAAATAATATATCCGATGTTAATTTATCAAATTCTACACTTGTTGTAGGTACTGATATTACTGGTGAAGTAACTAATGGTGCTGGACAATGTACTTTTGATGTTACAGCTAGTGGTATTACAAGTGCATTCTATGAGAATTTTGATGCAGAAAGATATACTGTTACATATTCAAGTGGTGCTACTGAGGATTTAACTGCTGATCAATTTACATTAGGTGCTGATGGACAAACAGTAACTATTGAAGGATTAACTGCTAACCAGTCGAATATTGTTGTTTCTACAACTCTTAAGAAGAAAGATATTAAGAGTAAGCAAAAGGACTATATTAGAAGTACTAGATTAAATGTTACTAAAACTGCTGTTGGAGTTAATACTTCTTTGACAGATATGAGTAAGGATACTGCATATGGAATGCGAGTAGAAGATAAAGAAATCTCACTCAATGTTCCTGATGCGGCAAAACTTGTTGGTGTATTTGAATCATTTGATACTAATCTTCCAACATTAGATAGATTAGTATTCATGAATGGATTAGCATTAACTACTAATGCTATTTTGGGTGAAAAAATTACTGGATCTAGTACTGATGCAGTTGCACAAATAACTCGATTAAACTCTTCTACTGAAATTGAAATTGCATACTTAACACCTGCTAGATTTGTAGTTGGTGAGAATATTAATTTTGAAGAATCAAATATTAATAGTCCTCTTCAAGATGTAACACATGGTTCATATCTAAATATAACCCATAAATTTACACTTGATAAAGGTCAAAGAGAACAGTTTTATGATTATTCTAGGTTAGTTAGAAGAGAGAATTATCCACCTCCAACAAGAAAGATAGTTGTAATATTTGATAATTATGTTGTTCCAGCTAATGATACTGGTGAAATTTATACAGTAGAATCTTATGATGATGATAGATTTGGTACTGCAATGCCAGAATTTGCAAATGGATTAAGAGTATCTGATACTATTGATTTTAGACCAAGAGTAGTACCATTTACTGGTAGTGGTTCTCCATTCGCTTTCAATAATAGATTATTTGGTGCTACTGGAAATGTAAATCCATCATTTATTGTTACTCCAAATGAAAGTTCTCTTCTTGGATATAGTTACTATCTACCTAGAATAGATAAAGTTTCTTTTGATACACAAGGAAATCTTTCAGTAATCAAAGGAACATCTTCTGTTGAACCTACTCCACCACCTGATGTTGTAAATGCAATGACTATTGCAACAATATCATTACCTCCATATTTGTATGACCCTCAGGATGCAGGAATAACTCTCGTTGATAATCTCAGATATACTATGAGAGATATTGGTGAATTAGAAGATAGAATTCAAAATTTAGAAGTACTTACTTCTTTAAGTCTTTTAGAACTTGATACAAAGACACTACAGGTTCAGGATGTTGATGGTCTTTCTAGATTTAAGACAGGATTCTTTGTAGATGATTTTAAAAATTCTAATTTATTGGATAGGTCAAATCCTGATTGTAAATGTGATGTTGATACTGAGACTCAGGAGTTAAATGTACCATTAGATTTTTGGTCACTTAAACCTGAAATTGCATTAGCTCTTAATTATAATACCGATACCGTTGACTATTCACAGAATTTAGATCTACTGGATCAAAATGTTAGAAAGAGTGGTGATTTAATTACTCTTGCTTATACTGAAAAGGGTTGGATTGATCAACCATTGGCATCAAGAGTTGAGAATGTTAACCCATTCAATATGATTGAGTTTATTGGAACTATCGATCTTCAACCAGCACAAGACTCTTGGGTAAGAAGTGTTGAACTTCAAGGTGGAGTACGAGTAGTTACTGGTAGAGCACGTGGAATGTGGGGATTAGTTAGAGCACTTGTAGGTCGTGGTGGTCTTGGTGTTGCAAATTCACGTGATCAAGGTTCTGCTGAAGGAAATGCACTCTGGGCAGATTCAAGAGAGCAGATTGTTAATGATGTTCAGAGAAGTAGGGGAAGAGTTACAGGAAGCTTTGTTGAACAAATTCACACAAGTAGCTTACCTGATACACATATTAGATCTAGAAATGTTGGGTTTGAAGCAACTGGGTTAAGACCTGTTGCTAGATTCTATCCATTCTTTGATAGTACTAGTGGAATAGATGTTATACCAAAACTTCTAGAAATTAGTATGGTTAATGGTATATTCCAAGTTGGTGAGACCGTAGATGCGTATGCTCCAAATGGAGTTCATACCGCAACATTTAGAATTTGCACCCCACATCATAAGAAGGGTACTTATAATGAAACTACTCCCGAATTGACATATAATGCCAATCCATATGATACTACATCTACTTTGGGGACTGCATATTCTGCATCAGCTTCTGTATTAAATGTTGATATTAATGCATTAACAGACGAAGCACAAGGAAGATTTTATGGATATATTCCTGATGGTAGTGTTACTTTATTGGGTAGAACAAGTGCAGCACAAGCAACTGTTTCTAATTTAAGATTAGTTGCCGATACTTATGGTGATTTATTTGGTTCATTCTGGTTTAGAGATCCTCTAACTAATCCACCACCACCATTGAGATTTAGAACAGGTACTAGTACATTTAAACTAACTTCTAGTGCTACAAATGCTGAAAATCTACCTGGAAGTTTATTAATTTGCAGTGGTGAGACAACATATACTGCAACTGGTATAGTTAATACCTTTACCAATAATTTGGTTATTGTTAGAAGACCAAGACGTAGATGTGACCCTCTTGCACAATCATTTACTACTGATGAAACGGGAGCATTCCTAACAGCAGTTGATATCTATATGGGAAATAAAGATCCTAATGAAAAACTTACTGTTGAAGTTAGAACAGTTGAATTAGGAACTCCTACACTTGATCTTGTAACGAATTATGCTCGTGTTGTATTAGATCCTTCTCAGATTAATACATCACCTACGGCAGAAATTCCAACTAAGGTAACATTCCCATCTCCTGTATATTTGGAACCAAATACTGAATATGCAATAGTTCTTCTTGCACCAAGTAGTAATCTTTTTGATGCATGGATTGCTCAAATGGGTGAAAGAACTGTTAATACTCAGAGTCTACCTGATGCAGAAGCTGTAATGGTAACTCGTCAGTATGTTGGTGGTAGTTTATTTAAGTCTCAGAACGGTACAATTTGGTCTGCTAGTCAGTTTGAAGATTTGAAGTTTAAACTTTATAAAGCAGAGTTTACAACCACTCCTGGTACTGCTTATTTCTATAACCCAGAACTTAAAACAGATACTGGTAATATAGACAGATTATTACCAAATGCTGTTACATGCTTACCAAGAAAACTTAAAGTCGGTATTACTACAACATCTCATGCTGCTACTATAGCAAATTTAAGTGCTGGTGTTCAAGTTACTGATGGTACATCTGATACTGCTATTCAAGGTTATATTGAAAGAGCAGGTGGTCCTATTGCTGGTATGGCAATTCAAAATAGTGGTGTAGGATTCCAAGCAAGTCAGTCTTTCAGTAATGTACCATTGTATGCAATAACAGGTAATGGTACTGGTGCTACTGCTACGGTAGCTACAAATGGTGATGGAGTTGTCAGTAGTGTATCATTAACATCCAATACTGGTGGTGAAGGATATGCTGTTGGTGATCAACTTGGAATTACAACTAGTAATGTTCTTAAAGGTACTAATGCAACTGTAACTGTTAGTAGTGTAACTAGTACAGGTACTCTCTATCTTACTAATGTTCAGGGTGAAGAGTTTACTACTGGACAAGACTTAGTTTACTATTCAGGAGCTAATAAGGTAACTCTACTTACTACATCTATTACATCATCTTCTGTTTATGATGATCGTTTTGAAGGAAATGTTATTGAAGTTCAACAGTATAATCATGGTATGACTGCTGATAGCAATGTCGTAACATTATCTGATATTGAACCAAATACAGATCCTATTGTAGTTACAGATTCTGTTGCAGCAGATGCTCAGGTAATTTCAATAGCAAATACCACACCATTTGCAACCTTTAATGGTATATCAACAACATCTGGATATGTTAAGATTAATAGTGAAATTATTTACTACAATAGTGTCACAACTAATCAGTTAGGAATTGGTACAAGAGGTATTGATGGAACTACTGTTAGGACTCATAATACTAGTGATCTAGCATATAAGTATGAGTTAAATGGTCTTTCACTTAAGAATATTAATACCGATCATAATATGCCTACTAATGCAACATTAAAGGCAAATAAAGATATTGATAAGTATTATCTGCAAGTAAGTAGAGGTGATATGACTAGTGGTGATAGTCAAATTAGCTTTACACAAGAAGGAAGTGCTGGTGGAGAGAATATCTTTGCATCACAGAACTTCCAGTATGATAGAATTATTCCACAGTTTAATCTTCTTGCTCCAAGTGATGAAACAACATTTGAAGCACAAGTAAGAACAGTTTCTGGTACAAGTGCTGGTGGTGGAGAAGTTTCATTCCTAGATCAAGGATATGAAAATATTACATTAAACCAACCAAACAAATTAAGTTCACCTAGATTAGTTTGTTCAAGAATTAATGAAACAACTAGATTAACAACACTACCAAAGAATCGATCATCAACAGTTTCTGTTAAAATGCAGACAACTGATAAGAATCTATCTCCTGTAATTAATTTAACTAATGGTACTGTTGTTTATCAAAGAAGTAGACTTAACAGTCCTGTTTTAGATTACATAAAGGATGGTAGATCTGAAAGAGATAGTGGTGATCCACATGCAGCAGTTTACATCAGTCAAAGAGTTGATTTAAGAAATTCAGCAACTTCATTAAAAGTATTAGTTGCTGCATATAGAGATTCTTCTGCTGATTTCAGAGTTCTTTATCAATTATTCAGACCTGATGGTAGTGATGGTGAACAGTCTTATATATTATTCCCTGGATATGATAATTTGAATGATACTGATGGAGATGGATTTGGAGATACAGTAATTGACGTTACTAAGAATAGTGGAAGACCAGATGCATTTGTTCCTGCAAGTAGAGATAATGAATTCTTAGAATATCAGTTCAGTATAGATGATCTTGAAGAATTTGATGGATTCAGAATTAAGATTGTGGTGAGTGGTACTAATGAAGCAAAAGCACCAAGGTTCCAAGACTTTAGAGCAGTTGCATTAGCATAATGATACCAGTTGAAGGTCATAAAAACCTTTTTAGAGATGAAAAATCTGGTGCTATCATAAATTGTGATAGCATCGGTTATGAACAATATAAAAGGGTAAAGAGTAATAAAAAAACTCAGAAAGAAGAGTTGGATAGAATGAAATCTGATATAGAAGAAATTAAGTTATTGTTAAAACAAATAGTTAATAAATAGCGGGGTTCGATAGAGTATAAATATATCTTAGATCCTGAATTGTTTTTTAAATGGCAGTTTACGTTAGTAATTTAACTGTTGATACTGGAAGTACCTTTTCACAGGTCTTTAACTTAGAAACCGCCTCTACTAATTCTGCTACAGATTTGAGTGGTTATAGTATTGCTGCTCAAATGCGGAAACATGCTGGTGCTAAAACTGGTACAAATTTTACCGCACAAATTACAAATGCCTCATTAGGTACTATAAGAGTGGGTCTTACTACTAGTCAAACTAGTGAATTAAAAGAAGGACGCTACATGTATGATGTTTTAATAACAGATACAGTAGGTGAAGTCACTAGGGTAGTTGAAGGGTCTGTTCTCGTTAGAGCAGGGGTAACTAGATAATGGCAGATATAAAGGTAAAAGTAGGTCAACAAGACGCAATTAAAGTAGTTTCCTCATTAGCAGGAAATGCTGCGGGTACTCTTGCTGGTCTAAATGATGTGAGTATTAATAATCCTCAAAATGGGATGGTATTAGTTTATAACAGTACTACTCAAAAATGGGATGCTACTTTGGAATTAACGCCAGGCGCAACACAGAATTTAGACATCAATGGAGGTAGCTTCTAGAAATGGCAAGTATTATAAGAATAAGAAGATCAACAGGAACAGCTGCTCCTAGTAGTCTTAATTTCGGTGAACTGGGTCTTACCGTTGGAGTAGGAACTCATGGTAATAAAGGTGGTAGATTATTTGCAGGTGATAATTCAAGTAATCCACAGGTAGTTGGTGGTAGATATTATACAGACCTTTTAAGTATTGAAGCAGGTAAAGTTGCTAGCCAATCAAACCCAACAACTGCTGCAAATGGATTTGTTCCAGTTCTTGATTCTGATCGTAAAGTAGATCAGTGGAACGTAGATAATTTAAGGTTAGATTCTAATACACTTTCAACACAAAATACTGATGGAGATCTTTATTTAGATCCAAATGGTAGTGGTGAAGTTATAATTCCAGATGATACATTCTTAACTTTTGGTGATAGTAAAGATGCTAAGATTGAGTATGATGAAAATGGTGGAGATAAGATACAAGTTACTGGTGCCGATTGGGACTTTAATAATGGAGTAGCAGTTGTTCTATCTGACACGACAGATTCTGCCACAAAAGATACTGGTGCTTTAATCCTTCAAGGTGGTGCTGGTATTGAAAAGAGTGTTAATATCGGTGGTAATTTAACTGTTGGTGGTGCAACAACATTTACTGGAATATCCACATTTACTGGAACCGTTTATATTGGTGGAGATCTTCATATTGCTGATGATTTATTCTTTGATGAATTTACTGCTAGAAATATAAAAGTTACTGGTATATCAACATTTGAAGGAGATATATGGCAAACTGCTGGTACATTAACTTCTGTTAAGGGAGCAATGCTTGGTGGTGTTGGAATTAGTTCTAATATCATTTCAACAAAATCTGGTGGTGGATCAATACTTTATATTGACCCATATCCTGATGGTTTAAGTAATGAAGGTACAGTTGTTGTTAAAGGTGATTTACAAGTAGATGGTACAACTACTACAGTTAATTCTAGTGTTGTATCAGTTAATGATCCTATTTTTGTTATTGGTGATGTAACCAGTAAGAGAACTGTAATGACTACAGTTGGATCTGGAACATCTACAATTGTATTAGATTCTGTTGTTGGTATTAATACAGGTGATGTAGTTACAGGAAGTTCAAGTATTCCAGGTAATACTTCAGTTCATTCTTATGTACCTCCCAATAGTGGTACTGGTATTGGTACTATTTTCATTAGTAATAATACTACTGGTGGTATTGCAACAACAACTCAGTTAACACTTACTGCTGCATACGATACTCAAACTGATCGTGGTATCGCTTTTGATTATAATACCAGTTCTGGTACATCAAATAATAAGAAAGGATTCTTTGGATATTCTGATGCTGGTGGTGATGGAAGTAATGCACCTGAAAGAGCATTTACCTATGTTCCTGATGCAACAATTACAGGTAACACTGTAAGTGGTACAAGAGGTGCCTTAGATATTAAAGATATATACTTCCAGACTGGTGATTTTGATGCCACTGGTAATGGTATAGTTTACTTTGATACCACTGGTAAAATGGTCGGTGCTGCTGCCACAACTTCTGGTATAAGTACTTCAAATTATGTTCTAACTACAAATGCCTCTGGCATACCAAAATGGACTGATACACTTGATGGGGGAACCTTCTAAAAAATTATGACAAATCCTAATAATGACGTTGATGTGAACACTTTGATTAAAATTTACAATCAGAAAATTTCATCATTAACAAACCAAAATATACTTTTGGAGGCAAAACTGAATACACTTATGCAAGACGATTTAGATGAAAAAAATGATTTATTAGCAAAAAATCGTGAATTGCAAGAAAAGTATGACAACCTATTATCAGAAATAGAAGAAGATGGCGAAACCAACAAGTAGAGAAGAATTAGTAGATTACAGTTTGAGACAGCTTGGTGCGCCTGTACTGGAAATCAATGTTGATGATGATCAGATAGATGATCTAGTTGATGATGCAATACAATTCTTCCATGAACGTCATTTTGATGGTGTTGAAAAGATGTATCTAAAACATCAAATAACACAAGATGATCTTGATAGGGGAAGAGCAAATGGAACATCAGGTGTAGGTATAGTCACAACAGTGGGTGTATCAACAGATATTCCTGGTTATGGAATACTTAATTCTAATTGGTATGAAACTTCCAACTTTATAGAGGTTCCAGATGCTGTTATTGGTATAGAAAAGGTGTTTAGATTTGATACTAGTACAATCTCTGGTGGAATGTTTAGTATTAAGTATCAGTTGTTTTTAAATGATTTGTATCAATTCAATTCTGTTGAATTATTGCAATATGCAATGACAAAGACTTATCTAGAAGATATAGATTTTCTACTTACAACAGATAAGCAAATAAGATTTAATAAGAGACAAGATAGATTATATTTGGATATAGATTGGGGAGTTGAATCTGTTGATAATTGGATAATAATTGAATGCTATCGGGCATTATCTCCTGGTGGTGGATTTTGGAATGATTATTTCTTAAAGAGATACTTAACTACATTGATTAAGAGACAATGGGGTCAGAACTTAATTAAGTTTAGAGGAACTAAATTGCCTGGTGGTATTGAATTAAATGGTAGAGAAATTTATGATGATGCTGAAAAGGAATTAGCAGAGCTTAGATCTAAGATGTCAACTGATTATGAAATGCCACCATTAGATTTGATAGGATGATATGGCACTTAATCCCTTCTTTCTTCAAGGTTCACAAGGTGAACAACGACTTGTTCAGGATTTAATCAATGAACAGTTAAAGATTTATGGTGTAGAAGTAACTTATATACCAAGAAAATTTGTAAGAAAAAATACTATCATTAAAGAAGTTGAATCATCATTATTTGATGATAATTTTTTATTGGAAGCATATGTAAACACATATGATGGATATTCTGGTCAGGGTGATATCATGACCAAATTTGGTGTTAGTTTGAGAGATGAATTAACTGTAACTATATCCAAAGAAAGATTTGAAGATTTTATTGGTCCATTTTTAAGTGCAGAAGAAGAATATGATTTAGCGTCAAGACCTCGTGAAGGAGACTTAGTTTATTTTCCATTAGGTCAAAGATTATTTGAAGTAAAATTTGTAGAACATGAGCAACCTTTCTATCAATTAGGAAAGACTTATGTTTATGAATTAAAATGTGAACTCTTTGAATATGAGGATGAGGTTATTGATACTGATATTGAAGCAATTGATACTCAGGTTCAAGAACTTGGTTATATAAGTACTCTCAATTTAATTGGATCTGGAACTACTGCTACTGCATCATCTCAGATAAACACTGGATATATTAGAGAGATTACATTAGTAAATGATGGTTATGGATATTCATCAGTACCAACTGTTGCTATTTCTACTGCACCAAATACTCCAGGAGCAGTAGATGCTACTGCTGTTGCTATTACAACAAGTAAAGGTGGTATTAATTCATTAGATCGTATTCTATTAACACATGCAGGTATTGGTTATACGCAAGCACCAATAATTACCATAACTGGTGGAGGTGGATCTGGTGCTATTGCCACATGTCATGTTGTGACATCACCAACAAAAGGTGTTGTTGATTTTGTTATAACAGGAAATGGTGTTGGTTATGGCGCAACTCCTACCGTAACACTCACTGGTGGTGTAGGTGCTGGTGGAACTATTGCAGTTGTAGAACCATTAATGTCTGCCAATCAGACAGTTATTGATATTAGATCAAGAAATTCTGGTTTTGGATATACTGCTGCTCCAACTGTGATTATATCTGATCCTTCTATTATTAGTGGTGTTGGTGAATTTGCCTTTAATGAACAAGTTAGAGGAGTTGATTCTGGTGTATATGCAACAGTTAAAGAATGGGATACTGATACTAAGGTTCTTAAAGTGTCTAATGTTGGTATAGGTAGTACTGCAAGAGCATTTATTCCTGGTGAGATTATTGAAGCAACAGAATCTAGACACTTTATTACTGCTCAATATCAATCAGCAGCTGTTGGAGTTTTAACAACCACAGTTAGTCTTGGTAGTACCTCAGGTGTTTCAGTTGGACAGTATATAAATGAAGCATTTGTTGGTATTGGAAGTCTACGTCGTCAAGTTATGGGAGTAGGATCCACAGTTACTGCTGTTTATATTGGATATATTACTATTCATCCACCATCTATTAATGATGTTGCTTGCACTGGTTGTCAACTTGGATTTGGTCATAGTGTATTCTCCAATTACTCACTTAAAACATATGATGAGAGAGATACATACAGTGCATATGATTCTAATGATGAGATTGAATCTGAGGCAGATGATTTATTAGATTTCACACAATCAAACCCATTTGGTAACGTATAATGTTAGGGACTTATTTTTATCACGAAATATTGAGAAAGACTGTTATATCTTTTGGTACAGTTTTCAATGATATCCATATTCGCCACAGGAAAGCATCTGGTGGTGAAATAAGTGATATGCGTGTTCCATTGGCATATGGACCAATGCAGAAATTCTTAGCAAGATTGGAACAACAAGCTGATTTGAATAAAGCAGTTCAAATAACTCTTCCTAGAATGTCATTTGAGACAACTAATATTGCTTATGATCCAACAAGAAAGGCAGGTATAACACAAACATTTAAAGCATCTGATGGGAATAAGTTAAGAAAGGTTTATATGCCAGTTCCTTATAATATTGGATTTGAATTAAATGTTTTGACTAAATTAAATGATGATGCATTACAGATTGTAGAACAGATACTTCCATATTTCCAACCATCATTTAATCTAACAGTAGATTTAGTTGAGGCTATTGGTGAAAAAAGAGATATTCCTATTGTTTTGGATAATATTTCTTTTGAAGATGATTATGAAGGTGATTACTCAACTAGAAGAGCATTAATATATACTCTCAATTTTACAGCAAAGACTTATCTATTCGGTCCTATTGCAGATTCTCCCGATGGACTTATTAAGAAAGTTCAGGTTGATTATCATAGTTCAGTTGAAACTGAGACTTCTAGAAGGCAGTTGAGATATACTGCTGTTCCTAAGGCAATGAAAGATTATAATGATGATAATACTGCAATATTAAAAGCAGATATTACTAAAACTAAGACTAGACTTGCTATTACTGATAGTTCTTCCTTAACAGTTGGTAATAGAATTATTATAGATAGTGAAATAATGAAGATTAAGGAAATTCCTGATGGAAGTACAATAGTTGTTAATCGTGGATATGATGGTAGTACATCTGCCACTCATATTGAAGGAACATCTATTGATGTATTAACTCAGGCTGATAATCTTTTAGTTGAACCTGGTGATGACTTTGGATTCGATGGAATTATAGAAGATTTCCAGGATGCTAAAACGTATAGTCCTACGTTACAGAAAGATATTTGATGAATACCATGTCTAGTTATGATCCCATCGATGAAGCATTAAACACTTCGAGTACTACTATTGAAGTTAGTAATACCCCAGAAAATGGTTGTATTACTAGAAAAGAAAGTACAAAAAATATTACTGGGGATATTGAAAAGGATTATGACTATACTCGTGCTAACTTATATTCTTTAATAGAAAAAGGACAAGAATCTCTTAATGGTATATTAGAACTTGCTGGTGAAAGTGCAAGTCCAAGAGCATATGAAGTTGCAGGTCAAATTATTAAATCAGTTGCTGATACTACTGATAAGTTAATGGAACTTCAAAAGAAAGTTAAAGAAGTTGAGGAGGATAAAGAAAAGAGTCCAAATCAAGTTACTAACAATGCAGTGTTTGTAGGTTCTACTTCAGATCTTTCTAAAATGCTTAAGGATGGATTATTGAATAATGGAAAATAATAAACCTTGGGAAGAAGATAGTGTTAGAATAGAAGATGCTGATGGTAATCTTGCATATGAGGTTATTGATGTTATTAAACCTATTAGATTATCTCAACCAAATTATGAACCACCTTCTGATTGGAGGAGAGATTTAGGTATTGAGGATTAGATTATGGCACAAGAAGATAGTATATATCTTGGTAATCCGCTTTTAAAAAAAGCGAATGTTAAACAAGAATTTACAGAAGAGCAAGTTATTGAATTTATTAAATGTAAGAAAGATCCAGTATATTTTGCAAAGAATTATATAAAGATTGTTTCTTTGGACGAAGGATTAACACAGTTCAATCCTTATGATTTTCAAGAGAAGTTAATTAAAAACTTCCATGAACATCGTTTTAATATCTGCAAAATGCCTAGACAGACTGGTAAATCAACTACGTCTGTATCATATCTTTTACATTATGCTGTTTTTAATGACAGTACAAATATTGGTATTCTAGCAAACAAGGCAGCAACTGCCAGAGATTTATTGGGAAGATTACAGATTGCATATGAGAACTTACCTAAATGGATGCAACAGGGTATAATCTCATGGAACAAAGGGAGTCTAGAACTTGAAAATGGATCAAAAATATTGGCAGCATCTACCTCTGCAAGTGCAGTTCGAGGTATGTCTTTCAACATTCTATTTTTGGACGAGTTTGCCTTTGTACCTAATCATATTGCTGAGTCGTTCTTTGCCTCTGTTTATCCTACTATCACTTCTGGTAAATCAACGAAAGTCATAATGGTTTCTACCCCTCACGGGATGAACCATTTTTATAGGTATTGGCATGATGCTGAAAGAGGTAAGAATGAATATACACATACAGAAGTACATTGGTCACAGGTTCCTGGTAGGGATGCTGATTGGAAAGCACAAACTATTGCAAACACATCAGAGCAACAGTTTAAAGTTGAGTTTGAATGTGAGTTCTTAGGTTCGGTTAATACCCTTATAAGTCCAGCAAAACTTAGAAATTTAGTATATGAAGAACCTAGAACAAGAAATGCTGGTCTTGATATCTATGAAGAACCAAAAGAAGAGCATAATTACATAGTTACGGTTGATGTTGCCAGGGGATTAGGTAATGATTATTCTGCCTTTATAGTTTTTGATACAACAGAATTTCCATATAGGGTAGTTGCTAAGTATAGAAATAATGAAATAAAACCAATGTTATTCCCAAATATTATTTTGGATGTAGCAAAAGGATATAATAATGCTTATACATTAATTGAAGTTAATGATATTGGAGATCAAGTAGCAAGTATACTTCAATATGATTTGGAGTATGAAAATATTTTAATGGCTACAATGAGGGGAAGGACTGGTCAGATAGTAGGTCAAGGATTCTCTGGTAAGAAGACTCAACTTGGTGTTAGAACAACAGCAGCAGTTAAAAAGTTGGGATGTTCTAATCTTAAAACTTTATTAGAAGATGATAAAATATTAGTATCTGATTATGATATCATTTCAGAATTAACAACTTTTGCCCAAAAACACAATTCATTTGAAGCAGAAGAAGGGTGTAATGATGATCTGGCAATGTGTCTTGTTATATTCTCGTGGTTAGTTGCACAAGATTATTTTAAAGAGATGACTGATAATGATGTTAGGAAAAGAATTTATGATGAACAAAAAAATCAGATAGAACAAGATATGGCACCATTTGGGTTTATTTCAGATGGGTTTGATGATATAGAAAATTTTACTGATGATGAAGGAGATAGGTGGAGTAAGAATAATCCAGTAGAGAGTACTGAATGGAATGTTGATGAATATGGAGACCGTTCTTATATGTGGGATTACATGTAGACTACATGAAAAAGGATATTTTAATAAATAATTTCAGAAAAAACTAAGACTCGGAGTACAAAAAGATGCCACTAAATTTAGCATCTCCTGGGATTGTAGTTAGAGAGGTTGACCTGACTGTAGGTAGAGTAGACACAGCATCCGATAAAGTTGGTGCTATTGTTGCTCCTTTTGCAAAAGGACCAGTCAACGTCCCAACCCTAGTTGAGAACGAACAGGATTTACTTAATAACTTTGGTGAGCCTTCTAACACTGATAAGCATTATGAGCACTGGATGGTTGCCTCATCATATCTTTCATATGGAGGACCATTAAGAGTAGTAAGAGCAGATGATGACGATTTAGCAAATGGTTTTGCTGGTGCTGCTGCGAATATTAAAATCAATAGTCTCGACAATTATAACGATTTAGGATACGATACAAATACAATTACTGGTGTAACAGTCGCCGCTAGGAACCCAGGTTCTTGGTCAAATGGTGCTAAGGTTGCAATCATTGATGCAGTAGCAGACCAAACACTTACATTCTCATCACTTCCAACAAATATTGCAGTTGGTTATGGTGTAACACAGAATGTTCCACCAAATACAGTTCTTGCTGGTGCAGGTACAACTAGTAAGTTAGATGGTTACTACAAAGGAGTTGTAACAGAAGTTGATGCAACTAATAAGAAAGTTTCAGTTAAAGTTCTTTCTCATACTAGTGCTGCTGGTGTTTCAACTAATGTAGATTATCAACCAAATGGTATTTACAAGTTTGGTAACACTGCTGTTGCTATACACACAACTGGTCAATCAGCATCTTATGCTTCTGCATCACCAACTGCAAACTCAGATTGGTTTAATCAACAGTCAATTAGTTTAACTAATAGTTCAATTAATTGGAATAATATTGCAGAACGTCCAGGAACATCTAGTTTTGCTGCTGCAAGAGGAGCAAGGTTTGATGAGATTCATGTTGTAGTTATTGACGATAAAGGAACAATTTCTGGAAATACTGGAACTATCTTAGAGAAACATTTATCACTCTCTAAGGCAAAGGATGCAGAATTCTCAGTAGGTTCACCATCTTATTGGAGAAAGTATATTGCAACTAATTCTTCACAGATCTTTGGTGGTAGTGCTCCTGCTGGTATAGTTGCCACAGACACAACTACTGTTGCAGGATTCAGTACTGCTACTGATATTGGATGGGATCAAGAAGCACAAGGAATTTCATTCGGTGGTACAGGAGCAAAGACTCTTACATTGGGTGGTGGTGAAAACTACGATGGAACAACTGATCCAGAAGCTTCTGGTGCATTTACCGTATCACTAGCTGGTCTTTCCGCAGGGTATGAGTTATTTGAAGATAATAACTTATATCAATCAGATTTCCTACTTATGGGATCTGCTAATTATGAAAAAGAAGCAGCACAAGCACTTGCTAATAAAATAATTTCAGTTGCTGAAATTAGGAAGGATGCATTAGCGTTCGTTACTCCTTATAGAAAGGCATACTTGAATGATAGTGCTGCTGGTTCTGTTACTATAAATTCAGATTCAGTAATTACTGAAAATGTAATTAGTTTCTATGCACCTGTTACATCTTCTTCATATGCAGTATTCGATAGTGGATACAAGTATATGTACGATAGATTTGCAGATACATTCCGTTATGTTCCTCTTAATGGTGATATTGCTGGCACATGTGCTAGAAATGACATCAACAACTTCCCTTGGTTCTCACCAGCAGGAACACAAAGAGGTGCAATTCTTAATGCAGTAAAACTTGCATATAATCCTTCTCAAACCCAGAGAGATACACTCTATTCAAATAGAGTCAACCCAGTTGTCTTCTCACCAGGCGGTGGAATCATCTTATTTGGTGATAAAACTGGACTTGGAAAAGCATCTGCATTTGATCGTGTCAATGTACGTAGATTGTTTATCTACCTTGAAAATGCTATTTCTGCTGCTGCAAGAGATCAGATGTTTGAATTTAACGATGAAATCACAAGAACAAACTTTGTGAACATTGTTGAACCATTCCTTCGTGATGTTCAAGGTAAGCGTGGAATCTATGATTTCAGAGTTATCTGTGATGAAACAAATAACACAGCTGCCATTATAGATAATAATGAGTTTGTTGCTGACATCTTTGTAAAACCAGCTAGATCGATCAATTTTGTTGGTCTAACCTTCGTTGCTACCCGTACTGGTGTTAGCTTTGAAGAAGTCGTCGGTGCTGTTTAATTCTGCCTAATACAATAGAGGGATAAAAAAACTATGGCAACTCAATTTAATAGACCACCTTTAAGGAAGATCACTGACTTTAAAAGTAAGTTAACTGGTGGTGGTGCAAGACCGAATCTATTTGAAGTCGAACTTGCTTTTCCTGAAGAAATAGAAATCGCTAATGATGTTAAAGATAAGTCTAGATTTCTAGTAAAGGCAGCTGCTCTTCCAGCATCTAATATAACTCCAATTGATATTAACTTTAGGGGTCGTATTTTAAAGATTGCTGGTGACAGAACATTTGATACTTGGACAGTTACTGTTATTAACGACACTGATTTTGCTATCAGGTCAGCATTTGAGAAGTGGATGAATCAAATTAATAAACTTTCTGATGCAACTGGTGCCCAAGATCCAGCAGATTATCAAGAAGATGCTTTTGTTCATCAACTGGATAGAGATGGATCAACTCTTAGAACATATAAGTTCTTTGATGTGTTCCCAACAAATATTAGTCAGGTAGATCTTTCATACGAAACTATCGATACACTAGAAGAATTTACAGTAGAACTTCAAGTTCTTTACTGGGAGTCAATTAAAGGTGTTGGTGCTAACGCAGGAGGCGAAAGCATTTCCTAATAAATATGTTATAATAGTAGGAAAACTTATATACTATGCCTAAGCTTTTTGGATTTTCTATTAACGATTCGGACGATCAAAAGTCTAAATCGTTATTATCCCCTGTTCCACCTAATAACGATGATGGCAATGATAATTACATTGTCAGTAATTTTTATGGTTCATATGTAGATATTGAAGGTGTATATCGTACAGAGTATGATTTAATTAAAAGATATCGTGAAATGGCACTTCATCCAGAAGCGGATAGTGCCATTGAAGATGTTGTAAATGAAGGAATAGTTAGTGATTTATATGATTCTCCTGTTGAAATAGAATTATCTAACGTAAATGCTAGTGATAAAGTAAAAGATGCTATAAGATCTGAGTTTACTGGTATTAAAGAAATGATGGACTTTGATAAAAAGTCCCATGAAATTTTTAAGAATTGGTATGTTGATGGAAGATTATATTATCTAAAAGTTATTGATGTAAAAAGACCACAAGATGGTATTCAAGAGGTCAGATATATTGACCCGATGAAAATAAAGTTTGTTAGGCAAGAAAAAAAGACAAATAATAAAGGCGGATTACCATTAGATCCAAGAGAAAGAGATGGTGATCCAAAAAAAGCATTATATCCAGAAGTAGATGAGTATTATCTTTATACTCCAAAACCTGGTTATCCAACATCAATGTATCAAACTGCTGCTGGTGGCGGTGGAAAAGGATCTATAAAAATTGCAAAAGATTCTATTTGTTACGTAACTTCTGGTTTATTTGATAGAAATAAAGGAACTTGTTTATCATATCTCCATAAAGCAATTAAAGCACTTAATCAACTTAGAATGATTGAGGATAGTCTTGTAATTTATAGATTATCAAGAGCACCAGAACGTAGAATTTTCTATATTGATGTAGGTAATTTACCAAAAGTTAAGGCAGAACAATACCTTAGAGAGGTAATGAGTCGTTATAGAAATAAACTTGTTTATGATGCAGGAACTGGTGAAGTTCGTGATGATCGTAAGTTTATGTCTATGATGGAAGATTTCTGGTTACCACGTAGAGAAGGTGGTAGAGGAACAGAAATTACTACACTTCCAGGTGGACAAAATCTTGGAGAACTCTCTGATATTGAGTATTTTCAGAAGAAATTATATCGTTCTTTAAATGTTCCAGAATCTAGAATTGCAAATGATGGTGGTTTTAATTTAGGAAGATCATCAGAAATATTACGTGATGAATTAAAATTCTCAAAATTTGTAGGACGTTTAAGAAAGAGATTCTCAAATTTATTCTCTGACATGTTGAGAACTCAATTAATACTTAAAAATATCATTACCCCAGAAGATTGGGATACCATTTCTGATCATATTCAGTATGATTTCTTATATGATAATCAATTTGCAGAATTAAAAGAATCTGAAATGATGAATGAGCGTTTAGGTACGCTTGCAACAATCGAACCTTATATTGGTAA
>VTLG01016410.1_pt1 | contig 31940 bp, 48 predicted proteins | sample 4694571 | NCBI WGS metagenome assembly VTLG01 (sample SAMN12604809, study PRJNA352737) | marine metagenome | biome: ENVO:00000447; feature: ENVO:00000209|ENVO:00000569|ENVO:01000036; material: ENVO:00002151; isolation source: viral sequences binned using virsorter ...
CATCCAGAACCACCAGAGCCACCACCGCCGCCACCATAGCTCAAATTAGAGCCAGCAATGCCGTCATTACCTTGTCCAGATGTGGCTGCACCTGCATTGATTCCCGCGGTCATGCCTTGGCCGCCCCCACCAGAGCCACCATCTGCGCCATCGTTATTACCACCACCGCCGCCACCGCCAACCGAAGCTGTCAGGAGTGAACCAATCGAGGAATTGCTGCCGTTGGATGAGTTGCCACTGCTGGCAGGAGCGCCAGCACCGCCACCACCGACAGTAACCGTATAGCTCTGAGCGGATACAGAAGCAGAAGAACTAGTAAGGTAGCCGCCAGCACCACCACCACCGCCCCTTCTCCGACCACCACCACCGCCACCAGCGATCTGCAAGAGCTGAACTGTTGCATCAGCAGGTGTAGCTGTCACCTGAAAAGTTCCAGAGGAATTAAAAGTGTGAACCTTATAGTCACCATCAGTGGTAACAGTTCCACCAGTTGCTTCGATGTAGTCAACTCCTGTGTTTGAGGCGGCAGCAATAAGTTTTAAAGCTAAACTCACGACATATCCTGCCCAGCCGTAAAACCGAAATATTTCGTGCCACCATCATTGGTGAAAAATACAAATACATCAACATCACCACTTCCTGAACTTAATGTCGGAGCAGTACCTCCGCTCCACTTCACCGCTCCAGGCCATGTAATTGCTCTTGCTGAACTGTCTTGAGTGACAGTTAGCGTGAACGCAGAAACTTTTCCAGAAGCGGCAGGATTTGAAAATGTATAGGTGACATTTTCAGAAAGAGTATGCGAAAAGTTATCACCATCACGAAGATTCAATGTCGCTGCATTGGAGCTTGAGGTGATCGCGGTTGACTCTTCTATCTTACCATTGTCAAAGGTCACCACACCGTTAGCATCTGCCGTAACGGCTTTTGATGCCGCCGAGGTTCCAAGAGTTGTAACATCTAGGTAGTTAATCTCTGCTGTCGTGGCGGTTACACCGTCCAGCAGATTTAACTCCGCGGCGGTAGACGTAACGCCATCAAGAATATTTAATTCAGCCGCAGTAGATGTAATAGAGGTTCCAGCAATCTGCAAAGTAGTTGCATTAACTTCGCCAGATGATCCGTAAACAAGAGCCTTGCTATTTACAATCGTCCCTGCGCTTGAGCCATCTACTAGATTTAACTCTGAGGCAGTGCTTGTTACCCCATCAAGAATGTTAAGCTCTGCGGTTGTGCTTGTTACGCCGTCAAGGATATTAAGTTCCGCTGCGGTTGAGGTGACGCTACTTCCACCTAAAGAAAAGGTGCTGCTTGCTGAGAGTGTCGTAAACGCACCGCTGCTTGGTGTATTCGAGCCAATCGTTCCTGGTCGAGTCCAATCAACAGACGCATCGCCTAGCGCATCAATAGCTTGTTTAACACGCAGAGGAGAAAAGATTTTTCCATCTGTTACTGTGCCAGCTTCAGCTTCCGCCTGAGTTGCCAGATCATAAACCCCAGAGACAGTTAGCCACTGTAATGCACCTGATCCGTTAGTCGCTAAAACCTGATTAGCGTCCCCATCACTTGTTACATAGGTAAGACCACCAGCAACTAGATTCGTTGTGGTGACTGTTGTAGTGGTAACGGTGGAAGGATTTGTCCCTAGCTCAACAACCGCCGCAGAAGCGTTTTCAGTGAACAGGCGTTTATCAGCGGTATTAACCGCTAACTCGCCTTCTACCAAATCCGAACTGCTTGGAACTGAACTTGCGGTACTAGAATTCTTAGTAACAATAATTGCCATGCTTCACCCCAATGCGATTAAAAAAGGGGGCAAATTAATGCCCCCAAATAGTTTCAAGGGAGTTTATGCATTAACAATCATGTTAAACGCTGCGTCAGGACGGTAGGTTTTAACGCCATAGATAGTATCAGCGGTAAACAACGTACCTAACCACTCCTGCTTGTACTGGGTCTGAGAGCGAATATTTTGCTGTTCAGCAAGAATAAAGGCTTCCTTGTGGAACAAGGTTGCTGCTTTAAGCTCACCGCCAGCACTATTTTGCGCCGCAGTCTCAGTAACAGAACAGTTTGCAGTAACATAAATATCTATGCCATACAGATTTCCTATCTTGCCGTTCTGAACACCACGGCCATCAACAAAATCAGAAGATACATAGCGATCTATGCCCATCAGAGTCTTTCTAAGGGACGGAGGAATAACAAAGTATCTTTCATCAAAAGGCACTGAATTATCGTCCATTAGCTTTATAAGACCCCTAAATGATGCATCGGTGACGAGGTCTGAAGTTGTTACGGTGTCGACTGCATACGCCGTTAGCCCAGAAGAGGCATCAGTGTAGTAAGAACCAGAACCAACCCAGTTATCACTAGCATCACCAATGTTCTTGCCTTCGTTGTGGAGGTCTACATCTGTCTGGGTCGCAAGCGCATAGCCAGCGTCATCAGTGTAAAAACCTCTCATGTCAGCAAGTGCCTGAATTTCAGCAACATCTTCCATCAGCTTTGAGTATTCGTAGTGCTTGTTAATTACTACTTGCACTTCGCTCTCAGTATTGGCCTGAACGGTCACGGCGGTCTTCGCCGCTTTAGCGGTCGCGCTTCCTCTCGTGGGGGCGGGAATATGGATCGTATCTCCCTTCTTGCCTACCATCGGAAGCTTTTTGACAAGTCCAGCCATTACCAGGCGTTTCTCGTATGCTGCGCGAATCTCGTCACTCCAAAGTTCAGGAATAAAATTCGCTTGTGTAGTTGTATCACTAAACCCGCCCGTAGCGGGATATACAGAAGTAGCCATCGTTTAAATCCTCAAAATTAATTACGAATTACACGACCCTCTTGGTATGCCTTCATTATTTCAGCACTTCTTTCGGAATACGCTTTCGGGTCTTCTATTTTGAGTCTTCTTATATCTGATGCCCTGTACCTCTTCTTGCTTACGGGTTCTGAGCTACCTGTTGCGCTGCCTGTTGAAGCAGCCCTTACAGACTCAGATCGTGTGGTTTTTTCAACTGGCTTCTCACTTGTGGCATTTGTGCGTTTCCATTCGTTAAAAATGTAATTTGCACTCTCAATGTTCATTTCGTGATTAGCTTCGTTAAATAACCTCATCCTCGTATTATCCTGAGAAACCCAGTCTACAAACTTCTGATCCTGTACGATTTGCACCATATCAGGATGCCTTGCCATGATTTGCTGTGCAGCATTCTGCTGTCTAAGCTGCAATAACTCCTCTTGCGTCTGTTTGAGAGCAGGGTGATCCTCTATAGATTGCTTGATAGCACGTTCAGGGTCACCGAAATAATCCAACTCTTCTTTAGGCTCGGCTGACTTTTGTTCTTGGAGCTGACCTTGGATAAAAGAATCTGCCTGTTTGTACGCATCAATCTGTTGTCTGGCATCTCTAACTTCCTGAGACTGCCTTCCGATCATAACTTCTTGATCTGAAAGCATTTTTTCCAAATCTTCGCGTGACTTTGAAGCAAATTTAGATTCCGGTTCTGGAGGGCTTGAAGAAATTTCTTCTTTGCTTATCTCCTCAATAGGAGCGGATTCTATTTTATCTTCGGACTCTTTGTTTAAAAGCTTTGCTGCCATAATTAACCTCGAAAATTACAAGACCTATCGGCTACCTTGCTGCGAAAGACTACGAGTTAGCTAACTTTCGCTCTGCTTTGATTTTGTCTTGCCGCATCTTAGCCCACTTCATCGTAGCAGTAGGATAATCCCCACTGATAGGATCAAGCATGGGCGGAGCGCAAGACACTACTCTGGTTGACTCTTGATTGCAGATTTCACAAGTATCATGGTAAACAGATTCCTCTACAAACCTTTCTGCATAATGCCCATCAGGACATTTAAAGTCATAGATTCTCTTCATGCTCTTTTACCATTAACTCAACCTGAGTTTCTAGCGAAGTCACAAAGGCGATAATATTTAATTGTCCCTTTCGGAACTGTAAATCATCGTTATCTCTGGTGACTTCTACTGAATTACATTCTTCCTTGCTTTTGGATAAATTCTTTAGTAATTCTTTCCAGCCTTTAGTACGAAACATCTCGTACATGGCTTCAACATACTTTTCAGTCTCCTTATCCATATTAAATTAACATAAGTCCCTATTAACAAACAATTAATTATTTAATTGCATTTTTCTGTTTTCAATATTAACTCTTTCTTGTTCAACGCCTAGACGCTCCTGCTCAATGCCTAGCTTTTGTTCGTCTACAAGCGTATCGGCTATCTTAGCCCTTCTCATGAAGTCATCTTTATCCAGCTCGCCTTCGGCTTTCATTGTTGTTGCCAAAGCTTTAAGCCGGTCATTTTCAAGCTCAATCGGAATAGCCTTGGTTTCTGTGGAAATCTTACCAGCTCTGGCCTGAGATTCCGCAGCCTGACCATTAAGCGCATTGGTCTGAGATTGCTGGAATTGTAGCTGTGATTGCTGCGCCACCTGTGCCATTTCCTGTGCTTGAGGATCGGGCTGTGAAGCCTGTTCAATCGCTTGCATTAACTGTTCCCTGTTTTGAAGCTGCATATTATCAACAATAGACTGAACCAGAATCGGATACATTGGAGATTCCTGCCCCATAGTCTGAAGTAGCTGAACCAACTGCGTTACTTCGTATTCACGGGCAATAATCCCTAGCGTGGAAGTGACTTCAAAAATGTAGTCATTAACTGGGTAGTTTTCAGGGTCAAACTGCATATAACGACAAGCAGCACTTTTAACAAAGGGAATTAAAAAACTGTCCTGAAAGTTAATAAGAGTTCGCTTATGACGCTTAATGATTGCGCCTAAGTTCATGCTTATGCCAGCAGCAGTAGCTTCACCATTGATAGAGCCTGGAACACCAGCCGAATCGATTGCACCAGTGGCAGTCTGTACCATTCGCTGCAAAGACTCAGCTTGAGCAAAGGTAATTTGTGAAACCTGCCCGAAATTAAAGGGCTGCAAGACTTCTCTTGGGTCACCCGTGGTTAATAATATCTTTCCTGCCCTGACTTCAGGTCTTGCCCCTCTTGGCATTCTGGTTGCATCCATAGCCACCATAGGCGCATTGGTTAAAGCTAACGCATCAATTCTAGCCCTTAATTCAGCATCGAGAGCCTTTTGAGAGTTATAGCCCTTTTCGCAAACGCCTCTTCCCCAGAACCTTCCTGGCACTACATCCCAAGGGAAAGCGATAACAGGTCTGTCACCCATCATATAAGGGTTTAACTGTGCTTTTAGTATGGTGCTTCTATTGACAATAACGACACAGGCTTCAACGTAATAGCTTTCTTTTACTTCAACCTCTACCTCTACCTCTACATCATCTTCTACAATTTCTTCAACACCATCCTGCACAGTCTCTTCAATGCTTTCTTCAAGCTCTTCAAAATCTATGTCTTCAGTGTATTCCTTAATTAAATAGCGCGGAACAAGCCCATAATACTTTGTTAAACGGACTTTGTTCTCAGGCTCCTGAGACAGAGTAGGGTCAGCTTCTAAAGCGGTATCTCCGTAGGATTCCGTTCCAAACTCAACATCTTCATAAACACCCTGCTCCTGAAGCAGTTTAACGGTATGAGGCGAAACGTATTCATCAATCGCCACACCAATAGAGTCTTCTACGCTCGTTGCAATCGGGTCTATCAAAAAGTTCTGGGGAAGAACGGGCTTTAGCTTAACCACCATCCTTTCGGTTTCATTAACCCCAAAGGCTTGCATAGTCCCGTCTGGCATGGGTTGGGTAGCAGGGGCAAGCTCTGTATCCATGTCCATGACAATCTCTGCTATACCTGTACCAAAAACAGCAGCATTAATCAGGCATTCGCCTACCTGCTTGCGGATTTTGTGCTTTCTGAAGTCTTCGTTAAGTTTCTTCCTTAAATAAACTATGTCCTGACTTTCAGGGTCACGCATATCATCCCTTATGGTAAAAAAATCACCACGCCCAAATGTTGCCTCTTCAATCTCGGCAACGCTGGACTCGACCGCCTGTTGCAAGGCAGGAGAGATTATTTCCGAGCGTTCACTAGGTCTTGTCCTGTTTTCAGGATTAAAGTGACCACGCCACAGGTCGTAGTATTCTTCAAACTTTTCTTCATAATTGGAATTATAATGCTCGCGCCATTTATCACACTTGGCGATTACCCAACCTTCAAGCGATTCGCTTTCATAAATGCTGTCATCAAATAGTTCGTCCATATCAATACCCTGCTACGGAATCTAGGATTTCGTGGTCATCAAACTCATATTCTGGTTGATAGGTGATAGTTTGTAGCTGGTCAATATACGCTAATGCGTCTACACAGTCATCATGCGTCAATATATCTGGGAATTGGTAAAGCTCGTCCAAAAAAACATCGTTCCATTCTCCCCGATTTAATTTGATTTTGCCGTTTTCAAAACGTCCTTGAAGCGCCCACATTACGCGGTCTGTCTTATTTTTATTGCCATGCGTTAATTTTTCAATGTGAAAATAACGGTTGTATTGCCGCATTAAATCACTTAACGGGCTAATTACCGCTTGCATTGCAACGCCCCTTTCAATCCCTACAGAAATTGGCTCGTATTTACGAACAACGTCAAATATTTTTATTGCAGTTTCGTTTAAATCCCATCGACCATAAATAATGTTCTCAACCCACCAGCCATGCTCATTGATCTTAACAACCGCTATAGCCGTATTATCCAGTTTGCTGTTTTTGGTTTTGGGCTTGTTCATTTCAGCGAAACCTGCAAGGTCTACCGCTACATAATACTCACCACCCACAGGTTCTTTTTCGTCAAAGATTACCCATTCTTCCTTAAAGACCTCACTGCCTCTGGCTTCAAAAGAAGCCATGAATTCCTGCCGAAAAGCGTAAGAGGACATAGACTTCTTAGCCCCGTCAATCTCCGCTTTATCCAGAAGATTATTATCATAACTAGTGTAATGCCACGCCCTGTAACCCTCTGTTTCTTCAGCCTGTTTGTAAAGCTCATAGAAATGGTTACGTCCTATAGGGGTTCCAATAAACAAACAACCACCCCTTAAGTCAGTTAGCGCAGGTCTTAATATGGATTCCCACACTTCAGGCTTCATGTCTGCGTATTCGTCCATAACCAGATAGAACAAGCTTATACCCCGCATAGTCTCTGGCCTGTCAGCCCCTTTGAGCGAGATAATAATATTGTTGGTCAGGGTGATCTGCATATTGTTGACATGGGAGTTCTTAATCACTTCACTTCCCAGTTCAAGCAATAGATTCCACATAATGTCCCTAGCCTGACCTTGAGTGGGGGCTACATAGAATATATGCCCTTTGTCTGTGCTAAGAGCTTTAAACAGCAGCAAATAGGCAGCTAGACGGGACTTTCCGGTACGTCTTCCAGCAGCAACCACCTTGAAACGACTGTCATCGCTCCAGACCTGTTCCTGCCAGGACAATAGGTTGACATCAAGTTTCAACGGCTTCTACGGGATTTTCTTACGTTGGTCATTTTCTGCCCTGTCCGTTGAGCCTGTCTTTTCGCAGCCGCCTTGCCTTTGGCTGTATACGGATAATGCTTTTTACCGACTCTAGGCATATCTCACCTCAATTTAATTTAAGTTCGCTGATTGACCATTCACCTGTCTTTATCTGACCAAGACCGATATTAACTTCACGAAATTCACGGGTTGAGACAAATTGCCCACCATTATCCCTGAACTGATAGAGGGTAATAGAACCGTCTTCATTAACGATTTCCCGATAGGTCGTTATTTTATTGTCTTTAAAGGCCATCTTTACATCAGATTCTTTGGGCTGATAAACCGTAAGCTTCATGCCATTTCCAAGCTCGGTAGTTTTGGCTTCCACCTCATTATCTTCAACCATTGCTTCACCAAATTCCGAAAGCCACTTTTGATATTCTTCTTCAGTCATTTAATCCTGGTTTTTCAAAGCTTTTCGGTTAGCCAGATGTGCTTTTTGAATTTCCTTCTTGTTCTGTCCGGCATAGGGAACCGCTAACTTTTCCCTGATAAGGATTTTTGTAATAAATCCCTTTCCCGTTTTAAACTCCCCCAAGTACCTTCCAAATTTTCCTTTCTTTGTTGTTCTGAGGGCATAGGAGTTCCCGACCTGTAAATGCTCCTGAACGCATTTCTTTGCAAGTAATCCATGCGCTTTTTCCTGTTTATCTCTTGTGCGAGATTCGGGAGTGTCAATACCAGCAAGACGGATACGCTGCTTATGAAGCCAGCAATCAAAACCAAGATCAATATCAACATCTATCGTATCCCCATCAATAACCCTCACTATCCTAGCCTGGTATTCATGCATCCTGCTTTAATCTCAGCTTTCTTGAATATTCCCAATTTAAACCCCTGACAAACTCACCCGAAGGACAGACCTTTATAAGCTTACCACTGGCAAGAAACTTCTCGGTATCCTTTGCTATCTTCTCGCGTAAAGCTTCTTTGTCTTTTTCCATATTGTTTTAAAATAACCATTATTCTGATTCAAGACCAGACGAATCCTCTTCAATAGCCTGAACATCTACAACCGGTATTTCTTTTTTTTCGTCAGCTATTGAATTTACATTAATCTGAATCTGGGGCTTCTCAGCCGTTCTAAGCTTGTTTTCGCTCCACCCTGCCTGAGTCTTGAGGAAAAAGATTGCGGCCGTTGTATCGCCTCCTATGGCTTTGTTGACCAGATTAGACGCTACTTCCGCGACCTTATCGCTCTTGTGTTTTTTATAAAGTGCAGCAACCTCTTCATCACGTTCCAGTATTTTAAAGAAAGTCCTGCGGGGAATCTTCAGGGAATCAGCAATCATATCGGTCGTTAAATAAGGAGCCATCCAAGTCAGCTTCTCCTTCTGCTCCTCAGTAAGCACAACCATCGGCCTGCCGCCTAAATTCTTCTTAGGGGCTTCTACAAGCTCTGATCTTTCAGACGATCCTTCTAAATCTGCCATAAGCTATGTTCCACGTGAAACAATATATTCCGAATAATACAAACCAGAAACCCGAACTACAAGCTTATGCTATCAGTTCACAGTTCCGGTTTTGTATGTGGGTGGGTACTATAATAATTATGTTATCCCTAGCCCCCTCCCCCTCTTCTTTTTCCGACCCCCTTCAATATCGAGCGAGCGTTCGTTCGGTATCTGACAACACTGTATGGATAAACAGGTTGGTTAAAGGAACCTAAACTGGTTCTAGTTTGGGGGAGTGCTTGAACTGACAACACAAGTATATGTGCCTGACTACCAGCCTCAGAAGGTATAGAGAAGGCATTGATAATATATCGTATATAATAGTGGACAATCATATATCAGTATAATAGTATTGGTTGTGTAGTTACTTTTAGTACTTATTATTCAATAGGACTTAATTATTATGATAACCAACAAGGCCACAATCCATCGAAGCAATATTAGGGCTTGGCTGCAATCGCCTAAGCTCACTCCCAAGAAGCGTTATGACATTGATTACTCAATCGTCAACGGCAAACCTGTAGTTCGTATCGAATGGAGTGTAAACGGCGCTCGCAAGGTTTCGGACTGCGCTAGAGGCGGAACCATTGACCTCAACAACAAATCCATGACTAGGCTTTTTGGTTTAGAGGTCGAATCTTTTATCTGGGACTTTGACGAACAAGGTATCTTTGTTACTGCCAAATAACCTCAATCCAACATAGAACAATGACAACGGCCCTTTATTGGGTCTTTGTCGGTAGTAACACAATAAAATTTATTCAATAGGACGATAATTATTATGAAAAAAGAAAGAACAATACCAAAGCATACAAGCAAAATTGAAAAAAACGGCAGCGTAGTCTATTTGATGGACAATTGTGAGGCTAAGTTTTTCAAGGGACGGGCTGTCAAACCTACCCATTATTATCGATTCTCAACAGAAGAAAGACGCGCTCAATACATAGAAAATTTCTTCAACGATATTGCCGAATCAATCGCCTATAAAGCTAAGAGAAAAGCAGAAGCAGAAGAAGCTAAGAAAAAAGCGGTTTTAGACTGTAACGTAGGTGATATCTATATGAATAGTTGGGGGTATGACCAAACCAACATAGACTTTTACAAGGTCATAGAAAGAAAAAAATCTTCTGCAACAATTGTCGAAATAGGCAAAAAGTGCGTATACGACGACGGCCCAACAACAAAAGTAGTGCCCGATCCTAATATCATTGTTGGTGCGCCTATGCTGAAGCGAATCGGACAATATGGGTTTCGCATCAATAGCTTTTCTTCTGCTAGTAAATGGAACCAGAAACCAATGTATGAAACTGGTTTCGGTTGGGGGCATTAAAAATGAGAATTAATGTAGACGGCAAACAATCAAGAGTTACTAGGGTAATTGAAGGCAGGGAAGCTATACGCGCTCAAATTCACCCTGAATACTTGCAGATTAATATAGACACCGCTGGCGGTGTACAAATTCCTATTAGTGCCTGGGAGTATTTGAAAAATGGGGGCGCTGTAACTGTTTCGGGTAGACGCTACAGCGACTTAAGGGAGTGCGCGTAATGAAAGAATCACTTAGCTGCATTGCCGTCTGCTTAATGTGCGTACTTTGTGGCGTACTATTAGGGCTTGCGATCATTTAACCGAGGAACGATGATGACAAAATATGTAAAAGTTTATGATGCACGATTGCATGGTGGGTCAGCTGATGTCGCCATTGAAAATTCTGCCGTGCATATCTATAGCTCAGCGGGATACCAAATACTTAACTTGAACGAAGTTCCGGCTGATTTAATTAAAAAGATCAGAGACTATGTGGAGCAACTGGAGGATGTAGATTTAACCAGCCGTTAACCCAATCAACGACTTTAGCCTAAAGCCCCTTTTCAGGGGCTTTTTTTTATCTTGAATACCTAGTTGTTAGAGAGCAATAAAACAGCCTAGATTGTAGCATTTACGCGGGCTGTAGGCCAGTTATTAGTTACCAGTTACCAGTTACCAGTTACTACCGGACAGAAGTTTAAAGTTTTGTCCGGTTCTTAAGTTTGCTTAAGTTTGCTTAAGTTTGCTTAAGTTGGCTTAAAAAGTTAAGGTTTGAATCTGAAAAGTTAAGGTTTCATAGTTTTCAGGTAATTCGGGTTTTACAGACACCCTATAACCATAAAAAAAGCCCTAGTTTTTTAGGCTAGGGCTTTGTTTGCATGACGCGGCCATGTGCGCTATGCTCGGAGATACCGGTTAACTGTTAGAGCAGTTATTAAGGCCGAATAGGAACACGGGAGTAGTTATCAGCCAACCGCCAACCGATAGCTACGAATTCTACTCAAATTCCTATCACTTATCTAGCATTTAACCGATTTTAACGTGTTATAGCGCGTTATCGGTGTTTATCTGGACTTGACCTACTCAAAGTCTAATGCCTACAGGGGCTTAAAACCTGGAACTTGCATTATTGCCCGCCTTGAGGGGAGCGTTTACCTAGCCAGATTATAGGTAGAACAAAGCAATTAGCGGACATATTAGAGGGGGCTTACGGTTGAGCCATTCAAGGATTGATAAATCATACTTTGCCAATAGGCAGTGGTGCAAATAAGGCAGATATTTAAGGCGAGGTGTCCCAAACCCTCTAAATGACCACTATTGCCTATAGAAAGCCTAGACCCTAATACTAAACCTATCCTAATTATGTACGATAGTAGTAGACAGTGGTTATTTTATCCGCTAGATTTAAATTGAAACTTATTAGAAACAAAGGAAACTATTATGAGTACTAATGTCGAACACCCTACCAGCACACCTCTAACACGTCTTATCAGAGACAATATTGAAGACCTCTTTGATAAGGATGGTTTAAAGGCTTCCATCCCTGAAAGTCTACTATCTGAATTCACTGATATTTTTACAGAGCGGAGCGATCCAGATAGCGGGGAATTCGTAAATATGGCCTTGTCAGTGAACTGTGACTGGGGAGACTTTACCCTTTTGCTGCTGCAATTTGTTAAGGCCCAGCCAGAGCATAGTTTGTCTCTTTTTGTTAGGGATGCCCTGCTGCGGAAAACCCAAGACAGTCTTAGCCACCTGGAAGACCAGATTGAGATGGTGTGGGTCAAAGAAGAATATTCTGGTTCAGAGGGTGATTGCTATTCTGGCAGCTATGAAAACATTAGGGGGGGTGAAGAAACATGAGTATAAGAGAAACCAACTTAATTGTTTTTAGTTCTGAAGAAGCCCAGCTATTGAGGGATGTAATCACTCAGCCTCAACTGACTCAGGAGCCAGAATATGTGGCGGTTCTTGAGCAGTTTATTTCGGCAACGCAGGATGTGATCGTTGACGAAATTAAAATCTTCACCACACGGGAGATTGCAAATGCCTAGCGAAATGGAAAGCCTTGAAGCAAAAAGGGATTGGGTTGAGCTTGCCATTCGCAAAGTCCAAGACAAAACAAACGACATTAAATACAGCGACATTCCTTCTGATATTTACCTAGAGGTTCAGAGGCTTGCTGAAGACACAGGCATTGACCAAAAGGAGCTTGAATACAAAATTGATGAAATCAGGGAGTGTGTTAATTCCCTAGAGTCCGAGATTTATGGGCTTGTGGAGCCTTTTGAGGACAGAAAGCGCGATTTAGATAACGAAATTTATGAACTTGAAGAAGAACTAGGGGAAATGTCTGGGAGATATAGGTTATGAGCGAAGCTAAAGAAATATGGGAAAAACTATCTGTAGTTGACTGCAATGATCACAAAGAGAAAAAAGGCAAGTTTGACTATCTCCCTTGGAACTGGGCTTGGTCGATTTTGATGGAGCATTATCCTGAAGCCGAATTCAGGCAATTACCTGACGTTGTACATACCGATCAATCGGTTACTGTGAATACGGAAATCACCATAGGTAATATCACCAGACCTATGTGGCTTGCTGTTACTGATTTACAGTACGATGGTATTCCAAACCCTAGCTCAGACGAGATTAGTGATACTCGTATGCGCTGTTTCACTAAGAACATGGCAATGTTTGGGCTTGGATACTACATCTACCAAGGTGAAGGAGTGCCAAGAGATAAGAGCAAAACAATTACATCAGACCAAGCTCGTCAAATAATTGACTTCATGCGCCAAACAAAGACCTTAAAAAGCGATTTTTGCAAGCATTTTGGGATAGCACATATTAATAAATTGCCCAAAGATAAATTTGAGGAAGCAATCTATTGGTTTAATAAAAAGGTATGGGAGCAAGGGGGCAAACATGAGCAAAGATGATGAAAACGATACTTTTGATTTGTTTGAACCTCACAAACTTGCAAGGTCGGATGACCCAGATACTAGCAAGGAAGCTGCTAATAGCTTAGAAGGAGAGCTTTCTAGGCTTAGAGCTGCTGTTCTAAGGGCTATTGAAGATGCGGGGATGGAAGGCTTAACCCTTAAAGAGCTGCAATTAATGTTTCCTGGAAAAACTGGCGGGACTATCTCTTCCAGACCTAATGAGTTACGAAAGCAAGGTTTAGTCTTTCATGTAGAGAATGACAAAAGAGGAACCCCCAGAAAAGGCAATGTTATAAGGGCATCAAAGTACAAAAAATATTTTAGAGAATTAGACGGCAAATACTACACGAATGTAAATCTCAAACATGGGGGAACTTTCTGATGGAGCGGCAGGAGCAATGTTGGAAAGCAAGAGAAATAGATTGCGGAGGTCAGGGTACTGAAGAATGGCTCTCAGCTAGGCTAGGCGTACCCAGTGCCTCTAACTACAGCAAAATACTCACTAGCAAGGGTGAGAGAAGCAGCTCCTTTACGGGCTATGTAAACGCTCTGATAGCCGAAAAGCTAACAGGCGATCCAACCTACGTTAAAGTTACTGAGGACATGGAAAACGGCACTAACCTAGAGCCAGAAGCCAGAGCCATGTATCAGCTAATCAACGAAACAGATGTCAGGGAAGTGGATTTTATTAAACATCCAAATATAGAGGCAGGATGCAGTCCAGATGGCCTCATAGACAAGCCATGTGATAGGGGCTTACTAGGGGGCTTGGAAATTAAATGCCCCCGACAAGCTACCCAAATTGAGTACCTGAAGGGCGGTAAAGTGCCAACCAAGTACATACTTCAGCTTCAGGGCTGTATGTATATAACAGGCAGAGGCTATTGGGATTTTATGAGTTATCACCCAAAGCTGATGCCCTTTATGTGCAGACTTTACAGGGATGATGACTTAATTACTTCTCTGGCGATTAGAGTAGAGGAAGCAGTGATGCTTATTAAAGATGGTGTTGAAAAATTTGATTGGGATGGTGTGACATGAGAGGCGTAAACAAAGCAATTATAGTGGGTACTGTCGTTAAAGACCCTAGTATCAGGCAGTCTAAAGAAGGTACAGGCGTAGCTAACTTCTCCATAGCGACTAACTACGGGGAAGTAGCGCAGTTCCATGACTGCGTAGCTTTTGGGGCTGTAGTGGATAATTTTATATCCAAATACATCCACAAGGGTTCAAGGGTATACATTGAGGGCAGATTACAGAACTCAGACTACGACAGAGAGTTTGATTGTGGTGAAAAACATAAGGTCTACAAGACCCAAGTGGTAGTAATCACCATAGAGCTTGTCTATTCCCCTGAGAAAAAAGAAGACTCAGAGCCACAGGAAAACTTGAGAGAGTTTCTTAAAGATGCAAACTTTGATGATGACATACCATTCTAGGGGGAATTATGAATGATGACCGAAAAAAAGAGATTTCTGAATCTGATATGAGGCTCTTGTATTGTGTTCTTGATAATTTTTATCGTATTTGCAGGGGGCATAAAGATAATCTGAGGCAAATTGATTTTGAAAAAGCGCGGGAAATTCGGGAAAGACTTTCATTAGATTTCGAGACAAGATCGATTTTAAAAGTCCCTGAGAATTTTCCTGGGGATGATGAGCCAAGAAAAGTAGTGAGCGCCGCTTTGCTTCAAGACCTGATTGATGACATGACGATAGCCCATGATGACTTAGATGATAAAAATTGGAGCATGGCAGAAGGAGAGCAGCTTACAAAGAGGCACATGGTTAAACCAAGCATTGAAAGAGTAGGAACTTTACGCAGAGAAACAGAAGAACTTTAGGAACTTTAGCCATAGGGAATAACTTTATGCCCACAACCGTTATCGTATCTAGCGAAAGGGATTTGCAGGATTGTACGGAGTCGATCCGCAAGGTCTTGGAGCGTGAGGGGCATTGTTCTGTTGCGTTTTCTTCTCAAGGAATGAAATGCACAGATTTTGCCCTTAGAGGACTGCCTCAGAACGCCCTGTTTCACTCTTGGCTAAGAGAGGTTGCAGACTATACCTTTAAGTCTAAATGCTCTGAGATCGAAGTAGAGAGCATGAAACGGTACGTTAAGACTAGGTGCTACAGTGATACTAAGCAGCAATGGCTCATTCGTAAGCTGATTAACCCCGAAACCAAAGAAACCAAAGTTGATTTCACTTCAAGCTCTACCTGGAGCAAGGGAGAAATGACCTTCTTCCTAGATTGGATGCAAGCGTTCTTTGCGGAGCAGGGCGTAATCCTAGAGGCTAGAGGCGAATACTTAGATTTAACAACGAGTCAAAACGAATGAGGCAAACATGACAGACACAGAACAAGTATTGAAACCATTACCTTATAAAATTGAATACAAAACAAATTCCTATCCACAAAGTTTGCTGACACCACAGCAACTGAGTGAAAAAATAGATTTCCCTGTTGATAGAATTTTAGAGCTTGCAAAATCTGGATTCTTGCCTAGTTATTGTTTTGACAAAACTGTATATAAGTTTCGACTGCAAGAAGTAAAAGATTGGCTGGCTGAAAATATGATGGTGATGAACAGGGGAAAGATGGTCAAGGATGGCTTTAAGATAATTGACCCTTGCCCTCCGGTAGATGATCGACCGCCTATGTCAATCTGTAATGTCTTGGGATTGGCGCAGATTCCTAATAATTCTTACCAACCTGGAGTTTATTTTTTATGCAAGGATGATGAGGTGATATATGTCGGTCAATCCGTATCAATTCATGGGCGAATACAAAGTCATAAACAGCACAAAGATTTTGATAGGGCGTATCTCTTGCCAATACCTGAGTCTGAATTAGATGAAATAGAAAGTGCTTTCATTCATTTTTTAAAACCACCCCTGAATGGAGGCAATAAATATTCATGTAGTAAAAAATCAGCACCGAATCTAAAGATGACAGAAGAAGACGCAAAATCTGTAGTTTTGAACCACCGAAACTCAGAACGATTCAATGACGCTGAAAGAATGATTGGCTTACACGCGATCTAAAAACAATACAGGCGAATATGTAGAGCTAACGGAAGCCCAGAACGCATGAAGATCATTGTTGAAATTGAAGAAGATGAAGCAGAAGAACTGAAGGATATGCTTAGAAAACTGGCAGAATTAGAAGAAGTCTTGGAAGACTTACTAGAAAAGGTTTCAGAGATTAAAGGAAAAGAATGAATTATTACAATGAGAACGATTCATTCGCAGCGCAGTGGCTAGAAGAACTAATAAAGGATGGCCTTATAGCGGCAGGGGAAGTGGATACAAGAAGTATCGAAGATGTAGAACCAAACGATTTGCAAGACTTTAAACAATGTCATTTTTTTGCAGGAATTGGGGGATGGGCTTATGCAGCTAGACTTTCTGGATGGGGAGATGACAGACCAATGTGGACAGGATCACCCCCCTGCCAACCCTTCTCAGTCGCAGGAGACAAAAAGGGATTTTCAGACGAAAGGCATTTATGGCCTGTCTGGTTCAATCTCATCAGAGAGCTTAGACCTTCAATCATTTTTGGAGAACAAGTTAGCGCAGCGATTAATGAAGGCTGGCTTGACCAAATCCAAGCTGACCTGGAATCGAGTGACTACGCTTGCGGGGCGGTCATTGTACCAGCTTCAGGTGTCGGAGCTTTGCATAGGCGGGAAAGACTATGGTTTGTGGTCAACAGCGTCAGCAAGGGATTGGAAGGACACAGGCAACCTGAACGGCTCTCTGAAAAGAAAAGATGGCAAATTGAGGCTGGATACTCTACCGAGACAGGTGTTTCACAGCCTTGGGGAAGCGGAGTTTCAGTCGATTGTGCAGATGGGAAATTTAGGACTATACCAACTGAACCCGCGCTTTACCCTTTGGCTGATGGGATACCAAATCGAGTGGGCATATTGCGCGGAGCGGGTAACGCGATTGTCCCGCAAGTCGCAGCAGAAATAATTAATTTATTTATTTAGGAGATAACATGGCAGAAACTACTTTAAGTTTTAATTTAAGAGCTAACCCAGAAATAGGTCAACTTTTTGACGCTTCCAAGAAAACTTTAGAAGAGTCGCTAGGCGTATCAATAACCAATGCTCAAACTTTAGGAATGGTTCTTAAACATTTTGCAGAAACCAACGTGCGGGTTGCAGAAACCAACGTGCGGGCAGTGCAGATGGCAGAAGAGGCCAATGAACATTAATAAAGATGGCCTACTAGCTGAAGAATGGGATGAAACTGCAGCTATAGCAACTGTTTGCCGATTCTTTAAAGCCAAAAAAATACACGTTGGCAGAAGTTAGAGACATGCTTGCTGAAATGTTTTAACACAACGTTTATTTAAATTAATCAATTACCAATAGGAATACCACAGGAGCCCTTAATGCACCGCAAACGGCATTTAACATTACCAACACACGAAACTTCACTTCTACTAGAGCGTAGCTTCTGGGACACAATAGACACCCTAGCAAACAGAGATAACAAAAGTTGGCAGTCTTGGGTTAGAGATATTCTTGTAGATAAGCCTGCTGACATTGGACGAGCTACTTGGATAAGGACAACCGCTCACAACCATGTAAAGAAATTAGCTAAGATACATCCAAACGATTTTAAAGAATATGAAGAAAACGGCCTACTAGCTGAAGAATAGAAGGATGGCACAATGCCAAGATTAAAAGTAACCCCCGCAGACCTCTGGTTTTCCAAGTGCATTAGAGAAGCAGCAGCATGGAAGTGCCAGTGCTGCGGCAAGCAATACGAAGAGGGAACCCAAGGACTCCACTGCTCACACTATTTCGGAAGAAGGGCTAACGCCTTGAGGTACTGCCCTGACAACGCTTTCGCCCATTGTTTCGGTTGTCACCAGAGGCTAGGAGCTAACCCAGATGATTTCAGACGATGGGTTGCTGAGAGGATAGGGGAAGGGATGATTGATGTTCTCAGGGAGAAAAGAGAAGACATAGGGTTAGCCAAATCAATTAAAAAGAACCTGAAGGATGTAGCCAAGCATTACAAAGCTGAATACGAAAGACTTAAATCAAAAAGGCTTGAAGGAGAAATGGGAGAGCTTGAGGTTTTTGAGTATTAACAGCGAGAGGAGAGCTACCTTTCACGCCTAATGACCCTGCTAACTCTCTGAAATGTAACGTAGAAGTGCGTGTTTACCGGAAATAGGAAGGAGATAATTTTGTCAGATGTAGAGGCAGTAAGTATAAATAGTGATGATCAAGAAGTTATAGACCTAATAAAACAAGATGTTTTGATAAAGACCAAAATTTCAATCACAGATTCGCAAGCACTTTTCTATTTGTTAAGAAACTATGATGACCTTTGCAAACAAGTTAGTGATAACGAAAGAAAACACAAGGAACTTTTGGAAAAAGCCTTGGGGGATGCACGTCAAGCTAAAAACCTAGCAGAGGCCAAGCGCATTGAGCTAACCGCAGAATATGAAGTAGCCAAGAAAAAGTCAGATGAAATAAATGTTCGATGGGTGGAAGCTAAAGAAAAAGCTGAAGAGGCTGAAGAATCAGTAAAAAATTGGCTGGATGAGCTAGATAAGAAGCGATCCTATTATCAGCAGCTAGAGGAGACAAATAAACTTCTTGAGCAAGACCTTCAATATTGGAAGCGCCCCCCAGAACCTACCAAGGAAGAGATAGAAACAAAAGAACTTATAGCTGAAGTAATAGCCAGGAACCCTAGCTTTACCGAAGAAAAAGTAACCAAGATGTTAGCTAGACCTGTAGGTTATTTAGAGCTAACGGGTCGATCAGCTAATTGTCTGGAAGCAGAAGAGATATATACAGTTGAAGAGCTAATCAAGTGGAATGGGCGAAATTTACTAAAAATCCCTAACTTCGGGAAAAAGTCTTTAAAAGAAATTAAAGATGCTTTACATGGGTGGGGATTAAAACTTGCCGAGAATTAACGCATCTTTTTAAGAGTCTTTGCTAACCTAGCCCTTTGAGCAGTCTTCTTGCTAACCCCTATTCCTTTAGCGGCTTTGTTTAACTTCTTGGCGGGTATCTTCTCACCCTTCTTTACACCTAGAGTCTTTCTTAATGCTCCAGGTTTCTTGATTGCGCCTTTGATCCATTTCTTTTTTTTCATGTTTACTCTTTTAGTCAGGCGGTATTAGATTTTGTTCTCTAAGCCTTTGGGTTTCTGCCTCTGCTTGTTCCTTGCCTATTATCTCTTGAGCAGCCACAGACAAAGCTAAAGAATTATTAACCAAAGGTATTCTGGCAAAATTAGTTCCTCTCCTAATTTCATCTAGGTTTGCGCGGTTGTTTATTAAAAGAGCAGACAGCTCTTCTGGCTTCCGCTTACCCACTGGCGTATTTCTGTAATACGCTCTTATAATATCTGCGCCATTATCACCAGCAGCTATCATTTGTTTTGCTAATGTAGCGTTAAATCGCATTAATTTAGCAGCCTGTACTTCAGCCAATTTAGCTAGTGCTGTGTTGCTCATGATTATAGCCCCAAGCCCTGCCGCTGGCAGCGGAGCAAGCCCTCCGGTGACAACGGCCGTCCCTAGACCACCCACAGTCCCAAGAAATTGAATTCTCACATAGTCATCTGAGCTAAAACCCGCCCTCTGTATTAGGTTAAGAAATTCCTCAAAATTATCTCTTTCTAAAGCCTGTTTAACTGCTCTTTTATCTGCTTTCGTGAAAAAAGTCGCAGCCCGATTGTAACCTTCGGCGTTAGGGGTCAATAGTAGCTCTTCCAAATGATCTCTAATATATTTGTTGTACTCAGCAGATGAATTTTTACCTGTTCTGAGCATATTTGTTTCGGCATTTTTAAAAATATTTTCAATAACAGTGGCATTGCTTAACCTTCTGTTAAGTGCCCTTGCTTGAGTCAGCACTTCCCCAATATTTACAGACCCTACCGCTGGATTTTTTGATGGAGCAATAGCGGCAAGAAGTCTATCGTCTAAAATTTGTGCTAATTGATTGGCTTTAAACCCTTGTGCGCCTTCAGCAGCCCCCTCCGCTTTTAGTGTACTTATAACATCATCTAAAAAACTATATGAAACCCTGCTTTCATCAGCAGCCTGGATAAGCTGCCTTATCTTTGTATCCAAAAATCCTGTACCAGTAGAAGGGTCTATATTTTCTTTATTAGCAAATGTAAGAAGGTCATCTTTTAAGGCCGCAACCGAAAGTCCGTCAAAAGGAGCAGCTTCCTCTAAAATACTATATTGAGCGTTTTTTAAACCCCTTAATTCGTTAAGGCTAGGAATAGCTTTGTTAGGAAGTAAGCTACCAGCTTTAGCACCAGCAATTATATAATTTCGCCCTACCGATAAAAGCGTCCTCGCTGCTGCGCTCAAACCAACGGGAGATATAATCTCTCCTGTAACCCTAGCCAAAGGCTCAAGAGGCTGCTGTGTAAAAGGGATATTAGTGTCTTCTGCTGCTTGTCCTAATACACTACCCCCCGCGCCACTTACTAATCCTGTTTGTATATCTGTCCTGGGGGTTACTCTCCCCATTTCCATAAGAAAACTACGCAAAGTTGACGGGTTAAATGTAGGAATCTCAGTTAATGCTTTAGCAGTTAGCCTAAATCCAGCCCCAGTTGGGATAGCATATGCTGTCATATCTCCCATGCCAGCAGCCACATTTCCCCAAAAATCATCTCCTGCCAAAGCTCCTTTTTCTGTAGCTAGTGAGCTAAAAAACCCACCCGCTTGCGGATTATCTCGAAAAGCAGATTGAGGGGAAGCTGGCATATCTCTGTGACCCATCATCGCTTGAGCGTAAGGCCGTACTTGTCTTTCCGCTAACTGTACCGGAGAGGTGAGCACATCTGCTAATCCAAGCATATTGCGATTAAATGCACTCACACCCTCACCGACCCTATCAAGCACACTTACATCTCTAGCTGGAGAGCTTGGGGCTGTACTAGAACTTGGGGTAGGGTTGTCTATGTAGTATTGAGTAACAAAAGCAGTAAGCGCGGCTGTATCGCCATCATTGTATAAATCGACTGCTCTTTTTGGAGCATCAATTATTCTTCCGTCTGCGATTTCTATTTGTGTTGTATCAGCCATAATTAAGGACCTGCTGAAGGGCGAGGAATGTCAATCCGTTGAGGCGGTTTAGGTCTTGGTCTTGTGCCAATATACTCGTTATATTCTAAAACCACGTTACCAATGCGCCTCTGTTTTTGTAGCTCCCTTTTAATAATTCCTAAATCCTCTCTAAATTTCTCAATACTGCCTCCCTGCCTGAGAGAAGCTATCCTGTCTTGTAAAATCCTCATTTCTGACTCTGTTAATTGACCAAAACCGGAAGCCCCACTTGCCGACCCTTGCCTTGCTTCAGCAAGACCAGTTAAACCAAGAATCGACTTAAGGTTATCTATCTCTGAAGCTAATTCATATTCTCCATGACTTCCTGGGAACATAGCCTGTAGTACATCCCAAACGCTTCCTACAATTTCCACTCTGTCTTTTTCTGCTTTAGCTAAATCTGCTTCAATTCTTTCAATAGCACCAAGCCCATGTTCAGCATGAGTGGCTAGAGTTCTGTTCCTAGAATTTATAGCATCAAGCTCTTCATAGGTTTTCTGTACGCCTTCACTAGTGCTAGGAACAGAAATCCATTTCATCACTATGTTTCCGTCTTCATCTATTATCTCATCTCCGTTTTCATCCCAATCAGGATGCTCCTCCCATTTTTCGTCATCATATCTAGGCAAAATAATAGTATTTACAGCCTCTTCTTCCAAAGCAAATCTTTCTACAGGAGTTAAGCCCTGCATATTATTAATTTCTGCAATTCTGGTGTTTAACCTTGCCATTGAGCCTGGGTCATCTCTAACAGCACTTATGCCATATCGCTCAAAAACATTAACTGCCCCTCGATTTCCTCTGGCTTGTTCAGTGGGATTAATCAGCCACTCTCCCTTAACTGGGTCATAATAATTATCTCCATCTTCTACTTTTTTCCAATCACTTTCAGGCATAACCTTTGCAAAAAATCCATCTGCGTTATCGTCATAGCCACCGCTATTAATAAAGTTATTAATACTAACTACTTCTGCTGGATTTAAGTGCGGAGAAGAATTTGCGATCATAATCATAGAGTTTCTACGCGCTGCTGTTTCCTCTTCCGCTGCTAGAGCTTGAGATCTTTCATGGGCTTCTTGATCTCTTCTAGCTTGCCGAGTTGCTACTTCATTCTCTATTTGCAATGTAGTTAGCCTTGATGCTTCTTTCGCTGCTGCTTGTTGAGCGTCCCTGTCTTTTAACATTTCTCCAAAAGCTACAGCCCTCATAGGGTCTATAGCCCTTAACTGATTTAATACGGCCATTCGGCTATTAGGATCGTCAATATTGAAATTAGCCATTGCTCCTTGCAGTTGTTCTCCCTGCGTTTGCATAGGAAGCCCTGCTTGAACGCCAAGCCTTCTAACAGCTTCTACATTTCTAGGGATATTAGAACCAATACCCATAGCCAATTCCCTGATACCTGTAGGTAATCCGGTAAATTGGGCAGCAGAGGCTTGACCTTCGGCTAATAGCCTTTGTTGTCTCTGTTGAGGAGTCTCAACATTGTCGCTAAATAGTGCAGCTATGTTTGTAAGTGACATAATTTATTCTCTTAAATTTTATATGTGGAGATAAGATAAACCCCCTCAGTTATGTGTTATACCAGTTGGGCGCTCCTCCCCCTGGATACCACGTTGTCGGGTCCTTCGGATCAAATCCACCACCGCTATTAGCCTGATTAGCAGAAGCATCCCTAGCAGCATTACCCGCTTCTCTGGCTACCAGCAAATCAAACAAGCCTTGTAAGGTTTGGTTCCTTAGATTTACAGCAGCACCCCTAGTGCCTAAGTCGTAATCAAGATAGCTCTGGCCTAAGTTCAATGCCTGACCGCCTAAGTCTCTTCTGGCAGCAGTAGCAATATTGGCTAGGTCTATTGAAGGCTGCATGGCTTGAATTAATGCAGTCTGTGGGGCATAGGACTGAGTAAGAAAACTACTCGCTATGTCTGCTCCAAGACCTTTCTGCCTTGCCAGTTCTTGTAAAGAGGCTAATCTTTGCTGACTTCTTAGCTCTTGGTCAGTTCTTGCTTCACCCATTGCCAAAGCTCTTTGGTTGGCAAGCGTTTGTGCATCTTGTCTAGCCATTTGCATAGCCATCATTGCGTCAGCGGCTTTCTGTTCTTCAACGGCTTTGCTTAAAGCAAACTGTTCAGGAGAACCGCCAAATTGGGCTGTCTGCAAACCCTGTCTTCCTCCAGCAACTAAAGCCGAATTCAACGCTGTTTGCGCCCTTTCTTCTTCAGGGGTTCTTATTGCCCTCATTCTGTCATATGCAGTCTGCTCTGCATCAGCTAGGCTTGCAGCAGAAAAAGGATCGGTTAGCTGAGTCATATAGTTTTGTTGCTGTAAATCCCTATATGTCCTACCTAAAGCATCTTTATCACCAACCTCCAGCAAGTTTTGCAAGCGTGGCAATTCTGCCATCATGTCTTGCTTCCATTCGCCTGTGGCTGGATCGTAAGTCCCAAACTGCCCCCTACCCATAACGGCATCGATTAAAGTAGACCCGCCCGTTCTTAAAGATTTAGCTAAGGCTTCTTGCTCTGGGCTTAATGAAAAAGCCGCCCCACCCTGTGCGTCTGTTTGTACAGACCCCATAGGAAGGCCAGTAACCCCAAAGGGCTTAAATGTAGTAGTTCCTGCTATTGTGTCGTAAAGATCAGTACCGCCTGGAAAGCCTATAAATTCCTTAGCATCGGCTCCCATGCCCTCAAGTTTATTAACTGCACTTTCAGTAGCCGCTAATTGACCAGCCGCACCAATTAATGTGCCGTAGTTATCAACAAAATCTTGTAGCTTTCCACCAAACCCACCAAGATTTAAAGTTTTAGCACCAGTATTAGTAACTCCATTAGCCATCAGTAAGTCCCTCCATCAATAGTTCCTACTGTAAGAGTGCCACCTACTGTCAAATTGGCAGTCGTTACTGTTCCGGTAAAAGTAGGAGAAGCCGTATCACCCTTGGAATTAACCGCAGTCTGTACCGCTGTAAATTCTGTAGTGAACTCTGAGCCTTTAATAACCTTATTGGCATTACCAGAAGGCAAAGAGTCTTTAGCCCCGAAATTGGTTACTATCGTGTAATTGGACACTTAATTAATCCTCCCTATCAGGGAATGTATATTTAATTCTTGGAAAGCTATTTCGTTTCCATCCACATTAGTTGTTAAGCCTACAGTAACAAGGCTCCCGCTGCCTCCTGTATTAATCTTTTCTGTATTAATAAGCGAACCAGAAGAGGAATATTCAGCAGTCGTGTTGTATTCGCTAATATTATACTGACCAGAGCTAAATCCAGCCAAAGTATAAACCTGAGATTGGTAATTTCCTTCGTAATCATAAGCCCAGTTAAGGGTTACATTCGCATCAGCCCCGTTAAAGGTTGTTACATTAACCTTCTTTAAAAACTTCAGTCTTGAAGAATCGCCAAAACTTAAAGGGTGAGAGAAATATTGCAAGGAAAACTCTGTGGTATTGTCTGTATAACTTGTGTATTCCGCTATCCCCGTGGCAACCCCTATATATAAAGCGTCTGCGTCAGTTACAACAAAACACAAAGGGTCCATTGCAGTCCAGGTGGTTGTTCTATAACTCCCGTCTTCCAAGGGATACTTGGTATCAAAGCAATAAACTACCCCGACAGTCGGGAAATTAATCAAGAAAAACGCATTATTAGAGTCATAAATAGACTTAATATTGCCCGTTTCAGCCTGAACCCTAGACTTAATATCATTGTTTACGTTCTTGGAAATATCCCCAATAGGAGCAGATTTTTCCTGAATAGTGCGAGATAGAGAGCGAACACCAGAGAAGTCTAGGAATAATATATCCTTGCCTGTACTTTGAATTGCATCACGCCCGACACACCCAATATTATTAACTGTATCACTAAGAGACATATTGGAAGGATCGGTAGCTCCTGAATAAACAAGCATGGAACGCTTGCCCATAATGATTAAAAAGTTGTTGTGCGCCGCCAAAGCTGTAATTTCATCAAACCCATTAGGCCACACAGTCGTAACATCGAGACTACCGCTTGACCCTCCAGACCAATCAAGACCATCCAAAGAATCTGTCCAATATAAGGTCTTTTTATTAGAAGCAATGTCAGCAACCCACAACCTTCCAAATGCAGCGAGACAAATATGCGCCTGTTGAGGGGTTCCTGCGACACTCCCATGAGCAGCAATAGTGGTTAATGCGCTGCTTGAAGCATCATAAACCAAAGGGGCATGACCTCTTTGGAAAAAGTAGAACTTGTTTGCCAAACTAGCCATAGACCAGTTATTAGCGGAAACAGTCAGGCTTCCCGTTATATCTGTGAGGGTAGAAGTGCCTTTGAATATCTTGTTATTCCCACAGGAGAACACAATTTTAGTGCCGTCTTCCTGAACAAACTCTCCAATGGACTCAATTCCAGCAGAACTACCCAATACAGTAGACCCGTTACTGGAAACCATTGTGTAGCCTTTTCGAGAAGCTATACGGCCTTCTTTGTCGATAATGCAATTATCCGCTATAGCCGCATAACTAGGGTCTTGCAGCAAAGGAGCGTCCTGCGTGTTTATTCCTCTAAACGCAGGTGCGGAAATTGTTATATTTTGTAGAGGCTGTGCCATTTATACCGCCAAAAAAGTCATTTCTACAGGATACTTGTTAGCATCAATCGCTATTGCATCAGACAAGGCAATGTTGGCTAGTCCAAACTGCTCTGCTGCGCTTTGCCCTCCTGTCTCACCTCTCTCTCTGAGAGCCATAGCAAAAGCAAGTTGCAAAACAGGATTAGAAGGAACGCTTAAATTTGTAGCATCTGCTGATAACGCTGCTTGGGGAGTAACAACATCAAATCGCATTGCATACACGCCATCTGGCTTGGGATAAACATCAACCTGAATATCGCCATTAGAGTCCGTGCTGTTCATTGTAAAATAGTTCGGCGCACCAGAAGCAGGGGTAGCCGTATAGTTTTGAGTATTAAAAAATGATTTAGTCCTAAATTGCAGAAACAAATTAGAAGTGTCATTTATGCAATCTTTTAGCACTGAATTTTGTCCTGCTCCTGTCAAAGCATAGGTAGTCGTTCCATCTACAGTATTGAAAGTAATAGTGTTTCTTAAAGCCGACCACTCCCAAGCCTCTTCAACTGTGGTTTTAGCGTCATTTACAAGATCGCCAATTAGTGTGCTATAAGCGTTTTCTGTATTAGTAGAAACAGTAGTTTCTCTTAATCGTCTTAGGACACCATTTATCAAATTTAGGTAAGTCATATCCAGTTATCCTATTTGCATCATTTTTGCCAGCTCAATCAAAGAAGAGCCTGGAGTTCTTTGCCTATATCTTTCTTCTGTTTTGGCTAAAAAGTTAGAGGCTTTAGGAAATAAGGGCTGTCTTCCCTGTCCTAACACGGGCATTTGGGCAAGCTCAAAATCAGTAACACGAACCCCAGGAATATCCATTTGTATTGCCTGTCCTCTATCCATGTTTACATTAAACCCTACCGCTCCAGCCTGACCTCTTTCACCTTGAGCGCCTCTTTCACCTTGAGCGCCAGCAGCACCTGTAGCGCCAGTAGCTCCTGTGGCTCCTGTAGGACCTTGAGCACCTGTAGGACCTTGAGGGCCTGTAGGACCTGTAGGACCTGTAGTTACAGTAGGGACATTAGGGACAGTAGTTACATTAGGGACAGTAGGGACATTAGGGACAGTAGGGACATTAGGGACAGTAGTTACATTAGGGACAGTAGTTACATTAGGGACAGTAGTTACATTAGTTACATTAGGGACATTAGGACCATTAGGGACAGCGGCAAGGTTTGGGTCGATCCCCCCTGCAACGGCATCTATAATGCCTGTAGTGTCAGCAGTAGGATTAGCCGTGGCATTAGCAGCAGCATTAGCAGCAGCATTAGCAGCGGCATTAGCAGCAACAGAGGTATCAACAAACCCACCTTCAATTTCACCGCTTGCAATTTTGCCTATTTGGCTCAAAAAATTTTCCCAGACAGCGGGGGTTACTTTTAAAGGAGGTTCCTCAGGAGGATGCTCTAAATGCCATCCTTCTGCGCCTTCAGGACTATACAAAGCCACAGTATCACCATCATTAAAAGTGATGCCCTCTGTTCCGACTACATCAGAGACATTAACACGGAAAATATCTGTTGCATCTCCCATTCTATTTCCGTCATTATCAAATGGCTGATAACCAAAAGTATCTGTGTCCTTATCATAAATCCAAGAATAAGTAGGAGGTACTGGAGGATCTGTAATGACACCGCCAGGTAAGACATCTTCACTGCTAGGTGTTGCAATTGAGTCAGTCAAAATACCGCCACCAGATTCTTCTGTTGACGAAGATAAAATATCCGCAGCAGATGCTGCTGAACTATCAGCCCCTTCTAAAGCACTCTCAAGCGCATCAACAAGGCCGCCCCCGCTAACAGCAATATTATTATCTACATTTAAATACCCCGAATCCCCATAGCGAACACCGTATCTTGGGTCAGAACTATTTGCAGGACTCTTAAACGCTGCGTCTATTCCAAACTGCCCCCATGTTTCTTGCAGGGCGTTTAAACGCTGCTCATCAGTCAAATTGTAGTCATAAGCAGTTTTATTGATTAGCTCTGCTGTGTAGGTAGCTTTTTCTTGATTAGAAAGGTTAGGGTCGTTATTAAGAATATTTACAGCTTCTGCTAACTCATCCTTAGTCAATATTTTATGTCTTAGATCATTAAATCTTTTTCTTTCTGTTGCGTAGGGAAGCTGATCTCCAAGAGGCATCATATCTTTGTGCCTTTGAAACCAACTGTTCATGTTGACAATGTTGTTAAGCTGCTCCCCAAATACACCCCCGCCTAATCCCCAATTAACGCTCTCAGAATATGTATCTGAATCAGCGTCATCATCAGAATCTACATACGTTCCAGCGGTCGGAGCCTCGCCTAATACATCTTTGTACTTTTGCCACCATCTTTCCCCCATTACAAGACCGCCGTAGCCTGGTGCGGCTATAATTCCGCTGCCTCCAGCTCCGGACATATCCGGTTGTTTTTCGTTGCCAGTTGCCATAACTGTTAGCCCTAAACGTAAGTGTTGGTCTTAATCATGTCGGTAACTTCTAATGCCCGACCCTTTACCTGTTTTGCCCAAAGGCTGTCTAAAAATTCTATACTAGCAGCCGAATGGTCACCTGATTCCATGTGCGAAATAGCCTTCTTAAATTTAGCAAAACGAACCCTACCAAGATTAAAATGCATATTAATAATTCCGTCACGCCTAGCGCCGTCTTCTAAATCATTAAACCAAGGATATTCTGAGCTTAATTCTTTAATTGTCCTAACAATATCATTACTAAGCATAAAATCTATTTCTTCATCACTGATACCCATCCCTTTATGCGGGGGATTGGGGTCAATGTTTCGTCCAGCACCAATATGCCAGATTCCTCCAATATCCTTGTAGGCATGATTTCTAACGCCTTCATGCCGCTTTAATTGCTCAATAAGCCTTTCCATATCAATTACCGTTGTGGCTACTCCCAAAGTAGAAACTGGTAACACCAGTAACCAACCCCCCAAGATAACCAAGAACCAGATTAACAATCGCATCATCATTAGCCTCTGGAGCTTGCAGGGTAACCATGAATATATATGCTAAAAAGCCGACCATAGCTAAAACAGCCAATAACTTTGGCGTTGGGTCTTTTTGGAACCTTTCTCTAGCATCTTGTCTATCCTGCACCTCTAACTTAAAACCGTCTATGTTTGCTGTTAGCTCTTTAATTTCAACTTCAGCATCTTGTATTATTTTTGCCTTTTCTGGCTCTCTCTCTATTGTTTCTTCAATTTGCTCTACACTTGCGCTATCAGGCAACCCTATCTTTCTTGCTGCCAACTTTACTGCTATTCCAGCAACCGGATTGCTGCTGGCAGCAGCCTTTATTAATGTTGGAGCAATCGATCCTAGTATTCCTTTAAGCATTGATTTTTACGGCTCTTCCTTTGATTTGCTTGCTACTTGCATGGGCATGAGCGGTAAGTGCCTCTTTAATCTTTCGCTTTTGCTTTAAATTTAATTTTTTAGATTTCATACAAAAAAATCCAAAGTTTAATCAGGGCTTCAAGATTCTGAATCACTTTTGTCAGTTGCGTCAGCCTCTTCCTCCTCGACAATTTCGTCTATAGTGTCGCAAACGTCCACAATTGCTATACCTGTTGTAACTTCAGTGGCTACACGACCTACCGCCCGAATGCCTTTATAGATTTCGCTACAGTAAAGCTCTTTATTAGCAATCATGTCTTCAGATACAGAGCAGGAGCTTAAAACCCCAAAAAAACATAAACTAATCAGCAGCTTCAATTTCATCAGCAATTTCCTCTAAATCCTTAATATCTTCTTTTTCTTCTTTATCTTGATCTGAAAGAAAACCAAGAAGCCTTTTCGCGTACCCATCCATCAAATGATCTTCAATTCTGTCCTTAATACCCCCTCTGTCAGCCTTTTTCGTAAGCTCATCAGGATTAACAAAATTGATTCCACAATTAGCAAAATAAAGCATCGTCTGGGAAGATGATGCCCCATACATAAGTCTTGGTATCCTTGCCACCAGGTCGGAACCATGAACGCAGGATATTTGGTTGTCTAAAGCCATAGGGCGCTTAAACCCCTTAAAGAACACGTTAGGCTTACCAAAAGTAATTAGATTCAAATTATCATGCTTTTTCCACAATTTAGCCGCAGTTAGCTCTGCTAAAGCCCCTCCTAGGCTATGACCACAAATCAAAGTTCTTTTGTCGTAATCTATGTGTTTTTTAATCTTTCCCCATATTGAAGCATGTTGCGCGACAAACCCTCCATGACAAAGCCTTTTAACATAAGGGACGGGAATCACCGCTATATCTGTCAATATATCGAGCTTTTCCTTTGTTCCTCTAAAAACTATGACATCAATAGTTTTTCTTTTAACTATAAATGCTGTTGCGCTTGTCCATTTGTTTTCGATTTTAAGGGCATCTTTATTTTTTTCCTTATAAGCCTTAATTGACCAAGAACAAGCCATATTTAAAAGAACGGGATCAAGTTTCATTTGTCTGCTTTTCCCTCTAGTCTTTTAAAGATTGCTCCAAGTAAGTCTTTGATTTCTCTGATGTCTTCCCGATAATCGTCTTTAGCTATGTATTTTTCGGGTATGACTTTCATGTCTTTATCCAGCCTATCAATCAAGGTGAAAACCCGATTGACCATCCAGCCGCCAAAGAAAGACACTGCCACTATCGCCAAGTTAAACATCATTTGGTATTCCATCTAAAACATCTCTGCTATTGCCAATACTAATAACAATAGCGCCATAACTATTGCTGGAGAGGCCATTATCATGCCGTACCACCACCATTTAGGTCGCTTCATGTGATAATTGACGCCGCTCCTAAAATAATCATTGCACACACCCCTAGAGTTACCACAATAATTCCTAAATCAATCATCGCGGCTCTTGTTCTTGCCTTTTCTCTGGCTGCCGCGATCCTCAAATTCCTTATTTTCGCCCTTTCTCTAACCATTTCCTGCCAAAGATGGGCGTTCCCTGACCAATAAAATAAATTCTTTAAATCCTTTTCTATCTGTAATGCTTTGTTCTTCTGTAAGGTAATCTCCAAGGCTTGAGCTTCCACACTACTGCCACCAAAAAGTTTAGCGATCTTGCTAGGGTTCGTTGCCTGTTGCTCAAGAACGCTTACCTCCTCTCGCGCATCCCAAAAACTTGAGATAGCTCTGGTCATGTCTTGGAGTTCCTTCCCCTCATTGACCGCTTTCTTCATAAACCTGTAGGCATAACTACAAGCATTCACGGCTGCAATGATCTCTGCTGCCATTAATAAACCCTTATATTTTCTTGGTTCGGGTCAACCAATACAGGCTTACAATAGGTGCTGACTTGTATTGTACTTGGACTCCTTCCTCTCCTAAGTCGATTGGCAAAATAATTACATCGATTAAGGTCATAAAAGCACATTGCCTCGGCGCATGAATCCGATGAGGGCTCTCCTCCTATGGTTAGAATCAAGACAAAGACATGAATCATCACGCATCAACTTCTTCCCAGGCACATGTCACTTCATTCAATTCGTAATTACCAGAAGGCTTCGGAGGAACGAAAGCATCCCTATTGCTGTCGTAGCTATACCCGATTCCAGCATAATTCTTCCTAATACGGCCGTTATAGCTTGTCTGTTTCCAATTTCCTCCAAAAAAATCCTTGCACCAGTTTTCTCCGTCTGCCTCATAAATATCGTCAACAACAACAACACGAATAACTATGTTGTCCGAATTGATTTCCGCAAAATGAGCCACTTTCTACCCTCAATTTTGAAATTGGTATCTAACGATTACGACTCCAGAGCCACCAGAGCCACCAGCAGCATCATCACCACCGCCACCACCACCAGAACCAGTGTTATCCGTTGCATTGCTTCCAGCACTCGTTCCAGAACCACCGTTTCCTGCGCCACCAGAGCCACCAGATCCACCGCTCCATGCTCCACCACCACCAGCGCGAGTTACTGCTGATCCGGTTATGCTATTTGACGTTCCAGCGCCACCGCTATTTGTGCTTCCAGAACCACCAGAGCCACCACC
>VTLG01000073.1_pt1 | contig 31938 bp, 60 predicted proteins | sample 4694571 | NCBI WGS metagenome assembly VTLG01 (sample SAMN12604809, study PRJNA352737) | marine metagenome | biome: ENVO:00000447; feature: ENVO:00000209|ENVO:00000569|ENVO:01000036; material: ENVO:00002151; isolation source: viral sequences binned using virsorter ...
AAAAAAAATAATGGGACCACCCGGAACAGGTAAAACATACAGATTAGTAAACCACTATTTAAAAAAAGAATTAAATGAGTATAATACTAGCCCACAAAAAATAATATATATTACGTTCAGTAAGGCTGCAGCAGAAGAAGCAGAAGAAAGAATTTCAGAATTATTTCCTGACAAAAAATTAAAACATATATCTACTATGCATAAAATGGGTAAAGACGAATGCGGTATAGATACAAACATTTATTTACTTAAAAATAAAAAATGGAATAGATTTAAACAAGAGTATCCAGAATGGGCAAACATATCGTTTGAAACAAAACCTGATGCAGCAGGTAATCCAATGTATAAAAATAAACATTTAGAAATAATAGAATACGCAAGATCTAAATTAATTTCTATAGAAAACGCAACTGTTGAACTACAAAAACATCATGATGTAGATGTAGATACAACAATACAATTAGAAACAGATTTAAAATCATACAAAGAAGGATCTAAAATGATCGAATACTATGATATGATTAACAAATTTGTCGAGGAAGAAAGATGTCCTCCACTCGATGTCATCTTCCTCGATGAAGCCCAGGACCTTAGTCCACATCAATGGAAATGTTTTGATTATATAAAATCTAATTGCAAAAGAGCTTACATAGCAGGAGATGATGATCAAACTATCTATGGGTTTCAAGGAGCAGACCCTAATTACTTTATGGCACAAGAAGGAGAAAGAGACGATCAAGAAATATCAAGAAGGGTTCCAAGAGCTGTTCACAAGGTAGCTGTAAAAATATTAGAAAGACTAGAAAATAGAATAGAAAAAAATTGGATACCTAGAGATGCCGAAGGAGAGGTTCATTATAATCAAATACTAGATGATCTAGATTTTAATGAAGGTCATTGGATGATATTAGCTAGAACTAATAAGTTATTAAATAATATATCAGAGCATTTTTACTCTTTAGGTAAAAGGTTTAGTGGTAAAACAAATAAACACTTACCTAACGATATATTAGAGGTGTATCAAATCTGGATACGATTAAATCAAGGAGCCGTTGTTTCTCCTGAAGAAGCTGAGAAAGTATACAAGTATCTAGTAGTTAAGAAAGGCCATGTAGCAAGAGGTTACTCAGATGGCAAGAGCGTGCAGCGAGAGACGAGTGTAGACTTACAAAAATTAAAAAAAGATCATGGTTTATTAATAGAGGGTGATTGGAAACAATTACATATTTCAGAAGACACAAAGGAATATATGCAAACATTATTAGAAAGGGGTGACGATCTTATGACTAAACCAAAGGTACAACTAATTACTTTACATGGATCTAAAGGTAAGGAGTGTGAAAACATTTGCTTGTTTACAGATTATGGTGTTGAGGGACAAGATGAATTTATTTATCGAGCAGCATACGAAGATCCAGACCCAGAACATAGATTGTTTTATGTAGGCACAACAAGAGCAAAAGAAAATTTATATATAATGCAACCATCATCAGATTATTATTACACAATAGGAGAACCAATAGTATGAGCGACATATACAAAAAACAAGTAGGTGGAACTCACTATAAATCTATGGTCATACAGCCATCAGAGTTTATAAACAAAAATAACTTGCCCTTCGCTGAAGGAAACGCTATAAAATATTTGTGTCGTCACAAACAGAAAAATCAGAAAGAAGATTTACTTAAAGCTAAACATTATATTGATATGGCAATTGAAAGAGATTATCCAGAAAAACCAAAAGAAATAAAAAAACAAAAATCAAACTCTTGGGGAATAACTAAATGATGTTTGAGGCTCAAACGGAATGGATAAGCCCAGAATCTTTCCCTGACCTTAAAGAGCACAAATACATAGCAATCGATTTAGAGACAAGAGATCCAAATTTAAAATCTAAAGGCTCTGGTTCACTAGTTGGTGAAGGAGAAATTGTAGGGATAGCCGTAGCTGTAGAAGGGTGGTCAGGTTATTATTCTTTTGGGCATAAGGAAGGAAATTTTTTTGATGAAACTGCGGTTATGAAATGGGTTAAAGACATATGTGCTTTACCAAATGTAAAACTATTTCATAATGCAATGTATGACGTGTGTTGGTTGAGAGCATATGGAGTGAAAATAAATGGTTACATTGTTGACACGATGGTTATGGCTTCATTAATAGATGAAAATAGGTTTTGGTATTCTTTAAATAGTTTATCTCTAGATTATCTTAATCAAGTAAAAGATGAAACAGCATTAAGAGCTGCAGCCGATAAAGCAGGCATAGATGCTAAAGCTGAAATGTGGAAACTACCTGCAATGTACGTAGGTTCTTATGCAGAAAAAGATGCAGAATTAACTTTAAGTTTATTTAAAAGATTATCTAAAGAAATTAAAGCGCAGGATCTTACAAAAGTATTTGATCTTGAAACACAATTGTTTCCGTGTTTAATTGATATGAAATTTAAGGGAGTACGCGTAGACGTTGAAGCTGCTCATAAATTAAAGAAACAGTTAGCATCACAAGAAGAAACGTTACTCCTAGAAGTAAAAAAAGAAACAGGAATAGAGCCTCAAATATGGGCAGCAAGAAGCATAGCCAAAGTTTTCGATAAATTAAAATTAGATTATGAAGTAACAGCAAAAACAAAAGCTCCCTCCTTTACTAAAAATTTTTTACAAGAGCATAAAAATCCTATTGTGCAGAGAATAGCAAAAGCTAGAGAAATAAACAAGGCACATACTACATTTATAGACACTATAATTAAGTATCAATATAAAGGTAGAATACATGCAGATATTAACCCTATTAGAGGAGATAGTGGAGGCACAGTAACAGGTAGGTTTTCATATTCTAATCCTAACCTTCAGCAAATACCAGCGAGAAACAAGGAACTCGGACCTGCTATTAGGTCATTATTTATACCAGAGCACAACCATAAGTGGGGATGCTTTGATTACTCGCAACAAGAACCAAGATTAGTTGTGCATTACGCAGCTACAAAATTTAAAGGCGATGATGAAGTGGTTGAAATCGTAGAAAGGTTTCAAAACAATACAGTGGACTTTCACCAGACAGTAGCAGACATGGCCAACATATCAAGGACACAAGCTAAAACAATTAACCTTGGATTGTTTTATGGCATGGGAAAAGCTAAACTACAGGCAGAATTAGGTTTGTCTACTAAAGAAGAAGCAGTAAAACTGTTTAATAAATATCACGACAGTGTTCCTTTTGTAAAAGATCTTATGGATGCAATATCAAGAGATGGTGCTGCATTTGGATACATAAAAACTTTTGGCGGCAGAAAATGCAGATTTGATAAATGGGAAATAGCAGAATGGAACAACGGTAAGTTTATTGCACCAATGAGTAAAGCAGATGCAGAAGCAGCATACTTTAAAAAATATCCTAAAGCTACCAAAGCAAACATAAGAAGAGCTATGACTTACAAAGCGTTAAACAAATTAATACAAGGCAGTGCGGCTGATATGACAAAACAGTCTATGTTAAATTTATATAAAGAAGGTATTGTGCCACATATACAGATACATGATGAACTAGATATTTCTGTAGAATCAGATAATCAAGCTAAGAAAATCATTGAGATTATGGAAAATGCTGTTAAGTTAAAGATCCCTAATAAAGTAGATTATGAATCTGGAAACAGTTGGGGGGATATTTATGATAAACCAGGAGGTTAATTATGGAAATAATAAATAAGATAGTAGCAAAAATTAGCTCTAACAGAAAAGTACAAATTGTTATAGCTGTTGCTGCAGTAATTATAGTTTATAATTTAATTAAATAATTATGACACATGGCCTATTTAAATGCAAACATACCTGTGACTTACGCACAGATAAGAAGAGAATATCTTTACGATCTTAAAAAACATCACGGCGAAGTTGAAGATTGCATTATTTTTGGTCTTACATCAATCACGGGTCGCCCTATACTTTTTCATGCGATTATGGAGAACGGAGCAATCTTTTACAGATTGCCTATCTCTGCTTTTATACAAAGAGGATTTAATCCAAAAAAAGTACCTGGGCGACGACTTGATGAATTAGAGTTGTGGAATTGTTTTAGTTATTATCCTGCGGTTACTTCTTACGATATCTTAGATGGACAATCTGGCAAATACATTGGAAAAGATAAAAAGTGGTACTATGGTGCTTACCTTTTCACAGTTGACTTTGCACATCCAGAGAGTAATATAGTAGACACAGATCATTCTGAAATACCGCACGAACATAAGTGCGCTCATATATTGGCGTTAGACGACGGCAACTATGCGGCACAGCCGAACAATAGATTAATTTGGGACATTCCATCATTCACAGTTAAGGACGAAATTCCTGACTGGAAAGTACAGACAAGTGAGTGGAATGTTGAAGACACTCGTAAATGGAGAACGGAAGACACTGACAACTTCTTTTACGAAATTGAGGAGAAAAAAGATGTTTAGAAGACGGATTAGAAAATGGGTTATAAAACCAATTAGAAGGTGGTGGAGGAAATTATTTTCTAATGAGCAAGTGTAAAAATTGTTATCACGACTGTCATTGCGATGGAGACCTACACGCAGATGAATATGGAATATGTACATGTGACGATTGTAAATGTAAAAAAACTTACACAAAAGAAAAAGATTACAACACTGACGTATCTTATGAAAACGAGGTTAAGTACGAATAATGGAGGTTAAAAGGATGAACTATTATTTTACAGGTATATTAATTGTTTTAATATGTTTATTAGCTTTTATAAGACCAGCATATCCAGGTTCAACACAAACAAATACATCTGGATCTAACACAGCAATTGAGGGTGGCTACACATCTACAGCAACCACGACATACGAGTCTGGGTCAAGCTCTAGTAGCACAACAAATAGTACAACAAATTCTAATATTAAATCAGCACCGCCAAGCTCTAGTGCACCATCATATAATAGTATGACACAAGACGTTTGTGCTGTGGGTGTATCTGCAGGTGTTCAAACATTTGGACTGGGTTTATCTGGAGGTAAACATATAATTGACGAAAATTGTGAAAGATTAAAATTAGCAAGAATACTCAATGATTTTGGTATGAAGGTAGCGGCAGTTGCTATTCTTTGCCAGGACGAAAGAGTGTTTGAATCAATGATACAAGCCGGCACTCCTTGTCCTATCGATGGCCGTATAGGTAAAGAAGCTCAAGCGCTATGGTCTAAGTATGATCATGAAAGACCAGATTATAAAACATATGTTAAACGTATGGATGATAGAAAAAAAATTGATGAAGAAGAAGCTAAAAGAGTAGCAGAAGAAAAACAAAGAAAAGAAAACAAAGAAAAAAATTTTATAAAACCAGAAGATTGGAAAGGACCTAGATAATGAGCAATAAACCGTTAAAAATATCTGAGCAGGCAGCCGTGCAAATGCCTATGAAGACGGTTGCCTCGCTGATCGCGCTGGTGGCTATTGGAACTTGGGCATATTTTGGATTGCATGAGACACTCAACAGACACAGTACACAGATAGAGTTGATGCAGAAAGATTTAGTGGAAAACACAGAGTTTAGAATCAAATACCCGCGTGGAGAACTTGGTCAGTCAAGTGGGGAGGCCGAGCTTTTCATGTTGGTGGAGCACTTAAGTGGTGTTTTAGAGGACGTCGAGAATGAAATTAAGGGTATGAGAAACAATGCCGTCAACATAGAATTTTTAAAAGATAGAACAAAAAAACTTACAGAAGATGTAGAAAAATTAATTAGAAATGGAACAGGAGGTCACTAATGGTTGAAATGGTATTTGCGCTTTTACTCTTGCAAGATCATAAAATTATAGAACACCGTTATCACGAGTCGTTATCAAAATGCCTTCGCGCTAAGCGTTATGCTATGAAGGACAAGAATCCAGGTGATAGAGTTGTATATAAATGTCTTCAATCTAAGGCAAACATAGAAGTATACATGGGTGAAAAGAAAATTTTATCTTTAATACTAGAATAATGAAATGGTTAATTGCATTTTTATTTCTATTTACCTTTGCTAATGCTGATCAACAAGTAACAGGTAACTTACTTCCTAACGCAGGAGATGGAGTAGATTGGAATTCTAATTCTACAGATCAAATTAATCCAGGTAGTTCCGGATATGTTTCTAACAACTCTGACTTAAATGGCTTTACCGTTACTTGTCCAACCTCTCAATCTAATTGTGGTTATAAACATAATGTAGGCGGAGATTTTGAAGTTACTGGTACTGCAAAATTATCTGTTAATGATATTCCTTTAACTAACAACACTCGTACTCAAGAGATGTTAGACAATGGTATTACTCTTAATAATTACATAGACATTGCAAACTGTGATCACGAAGCCGGTAATTGTGAAGGTGATACCGGAAATACAGACTCACATACTATAACTATTCAATTAAAAGACTCAAGTGGCACAGTGTTATCAACAACAACTCAAACAAGAACGGATATAGATGGATTTAAAGGAAACTGTAATGGTTATCCAACCTCTTCATCTGCAGGTGTTTCAGCTAATTGTGGTCAATACAATGACAAAGTTATTTATAACAATCATGGATCTAACAAAGTAGATTGGGCCTGGAGTGGCACTGATAATAATACAGGTTCAGCTAGTAGAGGTGGACCAAATTTATTAGGTGCAAAACTTACAATGACATATGATGACACAGTATTAAATCAAGATGCATCAGACTCATTAGATCAAGTTGAAGAAGTATTAGAAGATTTACAAGAAGAAGTATTTGAAGACGTGCAAGAATTCTTTTTTGAAGAAGATTCTTTTGCATTTAATGAAGAACCACAGTTTGAAATGGAAATGCCTATGACCATGGAGATGGAAACATTTAAATTTGCAGAAGAATTTATTGAAGAATTTTTTATAGAGATGGATGAAGAATTTTTTATGGAAGAAGGCATGTCATTTGAAGATGGCCCAATGATTGTATTTGCAGAAGAAGAAATGATGGATGAAATTTATGAAGAAACAGAAGAAATTGTTGCAACATTTTTACCAATGATTCCTGAGAAAGAGGGATTTTCATCGGAAGAATCGTTCATTGAATCAGATGGACCCATATTCATGGAACCAACCGAGGACGGAGAAGGATTCGGTACAGAAACATTTGAAGAAGAACCAAAAATGATGACTGAAACATTTCAAGAAGAAGAAATAATTGAAGAAAAACCACCCATGATGACCGAATCTTTTCAAGAAGAGGAGATGATGGAAGAAGAAATGATGGAGGAAGAAATGTTAGAAGAACCAACAGAAATGGCTGAAGAAGAAGTTATAGAAGAAGAAAAAACAGATATGGCTGAAAAAGAAAGTGTTGAAGAAAAACCACCCATGATGACCGAATCTTTTCAAGAAGAAGAGATGATGGAAGAAGAAATGATGGAGGAAGAAATGTTAGAAGAACCAACAGAAATGGCTGAAGAAGAAGTTATAGAAGAAGAAAAAACAGATATGGCTGAAAAAGAAAGTGTTGAAGAAAAACCATCACAAGTAGTAAAACAAAATAATGAAGAGAAAAAAGAAAAAAAAGAAGTTGCAGAAAAGAAACCTACTAGCGAGACTCCTAAAAAGTCCACTGTTCAGAGTAAAAAGGTTGCCAAACAAAAAGAAATACAACAGAAAAAAGCTCTTGTTAAAAATATTGCAAGAGTAATGGATAAGGTCGACAAAGATATAAAAAATATCTCTAAAAATCTACAAATAAAAAACATAATAAAACTTGAAGCTATGACCAGTGAACAAGCATCATTAGACTTGTATCAAGCGACTTCATTTTATAAGCCAAAAGACATATATTTAGAACAACTACCTATATTTGATAGTAGGTTAATATATGCAGATAAGAGTCTTGCAACTTACATTCAAAATGATAAGATGGAGATGAAAGCACTTAAGCTTAAAGAAATTAAATCTAAAAAGCAAAAGCTTTTAATGGAATTGGAGATTTTAAAAAATGGATAAAATTAAAAATCAATTAGCAGGTGTAGCAGCACTACTAGGAGTTATTGCAGCAATTGGTGGCGGCTTTGTAAAGTACGGAGAAATTGTAACTAAATTAGATGCATTAGAGTCTAAAGAGTGGGCAACTGTAGATACTACAGGCATTGAAACATCATTAGCAGTGTTAGAAGAAAAAGTTAATAAATTAGAAAACATTGACACCTCTCATGGTCATGAATTTGTACAACACAAACATGATTTAATAAGTCATGATCATCCTGTTGAACACACTCACACAGAAACATTAATTAATAAAAAAGAAATTGAATTACTAGGGGTAAGACTTGAAGAAGTAAAAGAAGCTGCTTCTAATCCATTAGCAAACTAAAAAAATTTTTTATGCAATTATCGAAACACTTTAAACTTGAAGAGATGACAAAATCAATGACCGCTACGCGTAAAGGTATTGATAATTCACCAGGATCTGGTGATATTAAAAATTTAGAAAACGTATGCTATGAAATACTAGAACCAGCTCGTGCACACTTTGACAAACCAATTACAATTACCAGCGGCTATCGTAGTGAGGCGCTGTGTGAAGCAATCGGCAGCAAAAAGACGTCGCAACATGCAAAGGGCCAGGCGGTTGACTTTGAAATAGCTGGTGTTCCAAATATTCAGATTGCTTACTGGCTTTCTAATAACGTAGATTTTGACCAATTGATACTCGAATTCTACAACAAAGATGATCCAGCAGGTGGCTGGGTTCACGTGTCTTACAATGAACAGGGTGCTAACAGAAAACAAGTATTAACCTACGACGGGAAATCTTACGAGAACGGCCTTCCAGAGATGAAGTGGAAAGGCGGAGAAGTTGTCAGTTAGAGATAAACTTAACGCAAGTTTTAAAAATATAGATACAGTTTGTGGCCATTGTTATCATTGTGAAGAAGAAACAATATTGGTTGCAATAGTAACAGAGTATTATAGATGCACTAATTGTGGGGCAGATACTAAACAACATGTAAATGGAAAAATATCTTACATAAAATTAACTGAAACAGAAAAAGAATGGCTAAAAAGAAACCACTCTTCGGTGTAAATTTATACCACAAACAGAAACCTCGTAAGAGACCTCGAAGACACTCAAAAAAACTTAATAAACACGCTAAAAGATCACATAAAAAATACAATCGACAAGGCCGTTGACAAACTTGATATAATATCCTATATTAATTTGGTTCCTGGGTATGAACCATTATAATAACTGCCCAAAAGAAAGGAAAACTATGAAAACAGTAACGCTTAATGTAGAGGGCATATCTCAAACACAATGGTCTACTTTTTTATTAGAATTAAATTTAATGAAAAAAGCATGGCGACCATATGGAGTTAAGGTAGATTTAAAAGCAAGCAGCATAAAACGCATAATAGCTCAAGGGACAACTAATGGAAAAAATAAACATTTTAAAAGAAGTAGATAAATTAGCAAATCTTTGGAATAAAACTAAAGACACTAAATATAAAGAGGAATGGTATAAACTTATAAAGGAGTGGAGTGATGGACATAATTTTATTAAACGACGGAATGTATCATTTGGTAGGAGTTACAAAACAGATGATGACAGGTATAGAGTTATTAAGTGAAGTAAATTGTGTTGATCTTTGTGATATATTAAGATTGCATCTTACAACTTATTATGACTATCCGATAAATGCTCATGTTATGAAAGATGGTAGTGGTGATTTTTATGGGTGTTTATGTCACGAGTAAAAAAGAAACCTGGTAATCCTAAATGGGGAGGCAGTCAAGTAGAGTCTAAACTAATAAAAAAATATGCAGATGAGTGGTGTAGAAATAATGGCTATCCTATTAAAGAAAGAAAATATTTAAACAAAAATAAAATTAAGTTTCCTCTTGCACAAGCCCACTGCAAGTGAAAGTAATAGATATTCTGTGTAAATCTACTTCTTCTTTTCCTATTTCTTTTAATTTTCTAGCGGATTCTTCATAACCAAAAATACTGCAATCATAACCACTATCAAATTTTTCTGGCCACTCAAATGCAGGCATACATGTACCGCTTGCATAGCTACACATCGTTAACATTAATATGAATTTCACCTTGACAATCCTATAAAAAAATATATGTTATCTTATATTAAAAATGAAAGGATACAACATATGACAGACGTAAGCAAATACAAAAACGTATCTCTGTCCAAAGATACATACACTAAAATAGATAAGATTAGACGTGTTATACAACCTAATACTTTATTAAGTAGGAGTCAGACAATAAATATTTTAGTTAATGAAAAAATGGAAAAGTTAAATGGAAAGGTAAAAAATGTTTAAGATATCTAGAGAACAAAGACAAGAACTTCTTAACTACTTAAAATCAAAACCCTACGAAGAAGTGTTTCAATTAATTGCATTGGTTGTAGGGTTAAAACCTATTGAAAATAGCAAAGATAAGGAAGAAAAGAAAAATTAATGGACTTTAAAATTTGTCCAAAATGTAAAGGTAATGGTTTTTTTAAAGTTAAAGAAAGCATAGAAAGAAAAGTGAATGACGTGGTTCAATGTCCTATGTGTAATTCAAAAGGAGAGGTACATGATAAAGAATTTGATGAGTATTTTGATTCTCACCCTTTGCTTAAGCCATTGCAGCATAAGCACAATAGATCTAATTAATGTTGGCGCTGGAATTTATGGAGGCATAGAAAAAGATGATTCATGAAACAAATATTAAAAAAAATTTTCGTGGACCCAATGATCTTGAAGAAAGAATTGAGCAGTTAGAGAAACAAAAAGAATTACTTAAATTCCATTGCAAAAAAGCAGGAACGAGGATGAAGGAACTAGAAAAAGACAACCTAACTCTTGCAAAAGAAATAGATCGGTTAAATGAATATGTACAAATAATGGAATTGGAGAAAAGAAAATGAGCGAAAAAATACGTTTAGATTATCAAATGTTTAGATGGGGACCTTTGTTGGTTAAGTTTAAAATACCTGATGATATTCGTAAAAAATTTTTAGAAGAAGCAAACGCAAGTAGTAAAGACTATGAAAAAAATCTTGCAGGCGTTATTACCAAGGAAGTAGGTTTTAGAAATATAGAAATGTTTCAGCCTTTCTTTCATACCATTTTTGAAATGTATGCTAACGCACAATCTAAATGGGCACCAGAAGTAGGGGCAACTGTTGACACGTTTAGGCAACAGTATTTAATAGAAGCATTATGGGCAAACTTTCAAGGCCCTGGAGATTTTAACCCGCCGCACGACCATGGCGGCACGTTGTCTTGGGTTATATTTTTACAAATGCCTAAAGAATTAATAGAAGAAAATAAAAAATACAAAGGAAGATCTGCTGGCCCCGGAGGATTAACATTTATATATGGTGAAGGGCCAAGAAGTTATATTAGTCATCATTCTTTTGTGCCTGAAGAGGGAGATATGTTTATCTTTCCTGCATCATTAAAACATTGGGTGTTTCCATTTAAAAGTGATTGCGTTCGTATTTCGGTATCGGGCAATGTTAGTGATTCTATTAAGTGGAAAGATTTAAAAAAAGTAAAGGAGGTTAAGAAAGATGAATCAAACAACAATAAAGAGGGTAATTAAACGCCAGTTTAATGCCATCATAGATGAAGAGAAGAAGTTACGCAGAGTCTTGGACATGGAGACGAACGACGAGCATCCAGAGGCTTTGTTTATAGGTTTATATACGAGGATCGAGCAGCACTTAGACGAGATCATAAGACTGCAAAATAGAATTGTTGCATTGCAAGATATAGTAAACCCTGAATGAAAGATACTGACATAGCTTACATTGCTGGGCTATTTGATGGTGAAGGTTGTGTATCTTATAAACAATATATGCGTAAAAGATCTAATAATAAAAAAGCATACCCAACTTGGCAAATTAGACTAGAGATGGCTATGACCGATAAATCTATATTAATATGGGTTTGTGAAGTATTAGATGTTGGCACTGTAACAGAAAAAAAATATAAGACAGCTTATACGGTGGGTTGGAAAAAACAATGGCGTTGGCGTTGTAGTCATAGAGACGCGTATTATGTTTCTTGTTTGTTATTTCCCTATACTCATATAAAGTTAGCTGGTATGCAAAAGATTATTAGTCACTATGCAAAGCGAAGATTGAAAGTATTGAATAATAAAGTGGTGTCATTAGACGAGTATAGAGAAACTATGAATTTAGAATAATGGATAAGAAACAAATAAAAGAATCCGGACGCAAATGGGACGGTAGATCAAGACCGTCAAATGATCTATATAAGAAAAATTATGATGAAATTTTTCGAAAAGATAAAGCAAAGGATAAAAGTAAGGAGGCTAATAAACAGCGATAATGCTATCGATGTTGGTGTTGATCTTATGTTAATTGTATTTGATGTATTAAGTTCTCCTATTTTAATTGTCGTAAGAGTATTGCGTTACGGTTTTAATAAATTTATTAGAGGCTATGTCATAAGAGGGATTAAATGGGTATTAAATAAATTAATGTATTGACAAATGTAACAGGATATCCTATATATAAAGAACGAAAGTATTATGAGCAAAAAGAAAAAATAAAATGCTGGACTCAATAGATGCGGTTAACGCTTTTAGACACAAGGCCAAACATTTATCCCATTCAGGAAACATAGCTTGTTTATTATTTGAAGATATAGAGAATACACAGAATAGAAAACCTACAGAAGTAAACGGCAATAAACTTTTATTCCCAAAAGCAACGTGGGAAAATATTGAATACGACAAAATTAAATATAAAAATTCAATTAACAATTCAAAGCTTAAAACAGAATTTGTTCAATTTTATAAAGATGGTATTTTAATAAAACTTCCGGAACATAAAAAAACTACTTATTTAGAAGTTCATTTTCAAGATGAAATATTTATACAAGATCGGAAAAATTCCCCATTAAAAAATGGTTTCTTCAATCAATTATTTAGAACCTGGGCCATGAGTAAGGATAATCATTCGTTTGGTACATTAAAACATGGGCCCCAATGTTTTTATGGAGAATCTTTTTTTAAAGGTTGGCAAAGTAAAGAATATAAAGATTTTTTATATGTACAAATAGAGGGCTTTAATAAATTGATAAAATTTTCTTTAAATATTTTTGATAAATATGAGGAAGTAAAAAAGATTTTAGTTAACCCGGAAATAACAAATACTGAAGATTGTATTTTTGGAATGGAAAGAAATTTTTATTTACAAAAACTACATGATTTATCTTTTCAAATAAGGGGAGGAAACCAATCTATAAATAATAATAAAACTTTAAAAATAAATTGCACTAATTTATTTTTTCAAACTTATAGAAAACTTTTGGCTTTTTCTTTAGAGGAAATTTTAGCACAGGAAAAAATTAGAGACATGGAAATAACAGAGGGGGTGCGAAAAAAAATTAAAACATGGGAAAATAATCCTGAACAATGTTGTGAAGAAATTAGTGAACATTTTTTTGGTGGACATGGAAAAAAAGATGGTAAGAAAACATTTTCTTTAATTCACGAAAAAAATGCACTTTTATTTTTTAAAGCTATTAATTATTTTATATCACATCACAAAAAGGAATATGACGGGGACCAGGGCGTTGATTTATTTAATCTTTTAAAGGATTTTTCTAAATCAGAATTAGAAGATTTAGAATATTTATTTTTTGATTTTTTTAAATTTGATTCATATAAAAATTGGGGATATGAATCTCATTTAACAGATGATCAAAGATGTTTTTCATTATTTTATTATTTTTTTAAAGGGTTTGGTAAATCTTTATTTTTAGGTTTTAAAGTAAATAACGGTGATCAACTACCGTGTGGTACGTCCATCGTGTCAGAAAATATGACTGCGTCAGATTGTTTTTTATATTGGACTAATTTTCCCGATATTTTATTACTTAATTCTAAATATTTAGAAGGACATCAATGTCCTTTAGTTTTTCAAGACGATAAATGTTTAAATTCATTGGAAGAAGATGAGAGATTTACGGGAATAGAGCCTAATCAAAGCGGGGTTATATCTACTCCGCCTATATCCAAGGAAGAAGAGGATAAAGTTAATATAATATTATCCGAAGCATTAGATAATGCTTATGGTTCTTTCACTTATCACAATTGGATTGAAATGTCAGGCAAGCACAAGTACGAAATGAAACCAACCCAAAGTGATGTCTTAAAAGGAGTAAAAATAATAGAAACAGAGAGTCTGATGTTTATATTTATATTTGATGAAAAAGAACGTTTTATTTTAGAAATTTTAGACAAAAATTTTAAAAAATTTGTTGGTTATTTGTGGAGAAGCGAAACTTTTTTAGTAAAAAATTTTTCTGAAGAACAATATAGAAATTTTTTAATTAATAAAGCAAGAGAACTTTATATTTTTTTATCTAATGTAATAAGAGATTTTAAAGTTACTATTAATCGAGATGTTGTGTTGGGCCCTGTAAGACACCGAATTCCTCATGGAATGAAAACAAATAACAAAAGAATAATATACTTACCTAGAATTAAGTATAATTATATTGAAAAAAGAAAGCCTATTGATGATGAATTAAAATTAATTAGAAGACAACCTTCGGGCGGATTTAGAAGCCACCATGTTAGAAGATTACCAGAAAGTTATAAACCCAGTCCTTTACAAATTGTTCTAGCTAGAAAACAAAATATTGAAGTCCCATTAGGATACACTTATGTTAGGGGCGCTTCCTGGGGGAAAAAACCAATGACTAATGATGAAATTATTTATCGAAGTCGGAGTATGACTAACACTATATATTTTTCTGAATCCATCGTAGCGAAAGCAGAAGAAATTGTTGGTATGTCTTGGGCCGGTTTTGAAGAACATTGTAGGTCTAAATTATCTTCATTAGATTGGGACACTACTAAAGTTAGAGTAAAAGATGGAGGAATAGATATCGAAGCCTATAAAACTGTTGTTAAAGGTGAAACTGAAAAAGTAATTAGACTTTTTGTACAATGTAAACATCAGAAAAAAAATATAGGCCCTGATGTTATTAGAGAAATATTAGGGGCTAAAGAGGTAGAAGACAAAGAACATGACACACAGCTAATGGTTATGATTTCTGGTAAATTCTCTAATGGGGCTATCACATTGGCTAATAAACATAATGTAAAACTAATAGATGGAGCTGAACTTTTAAAATGAAATGGAATAAACTATATAACTATCCGAAGACTGTAAGGTCTAATATCGATGGCACTAGGAGATACGAAGTCGGTGACGAGAAACTACCGTCTGTAACGACTATTATATCTGGCACGCAAAGCGAAGAGAAGGCTGAAAGCTTGGCTAGGTGGAAAGACAGGGTAGGTGCTGCGGAGGCTGATAGAATCAAAAATACGGCCGCTCTACGGGGCACCGCGATGCATAGTTATTTAGAAACACATCTTAAAGGTGGCAATGTGCTAGATTTGAGCGACGTGGGGCAAGAAGCGAGGGGCATGGGTCAAATGATTATTGACAAAGGTTTTCCTGATTTGGAGGAGATTTGGGGGGTTGAATGCACGCTACACTACCCTGGATTGTATGCGGGCCAGACTGATATGTGTGGAATTTATCAAGGACGTGAAAGTATAATAGATTTTAAACAGTCAAACAAGCCTAAACGTGACGAGTGGATAGATGATTATAAGTTGCAGCTTGTTGCTTATGCTATGGCCCATGACCAGGTCTACGGGACGAGCATCGAGCAGGGTGTGATTTTAATGTGTACACCAGATAATTTCTTTCAACGTTTCATTGTAAATGGTAGCGAGTTTCGGAAGTGGAAATGGGAATGGTTAAAAAAAATTGACCAATACTATGGTAAGAAATAAGGCGACCATTTCTGATCGCCTTAAATTAGTTAAAGATATTTTCTATCTCTAATAAATTTTTTAATTTGTTTTAACGAGTCAAATTTTTTAGTAAGAAAAATCGGATCGTACCAAATTAAAAACCCATTGCTTTTTTCTGGTCTATACCTATGCAAAGACCATGTATTTAAATGAGGAAACTTTTTGTGGTAATATAAATCAAATTTTTCATTACCAAATTCTATATGATAAGTGTCCTCGTCTAAATCTTTTTTTGTTTTTACTTTCATATCCTACAGTATCCCATAATAATGTGGCAACAATGTGGCAAATAAAAATTTATTTTCACTTTTTAGTTGTATAAAACTGCAACAATGTGTTCATTTTGGGTTAAATAAAAATTTTCCGGGGTATATATAATAGGGTTCTGGGCCATGTAGATATGTGTCTGGAGTATATACATATATAAACTTTAACTTAGGAGAAATAAAATGAAAACTATTAAGCTAACTAAAAGACAATACGAAGTGTTGAGATCAGACTTTATGCAAGGTGCTAATGCACACCTGTCAGCGGGTTTGTGGGACGAAGCTTTTGATGATGATGGCAACGTAATAGATAAAAAACTAGCCAAAGAATATAACGCTTACATGAGGATAATAAGAAAACTAGAGCAAAAATTAAACTGTATAGTGCCTTAATAAGTAAGGCGACCATCTCTGGTCGCCTTGACCAATGTTTAAATTAAGTTTTTCTTTCTTAATTTAATTATTCTTTTCATTTCTTTTTGAGTAATATTACGCAAACCCCAATAAAAAATTTCACTCATTATTGGTGTCATATCTTCCATTACACAATCATTCTGAAAATCATCTCCTATGAGATCACTTAATTGTTTTTTTAATTTATCGTTCATACTAGTATATGTACTTTTTTTAAGAAATTGTGCCAAGATTTTGTAATTTATTTTTTATTGTGATAAAATTGCAACACTGCGACATAAGTATACAGATTATGGCAACAATGTGGCCAAATCATAAAATCGCCATACTTTTTTAAAATAAAAATGTGGAAGAGGGTATCAAAAAACCGCATAAAATGACATTTATAAAAATTTTTTATGTTAATTTTACAAAATTTAGGGGCAAAAGTGTGGAAAACAGTATCAAAAACCCGCATAAAACGAATTTTTTTTTTAAAAATGTGGAAAATGTGGAAGAGTCAATTGTCTAAAAGTGTTGGTATACAAGAAGAATATGTGTTTTCCACATTTCCACAGTTTTCAAAAACTTTTTGGACGTACATTAGTCAAAAAATATTTTAGGTCTTTATTTGTGGAAAAAAAGCAAAAATTGATTATTATCCGCACTAGGCAACAATAGTATCTTCCACATTTTTAAAATCAAAAATGTGGAAAATGTGGAAACCCGCAGTAGTGGCGGCTTATTTCAATTTGAAAATGTGGAAGGAAATGTGTAATTAGCATGATGACAGAAAAAGATTTTTGGGATAAATTTAATTCGAAACACAATTCAAGATATTATTATGCCAAAAAGAAGACAAAAAAGAAAAACGAAGAGGAGAATAAAAAACAAAAAAACCATTCCCCTCAATTTAAAATCTTTAGGAAACAAGATTGAGGCTTATCCATTTGTAGAAATTGAGTGGTGTGACATTGAAGGAGATGCGGGTTGGTCCGACACCAAAGCTTTGAATAAAGAAGAATTACCCACATGTGTTTCAAAAGGTTATTTGGTCAGTCAAAAAAACGGTGTTACAAGAATATTTACAGATTACATAAAAACAAAAAACAAGCCAACATTTGATAGTATAGGCAATACAACTATTATCCCAACAGCGGTAATACAATCTATTAAAAAAATTAGTTAAGTTTTTTTAGTTTTGGAAGTCTTGACTTTTTAACATCTTTTTTAATTTTATCTGCCATGTCTTTCACTTCAACATTTTCAAGTATAGGTGAGTATTGATCTATAATATCCTTCATTCTCGTCTCTAGTTCCTCCGCACTTAAATCATCTATTTTACCAGTCCGTATTATTTTCTGTTCAACATATAATCCTGCGGCCTTTCCCCGTGCTACTTCTGCATTTGTTGCGGCCGAAAATGCACCTTTTTTTAATGCGTTCTCTCTAATTTTTGCAAGTTCTGTAATATGTCTTTCAAAAGTTACAGCATATTTTTTTTGGTTTTCTTCTCTAAGTTCGCCTATATATTTTACAACCAAAGGATATTTTTTTGGGTTTTGTAATTCATACGCTCTAATTCTAGCCGCTTCACCATAGCCAGCTTCTTTTGCACATTCCGTCCCGTTCATTCTACCTTCATTAGCAACAACTAATTGTGCAAATTTAATTTGTTTTTCTGTTAATCTTTTTGGCACTCCCATGTATTGACGTATAGAGTGATTTGAGGTACAAGTCAACCCATGATAGATGCTAAGTTAATACGTCAAGTATTAGATAAGTTTTTGAAAGCAGAAAATGTTAAAACCGCAAGAATGCAAGTTATGACTCTTGACGGCGTTTTTCATGATATTAAATCTGTAAAACTTTTAGAAAACAAAATTATTGGTTCAAGAGAAACACATAGAATAGTTATAGAAGTCATACCAGAAAAAGCCCCTATGGGTAAGGTTATAAAAGATCATGGCGGAATTATACTTTAATGAGTAAACTTAAATCTATTTTGTTGTTTGATACAATACTGTATCAAGCATATATCCCCAAGTATTTAGAGGATAAAGATTTTATGGCAGTTTGTAATGAAAATACAGATAAAGCTATCAAAAACACACAACAAAAAATAGATGAAAGAAACAAAAAATTTAAAACAGACGTAAAAGATCATGGTTTGTCTTATCATTCTGGAGCGGAATTATATAAAGATGATAGATTCGGTGAGTTTGAGTTGTTAATTAGAAACACAGCCCGCAATATTTTAGAAGATCAGGGGTTTGATTTATCTAATTACATTTTAGATTATACTGAAATGTGGATTCAAAAATTTGCGTTTGAAGGTGGTGGACATCAAGATACTCATGTTCATTGGGATAATCATATCTCAGGTTTTTATTTTGTAGAGTGTTCTGAAAGAACATCTAAGCCCGTGTTTCACGACCCTAGACCAGGTCGCATGATGCTTAATCTTCCAATCAAAGACCATACCAAATTGTGTCCTGCTATGGAGAGACAAATTGTTACGGTCCAACCAGGCTCGCTTTTGTTATTTAATTCTTGGCTTCCTCATCAATTTAGTGTAGACAGCGGCATTGATCCGTTTCGATTCATACACTTCAACCTACAAGCAAGGATTAATGGCAAGAAATGAAAGTCAATTTTGGTACTACCTTAAAAAAAATACTCCTACAATTAGGTGGACACGGATTGAAAACACTAGTAATCTCGGTACTCCTGATTTATTGGGTTATAATTCTAATAACCACTTTTTTACTTTAGAACTTAAAGTTGTAAAGTCTGGAAATAAAATAAAATTTTCTCCCCACCAAATATCGTTTCATATACGCCACCCTATTAGTACCCATATACTCGTTGATGACGCTGTGCGTGGTCGTGTGTGTCTTTATTTTGGCAATCAAATAGACGATTTAGTAAAAAAAGGTTTAAAGATAAAACCAAAGGCCGATACGCTTGAAGATTGTTTGTCATGTTTAGAGAAGTTAAATTAGGTTATTCTTCTACCTCATACTCCAACCACCCATTGCTCTCATCAACACCCATCATAAAATATTTGAGTTGCTCTTCGTTTTCAAATGTATAGGTTTGTTTAGCCCAATCTTCTTTATCTGTACCCCAATGTATAATTATTTTTTTCATAAATCCCCGTCCTCTATTTGTCTTTTGGTAGTAGTTGGGTCTAATGCTAATTCTATTTTTTCTTTTAAATCTCTACTATCTTGTGCAAGATAATTTTTTTCTACAATTAATCTTACTTCTTCTTTGCTACTAAATTCAAATTTTTCATCTTCCCAATCATCTATATTTGAATCCAACCACCTTATAACCATATCAATGATCGCCCCATACTTTTGCTTGCGCTCGTACTCCATAGCCCTATTCTTACTATCTCTATAATTGTGTCCTTCATCTCGTTGTGTCATTGCTTATCCCTTCTGCTCGTTCGCTTGTTGATTTTTCCAACCCTTAAATTTACATAATAATTTATTTCTATCATTATTAAATTTTTTAAGGTCTTCACTATTAGTAATTGGTTTTAACTCTAATTCTAATAATTTTTTTCTATATTCTTTTAAAGTCATATTATCCTTTCTGCTCGCTCGCTTGTCGCTTGTTAGTTTTAACTAAGCCCATTGTACTATCACTACGCTTAGAGCAAATCTTCGCACAATGGGCTAGTATTCGCACAAAATTAAACATCTTGCACAAATCCCGTATTGTCTTTTAACGCCCGCCCTTTAGCATATAAACCAACTATTACATTTTTCGGGTCGTTAAATCTTAAATCTGATTTATCACCATTAAAAACTTTATAATTTAAAAATCTTTTTGGCAGCTTTTTTGATCTAAAAACGGCGCTAATATTCCCGCCTTGTTTTAATATGTCAAGCGCTTGTGGTTTGTTATCTTCATTTAAACTATATGTTAAATGATAATTTTTCGGATATTCACCATTAACAAATTTTAATGCTCGCTTGTATATTTTGGTATAGTCATAAAATTTAACTTGTTTAAACTCTTCATATAACCCGTGTATGTTCCACTCTATATCACTGGTTCCGTTTAATCTAACAGCGGGTTTAAAACCTTTTTTCTTACATCTTAAAATATGTCTTTTAATTTCTATTCTTAATTGTTCTAAAAAGCTGTCACGCTCTAAAAAATACCATTTTGTTTTATTAATTCTACCCTGTTGAACCGAACCCATTTGCCCACGCCCCGCAGTATTTAAACAACTTGCCATACAACCCGCGCTGGCCATAGCGCAAGTATTAAAGCCGCTTGTCCGTTGTGGCGCTAAATACAAAATTGCGGTCATATATTTATATTTTTGACCTTTAATAGTTTTTGCATTATTGTCTATGTTAAGAAGTTTTTTTGATTTGTATAATTTCATATTAAAAACAATCCTGACAATAACGTTTATCTGATTGAGAATACCAATCAGGCGCAATAAGAACCCCACAGCAACGGCAATTTAAAAATACATCACCTTTTTTTGAATTGTCTTTTTTTGGTCTTATTTTTTTAATTTTAATATAATTTTGTATATTTGTGTATTCTCTAGCTTTCATATTTTTTCTAACATATCTAATTCAATACTTTCTGTAATATATTCCAACGGCTTATATCTTATGCCATCTTTTAATCTGTAAGTTATTTCATTGCCGTTTTTATCTGTTTTTATATTGCCGTCATCATCTGTTAAATAAAATGATATATCAGACACTCCTATATAATAATTTTTTTCTGTCATAATTTCTAACTTTCTAATATGGGATATTATATTCTAATATCCCATATTGCAACATTTTAATTAAGCCACCTCATCTTTTAAAATTAAAGGCGGCTCATAGTTTAAAATAGAATATGATATATATTCTTTTTTATTAATTGTATTATAAGCGTTTAATAATTTATTAGCGTTTTTTATATCTTCTGCGCTACCAACTATATAAAAACTATCTTCTATATCACCGCTATATTTTATATGCTTTAATATTAAATACATTTTAATTATATCCTTTATTTTCTAATTGAAGCGCCTTTGTTTTATTCCAAACAATCCCGACACCGTTTAAAACTTTCTCTAATACAATGTTTAATTGTTCTGGTACTCCACACTCAAAAACTGAATTAATTGCGCTTTGTTTATATAATTCAAGTTCTTTAACCTTTTTACCTTCAGGCGTTTTTTCTGACTCACGTCTGGCCAAAAATTCCGCCCAATTTCTTAATTGTTCCCTACAATCTTCGGGCGTTATTCCTTGTCCGTATCTGTCTTTAGAATAATAATAGTCATCATTAGACTTTTTAAACTTATAATCTAAATTGTCTTTAAGATCTCTATTATTAATCTTGCCAAAAAATGTAACCGCCTTACGTTGTTTTATTTCAACTTCTTGGATAGCTTTCTCAAGTTCTTTTATAACAACATCTGCTTTTATTTTTTTAGCAAGTTTCAATTCAGCGCTTTCAGTAAGATCAGCAATAATAGATTTGACGCTTAATTGCGCTTGTTCTATTAACGGATCAATTTCTGAATTGATACGCTTTTTTAAATGTTCCAACTGGTATTTAGTTGGGTATGTTGATTTAGTCATATTATATTTACTCCTATTTGTTAAGTTAATATCCTATAATTATTAAACTAATTATTAAATAAGTCAAGCTTTTTAGTTTTATAATTTGGATTTTCATAAACCATTAAACCGCTAAATAATCCAACTTGTGTTGAAATTAAATTGTAGCCTTGATTTTCAAGTTTAATCTTTTTTGTGTCTGCTTTTTTAGAAGATCCTTCAACTTGATCATTCCAACTTACATATTGTATTTTTGATTTAAACTTTGTCATTTGTTTTTATCCTTTCGTTAATAGTTTATCCTACATTATACATGATATATGTCAAGCGTTATGTACTCTAAAAAATAAACTTTTTTTGACTTATTTTATAGGCACAATTATTCAATTAAAACGTGTGTTATTGTAACTTATAATGGTTCTAATCTACAAAGTTATTAAAAGTCATTCACTTGCAAATTACAACCTCGTTGAAAGGTCTAAAACTTTCTAGCTCCTCGCATCTCGTTGCATAAATACAATACTGTGACCTGGACGCAACAGTATCGAGAGACGGGAAACTTGAGACAAGCCGCTCTCGTTTAGGTTGTTTCACGTGAAACGAGTGGCGAGGTACTTTAGAATCATTCTAAAAAATAATTTAAAATACTTGTTGACTTTATATAATATCTCCTATAATCTCCTAGAATAAACAAAGGAGAAAACATGAAAACTAAAAAAGAACTAGGCTATAAATATTATAATTTATTGTCTGATATTATAAGTTACACAAACGATAGCCAAGATATACATTTTACTTTAGAAAAAGTTTTAACAACTTATGTACCAGCTAAGGAATTAAAAGTTTGGATAGCTAGAGCAGAAGAAGAACTAAAAGAACACGAACTTAACGAAAGGATAAAAAACAATGACTAAAAAAGACTATATTAAACTAGCCGAGGAAAAAATGAAAAAAGAAAACCAACAATTTAAAGGCTGGCGTAATTGGAAAACTTATATTAACGAGTGTATAAAAACGGGATTAGAAAGTCCCACGCCTTATAAAGTAATTCCATATAAAAACGGAATAGGAATTAAAAAAATAGAGTTTATAAAAAGTCAATAGACGCTAGTCACTAGCCGCCCGCCACGTGTTACACGTGGCGGGTTTTTTTATATCTGGTCCTACAACCTGAGGTTGTGCCTTAATAGAGGTACCACAACACACTCTAAAATATCTAAATTCTTTTATATTAAATTAGTTTTTTCGAGAAACATGTAACTAATACTAGTACAAATACTGAGATTTAGACGGTTTATGACCTCAAATTCGTTATTGCTTTCTAGGAGAATACCTAATAAATTAACAATCGTTGGAAACATTAACCAAAAAATTTTACAAAAAATTTTTTTCAAAATGCATATTGATTTAGATAAGATAAAAAAACTCCCACCAGACGTAAAAAAAGACTTCATGAAGATGTACCTGAAGCTCGACGAAAAGAAAAAGATCCTACAAATAAAAGATGATTTCCTGTCATTTGCCAAACATATGTGGCCTGAGTTTATAGAGGGCGAGCATCATAAAATTATTGGCGACAAGTTTAATGACCTGTCAAAAGGCAAAATTAAAAGACTAATAGTCAACATGCCACCGAGACATACCAAGTCCGAGTTCGCCAGCTCCCTGCTGCCCGCTTGGATGATTGGTAGAAACCCGAAACTAAAAATTATTCAAACAACCCACACCGGAGAACTAGCTATTAGATTCGGGCGTAAAGCTAAAACATTAATGGACTCACAGGAATATAAACAAGTTTTCGAGACAAGACTCAGAGAAGATAGTCAAGCAGCGGGCAGGTGGGAAACAGAACAAGGTGGTGAATACTTTGCATCTGGTGTTGGTGGTGCGATCACAGGTCGTGGTGCAGATTTATTAATTATTGATGATCCCCACTCAGAGCAAGACGCGATGAACATGACAGCATTAGAGCGAGCGTATGATTGGTATACATCAGGTCCACGTCAAAGGCTTCAACCAGGTGGTGCAATTGTTTGTGTTATGACAAGATGGAATGTTAAAGATTTAACAGGTATGTTATTAAAACATCAAAAAGAAGCAAAGGCAGATCAGTGGGAGCTAATTGAGTTTCCTGCAATCATGCCATCAGGTGAACCTGTATGGCCTGAGTATTGGAAGATAGATGAATTAGAAACTGTCAAAGCATCTTTGTCACTTGGTAAATGGAATGCACAGTGGATGCAAAACCCAACTAGTGAAGAAGGTGCAATCATCAAAAGAGAATGGTGGAACGTTTGGCAAAAAGATGAGATGCCAGCATTAGAACATGTAATACAATCTTATGATACGGCGTTTATGAAGAAAGAAACAGCCGACTATAGTGCTATCACTACGTGGGGTGTATTTAGAAAAAACGAAGATAGTCCGCAACAGTTAATATTGGTCGATGCATTAAAAGGTAGATACGAGTTTCCAGAACTAAGACGTATTGCAAAAGAACAATATGATTACTGGAAACCTGAAACAGTATTAATTGAGGCTAAAGCTAGTGGATTGCCACTAACCTACGAGTTAAGAAATATGGGTATACCCGTAGTTAATTACACGCCGTCAAAAGGAAACGACAAGCACGCTAGAGTAAATGCTGTTGCACCTTTGTTTGAATCTGGTATGATATGGGCCCCTGATGAAAAGTTTGCAGAAGAGGTGGTCGAAGAGTGCGCCGCTTTTCCATACGGGGATCATGATGACTTAGTCGATAGTATGACTCAAGCTGTTATGCGGTTTAGACAAGGAGGGTTGGTACCGCATCCTGAAGACTATGAAGAAGAAAAAATTATAAAAACGAAAAGGACATATTACTAATGTCAGAACTAACAGATAAATATTCTAAAAATTTTAGTGACGAAAAAAGAAAAGAATTTGAAAAACGTGTACGTGATAATCTTCGTTCTATGACAGAACTATCAGCTATTATGTTAGTTCTAGAAGAAATGAGAAAAGAAATGAAATTAGGCGGTAGAGTAGACAAGCCACTAGGAGCGGGCGGCAAGAAATCCGGACCGCCACCTAAATCAGGCCCTAATCCACAAGGCTTGAATATTAAGAGTAATACTGTTAAGACAGTAAAACTGGAGAAATAAATGGCAGAAATAGAAAAGGCTTTACCCAATGAGGTGCGAAAGGAAATTAATATTCCTAGTGTAGAAGAAATTCAAGTAGAAATAGAAAAAGAAGAATCACAAGAAACAAAAGGCCCTGTAGAAGTTCAACAAAACGAAGATGGAAGTGTTGATGTAAACTTTGATCCATCAGTAGCTAACATTGAAGGAGCACAAGGACACTTTGCTAATTTAGCAGAATTATTACCAGATAATGTATTAGACCCATTAGGTAGTAAGATGTATGAAAATTATACAGATTACAAATCTTCAAGAAAAGATTGGGAAAGAACGTATACACAAGGATTAGAACTGTTAGGTTTTAATTACGATGATAGAACAGAACCGTTTAAAGGAGCAAGTGGTGCAACACATCCTGTTTTAGCAGAAGCTGTTACACAGTTTCAAGCATTAGCTTACAAAGAATTACTACCAGCACAAGGACCAGTTAGAACTCAAATAATTGGTATGCCGACTCCAGATAAAGAAGCACAATCACAAAGAGTAAAAGAATTTATGAATTATCAAATTATGTCTGAGATGAAAGAGTATGAAGCAGAGTTTGATCAAATGTTATTTTATTTACCACTTGCAGGTTCTGCATTTAAAAAAGTTTACTACGATGAAATTATGCAAAGAGCTGTTTCAAAATATGTTCCTGCAGATGATATTGTTGTACCATATACTGCAACATCATTAGATGACTGCGAGTCTGTTATTCATAGAGTTCGTATGTCAGAAAATGAATTAAGAAAACAACAAGTAGGTGGATTTTATAGGGACTTAGAAATTAATCCCGCATACATGGAAGAAACTGCTTCTGAAAAAGCAGAGAGAGAATTAGACGGAACATCTAGAGGAAGAGATCAAAGAATGTACACACTTTTAGAATGTCACGTTACTTTAGACTTAGAGGGTTTTGAAGATTTAGGTATAGACGGAGAACCTACAGGAATTAAATTACCATACATTGTAACTGTTGAAGAGGGAACTAGAAAAGTATTATCAATTAGAAGAAACTATGAGGCGGGTGATGGAATGAAAAATAAAATTAATTATTTTGTTCATTTTAAATTTTTACCTGGTTTAGGATTTTATGGTTTTGGTTTAACTCACATGATTGGTGGATTATCAAGAACAGCAACAGCTGCGTTAAGACAATTGTTGGACGCTGGAACCTTGTCTAATTTACCCGCTGGATTTAAAATGCGTGGTATTAAAATGAGAGACGAGGCACAATCTATTCAACCAGGTGAGTTTAGAGATGTTGATGCACCCGGAGGAAATTTAAAAGATGCATTTATGACATTGCCGTTTAAAGAACCATCAGCTACTTTATTACAACTTATGGGTGTCGTGGTACAAGCAGGGCAAAGATTTGCATCTATTGCCGACCTGCAGGTAGGAGACGGGAACCAACAAGCAGCAGTGGGCACGACAGTCGCTATGTTGGAACGAGGATCGCGTGTAATGTCAGCGATTCATAAAAGAATGTACGCCGCGATGAAAAAAGAATTTACAATTTTAGCCAGAGTATTTAAAACATACCTACCTCCAGTTTACCCCTATGATGTTATCGGTGGACAAAATCAAATTAAACAATTAGATTTTGATGATCGTGTTGACATCTTACCAGTTGCAGATCCAAATATCTTCAGCCAAACGCAAAGGATATCTTTAGCTCAGACGGAAATGCAACTGGCTGCCTCAAACCCTCAAATACATAATCAATACGAAGTTTATCGTAATATGTATGAGGCATTGGGGGTAAAAGATATTGATTTAATTTTAAAAAAACCACAACGACCAACACCAAAAGACCCTGCATTAGAACACATAGATGCTTTAGCTGGTAGACCTTTTCAAGCATTTCCAGGGCAAGACCATAGAGCACATATTACTGCACATTTAAACTTTATGAACACAAATATGGTAAAAAACGCGCCTGCTATTAATGGTGCATTGGAAAAAAATATACTTGAGCACATAAGTTTAATGGCACAAGAACAAATTGAATTAGAGTTTAGAGGAGAGTTACAACAATTACAACAAATGTCGTTAATGTTACAAAATCCACAAGCGATGATGCAGAATCCTAACCTACAAAATCAAGTTCAAATGATGCAGCAAAAAATAGAATCAAGAAAAGCAATATTAATAGCAGAAATGATGGAAGAATTTGCTAAAGAAGAGAAGAAAATTACTGGAGATTTTGGTAATGACCCTATTGCTAAGTTAAGAGCTAGAGAATTAGACCTTCAAGCTAAAGATAATGCTAGAAAAGAGAAAGAAGGTGAGGAAAAAATGAACCTAGACAAGATGAAAGCTATGATGAACCAATCTAACGTTGAAGAAAAACTAGATCAGAACGAAGAATTAGCACAATTACGGGCAGATACGTCAATTCAAAAAACAATTTTAAGTAAAACAATACCTTCTGGAGATAAAATACCAGATAGTGTATCAATAATTAGAGGAGAGGAGTAAAATCTATGGCATTTCCAATTTTAGGTGCACTTAAATTAGCAATTAACGCTGGTTCGCACATATATAAGAAAAAACAAGAAACAAAAATGGCTATGGCTGATGCACAGCACATGGCGGCTACAAAAATGGCTCGTGGCGAAACAGAATACGCAGGAAAATTACTTGAAGCAAGACAATCGGACTGGAAAGACGAGTTCGTTTTGGTCGTCCTAACGCTGCCCATTTTGGTGATCGCGTACGGGGTCTTCTCGGACGATCCGGGTGCGGCTGCAAAGATAAAAGAATTCTTTGAGCAGTTCCAGCAGCTCCCGTCATGGTTTACAAACCTCTGGATCCTTGTAGTAGCGTCGATTTATGGTATAAAGGGAACGCAAATATTTAAGGGAGGAAAAAAATAATGGCAAACAGACTATACAACAAACAAGTATCACCTAAAGGATATAAAATGGGTGGCAGAGTTAAAAAAATGGGTGGCGGTTCTTTAAAATCCGTTCCAGCTGAAAACAAAGGTATATCAAAACTACCTAAAAAGGTTAGAAATAAAATGGGCTTTATGAAAAAAGGCGGCAAGGTTTAATAATGGCTAAACTTTGTCCCAAAGGAAAAGCAGCAGCAAAAAGAAAGTTTAAGGTTTATCCTTCAGCTTATGCCAACATGTATGCATCTGGAGTTTGTTCTGGAAAAATAAAACCAGGTGGCAGAAAAAAAGCTGCTGGCGGTGGAATAATTAATCGTATTCAAATCAAAGGGTTTGGTGCAGCGAGAAGATAATGGCTAAAAAAGGCTTACGAGCATGGGTGAAGGAAAATTGGGTCGATATTGCGAACAAGCGAAAAGATGGCTCATACCCGAAATGTGGTCGAAGTGGTGGAGAAAAAAGAAAAAATTATCCAAAATGCGTGCCCATTGCGAAAGCAAGAGCGATGTCCAAAGGGCAACGTGCGGGTGCCGTACGAAGAAAACAGGCTGTAGCTAATACAGGACCTACGCCATCAAGAGCAGCTACATTTGCAAAAAGAAAAAAAGCAATGGCAGGCGGCTATATGGGTTCATATATTTCTGGAGATTTAGGAGGAGTTAAAGTTTCTAATCCAAGTTTAAGAAAATATTATAAAGGGATGGTATAATGAGAAGAGAAGATAAACAGCCACCTAAAACTAAAAAATATTTTAGATCAACTAAGTCTGGTGCAGGTATGACTAAGGCTGGAGTTGCAAGGTATAGACGTGAAAACCCTGGATCTAAATTAAAAACAGCTGTGACGGGTAAAGTAAAACCTGGATCTAAAGCTGCAAATAGACGTAAGTCTTTTTGTGCAAGAAGTGCAGGACAAATGAAAAAATTTCCTAAAGCTGCAAGAGATCCTAATTCTAGATTACGTCAAGCTAGAAGGAGATGGAAGTGTTAAAAGATAAAAAGAAAAAAATAAAGAAAGTAGTCAAAGCTTTAAAAAAAGCTTCTAAAGCACATGCTGGTCAAGCAAAAGTATTGAAAGGAATTATAAGAAATGCGAAGAGCAATACTTGATGCACTTCGCGCTCGATACGAGGCTGAGATTGCAGAGGCTGATGTTACTGCAAACATATATTTAGAAAATAGCGTTGGTATTGGAGAACATCCTCAACATATAGAGGAGGTAAATAAACAAGTAGATAAAATAGCTAATGCAAAAGAAAAACTAGAAGTATTGGATGAGTTTGAACCAGAGAAAGGAACAAAACTATGATGGATCCGTTAGTGATTGTATCAAAAATACAAAAAATAATGAAAGAAAATTTACAAAGAGTTGGCGACGCTATGATTAGTGGTGGAGTTGACAACATGGAAAAATATCAGTATATGTTAGGACAAGCAAGAACATATCAATATCTATTACAGGAAATCTCTAACCTGCTAGAAGAAAAGGAGCAAAAAAATGAACGAAAAAATGTTATCGACATCGGAAAAGGAAGTTCCTAAACATAGGAACGCACTTGCTGAAAAATACAAAGAACAATCTAAAAGTGAACCAGAACCTTTAAATCCAGAAAATATTAAAAAACAAAAAGAACAGCTGCCCGAACCTAGTGGCTGGCGACTTTTAGTTTTACCTTTTACACCAAAAGAGAAAACTAAAGGTGGTATAATTATTGCACAAGAGTCTTTAGAAAAATTAAGAATTGCAACTAACTGTGGTTACGTTTTAAAAGTTGGTCCATTAGCTTATTATGATAAAGAAAAATTTCCAACAGGAGCTTGGTGTAAAAAAGGAGATTGGGTAATCTTTGCTCGTTATGCAGGATCAAGATTACCTATCGAAGGCGGCGAAGTCCGTCTATTAAATGACGACGAAGTTTTGGGTACAATAAGTAATCCAGAATCCGTGCTGCATAATATTTAACATAGAAGGAGATAACTATGCCAGAAACAGAAGAAAACAAACAAGATCTAGTTGATATTGATACGTCGGGTCCCGGCGCTGAAATTGAACTAGAAGAGGAAAAAGTAAAACAGGTAATAGAAGAAAAAACAGAACCTGAAAAAGAAACTGTTGTAGAAGAAACTAAACCAGTTGAAGAAACTAAACCAGAAACAAGCGACGAGAAACAAGAAACTAAAAAAGAAGAGTTAGAAGAATATAGTGAAGGAGTTAAAAAAAGAATTGCTAAATTAACTAAGAAGTGGAGAGAAGCCGAAAGGCAAAAAGAAGCTGCTTTAGATTATGCCAAAGGAGTTAAGCAAGAGCAAGAAACTTTAAAAACTAAATTATCAACTATTGAACCAAATTATGTAACAGCTATGGAAGGCAGAGTTAAATCTGGTCTACAGGCTGCTCAAGCTGCATTAACAAAAGCAAGAGATGAAGGCGATATTTCTTCAGAAGTTGAAGCACAAAAGATGATTGCAAGATTAGGTGTAGAAGAAGCAAGAGTTGCTAACCTTAAAAAACAAACTTCTGTTAAACTTGAAGAAAAAAAAGAAACTACGTTAGATCAAGCTATTGCACCTAAACAAGCCACACCGGATCCAAAAGCAGAAGAATGGGCTGAAAAAAATCCTTGGTTTGGTCAAGATGCTGCTATGACTTATACTGCTTTTGATTTACATGAAAAACTGACTAAAGAAGAAGGTTTTGACCCTAATTCAGATGAATATTATTCTGAAGTAGATCGTAGAATGAAACTTGACTTCCCGCATAAATTTGCTAAAACTAAACAAAAGGAAACGACTAAACCTACTCAAACTGTAGCGTCAGCTACGCGGAGTGTACAACCAGGTCGCAAAACTGTGAGACTCACTTCATCACAAGTAGCAATTGCTAAAAAATTAGGAGTGCCACTAGAAGAATATGCGAAACAATTAAAAATCACAGAGGAGGCATAAGCATATGAGTACAGATAAAATAAAAACTTCCCGTGCGAGTCAAACAAGAGCTAAAACAGCTAAAAAAACTGTTTGGACTCCACCGTCATCTTTAGATGCACCCCCTGCACCAGATGGTTACCATCACAGGTGGATAAGATCTGAAACCATGGGTTTTGATGATACAAAAAACATGTCAGGTAAATTAAGATCAGGATATGAATTAGTTAGAGCTGACCAATATCCCGATGTAGATTATCCAACCATTAATGATGGAAAATACAAGGGCGTGATCGGAGTTGGTGGCCTATTGCTGGCTAGGATATCAACAGAACTCGTTAAATCGCGTAAGGAATATTTTGATAACCTTACAAAACAAAAAGACGAAGCTATAGATAACGATCTTCTGAAGGAACAGCATCCAGGCATGCCGATCGATAGTGATCGACAGACTCGTGTAACCTTCGGTGGTACAAAAAAGAGCTAATAATTTTTTAGTAATTTTTGCCAACGAATTAAATTAATCGTCTACCTTCGGTAGACAAAGGAGATAAATATGGCAAACCAAGACGCAGCCTTTGGATTAAGACCCCTAGGCAAAATTGGAGGGTCACCTGATAACAACGCAGCTACTGAATACGAAGTAGCAGCTTGCGCTTCAGCTTTTGCTCAAAACGACCTTATGGTTGCTTTAGCAGCAGGGACAGTTGGAATAGGCGCAGCTACTGATAACGGAGTTCTTTTAGGCTCTTGTCAGGGTGTGTTTTTCACAGACGCTTCAACAAGTAAACCAACCTTTGCTAATCACTTAGTTGCTTCAAACGCAGCTA
>VTLG01002425.1_pt1 | contig 31937 bp, 39 predicted proteins | sample 4694571 | NCBI WGS metagenome assembly VTLG01 (sample SAMN12604809, study PRJNA352737) | marine metagenome | biome: ENVO:00000447; feature: ENVO:00000209|ENVO:00000569|ENVO:01000036; material: ENVO:00002151; isolation source: viral sequences binned using virsorter ...
GTGGCAGTCAAAGAAGAAGAAGTCATGGATCGAGGAACATCGAAAAACTAATCCAGTTTTAAGTATGGGGAGCAGATGAATGTGGATACTACCCAAACAAATCATCTCAGCGTTTGCTCCGGTTATGGAGGACTGGACTTGGCCATCAAGTCGGTGGTGTCAACTGTCCGCACCGTTGCTTATGTGGAGATCGAAGCATTCGCCATCGCGAACTTGGTCGCAAAGATGGAAGCGGGAGAACTGGATCAAGCACCTGTGTGGTCGAACATTAAAACGTTCCCAGCGGAACAATTTCACGGATTGGTGGACATCATCTCTGGCGGCTATCCGTGTCAAGCGTTCAGTGCCGCAGGAAAGCGAAACCCCAAAGACCCAAGAAGACTCTGGCCGTTTCTACGCCGAGCAGTTCAAGTTATTCAGCCCGGACGAGTATTCTTCGAGAACGTCGAAGGACACATCTCGCTTGGACTCTCCAGCGTTATCAGCGACTTGGAAGAAGATGGTTACCGAGCAACGTGGGGAATATTCAGCGCGGCTGAAGTCGGAGCAAGTCACCAAAGAAAGAGAGTCTTCATCTACGGAGAATTGGCCGACTCCCGATGCGTCAGTGGAGAAGTTCCGACTTGGCGGAAACAGTCAGCAAAGCAAGTCACTGGAGGCGATGGGGAGGAGAGGAGAACTTTCCCAGCAAGACCCGGAGAACCGCAATTCGACTGGGAAGAACCAAGAACGATTATCCCCGAATTGGACGGAGCAACTGATGGGAGTGCCAGTGGGGTGGACGCAACTACCAACCGAGTGGACAGACTCCGGTTGTTGGGAAATGGGGTAGTCGTAGCTACCGCTGCAAAAGCATGGATTGAATTAAGCAAACGATTTGAATGAACAGTAGGAACAAAGGAGCGAGAGGCGAACGTATGTGGCGTGATCAACTTAGAGAAGCGGGGTTTGAGGCTATCCGAGGATGTCAGAACGCCGGACGAGATTCGGGAGGCGGAGAAGCACCTGACATAATCTGTCCAAGTCTGCCAGGAATACATCATGAGGTTAAATTCGTGGAGAAGTTGAACATCCAAAATGCGATGGATCAGGCAATACGAGATGCCAAGCCAAATCAAATCCCGGTAGTGGCGCACAAGAAGAAGAACTGCGATTGGCTTGTAACCGTCAAAGCGGAGGATTGGCTTAAAGTAATTAAAGAAAGCGATTTAGTAATATGAATGTAGAGTGTGATGTTTGTGATCCAGTTTCTCCCGTTTGTGTGAGACGAGTCGATGAACTTTTTGCAACGCGAGTAAAATTAGATAGAGCTATGCGTAAAATTGAAGCGATTAAAAAAGAAAAAAATGAGTATATTAAAGTGATTCAGCATTTGACTAATGCAATTAAAATTAATCGATCACGATGAAGAATTTTAGCGGTTGGTTTGGTTGGTTTCCGTTATCACCGCTAAGTCCCGGTTTGGTTATTAGCTTTCCCGAGCCGGGACACTAATTTGTGCGGATAATCCGCAAGAAAGTAGATAAGAAATGATAATACAAGAATCAGGCAATGGCGGGGGTGAATTACCTCCGAAGAAACCGCAGAATGCGGTGTGTGTAGGTGTGATAGACGTTGGCGAAGCTTACGGCATTCCACCAGGCCCAGATGGTCGCCGAATGGTTCCATCGAATAATCCGGCTCATCCCGATCCAAAGCAGAAAGTTCGTTTTGTTTTTGAATCGGAGGAGAAAATGGAAGATGGAAGACCATTCCGGTGAACCACTCAATTCAACGTCTCTTTGAGCGACCAAGGCTATCTCAAGCCATTTTTGGATGGTTGGGGTGTCGAACTGGTCAAGACCGATACCGGGATCGATCTGGAGGCATCCTGCGTAGGTAAGTGTGCGATGGTAAATGTCACTCATGACAAAGATCGAACTGATCCAGAACGAGTTTGGCCAAACATCTCAACAGCAATGCCTAGCACCAGCGAATTAGCTCCGAGCGGTGAGTTTGATAAAGCTCAGTACCTCAAAGACGCACAAGAGCGACGGGCAGGTAAATGATTATAGCAGAACCCAAGCGTATCGCTTCCTCAGGTCAGCACTGGTACACGCTGACCGGGGAGGCGTGTCACGTTCAGCCGAATGGCAAAGCCACAACGCTGAGAGAGGCTAGAGCGCAGAACCTCGTTCCATCGGTGAGTGGGGTTCTGTCGATGATCGATAAACCGCATCTTACTAAATGGAAGTGTGATGAGGTGATCAAGAAATGTATCGATTATCCATATCAAGCCGGTGAATCCCACCAGGAATACAAGAATCGCATTCATGGTTATTCAAAGATCGATAAGCATGAGATTCTTGATTTCGGTAGTCGGGTTCACAAAGCAATCGAGGATTTTAACCACGGTAAATTCGATGAATCTGAAGACCCGGCAATTTGGCCGTGGTTGGAAACGTATGTTCGCTGGGCGCAAAACCGAATAACCAAAGTGGTCGCCGTGGAGAAACCCGTGGCAAGTAAACGCTGGGGTTTCGGTGGAACGATTGACCTAGTAGCCGAGGTGCGAGGTATCCGGGGGTTGGTGTTAATAGATTACAAGACTCAGAACTATACGACTAAGGCGAGTTTCCGAGACGAGTACGTCTACCAGTTGGCCGCCTACCGTAAAACGATGAGACCAAACCCGATGTGTATAAGTCTCGTAATTAATCGAGATGAACCAAAACCGATAGTCGAAAAAATATGGTCGCCAAACGAATTACAGCGTGGTTGGCGGGTGTTTAGTGCTGCGAATAAGTTATGGCAAGAGATTAAGAAATATGAACCTGGGAGAGAAAGCGATAAATGAAGATGAGGCTGAGAGGCTAGGCGCAGTGCCGTTTAGCTTCCCATGTCGAATAGGTACTAAGTTGGTACGAGATGAAACGTGGATATTAAATGGTATGATTAAAGATTTAGAGGCGGCAGGTAAGAAATGGGTGATCGTCAAGACGACACATCGAAACAGTCGAAGCACCGCATTAGCGTTGGAATTATGGAAGATAAACTAAAATTAAAGCTATGGCCGGATGAACCACCGGGATCGTCCAGACGCTTGAGACTATTGGCTGAAGCGGCAAGCGAGTTCTTCGATCAGCCGATGGATAAGCTAAAGAGTCGAGAGAGAACCAATGAACTCGTTTGGCCGAGAGTGGTGTGTATGTGGGTAGCTAGAGACGCTGGTTACACTCTCCAGGCTATCGGTGATTGGTGGGAAAGAGATCACGGCACAGTGAGTCACGCCGTTAATCTGGTGAACAATTTAAGAGAAACGAAGCCAGCATACGACAAGCAGTTTAGACAATTTTTGATCTACTCAAAGTCGTACATTCAGAAGCATTCCAAACCATGATAACCTCCTACGATATACTTCCAGAAGACCACTCAGATGAGGATTATATGGTGTATTTCTGGCGTGTTAAAAAAAATAAAAACTTACATAAGCTAAAAAGACTACTTGTAGAAAAAAATAAAAACTCCATCGGGTAATCACTGAACCGCAAAGACTTAAATGCATTTAGAACGTAACTATAATAATAACGTATATACGTATATCGTAAGAGTAATAATATTAAATATAATAACTCCTACGAGTATCGTATATACGATTATCGATTATCGTGGGGGTGTAAAATCATGAAAGTACTAACGAGCCAGGAGGCGTTTGCCTACAAGCAACAACTCGAAGTGATCAGAGAGCAGATGAGACAGATCGAGGAGAGAGGCGTTTACGATATCGCCGGAAATATCGTCAAGCCGAGTGATCGGAAAGAATACAAAGATTTGAAAGAGATGGAGAACCACGTCAGGCAACTAGCCGCCGGGATTCAACACCCGCTTCCGCTCCAAGCGAAGAAACGCAAACCGCAAGAGCCGCCAAAAGAACTCACCGATGAGGAATGGAAAGAGCTTGCAGAATTAGCGCGAGAGGCGTTTAAAGACTTTCACGGGTGTACAGACACCAAAGAAGAAGAAAAAGAGCGTGAGGATGCCGTAGAGGCTCAAGAAACGCATGATGGGGATAGGAGTTAGATGAGGATTTACAACAACCGAACTTGGGAAGACTTCAAGACCCGTTCTTCACGGGCATTAGGTAACGTTGAACAAACCACTGGTAAAGGCTCAGGTTCGGTTGATTTAATTTATTGAAATGGCAGCTAAACGAAAGAAAGCAACAAGCAAGAAAGCCGTACCAGTTCGTAACAAGAAACTGAGTGACGAGCAGATAGCAGAGCAACAAACGAGACTCGCCGCATTGAGGAACGCTCCAGTGCATATGCCGAAAAGCGTAATGGAAGCACGACACAAGCAAGCATCGAAGCTCGGTACTGGCGAGATAACCGGGAGACCGACAGGATATATTCCCGAAACGATAGAGGCGTTTCTCAAGAATGTGAGAAGCGGACTGCCGGTTCAACGTGCTGCCGTCATGGCGGGGATAGGAAAAAGTACGTTATATCGTTGGGCCGAACAGTACTCTGACTTTCGAGATGCAGTTGAACAAGCAGAGTCAGAATACCAAGCATTTGCACTAGGAACAGTTAACGAAGGAATAGCCTCTGGTGACGGTCATTTAGCGATGAAGCTTCTTGGTGCTAGGTTCTCGGACGAGTATGCGACAAGCAAGAAGGTCGATGTCCGATCCACTCATGTTCGATCAGCGATCAGTGCTGATCACCTGGCAGGATTGCAGTCTGCACGTTTGGAAACGGATATAACATCCGCCGCGAATGCGATTGAAACCGAACAAACAAAGACATTAGAAGAAAAAGTCACACAAAACTCACACGGTTTAGACGATCCTTCAGAAAACGATGGGGGGGAACCCCATATAACCGGGGTACGAGATCCCAAGACCCCACCCCCGTTAAACGAATCGCACACGGAAAATTCCAACCCCCCCGATTGAGCGTACATTTCAACAAGAACGATAATCGAAACGAACATAAATGCATTCACATGACTGACGACATACGCAAATGGGAACCCATACGAGAAGCGATTCTCGCTAGAGAACACCTCGCTAATGCGGTTGCCTCGATGGATCGACTGATCGAGTGGCAATCCGAGTTAAACGGATTACCGATAAGAGTCGTTAAGTCGTTACATGACGCTGGGGTATATACTCGCAAAGATCTGACTGACGCAATGCGTGGGGGCGATTTACGAAAGAAGCGTAATATCGGAGAAACGACATTAACCGAGATTAACGAGTGGTTGACTCGTTCAGATTTTCAATGACTCGCATGAGACATACCTACGGATTATTCGTACAAAACGATTCCCAGTGGCATTCGTTTAGAGCGGTATGTACGCCGACTGGTATGGAGATGCGGATTAGAGCGAATTACGATTTAGACGAGGACGATGTAGACAATTGGCGGGTATGGGTAATGGAGGATTACGAGGAGCGGACGGGCTTAGAGATCGGAGAAGCGTGATGGTATTTGTGAAGTGTGGCAACGATGGACGATGGCGATTATGGGTGAGGTCATCATGCGGAGAATCACCTGCGGGATTACGATTGAACCGTGGAGGAATCTTCCCGTATGAGACGCTATACGACCACCAGGATCACGCACAAGCGACTATCCAGGCGGGACGGTTGCAGGAGTACATCGACGAGCGAGAACGAGTTTTAACGGCAAATCGAAAGAAGAAACATAAATGGAAGTAAAAGATTATTACGACAAGTTTAGCGATGCTTATTTGACTGAATACGGTTCAGTATTTCAAGCGGCGTTATTTGCGCCTAAAGCAAAAGATCACTGTCGAGTGATGATGGATAGAGCGATCATCGTTCCCCAGCATAGTGTCCTGGACGTTGGGTGTGGGGTTGGTGGGGTGATGCTTGGGTTGATGGAGAATGGATTGCTGGACGTTACTGGGGTGACGATTAGCGAGAGACAGATTCAATTGGCTAGAGAGTTGGACGCTGATTTGAATATTGAGTTGGCGGATTTCATGGAGTGGGATGATCGTGGGAGGAGATTTGATCGGATTATACTTTGTGAATCATTTGGTTACTTTCCAAGCTTGGGTGAGTTAATTGCGAAAGTTCGGGGGTTATTGAAGCCGGGTGGGATGGTTTACATAAAAGATTTATGTGCGGTTAGTGATCCTGATTTGTTACAGCAAGCTGGGTTGAAAGAACTGAAGATACTTTGGAATTACGATAATTATACTACGGAGGAGATTACTTGGTTATGGAGTCAGGCGGGGATGCGCCGTGTGGGTGGTGATGATAATTTGTGGAGGATTTCGGATTGTTCGGGGTTTGTTAATTTTATTAGTGGCAACACCGATTTGGGGAGAATGCATTTCCCGACTGTTGGACAGGTTCCGATTAAAGCGTCTGATTTTTTATTTGCGTGACGATAGAGAAAGCAGAACAGGAATGTGTGGATATTATTTTGGAGAACCATCCTGGCGATGCTTGGGTTTATACGAATGACAAATATTCATTTCTCGATGGGATGTTTGTTCGTGGTGGAGTGATTAAAGCGGTGGCGGAGATTAAGAGTCGGGAATGTGCGTTTGGTACGCACAAGCGAGAGATGTTGAACTGGAACAAATTAGAGGCGGGACAGTGGGCTAGTAGGAGTTTTAGATGTCCGTTCTACTTGTTTAGTTATCATGCGGTGAGTGACCTGGTAGCGTGTTACCAGGTCACGAATAATGTGGGTGAATTTGTAAGAACATTTGAGATAAGCGATTATGGGCAAAACAGAAGCAAAGAAGACCGAGAAAGCAAAACTGTCAGGAAAACAGTCTGGCTCGAAAGCAAAGACCCCAGTCTCATCAAGAGATGCGGATTGCGATGCATTTACTGAGAAATATTTTGGATTAAAGTTATACGATTGGCAGAAGAAAGTTCTGTTCGATTTGAGTCAACCCGGTGCGCGAGTGGCGTTGAAGGCGGCTAATGGTAGTGGCAAGACTGCGATGATCGCTGCACCGGCAGCGTTGTGGTATGCGTTGATTTATCCGGGGAGCATTATCATCACAACGAGTGGCGTTTATCGTCAGGTGAAAGAACAGCTTTGGCCTCAGATTAGGAGTCTAGCCAGTAAAGTATCTGGGTTAGGAATGCAGATTAATCAGACCGACCTGACGATGGATAATGGTTCGAGGATATTAGGTTTTGCCACTGACCAACCCGGTAGGTTTGAAGGATTTCATGGTAATGTTTTTATAGTGTTGGACGAGTGCAAAAGTATAAATTCTGACCTATTTGAAGCGGTGGCTCGTATCCAGCCAAATCGAATCCTCGCCATGAGTTCGCCGGGTGGTACTACGGGGAAGTTTTATAAGATTTTTTCTAAAGAACAGAAGTGGTGGAAACTCCACACTGTCACCGCTTTTGACTGTCCGCACATTAAGCAGAGTTGGATTGAGGAGCAGATGGAGATGTGGGGGAAAGATCATCCGCTGATTCGTTCCATGATCTTTGGCGAGTTCCAGGAGACGAGTGGTGAAGGCTTGGTTATTCCGTGGGATTCATTGCAGAATTGCTTGGATAATCCTCCTACGAAAGACGGTCAAGAGATGGTTGCGGCGTGTGACTTTGCGGCGGCTGGAGATGAGAGTGTGTTCTGTCTGAGGATAGGAAATAAGATTGTAAAACTCCTGGCATGGCGCGAAGCGAATACTATGGCTGGATGTGCGCGGTTTGCGTTGGAGTTCGAGAAATCTGGATTGAAACCAGAACAGATATTCGGTGATGCAGGTGGGTTGGGTTTACCTATGTGCCATCAGCTTGCAGAGATGGGTTGGCCAATACACCAGGTAAACTTGGGAGGTCGAGCGCAGGAACCGGATCGCTACCAGAATCGGGGAACTGAGATGTGGTTCCAGGCAGCCCGCCAGATAGACCGTATGGAGTGTATATTGCCCGATGACGAGATTTTACATAGCCAGTTGACTACTCGCCGGGTTGGAACTGGAAAGACCGGTAAACTCAATCTGGAGAGCAAGAAAGAGATGAAAGCTAGAGGCTTTAGTTCGCCTGACCGGGGGGATGCTTTGGTGATGACGTTGGCGAGTAACAGCGATCAGTATATGTGGCAGAAACGTTGGCAACCGGACTTGAATGAAGTTCTGGAGGCGGGTATGAGTGAGTGGACTGGCGACAATAAACTGCGCGAATCTATGGGATTAAATACGGGATAATTTATGAAAGGACAAATAGGAACATCGATGCAAATAATCAGCATCAAACCAAAGAAAAAGAAAAAAGAAATGTCAGAACTGGAAAAACTGAAACGTGGAATCGGTTGTGCTGTAGGCAGTAACTTGAAATATACACCTCATGAAATTGACACAAATAATAAGATTAATACTTGAAATTCTTAAAGGATTATTTTCGTATGGAAAAAAAGCTGAAAATGAAAAACTGGAAACACTTGTTGATGATCGTCGCCGTGACAAGCTCGATTGGATTGACGGTAGGATGTCGGACAACGATCCCGAGGAAATTAGACGCGACCAAACAGATAATCTTGAACAATGAACGAGGATTCCAGGATGCCTATACTGCATCTCCTGAGTCTAAGGCGTTTGTTCGATCATTGATGGAAAAGATAATCGATTACGAGTATGAGCTTGAAAAAGCGAGTTTAAGACAATGACACTGGGGCAAGAGAACCATCTTAACGAGATACTGAGGGACGTTAGAGCGAAGATCGATACCAAGTACCGAGCCGGTCAGGCTGAACATGGCGGCGATCTATGGGAACGAGTTCCGCTCATCGATGATATTATGGATGAAGCAGTTGACCAGATTACCTACGCTTTGACGCTGAAGTGGCAACTTGAACGTGTTAAAAAGTTAATCGATGAAGCTAGAAGCTCGGTCAACGACAACCCGGTAAAAGCTCAGAAACTTCTCACTAGAGCGATCAGTTACTTGTAGTTACCTCCTCAAACACTTGCCAAGTAGTAGATTTATCGCACCCAATTCGGGTGCGTTTTTTTACGCACAACCAAAATTCAAAATGGCAGCAAGAAAGAGAGCAGGTTTGAGTTCACAGAAAGCTGGAAGTTCTACAACGCGGGGCATCCGCAAGCCTGGAGCATCTTCCACTTCTAGAAAATCTTATCGTCAAGGCTACAAAAGCCGACAAGATGAGTCATTAGGCGCACGTCGAGGTGCGAGAAAAAGCCTAAAGCGAAACGTATCAGCCGCCGGTAGGCGAGCAATGGCCTCCGGGCCTCGTAAAGCCGCAGGTGGTAAGAAATACGGTCTTTCGAGTAGAGAACGTCGATAAACTTCTCCTCCGGGGAGAATAACCATGACCACCGAAAAACAACTAGATGCGTTTTACGGTGAGTTGCAGAAACTAATAGTTCGGTATCAACAAGAATTTGATCTGAGTGATGCTGAGTTAATTGGTGGTCTTCAGATGTTTTCAGCGTTATTCGCTATCCAATCTTTAGGTTGGTGCGTGGAAGACGAGGAGGAAGATGATGAAGATTACGAGGAGGAGGAAGATGAGGAACCAGAATTTTAATGCATAGGCAGAAATTAAACGCAAACGTACTTCAAGATTTAGCTGATCGTTCGGTGTGGGATGTTCGACAAAGAATGTTCTACGAGATGCGTCACCACGGGTTGCGGAGAAAGAATAAACCATGGCCGGGAGCGAGTGACGTACATTTTCCGTTAGTTGATACAACGATTAGCGAGCTTAAACCTGCTTATTTTCAACAATTATTCGCTACAGATTTAATTGCACAATTTGTTCCTACATCACCCCAGGTTGCCGAATACACGACTGCCGCCGCTCAATGGTTCGATCATCGAGTGAAGCAAAAGACCAATCTTGAGACAGAAGTCTTGAGCGCGGTTGATGCGATGTTGATGTGTGGAACCGGGATTTTAAAAGTTCTTTGGGATTATCAATCAAAGCGTTTGAAGTATTACACTGTAAATCCCCAGCATTTTGTCGTTCCAGCGTGGACGAGAGATATTGCTGATGCGGATCGCATTTGTCATATCAGCGTTTACTCGGTTGAAGCGTATAAACGTCAAAAACATTTAAAACAGGATAAAGCAATACTTGACCAAATCGTTGGAAGTTACTCCGATGACGCTGGTGATATGAACACCGAATCGGTGAAATATGAGCGCGAAGGATTAACATTCCCCGAACAGGATAAAATCATTGTTTGGGAGGTTTACCATCGATGCCCGGACACTGGTGAGTGGTTAATTTGCACATATTCACCTAGTTCACCGGATATAGACCTACGTCCGACAATGAAATTGCCGTATAACCACGGTAAACCACCATTTATTGCGTTTAATTATGAGATCAAAGACCCCGGTTTTTACTCATCCAGAGGCGTAGTTGAGCTACAAGCGATCTTTGAAGCTGAGTTAACGAAGCTAATGAACGAGAAAAATGACGCAATGACGTTATTTAATCGCCCATTATACCGTGCAGAGCGTGATATGCCGAACTCTGGCAACCTCAGAATGACTCCTGGGAGCATTTTGCCGTATGGAATCCAGCCGGTAGCACATCAAGCACCCCCAATTTCATTCGATCAACAGATGAATATCATGCGCGAGATAGCGCAGAACCGTGTAAGCACACCGGATTTCGGTTTAACTCAGACATTACAGAACACCGAGAGACGTACTGCCACTGAAATTCAAGCAATTGGAGGTTTATATCAGCAATCCAGCGATTTACGGATGCGAATATTCCGAATTGCATTGGGTAATCTGTACCGGATGAGTTGGTCGATACTGCTTCAGTACGACAAAACAAGCTTGGATTACTGGTATTTAGACACGGCACAACAAGTTCCGCAGGAAGCGTTGCATGAGCAGTATGGAATACAACCAACCGGATCGGCGGATGGAGTGAACAAGCAATTGTTAATGCAAAAAGCAATAACTCGATTTCAGATGTTCGCTAACGATCCGTTTATCGACCAAGGACAATTGCGGAAAACTATTCTAGAATCTGACGATGCAACACTCGTAAAACGTTTATATGTCGATCCGCAACTAGCTCAAGCGAATCAAGCCGAAGATCAGGCGAATGAAATAACATTCCTACGATTAGGATTTCCTGCGGTAGTTAAAGATTCGGATGACCATTTGATCCACATTCAAACGGTCATGGCATACATCACCAACCGAGCCGATACCGGCGCACCTCCAGAACCTGCCGAGGGACAATTCCTAGAGCAACATATTGCCGAGCATTTGGAAAAACTGAAAGAAGCTGATCCAAAAACGGGTCGCCAGGTGGAGCAGGAATTAAAGAATTTATTTGCCCAAATGCAACAAGCAGTTGCAGCACAAGCAGAACAACAAAATGTGGAATCGATTGAAAACCCAGTGGCGGCTATGGAAACAGTTCCGCCAAGTGTCCCGGTGGGCTAATCCACCAGAGTGGACAAGCGAACACGCTGTAAAATTGCAGCAATTCATGACAAGCGAGGTTGGTGTTACTTTACGTTACCACTTACTAAGCTTGCATATACAGAACTGCGATAGGTTTATTTCGAGTCCAAGCGACCTGGCGTATCACGCTGGTCATGCCGCCGGTTTTAAATCCGCGTTGGCGACACTTGATGGGATGGCAGTAATTACCAGTCAACCTGATGAACAAGTGTCCGGTGTCACCGATGACCTGGAGTGGATGCGTCAAAGTGCTTAAAAATTTATGTCTGGAGTAACACTAGAAAAACCAGTCGAGGTTGATACCGAACGCGAGCAATTGCTAAGAGCATTGGAGGAATCTGATGCCAACGAGTTTGGTAATACTGCGAACAAATCTTCGATGCCGCAGGTCGAAGAACCCGAACAGGAATCAGTTGAAACTGAAGACAAACCCAGTGAGGAACCGGAACAACCGGCAGACGATAAACCGTCTGAGGAGGAACAGACCGAGCAAGCTAAGTCTGGGGAGAAATCCCAGTCAAAGTATGCACGGGCAAAGAAAACGCAAGATCGAGCCAACAAAACCTGGCGTGAAGTTAATGCTGAAAAAGCGGCATTAAAGAAAGAGCGCGAGGAATTAGCGGCACAACGAAAAGCGTTGACTGAACAGCAAGAAAAGTCTCTGGCCGAGATACAGCAAAAAACGGCAACGAGTCGCTATTCACCCGAAGAATACGAGGCAATAGCCAAAGAGTTCGAGGACGAAGGCGCTCACGCGAATGCCGAAGCAGCAAGAAAAGCGGCGGATCAGGCTCGAATTGCAGTTCAAGAACAGGAAGCAAAATCGCAGCAAGCCAAGTTCGTGTCGGCATGGGACGCAAATTGGAAAAGCCAAGCGAAAGAGCATAAAGAGTTGAACGACCAGAACAGCGAATTGTTCAAGATGGTCAGTCAATTACTTGAGAGAAAACCTGTTCTTACCCAATACCCCGAAGGCATCAACGATGCAGTCGAAGGTGCGGTAATGTTCCTCCAGGCTAACCGATCTTCTTCACTGGAAAAAGAGGTCAGCGAACTTAAAAAGAAACTCGCTGAATATGAGGAAAAAACACAACTGAACGGATCGCAACCGGCATCAAATATTTTGGAGGTTGAATCGTTTGATAAGTTACCCGTAGACAAACAACGGGCTGAACTTATGAGAGCGATGCAACAATCAGATGATTCCGGGTCGGAAATGTTCGCAACAAATTAATTAAAAAATGGCAACAGGAATTACCAATACAACGAATGCTGGCGCAGATGACGTTAAAAATTCGTTACAAACTTACTTCGATAAGAAGCTACTGGAGCAAACTTTAAAGAGTATCGTTCTCGACCAGTTTGCATATAAAGCAGATCTACCGTCTAAGCGTGGGCATAAAGATATAAAATTCTTCCGCTACCCGGAGGCAGATATCACAGATGTTGATGCATTAGTAGAAGGCACAGCAATTGCATCAGGAGATTACAAGCGTTTAGAATTACAATCGGTTCCATGTACGCTTTCACAGTACGGACAGGTCATAGGAATTACTGACTTGTTGAGCGCGGTTGAACTTTTCAACCATCTCGAACAGGCAACCATTACAAATGGTCAGGATGCTGCTTTGAAAGTTGATGACATCCTAAAGAAAAAACTAGGAAGTGATGTTACTAACAAGCAGAAGCGTTTTGCGGGTGCAGCTACATCTTACGCCACGGTTGGCGGAACTGATGATGCAATGACCGCACTAGACATTCTTGACGCAAGCACAAACCTACGAGTCGAAAATGCTCGTCCATCAAGCGGGTATTTCACCGCTATCATGGCCCCGGAAGTTGCTCGCGACTTGATGAACGACGATGATTGGTTGGAAGCATCTCGCTACGGTGACACTGAACAATTATTCAAAGGAGAAGTCGGACGATACATGGGTGTGCGTGTGGTGACTACCACCAATCCATTCCGTTCTAATACTCAATACACTTCTAACGATGCTGGTTCTAAGTATTCCACATTTGTGGTAGGCGACCAGTCATACGGTGGAGTTAACCTAGCCTCAATGAGCGCATACTCACCTAAGATGATTATCGCCCAAGGCCCGGACAAGACTGATCCACTAGCTCAGTTAACCACGGTTGGATTCAAATTCTACTACGGTTGCGAGGTTCTAAACGCCAAGCACCTAGTCGAAATTTACTCGACCACTAACTATAGCTAATCAATTAGCCTGGGGAGGTTAATAGCCTCCTCGGGCGTTTTATTATGCCTAAAGTAGATATTCCAATTTCCGCACTACAAGTAGCGGATGAAGATGGTTCGATGATTGTCCCGGCGGTCGGTGATGCTGTTAGCTTCACGATTGATGGATCGGTTGAATCGATTGGTGATGAATATGCCGTAGTTGGCATGGAATCCGTCAACGGTGAACCGGCTTATACCGAGGATGTAGTCGAAGAAGAAGTCGCAATTGAAGCACCCAGTCGGGATGATTTAATTGCTGAGATGGAAGCAATAGACGAGGCAGGAGGATATTAATTAAATGAGTACAACAAACGTAGGAAATCCAATGCAAGGCCGCCGCTTAAAAGGCGGAAATAGTGGTCAGGAAGCAATTGCTATCAAAGCAGATAACGGTGACGGAAGCACCGCAAATTCTGCTACTCCATTTTTGGAGTTCACAAATGCTACAACTGATGGAACCGACAAGGACGGTAGCACTAATCTAACTCGCTATGCGGTTACTGGCTTAACACCAGGAGCAACCGATATCGAAGGCGTTTTGTGTTCTATAAACGGGGTTCAATATTGGATTCCGGTTTATAAAGCTGATTAATGCCACTGGCTGAGTTTAAGAATCAAGAGACGGGTGAGGTCAAAGAAATATTGGCCTCGCCTGATCTCTCTAATTTTAGTGATGGCGATGGTACTTGGGTAAAACTGGCAGTACCTACGAGTTTCGCCATAGGTGGTATTCGGCAAACACCATCTCAAAAAGAGATGATGAAAAGCGGATATTACAAACAAGAAAACTCGAAGAAAGGCTGGAGGTCTTCCTACAGCAAACAGAAGATAAAAAAAGTTTGGGGATTATAAAAAATGGCACGACAGAACGATACACTGGCTAACTTTGCGGCGGCAACAAACGAGGAACTAAGCGTCACAACAAGCAACACTGTTCCAGCTAACGCATCATTGAAGACTGAATCCGCTCCTGCGTTTCTGCTTTTGCAGAATGTTGGAACTGTACCAGTTTTTTATCGCCTAACCGCTGATGCAGATTCTGCGACTTGCACAACTGCGAGTGGTAATTATACGGGAATTTTAGCCGCCAGCACTTCCGACGAGGACGGCACTGGTGGAATCATCACATTTGCCGGGTACACCGGAGGTTTGGCTTTTTGCACTAAATCAGGAACTGGTAAAGTGAACATCGCCTACAGCGGTAGACTGGGAGAATAAAATGGGAATAGCCAACATAATTAACGTCACCGGGTCGGCAGGTGGCGGCGAAATAATACGGGAGTTATCTTCAAGCTCAGACGGCCAAGGACTGCATTTTGATGGAAGTACGGGATATGTCTCCTGCGGGGATTCTACTATTTTAGACGGAGCAACAGAATTGTCTTTAGAGGTTATCCTTAGCACAACATCGACCACTGAAGGACGAATATTAGCTAAACAATTCGACTCAATTGCTTATGCTTTGAGAAACGATGCAGCGGGTACGTTAACTGCATCAATTGGTAATGGGTTATCAAACGTAAATGTAACAACAAGCGGCACTTACAACGATGGGGCTTTGGTTCACGTTGTAGTGACTTGGGACAATGCTGATATAAAAATTTACGCTAACGGAAATCTCGACGGAACCGGAACACTAGCAGGTGGATCAATTCAAAACACAGCGGATTTTTTAGAGCTTGGATCGAGAGCTAAAAGCGGGTCAAGAAATTCATTTTTCAACGGCTCGCTGTATCGTGCCAGAATTTACAACAAAGCTCTCACTCAAGCAGAAGTAGACACCGCTTATCAGCGGGCTGACGTTCCGTTTGCAGACCAGTACGGAAGTGAGACTGATTTAGTTAATGCTAATTCAAGTGGGTCTGGAACAGCGTGGACTGGAGCTACTGGCGTTACTCCTCCAACTGGGTGGAGTGCTGCGGGTTCGTCCAGAACGTACACGATAGACGCTGGGACTGGTGATCCCGCTCCGAGTTTAAAAATTGAAGCAGGTTCAGCGAATGTTGGAATTAAATGGGGTTCAGCGGCGACTCTTGGTAAAAAACATAGAGTTACGTTTAGTTACAAATGCGGAGATGCTGCGACAACTATGGCGTACCGACTTAATGATGCTGATTCGTTCGTTAATTTAGATAACTCGACAACTTGGGCCACTAAAACTGTTGAGTGGACAGGAGACGGAGTCACTGGCGGGTTTATGCTGCGAGTTAATGAGTCTGGAAAATTTGGACACGTTGACACTGTTTCTATTCGAGCTATCGGTGCAGTTACAGACTACGACCTCGCATTTGCTAATCCTACGCAGTCGCTAATAGTGCAGGATCGTGCAGGAGCGGCCGACGGAACAGCTTCAGCAAGCGGAGTTTCACAGACTCAGCCTATTGTTCAACTTAACAGTACGAGTGCTCGAATTGGCGGAGGCACAGCAATTACACCAGCCGACAATGAACTTGTAGCTGGAAAATTACGAGTGTACGAGGGAGCAAGTGGAGCAACTGCCGATACTACTGCAGACGCTTTAGTGATTGATACAGACCAATCGCAAGCAGGAATTTCAATCCTCACACCAACTACTGGAGCAGGAAATATATTTTTCGGAGACAGTGGAGATAACAACGCTGGGAGGATTGAATATGCACATGCTTCCAACACAATGGAGTTTAGAACCGCAGGAACGTCACGTTTAAAAATTGATTCGTCTGGCGTAGTGAACATTCCAAACTTGTCTGCAAGTTCAGACGTTCAAACAGATGGCAGCTCAAACCTAATAACCTCTTCAGATAAACGCCTCAAAAATGATTTAGGTGAATTAACTGCCGGTCTTGATATAATCAGCAATTTACAACCGCATTATTTTAGTTGGAAGAACGACGAGACAAATACTCAGCAACTAGGATTTTACGCACAAGACGTTTACGAGTTTTTGCCGGAAGCAGCACCACGCGAAGAAGTCACAAACGAAGACGGTTCAACCGACTACAAGTGGGGCTTCAATGGTAGGCCAATAATCGCCGCATTAGTCGCTTCAGTTAAAGAATTGAAAGCAAAAGTCGAAGCTTTAGAAAACGCATAATTTAAAATATTAGAAAACAATGATCGAAATAAACACAATACCTACAGCGGAATTAAATGTTTCTAAAATTGCTGTATCACTGAACTCAGCCCAAGAATTTGGAATGCAATTCAGCGTAGTTGGTTGGGGTAAGTTTACGAATCCCGAAGGCGAAGACGTTTGGGGTACTACACCTCTAGTTTCAACTTTACTGAATGTAACTGGCCCAACTTGGGATGCTTGGGGGTCTGAGGTTTCAGATTCTGAATATATAGGCAATCTCTCGCTGGATTTGCTTGGACTACAACGCGCACCAGTTGAGGAAGAAGAATCTGATGATGTCACAGTTGATGATTCATCTGATGAGGATGCAGACGATTCCGAAGAAGCGGCAGAATAAGTTGCTCGTTTTTTTGGTTTGTCTTTTAGCGATTTTAATTGGGGGGAAAGCTAAGTGAACTTTGACGACATCAAAGTGTTTGCGGCGAGTGGAGGATCGATTACATCGTTTTATATGCATATAGGAGAAATCGTGCAGATTACAATCGGACTTTTAACAATCGTTTATATTGGGCTTCGTATTAAGAAGCTCATGGATGAAAAAAAATAATTATGTGGAAATCAAAAACAGTATATGCGGGCCTGGCAGGAATCATTTCCAGTCTAGGACTTTTTATGTCTTCGGAAATCAGCCTGGCTGAGTTTCTGAACGTCTCAATAACAAGTCTTTTGGCAATCTTCTTGAGGCACGGTATTCACAAGACTCAGAATGTCGCTGAAGCGGCAGTTGAGGCGGCTAGTAGTGTTACCCCGGCCCCAAAGAAAAGAATCGTTAAAAAGAAAGTTTAGGAGGTTTAAATGGCAGGTATTACAACCACTCAGACGTTTAGCGATGGTGATACAGTTACTGCCGCAAAGCTAAACAACATAATAGCGAACGCATCGATTGATAATGATGCTATAACGACAGCAAAGATCGATGATAATGCTGTTACGTTGTCTAAAATGGCGAATGCCTCAGTGGACACCGCTGAGTTGGTTGATGATGCGGTTCAAAACTCCAAACTGGAGGAGATGGGTGCGCGGACGGTTAAAGCCAATGCCACTAATGCAACTGCAAACCCAACCGATGTTGCGGTAGGCGGGAATAAACTAATTGTCGGGACAACTAACTCAATCAATGCGGTTAGTTTTACGGATGACCTGGAACTAGATGCCAGTGATTCCGCTGCAACTAAGATCAAAGCGGCGGCTTCGCTAATCGGAGGTAAATCAAGCGTAACTGCCGATGCTGCCGATGAGATTTTAATTAAAGATGCAACTGATGGTGCGCTTAAACGTGCTACAGCACAGACGGTTGTTCAAAGCCAGGTAGCCACTACCGGGACAAGCGGAGTTGTTCGAGTTTCTGATGCGGCAAAATTAGTTAACGTATCAGGAGCGATTACTGCCGATGTGGTGGGGATTACGACTGGTGCGCCGATGTTAGCGAAAGCTTGGGGGTATTTAAAAACAGCAAGCAGTGCGATAGTTGGGGCATCATCAATTTTACAAAATTGCACTGTAGCTAGAACTGGGACTGGTGCATTTACTGTTACGTTTACTACTGCTTTACCGTCAGTTAAATATATGGTGTTAGGAAACGGCAGACAAAAATTGGCAGGTGCTAGTGATCCATACGGTTATGGACTGCAAGTAGTTGATTCCAATAAATTAGTAGGAAGTTTTGACTTTGTTACAGTTGACACAAATGACAATGACGGTAGCGCACTAGACCCGGACGGTGGAATGCAATTTGTTGTTTACGGACTTACATCATGACTTTAACCGATATTGCCACATACGTTTGTAACCTGGTTAATAAAACGGATGACACATCCAAAGACAGGTGCAAAGAATTTATACGGCAACATCACGAAAACGTCATCAACTCAGCTTTATGGCGCGAGACGATAGAGGTCGAACAGACGACACTTCCGTTTGACGGTCGTGTGACTCAGATAATTTTAGATGATGGAGGAACCGGATATACCTCCGCACCCACTGTTAGTTTTACTGGCGGTGGTGGGAGCGGTGTTACTGCTGCTGCTGAGATTGGTGGAGGAGCGGTTACAAAAGTTTACATCCAGAATCCCGGCAAAGAATTTACCTCGGCCCCGACGATAAGTTTTACCGGGGGAGCGGGAAGCGGAGCAACTGCAACTGCGATTGTTGATTCCTGGGCGGACGAGATGGTTTGTCCTCAACAGTTTGAGACGATCCTCGGAGTTTCGTATAACGAGGCTAATCTATTACCAACCCAGTTGATTACTCAGTTCATGGTCAACCCGGACAGTTTTAAGAATGATGCGGATTCTGCTCAGTTCAGTGTTATTGATAGTTCAGGTATTAATTTTAATCCCAATTATGGTGCTATTGAGTTTCTGTCCAGCGACAGTTCGGACAACGGTAAAAAAATCACGATTGTTGGCGAATTATCAGGACAAGAATTAACGATGCAAAAAGAGACGGTGACACTAGCTTCCAGTGTTAGCACCACTAATTCTTGGTCAGCAATTCATTCTCTCAGCAAAGAAACCACTACGGGACACGTTCAAGTGAGAAATCCATCGATTACAAGTGATTATTTCTTTTGGCCTGAGTGGGAGAACGTCAGCAAATTTCAACGCATTAAATTTTTTGATCGACCCAAGTATGACGCAAGTGCGCCAGTAAACTTATACATAGTCGGAAAGAAAAAGATTCGCCCCATGGTAGGCGAATACGACACTCCGATGGTGAGTGGAATCGATAACGTATTGATTCACTTTGCGACCGGCGATATGTTGAAACGGTCGAGACAATTTGGTAAAGCGCAAGTAGAGATTCAACAAGCTAACGCATTGATGCAAGTTGCGCGTGACCAGGAGAACAACCAAAGCGCAAAAGAAGTCCGCCTGATCCCAGACGTTTACGGGATGGGTTATACGCGAAATGACTTCGGATTTTAAATCATGCCTGTCTACTATAACGATGGACTCGATGACCCGGTTCAATATGACCGTCAAGCGAGTTTCGTGGGTGGACAGATAAGCAACTTCCGTGAGAATCTGCTTAACGAATCTCAAGCAGAATCACTTAAAGACTTAGACACTGAAAAAAACGGCATACTAAAATCTCGACGAGGATTTCATAGGTTTGCTGATTTGCTGGGTAGTTCATCTTCTTCGACTAATACGCAAGCGATTGCTTATCTTGATACAGATGCAAAAGAATCACTTGTTGCATTTGTTAATTCTAATATTTACGGAGTTGATTCGAGCGGAACCGTTACAACGATTGGCGCGGCAAAAGCAAACAGCGCAACCGCACAAGTCGATCATTGCCAGGTCGCAGATAAATTATTTTATGCATCTCACGTTACAAATGACCGAGTTGGTCAAGTTAAATGGACTGGAGCAGCATGGGCGGTTACAGAAGTTCCAGATGGGCCAACTAATTCCAAATATCTGGTAAATAACAATTTTAGAATCTTTGCGGTTCAGCCGAGTGATAATCAGGTTTATGTATCAGACATTCTTCCAGATTCAAGTTCGGGAACAGTCTTCCCAGCGGCAAACGCATTAAAAGTTGGGTTAGGCGATCCGATTACCGGGTTGGCGAGTTGGGTTGGTTTCAATGTGGTAGTGTTCTGTAAAAACAGTTGCTACGTTATTGACACCAACCCAGTTCCAGCCACAGCAAGTCCTACAGTTCCAGCGGCAAGTACGTTCAAGATTCGCACCATCTCAACTTCGAGTGGTTGTTTGAGTCACGGATCGATTGCCCAGGTTGGCGAAGATTTGTTTTATCTATCAAGAACCGGGGTTCGATCAATTCGCCGCACGATGGAAGAAAACATGATTGCCTCGGATGTCGGGATATTGAGTTATCCGATCCAGAATGTAATCGATGAAATCAATTGGGCGCAAGCTGAGAAGGCGACAGGAATATTCTGGAGAGGAAGATACTTCCTAAGTGTTCCTACTGGTTCCAGCACCAAGAACGACACGACCATCGTTTATAACACGAATACACAATCTTGGATGGGCGTTTGGCGGGGAATAGTTACAGTTGACTCATCTACAAGTTTACCGTCCAGCACGATCAATCCGGTTGATTATGCTGTTACACAATTTAGTGGAGGAAAACCGTTTTTAATTAGTCTGGATAAAGTTGGGAACCCACTTCAGTACCGGGATTTTGTAGAGGAAATCAATTTAGTAGATACAGATTACCAGGACAAACTCACCACAACTTTTGCGGACACCGGATGGGAAGCTACAACAAGAGCATTTACATTTGGCGAACAGATGACATCTAAAGATGCGGAGTTCGCCGAGTTTGAGTTCGACCATAGTGACGCGATTATCGATATCGGGGTATTACTGGATAACGAAGAAAAAAAGAATCTAGCGGATGAACTGGTCACTGGGACAGGTGAATTGAGACTGAGTTTTACACTCCCATCGACACTTGGTAGTGGCGCAGTAACTAGGTTCCGTTATTCGATGACGCATTACCCGGAGTTTCGTGAGTTACAATTTAACTTTAAACAATCCGCCCAGGCGGGAACCGACAGTAAATATTTGGCATTAAGATCAATCCATGCAGGTGGATTTCTTAACAGTGTTGGGGAGGAATCATGACCTACGACGAGAAAGTATATGAAGCGATTAGGTTAAGTTCCAACGGCAACAAAGACGCTTGGAGTTATTTAACGATTATAGCGCAGGTCGCAAGAGTTATTGACGACTTGGTAGACAAACCCAGCGAAGTTAATACTGAAACTAAATACAAGTTGGCGCAATTGTTATTGGTGGAACTCCCAAGCAATTCGTTCTTTCACACACATAAAACGTCTTTGCTGCCATTGCATTTAACAAGTTTAAACGCATGGATAGACAGTAATGATTGGATGGAAAAAGATGCGACTAGAAAGAATTACGCTTTGGTTATTAGAGATCAAATTACCGAGTTGGTTATGTTGGTTGCGTATCTAACCGGGGGAACAGATTATATGAGAAACGTAAGTTTAAAAATTAGAGAATTGTTTTTGAAGGAGGAATTTTAGATATGGGTTTATATTATGATTCTCCAGATGTAGATGCACCAAACATAGCTGGAGCAAACGAGGCAGGAGTATGGGCAAATGCCGAGACATTAGGCATTCAAAAAATGATCAATAATGCCGCTAAGTTCGGCAAGAAAATTGATTTAAAAGTTCCAGTGTTTGACAGTGGAGGAAACAAGATAGGCTACAAAGATGTGACTTATGACTTTGCTGGATATTCAGATGCAGACGCAACGAGAGCAGAGATGGATTTTGCCGTTGAGGCAGCCGATAAAATGGCGGCATCCATGTTGGATGTTCAGAAAAAATATGGAGAAGATTTTGTTCGCCAACGTAAAAAAGAACTGGATGCGAGCGATCCAACCGGGGCGGCAGTTCGAGAGGAATTAGGTCGTTCAGCGTTGGATGACCTCAAGCGAGGTTATGAACTTGATCCTGGGATGAGGAGAGAAGTGACTGAAGCGGAGCAAGCTGGGCAACTGGCCAGAGGCAATATTTTAGGATCAGGAGCGGCGGCAGCCGAGGCGTTATCCGTTGGGGATGCGGCTTATAGGATGCGTCAACAGCGACTAGCTAATGCAGCGTCATTCTTGAGTGGGGCAACACCAGTAGCTCAGTTTGGGCAACTATCGGGAGCGCAACAAGGCGCAAGTCCGTTTAATCCGATGGGAATACAAGCAGGTCTGGCATTGAATCCAAACGCGGGAGCGCAGGGACAACAATTCGCCATGAACACTTACAACCAGCAAATGAATTGGGCGGCTAATCAGCAACCTATTGGGGCGCAGTTACTCGGCATGGCGACAGGTGGGGTTATGCAAGGATTAGGAACCTATGCAGCGACTAATTGGCTTGGTGCAAAAACAAATACGGGAGGTATAGGATAATGAGCGCAGGATCAGCATTTGCGAGTGGAGTAAGAGCGGGGCAAAACATTTGGAACCAAGCCGTCAATAACGCGATGGCGGGGAAGCGTATGGATATGCTTCGGACTCAGTTCAAGTTTGAGCAGAGACAACGCAAGCAAACTTTAGATAATCAGGTATCATCAGAGAACGCATTCGACAAGTTCGTTGAGTATCTTCCGACAGCGGTTTCTTCGGGGGAAATTAATTTTTCTACTCCAGAAGGACGGGAGCATTACGCCAGTTTAAAGTCATCGGTTGAGCCAACAATCAGTCGTGATCCAAACACCTGGAAACGATATGAGGCTTTTTCTAAAACATTCGAGCAGAAAGAAGGATATCCGGTATTTTTGGAACAGGAACGTAATCGTCTGCTTACAGTTGAAAATTACAAAACAGTCAGTGGAGAAATTGATCCAATTTATAAAAGAGACAAAGATAAAAACTTCATCCTAAACCCAGATGGGAAACCTCAGCTTGATATGACAGCAATGAATAATGTTATTGATGATTACAAACTTGAGAAAGAAGTAGATGCAATAAAGAAAAAACAAGATGCTTTATATGGGAGTGGTGGTTTATCGAAGTTTTTTGGTTCAAAACCCGGCGATGTTTCTCCTGAAATAAGAAACGCATACATCATTAATAGAAATAAACATTTTAATGCTGTTGTAAAAACTGGAGACAACGAAGCTATAGTAAAAGAATCTTATGTATGGACAGGTGTTCCAAACCAAAGCGATTCGCAAAGCTTAGACAAATACAAGTTCACAATTGATAGACTTGGCGAGTTACAAGAAATGCTTTCTAGCGAAGAAACTGGGCCAATAATTGGGACATTAAGAAGCGCAAACCCGTGGGATAAAAAAGCGTCTTTGATTAAAGCACAACTAGCAAAAATTGTTCCAAGTTTAGCTAGAGGTGTTTTTAACGAAGTAGGAGTTTTAACCGAGCCGGATATTCAGAACTATTCTAAAACGATTGGTAATTTGACAGCACCGGAAGAAGTAAATGAGGCTTTAACGGACATGGCAATCAAGATGGTTTCAGGAGGTCTTGAGGAAAAACTGTCAACACTTGCAAAATCTAGAATAAATGTTTCCCAATATCATGATACGCTTTTAAGAGTAAAAGAAGCGACAAGCAGACTTCTTGGTGAAGAAGAAGCAGAAGAAGAAATCCCACTCGTTGAGGTGGATAGTTATCAGCTTGATGCTAATGGTAATCCTAGTTTTTCCGTTGAAGATATCGAAAAAATAAAAAAATTAGGTGTTCCTCAGTTTAAGATTATAGATGACCGAGGAGAGGAGCGTATTATTAACATTCCACAAGAAAATGTTTCTACACCTCCACCTGCGCCTACATCTGCACCAAAACCTGACCCGAAAAACGATTTAAAAGACCCGTTCGATTCATTGTTCGGTGAAGGCTCAATTGCTGAATCGCAATCAAAACCCAAAGACAGGAAAAAGCAAGTCGAGGATCGAGTTAATTTCCTCCAGGAACAACTTAATGCGCTTGGCCCAGCCAAAAACAGAGAACTTTCTAGTAAGAAAAAAGAACGCAAGAGACTTAAAGATGCCATTAAGAAAAACAAAGAAATCTTGTCTAAACTATAATGGCTCAATCTTTAAAACCACCTGCTGAGAGAGTATCTCTTGAATTTGCTTCTCCGACTACCAGTGAACCCGTTCAAGATTACGGTTTTACATTTGCCGATTTAGAACCTATCGAAGAAGAAGAAGAAACTGAAGAAGTCAAATTTGAGGAAATTGTAAAAGTCCGAGACAGAACCGGCAAGATGGTTGAACTGCCGAAATATGATAATAACGGTAAAAAGATTTATCGCCCCACTTATAATGAGGATGGAATTGAAACCCACGATGATCGTGGGATCATGACATATGACGAGTGGCTTAAACAGAAAAACGAAGGCGATGTTGATTGGTGGCGAGTTGCGAAGGATGCGACCAGTCATTTGATTGGTGGTTTTGGAAAGATACCTGGTAAGATAGAAGAAGAAGGATTACTCGAAGCTTCTGCGAATATTCCTGAGTCGTTTCTATCGGCGATGGAAGGACTAAGAATGATTGGCGGGGGTGCGGGTAGACTTCTCGCCAAGCCATTTCGTTCTGAAGAAGAAGAAAATAAAGCGGAGTACGAAGCTTATAAAGATTTCGGCAATCAGATGTTTCGTCAATTGGAATTGCGTAAATCACGCATGGGCGATGTGGCGAGAATGTTTGGATCGAAAGAGTTAGCCGAGGTTTATGATGATGGGATCGATCCCGAAGTGGCGGACTCGCTCAGTTTGATTTTCGATCCAACCTATTTAGTGGGTGGTGGATTATTAAAAGTTGGTGCGGCGGCAACCAGACAAGCACCGAAGATCACAAACAAGTACGCAAAGAAAGTTATTCAAGCCGCCGGTAAAGCGGCAGAAACTAAACTAGCAAAAGAAGCACTTTCAGTTTTATCCAACCCGGTAACTAAAACGGTTAGCGGGGTGGGCATGGTCGGGGAGAAAGTTGGACGCGGGTTGCAGAAAGGCGGTGAAGCGGCATCCAAGTGGGCTATCAAAAACCCCGGTAAAACCAAAGCCGTACAGACTGTTGTTGGTGCGGGAACCGGTTATGGGGTAGCTCCCGAAGGTCGTGAATGGGAAGGAGCGATTGGGGGAGCATTTGGTGGTAGGTATGCGCTTGATCCCAAGCGCGTCATCGGGGCAGGTGAAGCACTCGAAAAAACTTCTCAACGCATTGGTGGTGCAGCGCAAGCCGCCAGGATCAATTCGGTAAGAACGAGTGGATTAGGTGAGGTTGCTAAAATCCGCCCAATGCGTGAAGATGTAGCTAAACAATTTGTCACCTACGACAACCGCGTTGCGAATAGAATTTTACAAGAAGCAGGTAAGTTAGCGGACACCGCTGTTGTTGGTGCTGGGATGGGTGCAGGTTTGGGGTCGTTGATGCCAACCGATCCAAACAACCCCGGTTGGGCGGCAGGACTCGGTATCGGAACATTTGCAGCACCGGCAGGAATGTATTCTGGTAAAGCATTAAACCAGTTGGCCAGAGTAGAGATTGGACGGGGAGGAGTCCCAAGTGCCGGGGTTCGACTAAGAATTAAAGAAACTCCATATCATCAATTAGCAAGTGAATCAGTTGTTAAAAGATTTGCCGCTGGTTTACCAGAAGATCAACGGGCGGCGTTTGTTGATCCTGACCGGGGAATGAGTGTTCATGATTTAGCGAATGAAGCTGAACAGATTAACTGGTTGCAAGGCGCAATGCGTTATGCTGGGAGAGATATTGATGTTTTTTATGGTGACGCAAAGCAAATAGTGGAAAAAACCGGGAATCCGTTTCATGAACAACAAGCTGGGTTTTTCGATGATGCTACAAACACAATTTATGTAAATACTTCCGCAGAAACCCCCGGCTTTACATTGGGGCATGAGGCGTTTCACCCCACTGAGACTTGGAGTTCCCGTCAAAGAAAATTAGATGCGGAACCCGAAGAAACTGTTGATGTTGATCCGTTGCAGGATATTCAGACTGATTTAGTTCAAACGATTGTTGGCATATATGCTCCTGACGGTTCTCAAATGAGAGCAGGTTTGTATAGTGCAGATGAACTTACATCACTTATCGATCAATATAATAGCAGACTTTACCCGGATTTATCAAAAGACATCACCAGACTGCAATCAGAGATTGATGCTGAAACAGCAAAACCAAAATCTGATGAGGCGGCATTGCGTTTAATGAATCGTGATATTGATGAATTAAAAGCCAGACAAGAATATCATGAATCAGAACTTGCTGCATTTGAGGCATTGCCAGAACAAGAAAAAAGAAAATTTATTGCCCGTGAAATTTTAAGCGAACAGTTCGCTATGTTTGGCGAATCAGCTAGGCACGGTATTATTCGCAAAGCTAGAAATATTGCGCTCAAGAAAGATTATTTCAGAGACAAGTTTCTTGGAATGGAAATCGACAAGTTGAAATTCAACACGCTTGGGCGATTAAGAAAAACGCTTGAACGGGTTGGTGTGGAGTTCGACCTGGCAGGAAATCCGAGAGGAGATATGACTGCCACCAGCGTTTTATTCAAATACCCAGATCAAAGCAAAAGAATTGCTGAAGTTAAAAACACGTTAAGACAGGAACGCTTAAAGCCTGAGATTGATGAACCGACCGTTAGGTTACTTGAAAGAGAACTTGCCGATCTAAACGCCAAACAGGAACTGGCAGGTAAAGAAATGCTGGTTTCGCCTGAGATCGAACACCTCATAGCACAGTACATCACCGAAAAAGATAAACTTGTTAATCGCGTTTCGGAGACTGATGAGATCGGTGGGTCAGAAGTTACTTTCACCGCTATTGACGCTTCAAAGAAGAATAAAGATGGCACACCTAAAGTTCCAGCGGCAGTAATTGAACGCTGGGCGGAGTCCGGTTGGGTGAAGACCGACAAAGACGGGGATGTCGTTAATTCAACTGGCGGTAAATGGCAACCTGGGCAACGTCCTGCGTTCACCACGGCAAGAGAGAGAACCCGGATGGACAAGAACCGGGTGGCGGCATTGGTTGCTGCACTTGAGCCGGTTACAAAGAAACGTGAAAAAGACGAAGAACCGACAGGAGTTGTCACGGTTGGAGACACTACTGATGGAGGAAAGAATTTTTCTGGTGGTTATTTTGATGACGCGCAGATGGACGCTATCATGAACGCTCCCGATGACGTTGTTCGCCCAGCGTTTAAGGAGAAAATTAAGAGCTTGAACGAAGCGGTGAAAAGTCGTCTAGGCCAACCGTTCCTGACGGACTACTGGAAAGCGATCTCTGGGCGCGGTTACGACTCGAAGGCGCGGATGAAAGTCCAACTGTTTACGCCAATCGGGATGGAGATCAGTTCGGCGGGCAACTTCAGCGCGAGAATATTTAACATCGGCTATTTAGAAAACAAAATCAATCGATGGTTAGGACAGTCAGGCAAGAAGAAGTTTTGGTCAGACTGGGCGGATGCCGATGGTCGAGTTGATGTTGATTCGTTCCGGCGAGATATGATGGAGTTGCTTGGTACGCATTTTATAGATGATACATCTAAGAAATTTCCCGAAGGAATAAAGAAAGAAAAATTATATTCATTCATTGGGGTAAAACCATTTGAACCTGGGCGGCAAGATTGGAACAGGTCGGTGAAAGACCGAAAACAGATTCAGTTATTTAGAGTTGATCGGATGCAGAACCTCACCCCGGGCATGGGAGATAATTTCCCAATCGATTACGGAAAATCGAGAGCTAGATACATGCCGGGACAACCCCAAGCATCCGTCAGGCCGCCAGTCGATGATCTGGGTTTTTACAGTCGAGTCGCCGAGGTAGCGGCAAGCGACAAGATTCCAAACCGAGGATCGGGCGATCAGATGTTGGCGACGATCAAGAAGCAACCAGGCGTAAAAGAAGAAGAATTAAAATGGTTAGGCTTGGAGGATTATTTACGAGGCAAGAAGCAAGTCACTAAACAGGAACTAACTGACTTCATTCGAGAGAACGATATTCAGTTGGAAGAGACTATATTGAGTGGTGATCGTTATGATTCATACGATCCCGACAAAAAGACTTCCCCCGCTCGATACGGAGAATACCAACTCCCCGGCGCAGAAGACGGTAGCTATAAAGAGATGCTGTTGAGGATGCCAAAAAAATACATGACTTTTGAGGAATACGCTACAGCAAGTGGACAAGAGTTAGGTTCTTTTTTTGCAAGAAAAGATTACGATGCGTACTTAAAAGATTTACGTCCTCAATATGGAGATTCACATCCCGTAAATCCTAGGTGGGTCAACTTCCGCTCATCTCATTTCGATGAACCCAACGTCTTAGCTCATGTACGATTCAACGACCGCACTGGGCCAAATGGTGAAAAGATTTTATTCGTTGAGGAACTGCAATCTGATTGGCACAAAGAAGGACGAGAGAGTGGGTATGCAGGTGAAGCAGGAAAACCAAAAGCGTCGATTTTAGAATCTAACACTGGTGAAAGTTTTTCTTTGTATGATTCAAGTGATGATTTAGTTGGCAGGTTCTCCACCAGAGAAGAAGCGGCAGAGAGAGCAGTTAGTTTGGGATTTGATCCAGTGAACGAAGTTATTCCGACTAAACTAAACAGAACCATCCCAGACGCACCATTCAAATCTAGTTGGCATGAGTTAGCAACCAAGCGGATGCTGCGCTATGCCGCTGAGAACGGATATGACAAGTTGGCGTTTATTGATGGTGCGGAGACTGCCAATCGATATGATTTAAGCAATAAGGTTGGCAAGTTGGTGGTTTCCAAGTCAGATGAAACCGGAACGATTGCGCTTGATGCGGATGGAGAGTTGGTAGATTCCTCGATTGATCCGCAAAGGCTAGAGAGTTATGTCGGAAAAGAAGTGGCAAAACGCGCACTTGATATGCTTGAGAGTGAAAGCTCTGACATGGGCGGTAACAAGTCAGTCGAGTTAACCGGGGACGATCTTCAAGTCGGAGGTCAATGGGCATTCAACTTATACGACAAAATGATCCCGCAATTCCTCAAGAAGTACGGCAAGAAGTTTGGGGCGAAAGTCGAGGATGTGGTTATCGATACTGGAATACCGGAAACATATAAAGCACTAGACATCACACCGCAAATGCGAGGTGAGGATGGAGTGATGGGAGGCCAGGTTAGGTTTATGCCGGGGGTCGAAAAATTCGACACTGTTGAACCGTCAATCATTTCTGAGTCTGTTAAGATTAAACCGGGTGCGCTTGACGGTGTTCGGTTCATGCCTGGGACAGCACCTAGAATCCCGCTTTCCCAAGTTGCTGATTCTGATCCGTTTATTATGTTATCAGACCGGATGGCGGATATGGTTTATGAAGTGCCAGGATCAGGAGTTAGGATTCCGATTCATGGAGGCCCAGGATTTTCTTATCGTGATGGCAAAGCAGTTTGGGCATCAACCCACAATGCGGCAAAGAAGATAGGCAACTACGTTAATAATAGTGGTAAGAATCGTGCGTTAATAATGATTCAGCGTGATGACAATCATGCTAAGAACCCAAGCATGGGGCGTATATTTGTTGAAGAGTTGAAAGCTCGGGAGAAGAATATTACCAAGACTGACATGAACAAGATGCTACGGGCGGCAAGTAAACGTGCGGGGTTGAAAAAGTCAGTTAAGAATCTAAACGAATTAGAAAGTCTTTATACGTTTTGGGATTGGGATACTCGTGGAAAATTCTTTGGTCAATTTGGTTTAGTTAAAAAACCTAATTCGCCAATCGGTGATCCAAGAAAACGAGGATTTTTTGATTACCACCAAATTATTAAAGATACTACTGATCCCGCACTAGCAGATTTGCCAACTGGATCAATAGTTGGAGCAATTGAATTTGACGGCGGTAAAGTTTATGAGGCAAGCGAACTAGGGACTGTTCCGCATTCTAGTTATGACACAATGTTAAAAGGACGAGGATTAGGATTATTTGAAAATCCTCCTCACATTAATGACATACTTGATGTGCCAGAAGACCAAAGATCCGTATTCACATTACAACGTAGGTTTACTTCTCCCAATCGTTTAAAAGAAGCGGCGCAATTAGAAGTAGACAAAATCATTAAAATACCGGCTAAGAAAAAAGCTCAACGCAAAGACCGGGCGATGGAAATACTTAAACAATTTAGCAAGCCATGAGAAAGAAAGGCGGCCAACGATTAATGGAAATGTCGCGGAGAAAATCTGCGCCAGTTGTGGAAGAAGTTACCACGGTCAAACGGTACACTGACAGTGATCGATTCAAACAACCTCTAGCGGAGAGTCTGGAGGAATATGACACTGATGAATTTATTACACCCCCAGCACCCAAGCGTGATGACTTCATCACCAGGATGTTCCCCCGGTTAACGCAAGCCGCCAATCTCCTCGGCGAGATCAAAGCCAACGTACAAGAGAAATACACCGAGTCAGAATTAAAGAAGCTCGATCAGTCGATTCTCGATGATGTTTTAGTGAAACAACTGTCCGATGTGGAGAATATGCTTTCTTTGGACAAACTGCCAAAAAACTTGGCCCCAGTTCAACGTAGGATCGACAAAAAGAAAGTAATTGGTGTACTGACACCCGAGGATGAGAAAAATGCCTCAGAAGCGATTCTCAAGCGATTAACGGCCAATCGTACTAAATCGGCTGATCCAGAGGCTCGTAAAGCTGAAAAGCTTGCTGAGATAGCTGATCCTGTGGTTCCAACCGAGGATGAGGCGATTGAGAGTGTGGTTGCCGCTCAAGAAGCGGGTGCGCCTATTTTGGCGTTTAGCGATTCTGAGTTAGAGTCGTTGCTTCCTCAATTTGCTTTAGAGATGCCTAACGCTAAAACGATGGCGGATATGCAGGAGTTGGCTGATGCATACGAAGAATTTTCCGGGGAGGTCAGAACGCCTCTCCAAATATGGGTTTCCATTAATCACCCAGAGATGGATCAATCATTTTTCGACTGGGTAGCAGATACTCCGTAAAACTAAGATGCCAAAAAAAATCCATAACAAATTGAAACGAGCCGCCAAGAAACGCGGATTAACGGGAGATCGCGCAAATGCCTACGTCTTCGGATCGATGGCAAAAATCAAGAACGGGAGCAGTCGGCGAACTAATAGTCGCCGCAAGACTCGTTGAGCTTGGGTTCGATATTTTCTGGCCCGCCAATGAGGCGGCGACCGGTGTGGATTTTATATGTTCCTGGAACGGTCTACTCAACCGAGTCCAAATAAAGACCAAATTCGTTCCGCGCACTAATGCTACCGGGCAAGATGTGAAATGTGAATCTGACCCCAAATTTTACGATTATTTGATTTGCTACCTGCATCACCATCATGCTACTTACGTTTTACCAGCGTCAGCGGCAAAGACAAAAAACCTAACATTCTACCCGGATGGACTCACCAACCATGTCAACGAGAACTACGAAGAATATCGGGACGCTTGGCATCTCCTCCGCACAAGTGCGTGAGTTTTCTGGGACTTTTCAATTTGACGTTCTTATTTCCTCAGTAAAATGGATTTTTACGGCGGATTCAAAATCCGCTTCTTTCACGAGAGTGTGGGTTCGAGTCCCTCCACTGGTACCACCTAGTTTCCTAGTCTTTTCTTCGGTTTTCCTCAGTAA
>VTLG01004199.1_pt1 | contig 31937 bp, 42 predicted proteins | sample 4694571 | NCBI WGS metagenome assembly VTLG01 (sample SAMN12604809, study PRJNA352737) | marine metagenome | biome: ENVO:00000447; feature: ENVO:00000209|ENVO:00000569|ENVO:01000036; material: ENVO:00002151; isolation source: viral sequences binned using virsorter ...
TACGGGTTCACCGAAAAGAGTAAAGTTACCTTCCAGATCTCCCATAAGAGTATTATTTTGTGCTTGTAATGCTCTAACTTCTTCTAATTCTATTGTTAATTTATCTAAAGATAGTTCTGCTTGCCTTATATTTAGTGATTCTTCTTGGGTATAAGGAAGAGCAAATTGAGGAGGAGCTATATCTTTTCTTACAAGATCGTCCTCAAGTACAGACTGTAGTTCTTCAGGCTTTTTGCCTAAAATTTGTGCTGTTTGTGCTAACGCTTCACTTTCCACTCCTCTTAATGACCCAAATTGTTTTGCAAGGTTTCTTTTAAAATTATCACGAAAACTGTTTTCTTCTTGACGAGTTTTAAATTTAGATGGATCTACAGTTCCTATAATACCATCTACAGTTTGATTCGCCCATTCATTGTAGTTTAAAGGTTGTGTTCCTGTTACTGCTCGTCCTGTTTCATCTACAGTGAAGCCAATAAACGAAGCAGCATCAAAGTCTTGTCCTTTATCTAAAGCTTGTTTTTGACCTTCTTGTATAGAAGCTTTTATTCTATCTATATCGGCTTGAGGAAGAGAGGCAAATTTTTCTATGTCTGCTCTATTAAAACCTAGTGTTCCAAAGTATTTAAGATTTTCTGATATTCGTTTACGTTCTTCCTTACGTTCTGCGTATGCTTTTCTTCCTTCAGTAAACATATGTTCAATCTGTGTATCAACTAAGGCAGCCCTTCTTTGACGCTGTTCATCCATATACGTGGTAATGTCTTGCCCTACATTACCTAAAGTACTTGCAACAAGTGTAGATACATCAAACCCCATCTTCTATTTCCTCTTCTTCTGTTCTTTTAGACATAAGACCACTTGAAGATTTATTAATTCCTTCAACCAATCTATCCAATTCTTCTTCATTAAAAGTTTCTCTAATTTCTTCTGCTTCAGGTTCTGCAAATGCTCTTGCAATCATAGAATCATCAGGAGCACCTGTATCTTCTCTAGTCAATCCACTTTTATACTCAATGCCAGTTTCATCTGCTACAGCAGTTATTAAGTCAAATAAAGAAGGAGAGATCATAATCGCTGTATCAATGCTATGTAATCCTTCCATAACACCAGCAAGAGTAATTCCATCTACCAAACGTGTAGCAGGTAAACCAGATTCTAATACTTCAAGCATGTGTGCTGTTCTTTCTGGAATACTTATTTGAGATACATAGTATTCAAGAGCATCTTCTGGATCGCTATATTTAGCTGGAGTTTCCCAAGGTCTTCCCTTTGGTTCTGTCGTTAAAGACTGTCCGGGAATAGGAGCACTAAATTGAAAAGTTTCAAAATCTGGCATTTATAGTTGTCCTTTCTTAACTTCGTTTTGATATAGGTGCAATATTTTCATCAGCCATTGATGATACTTGCATAGTTTTTTGATTTTTTCTTATGGCATTAGCTATGGCTGAGTATAAATCTTTTGGATCTGCAGGTTCTCCTTGATACTTAGTTCTAGGACGAGACAACAATCCAGTTAATGCCTCTTGTGCAGATGTTGGTGGTTCTTTAGCTGCTGGTCTGCTTGCAGTTCTTGTTCTTGTTTTTCTTATTGCTTCGTTTATATCTTGTCTAGATCTTGCTGAAACACCAGCAGCCTCAAGTCCCTTATCTATTGCACTAACACTATCAGTTTGTCTTTGTAGTCTATCTACAAGCGTATTAATATTTATGTCACCTTTTACATAATCGCTTATCGCATTTGCAGATTTACCTTGAGATCCCTCTTTTATTCTAGCATTTACTTTATCCCAATAGCTCTCTGAATTAACTTTTGCTTTTTCTGTATGTCCAACTGTCATTATTATTTCCTTTTATTAATTATTATTAGTCATCAGGTCCAAAAATAGATGCTGCTAAAGAAGATATGCCAACTTGAGCAAATGGTGATATGATGCTCGAAATAAAGCCAGCAGTGTTTTGAGAATTTTGTCTATCTGCAGCAAATTCTGCTAAACTTTTATCTGCACCAATATTAAGTTGAGCAAGCTGTAACCCTGCTGCTCTATCTGCTTCATTTTCACCAGCAGTAAAAGCAAACTCTAGCATGTCTCTATATTCTTGCCAAAGATTATCGTATGCTTCATTACTAAGATCAAGTAAGTTTTGAGCATTAAATTGGTTTTGAAAATTTATAGCTGCCGTATCTGCAGTAGCAATTTCTCTACGCCACACTGCATTACTTTGTTGAATTGCTAGTTGATTACGTGCATTAAATTGATCTCTTTGATTAGCAAGCTCTGAATTAAATCTGTTTAAAGCATTTATTTCTCCAGCATTAAATTGATTTAGAGCATTTGCTTGAGCAGTATTTTGTTGCCCTATAGACGCAATAAGATTAGCAAAAAACTGATCTGTTTGTTGTTGATTAGTAGCGTTTATTTGCCTTGCAGTATTTTCTGCTGCAGCATCTGTTAAAAGACTTTGCACTTGTTGTTGAGAATTTAACACAGCAGATTGTTGCAAATTATTTAAATTAGACATATCTAGTTGTAAAAAGTTCTGTGCATTTTGCACAGCAGCCTGTTGTCTATTATTTAAATTAGAAATATCAAGATTAGCCAATGATGCAGCGTTTGCCATTACAAGAGCTTGTTGATTATTTAAATTAGCTAAATCTACAGTCTGTGCAAATTTGGCATTTTCTAAAGCTATTTGTTGCTCTGCAGTAAAGTTTCTATTAGCAATATCTGATACAATAGCTGCATTTCTTACACGAGTTTGAAATGCTTGATCAAACTCTTGGTTTAAAAATTGTGCTCTAAATTGTCCTGTAATTATAGCAGACTGCTGTCTGTTTGTCAAATTTTGTGCTTCAAAAGCAGCTACTGTTCTTGCATCTGCTTGAGCTATTGGTAAGGCAGCTTCTAGAGCAGCTTGAACAATGGCTTGTCCTGCCATGCTACTTGCACCTAATCCTCTTTGTGCAAGTTTTTCTGTAGCTGCACGTACAGCACCTGAAGCCCAAAAAGGCACTTCTCCTTGTGCAAATTGTTCAGATAGTATTGATAACTGTCCTTGAACCGTAGCAGCTAAACTTGGATTAGCTTGAGCAGCCTGTACAGAAGGTTCTATAAATGCTGCAGCTTGTACTGCCTGTTGAGCAGGTCCAGAAATTTGCTCTGATGCTTGTAGTGCTCTATCAGCAGGTGCTTGAACTTGTGTAGCTTGAGCTTGTTGAGCAGCTTGTAGATTAGCTACTTGTGTCTGTGCTTGTTGTTGAGCTTCTATAGTTTGTGTAGGTGTATCAAGTTGTTGTGCTTGTGCTCCAGCTTGAGCTACAGCAGGTGCAGCTTGAGCAGCCGTTACTTGTGCAGCTTGTGTAGCTGTAGGTGCTTGAGTTTGAGCAGGAGTAACTTGAGCAGATTGTGCAACACTTAAATCTCCTACAACCTGTCCTGTAGTTGGATCAATAGTTTGTGCCTGTTGAAATGGAGTTAGTGCTGCTTGAAATTGAGTACCTACAGGTAGAGCAGGATTTACAACTCGTTGTTGTGTAACATTTCCTACTAAACTTTGACTTGCAGGATCTTGTTGAGGAACATTTTGTGGAGAAGCTGGTTCACTAGTAGCAGTTGGTGAAGGTTGTTGAGGCTGTTGCTGTTGTATAAATGTATTCTGAGCAGTTTGTGCTTGTGCAAGACTATCAAAAACTTGATTATTAAACGTAAACTTTTGTCCTGCCGGAGTCGATTGTTGTTCTATATTAGGAACAAAGCCCCCTGTTTGAAAGTTAAGTTGTTCTTGCTCTTGAAGATACCTTTGTGCTAACATAGGATTTTGTTCTAGAAATGCTGGAAAATCTTTCATGTCTCCTGCATAACCAAGCTCTCTCGCTTTTTCTGTTAATCTATCTTGATTATAACCTACCATATTATTTTTTTCCTATCCTATTTTAATCATCTTCATTTTCATTAACCTTTTGAAGTTCTTGTAATTTTTGTTCAAGTTCTATGACATATGATGCAGAACTAGCAAGTTTATTAAGTGCTTCATTTCTTTGCTCAATTAACACACTAATAAAAGTTTGTGGATTTACTTCTTGGTTTGACATATTGTATTCCTATAAAAGTTCTCCAAGTGCGTATATTATTTTATTTTTTAGCTGATTTTCCTATTAAATCTATTTCAAAATCTTCTAACAGAGGGATGCAATAGAGACTTCTTAAAACCCAACCTTGAGGAGCAAGTCTTTTAAAATAAATTTCCATGCCCTCCTTACGTAATGATTTTTGACATAGTTGTATAGTAGCAAAAGGTGGACTACTTATTGAATGAATTGAATTTGCATATTTGCTTTCTGGAGAGCCAAACATTAAAATTATTCCAACCCATAACTCCATCACCATTAGTAATTGCCCCTATATATTTGTTGCGTTTTATTAAGCATTTGGATCATTAGGCCAATCATAAAGTATTCCAGACTTATTTCCTCCTGCATCATAAGAAACAAAAAGATCAGCTACGGCATCTACATTAGCAGCATTGTCAATTGCTGTTTCCATTTCGGTAGCCTTACTACGAATATTGTTTCTATATGTTTGTATGTTACTTGGAATAGCAGTTCCATTATCTGCTTTTCGTATAACTACCCAATCTGTTACAGAAAGCAATGCATACTGTTGTCTTTTAATTTCATTTTTTAAATTACTTCTAACGCCAAGAGTAACTAACTGATTACCATCAGAATCTAAAACCGCTTCTCCATCATCATCAACTACATTAACGTCTGTTAAACTTTTAGCTTTTTTATTAATACTACCATCTGCGTTCATTGACCAAGTATACAAACGTGAATCAGGAGGAGTTTCTTCTACAACTTCAGTTATTTGCATAGCCTTTTTTTCTTCAGCAGACCATATGTTCCAGTTAGGTGGATGAATAACTCCATCATCATCTTTGAAGGATCTTCCCACTTTAATAGTTTTATTTTTGTATTTCCACATTTAATTACCTCGCAATAGCTGATTTAAAAGGCGTATCTGCCCAACTCATAAAAATAAAAGTGCCTGATGAATTTATTGTAGCATTAGATGTTCTTAGTTTAAAACCATTGCTCAAAATGTCTATAGCTCTTGAACTATCTGTAAACTCTACTGCACTAGTATCAACACGTAAAGCTGATTGACTAACATTTTGTGGATTTCTTTTTGTATCATAAATTACCCAATCTTCACTGGCAAGTTCTTTAATAATAATAAAAGATGGAGAATGTCCTGTGTGAACAAAAGGACCATTATCGTTACCGTTTCCAATAAATTTTCCAAAACGACTAAATCCAGCTACTTCTGTAAACAAATATGCAATCATGGCTTCAGTGTTACCATTTGTTAAACTACTTGTGCCAACTGTAAATACAGAACTCGTAGGTGCTGTATCATTCCAAACCGTATTGTCATCAGTTATGTTACTATTTGTATTTAAACTTAAATAATCTGTTTGTGGATCGCTTGCCATTGAAGCGTGATATACACACCAATTATCAGAGTCAGCCAAGTTTTTGACCATCATTACTTGAGGAACAGCACCTAGAGAATGAGAAATAGTTCTTGCCGTAGCATTACCTGTGTATGAAACTATGTCAAATCCAGAGGTAGCTGATTCTTTCCAGTTCCAAGAAACATACTTTTCCGTATTTGTATTTACTTTATCATCTGCTCCAACAGTAAAACCATCTGAACCAAAAGTAGTTAAAGTATCAGCATCAGTTGCTTGAGCACTATTTGCATCTGCTGAAATAATTTTTGTTACCCCTCTAACTGAGTCTGTTAAAATATGACTATCAGTAGCATCTCTATTTTTAATCCAAGTTAAGTCTGGTTGTAGATCACTATTTCCATCATGCGTAACAGCTTGTGTAGACCCATCTCCTGTATATATAGTTGTTTGAAAATATTCAGATGAATCAACTACAGATGAATCATCAATTGAAGTAGTGTTTAACTCGTTAAATCCAGTAGGAGCATCATAAGACCATTCTTCAGATCGAAAACGAATTTCATAAGTTACGTTTGTTCCACCACTTCTTCCAAATACAGGAATAATAACTTTTGAACTTGAGTTTGCAATAGTAAAAAATTCACCAGAGTCTCCTGCAGGATCTCCTGATTTTTCGTAAGTGTTATTTCTTCCATACCAAAGTTTGCCGTTTTTATAAGCTAATTGTAAAACGTCATCATTACTAATTGTTCCAGCAGTATAACTTGTAGCACTACCTTCATTATAAAATGCTGGTTCATCAATTCTTAGAACACAACTTGCATCATCAGAATGAGGTGAGGATGTTGATGCTGCTCTAAGAGGTGTTGTACTAGCAACCCACAAACCAAACATTTCAGTTCCAGCACTTGTAACTTTTGCTTCCCAATAACATCCATCTTCTAAAACAGGTATGCTTGCACCAACTAATGCGTCATTGGAACTAGTTACAATTTTTGTGTTACCTTGTGAAAATGTTGCAATATTTCCAGTTCCGTTCTGATCTAGATGGTTCATAATAGCAGCATTTTTTGTTGGAGTATCATTAGAAATTTGATCTGCTGCTGCTAAATTACTTGCTGCATAATCGTTACCTTCTCCAGATTCATCATCTCCTAAGTCAGAACTATCTCTACCATCTATGTGAAAGCCATTGTCACCATGAGCACCTGTATATTCTTTTGGAATCCATTGACCTGTAGTACTACTGTATTCTCCAAAATCTGTAGCTGATTTTGCTGTTCCATCAACAACATGAATTTCTGCTAAATATCCGTCAAAAAACTGACTACCTCCTCCACCTTCTGTTCCTATTCTATGAATGTCAGCGTTCATAAATGCTGTATCGGTATTTTGACTTGGCACATTATACGAAGCAAAAGTAAGTGCCTCATTGTTCCACCACGCCTTTAAACGATTTGAAGCTGTTCCTTGCGTTGTATCTCTAACAATAAATAAATGCCCCCATGCACTAACATCACGAAATACTCTACCTGTAGTACTGTCAGAATTACCTACTCTAATCATCAAAGTGTCATTTGAATTAAATCTAATTGTATCTAAATTACTAGCATTAACACCAAACAAATCCATTGTTGCAGATATATTTCCACGTTTAATCCACATTGAGATAGATGCTGTTTTACGATCACCAGCACTTGAATACGTTTTTGATAGCTGTGCTGAATCGTCATCATTAAAAAGAATAGACTGATCTACCTCATAAGTAGTATCAGGTGCAGCGAACCATTGTTCATTAGCTACCATTATGAAAATGCTTTCTGTACGGCTCCAAGTTGGACACTTCCACTAGCCTTAACAAAATAAGGTATTACATCTACAGCATTAGCTGCTGTACTTAAAGTTATACCAGCCCCTCCAGCAGTTTCGTAGTCAGTGCCTAAACTTAAAGTACGAGATCCAGTGCCATCTTGAATACAAACTATAATTCCACTTTGCCCTGCTGTTTCTGTAGTTGGATTTGCTAAAGTTACGTTGCCTGTAAATGTTAATACATGGTTCTGGTATGTTTTAAAATCTAAAGTTACACTTCCTGAATTAGAGGTATCAGTGTTTGTATTAGGTAGTATAGAACCTGTAGACATTATAAGTTGTGCTGCTGTAGATCCAGCTAAAGTAAGACTTGCATCAGCAGCATGAGTTAAGGTAACATCAGAATCTGCACCAAAATTTAATACAGCACTATCTGAAATAAGTCTTAGATCATCTCCTACAGATAAATCAGCAGCTATACCTGCTCCTCCTGCTACTGTTAATGCTCCATCAGATGCATTTGTATTTGCTGTAGTAGCAGATATATTAACTACACCTCCAGAAGATATAGAGATAGCATCTGTATCACTAGCACTACCAATTGTTCCTGCATCTTTTATAACTATATCATCTACAAATGTTACTATGCCAGTAGAAGCTATTGTTATTGCTCCAGTAGAAGAAGCTGAACCTATTGTACCACCATCTTTAATTAAAATGTCATCGACAAAAGTAACAATACCAGTAGAGGCTACAGTTATTGCTCCAGTAGAAGATGCAGAACCTATTGTTCCACCATCTTTAATTAAAATGTCATCGACAAATGTTACTATGCCAGTAGAAGCTACCGTTATAGCACTAGTAGAAGAGGCTGAACCTATTGTGCCACCGTCTTTAATTAAGATATCGTCTACAAATGTAACTATACCAGTAGATGCTACTGTCATCGCACCAGTAGCAGAAGCAGAACCTATTGTTCCACCATCTTTTATAATAATATCATCTTTAAAAGTTACAATACCTCCTGAAGAAACTGTCATTGCATCCGTAGCTGAAGATACACCAATAGTTCCACCATCTTTAAATACTATATCATCTGCAACTGTAAGTAACCCTGCAGAACTTAAAGACATTTTTTCAGAGGCAGCTTCACTAGCAGCCGTTTTAAAACTTAATTTTGTAGCATTATTGTCTGCTGCAAAGTTTCCTTCTGATACCGCTTCGATACCAGCAGCAACTAATACAGCATCTGTTCCTGCTCCTTCATCTGGTGCTTGAAAGAAAATAGAACCAAGCACATCATTAACTGCAATATCATTGTCACCTGCTTGAAAAGTAAGAGAAGGTTCTTTACCATCTCCTGTACCTACATGTTTAAGAACAAGTCCATCATCAGCAGCATGTGTAAGTGTAATCTCTTGATCATTACCAAAGTAAATTACACCTCCATCAGCAAGATATAAATCACTCCACTCTAAAGATGATGTACCAAGAGAATCTCCATCTGCAGAAGCTGGATTAGAAAAATCTGAGCCTATATAAGTTTTAATTCTAGAAGCTTCAACTTTTCTATTAGTTCCACCTGCTCCATTATCAATAATAAATAAATCAGCATCAACTATGGCTTCACCTATATCAGTGCCTCCATCAATGTCTAATGCAGTTAAAGGAAACCCACCAGCAGTTTGAACTAAAGTATTAATTCTAGACAAAGCAGCTTTTCTATTAGTTCCACCTGCTCCATCATCTACGATAATTAAATCAGAAGTAGTTAAGTCTGCACCAATATCTGTAGCACCATCTATGTCTAGATCATCAAGAGGAACACCACCATCAGGAAATACTGGACTTTGAGAAAAAGTTACTACACCAGTAGAAGCAATAGAGATAGCATCTGTATCAGAAGCTGATCCTATATTACCCCCATCAGGTATCACAATATTACCACCAGTAGTCATTGTGCCACCACCAGTATATGTACCTGCACCAGTTACATTAGCACCACTAAATGTTAATGCAGTAGTAGGTGTAGAACCAGACTTAATTACAAGCTCACCACTACTGTTTGTCAAGCTTCCAAAAGTAGTTCCATCATCTTTCAATGTTACATCTGCTCCACCTGCATCAAGAATAATATCTGCTGCAGCATCAATTGTAACATTATTTGAAGTTTCAATAGTTAAATTTGTTCCATCACCTTCTATCTTTTCACCGTCATCACCAAAAGTTACGCCTACTCCAGAAGGAATGTTTACATCACTTGTAGCTGTTAAATTAATATCTGCTCCAGAAGTTACTGTTAGATCAGTACTATCACCTTCTATTTTTTCACCAGAGCCAAAAGTAATGCCTACATTAGCAGGAATTACTACATCTGCTGTAGCAGTAAGATTAATGTTATTACCAGTTATAGTTAAATCAGTTCCGTCACCTTCTATCTTTTCACCATCATCACCAAAGGTTACACCAATATCAGCAGGAATATTAATATCTCCACCACTACCTACAGTAATAGATAAATCAGTTCCATCAGATTCTATTTTTTCAGTTGTAGCAAAAGTTACTCCTACGCCAGAAGGTATATTTACATCAGCCGTAGCAGTAAGATTAATGTTATTACCACTAATGGTTAAGTCTGTGCCATCACCCTCTATTTTTTCACCATCATCACCAAAAGTCATACCTATGTTTGCAGGTATATTAATGTCTGCACCAGATACTAAGTATAAATCTGTTCCGTCACCGTAAATATATTCTCCACCTTCATCATTTAAATACAGTCTTTTAGTGCTGTCTATTACTACATCATCAGAAAATTTAAAATGGTCTTCATCTTCCATCCAAGTTAAAACACCATCACTTGTTTCACCATCAAAAGTTACTGCAATATCTGTTCCAGCAGTGCCATCTCCTATCGTAATAGCCGTACCTAAAAGTTTGGTTACAGGACCACCTTCAGCAGTTGTCCCATCATGGCTATGTCCAGTAGATACAGCAAAAGCAGATACAAGTTGTTCAAACTCATTATTAAAATCTGATGCTTGAATAACCTCTCCATCTACAATTTCTGTGCTACTTTGTCTTGTATACGTTGAACCCATTATCTACGTCCTCCAGTTGTAAACTCTAATTGATATGAATGTAAAGTAAAAGGATTATTAGAACTATTATGATTTAGTTTAACAGCAATTAAAAAACCTGACCCTTCTATAGCTCGTCTAAATATAGGAGCACCACTTGATCCATATGTTGCATTATTATATGTAGAAGAAGAACTACCAAAAATTGCTATTCCTCCGGGAGAAGTAATGTCAAATTTTGCAGGTTGAGGCACATCTCTATCATCTGAATCATATCTAACTCTAAGTTCTGCCGCTATAGTTCCTTCAACTTCATAATTTAAAATAACTCGTTGCATAAGCTTTCTTATGCCAGTGTCTCCAAGAGATAAATCAGGAGAACGATACACAGCTATAACATTTGATCCATCAAAAGTATCACCACTTTCTTGCCTACGCACATACCCATCATATCCTCCTTCAATAATGTACTCTGTATTGCTAATAAATCCAGAATCCATAGAAGAAGGTTTTATTCCTACTATATCTGCATATTCAAATCCAATAGTTCCCTCTTGTGTTCTTTTTAATGTAGCAAGAATACCATTACTATTTTCTACAGTTCCTCCTGTTTTTGGGTAAAATAATCTGTATTGACTTTTTCCTCTAACAATAACAGAAGAAATATTATCAAATCCAATATCTTCAATTCTTGGTTGTATTGGTTTAGATACAGTGCCTAACTCTACGTCACCAATTCTAGCTGTAGCAGCAATTGTTCTTAATCCATCAGGAGATAAAAACAAAAGATCTCCACCTATTTCTTGAACAGAAAATCCATCAGCACACCCCAATGTTCGTGTTACAGGAACCACTTGCCAATCTGCTACGCTTGTTCCTGTAAGTCTATATATTTTGTCTTTACCAAAAATAAATAAAGCATCTCTAAATACTTTTAATTCTACAATGCTTGTATCGACTTTTATAGATCCTGCTCCATTTGCAGTAGTAAAATCATTTTCAAGAAAAGGAGCAGTAAAAACAATTTCTTGTGGATTACTACTCATACCTGCAAAAAATATGTGTTCTCTAAATACGGCTACAGAAGATGGATCAGCAGGAGCACCAGTGCTACTTAGTAAAGTATATGTAGTGCCATCATATGTAGCAGCTTGATTTACATCATCTACCATTACTATTTTTTGAGCATTTGTAAAGTTAAAATCGTCAAATTTGTAACGTCCAGCAGAAGTTCTTGTAGCAATACTTGAAGACCAACCGCTTCCTGTACTAAATTTAACCAAATTTCCTGAAGTTGCTAATACTCCACTATTAAATACCTTAACTCCTAAAATTGGACTTGTGCCATTAACTTGGTTGCTATCAAACTTACTACTTCCAGTAAGTCTTCTATAACCTCCCTTTATACTTGGTTCAAAGTTTTGTAAAGTTACTGCTGCTCCCGGAGGAATAGAAAAGTCATCTTTATCTAAAATAAGACCTCCTCCTAAAGAAACTGTAACTGGAGATATAGCTGAAGTATCGGGCATTAAAATTTATCCTGTAACATTAAGTTCTTCTTCAATAAATAAAGATACAGTAAGATCATCTGCAGCAGAAGCTTGTGCTTTAAAAATATCTCCTGCTTCTAATATAATATTTGTATCAGAGAGTTGTAAATAATTATCTGCAGCTACGCTAAAAGTGCTAAGTAAATCATACGTAGCACTTGCAGAAGTATCTGTCCATTTTAAAGTTATGTTAGCTGCACTTGATCCATCTACATTTGTTACCCATGCTTCTCTTATTCTTGCCGTAAAATTAGAAGGACAAGTATATATTGAAGTAAGGTTAGTGCTAGATAATGCTGCTGCTGCATTTTTTAGTCTTATCGCCATTCATTTGGTCCTTCATTACAGACACAAGAATCCTCTTGAGAACATTCACAGTTCTCACATTTGCAATTTTTATTACCGCATTTTGCAGCAACAGCATTAATCATTTTCATTAAGATACAGAAGCACTAAATGGTGTAGCTTCAGTTCCAGAAGCATTAAGCAGTCCACTAACTGTATACTGGTTTGTAGCAATATCGGTCAGTAAAACATAATCACCTATATTTACACCACCAGTGGTCGTACCATCAAGAGTAATAGTATCTGTAGCAGCTAGAGTCGGCCATGAAATAAGAGAAGCCGTACCACCATCTGTACTATCGTTAGTTACAACAACTGAACCATCAATGGTATCAGTAGCATCTGCAACTTTAATTACATAGTTAGAGGTATTAACTACAGATACAATAAATTTGTATTCATCACCAGAACCTGTGGCTGCTGGAAGGGTAAAGGTACAGGCAGCATCACCGCCTACTTCACCCATAAGCAAAATACGTCCTGCATGGTCTGCTTGTGTAATAGTAGCCGTTGCAGTAAGTGTTACTACATCACGAACAAACGAGCCTCCTAAAGTAGTAGTTCCTGCAGTAACTGTAACACCACCAGCAGTAACTGTTAAACCTCCTGAAGTTACAGTCATGCCATCTTCGACAAAGACATCTTCAGGGACACGAGATATACCTTGTGTCAATTTAAAACTTGCCATTTTATATTCCTTTCTTAGCTAAGATTAATATACATATATTATGATACAGTAGCACTAAACATAGTTGCAATATTTGAGCCAGCAGCACATGTTACCATGCCACTAACTGTATATTGATTAGATGCTATATCTATCAATTCAACATAATCACCAATAGCACCACCACCGGTAGTTGTGCCATTAAGTGTGATGGTATCTGAAGTAGCAGCAGTTACAAATGAAGCAGCGTCTGTTCCATCTGCATCAGTAATTACAATTTGACCATCTATAGTATCTGTTGCGTCTGCTACTTTAATTAAGTAGTTTGAAGTATTAATTACAGAAACAACAAATCTAAAAACACTTCCTGTTCCTGTGGCTGCTGGAAGTGTAAAAGTAGCAGCAGCATCACCACCTACCTCACCCATCAGAAGTGTTCTTCCTGAATGATCTGCTGTAGTTATTGAAGCTGTTGCAGTAAGAGTTACAATATCTTGAGTATGCCTATCAACATTTTCACTTATAAGTCCTGATAAAATTCCCATTTTATTCTCCTTACGATAATACTAGACGCATAGTTACATCCGTACCACCAACACGAGCGTAATTTAAATATTGATTATTTCCTACTTGTTTTGGAACAGTTAATGAGTGAAGACCTGCAGCTAATTTAATATCATTTGCTGTACTTACTGCAGCAGTACTTGAGCTACTAAAATTAACGTAAGCTTCTCCATTTAAATGCATTGTAGCTACGTTGTAATTTGAAACATTTGTTTGGGCTGCACTAGAACCTACAGTAATTACAGACTGCACATCCCAAAACATATTATTACCTTGAGGTATTTGCGTCATTTTATTTTCCTTTCTTTATAACTAAAATGATGAAGAGGTGGTATATGCAGAATTAGTTGAACGAGGTATGTAAGTACTTCGCACGTAATCAAATCTATTTATTAAAAGTGTTTGCATGTGTTTTATACCCTCATTAAATAATGCAAAACTTCTTTCATATAAAGGTACTTCACTTCTGTATAAATATACATAAGATACTGCCCCATCTACAATTACATGTTTAAACCTATCTGGAATAGTAGTTGTATCACCATGAGCATCCAAATCAGAACTAGGATGTGTATAATAATCAAATGCTAATGTGTATGCTTTATCTGGATATGGAAATAAACCATAACCATTATCAGGAGTACGAATTACATGGGAAGGAACACTTCCACCATCAAATTGTGTTACAGTATCATCATCTGAATGAGCAGCAGCAGTTGTTCCTCCTGCTCCTCTTGTAGCTCCTGTAAAGGTAGTGGAACTAGTTCCTGTATATGTAATCTCTTCTGTACCTACAACAATTGTGCCAGTAGAATCAAATCCTGTAGTCGAATCTACTGTTATAGTTGTAACAGAATCAGTATGAGAACCATTTAATGCGGTACTAACTACTTCATCTTCTTGATTTATATGTCTGTCTACATATTCATGGTAATTTAATACCGATAAATGTTGTGAAGCATTTCCTAATGTATCACTTTTTTTAATTCTAAAAGAAGCATAATCTACATGTTTTGTATTAGAAGGCAATGAATATCTTGTAATTCCTGCAGTCAATGTTTTTGAAGCTTCTGCTGCATTAAAAGGCCAAGCAAACTCTTTTTGATTAATATATCTAATCGCTTGATTTACAGCATTTTTAGTTTGTGTTTGAATACCACGAGAACTACTAAAATCAGAAGAAGTTAATTGTACTTCATTCATCTTAGCTAGAACATCGTTAGTATATATTAAAAAGGTATTTGCCATCTGTTATCCTATATGAGAAAATGATGGGAAGAAGAATACACTTCCTCTCCCCACCAAAATTAACTATGCAAGTTGATCTCTATCAACTTCGTCTGCGGCTTCTGCATAGCCGTTTACGTCAACTATACAAGCGTATACTCGCAGTCTTCCTTCGGTAACATCAGCAGAAGAGGCAATCAACTTAACGTCAATTGTATCTGTTGTAGTTACAAAACACTCAAACAAAGAGTCAGCACCAGTAATAACGTCATTGGACTGACCGTTTGTTCCTTCAGCAAGAATACCTGTTGAGGTAACATCTCCACCATCAACAATATCATCACCAGCAGCAAAGTCAATATCTACTGTTGGAGAACTACCGTCAAAGGCTTTAAGAACTTCTGCTCCAGCAAATAAAACAAAAGTATTTGCAGGTATTTCTAGAAGTTGGAAAATATCACCATTGGTACAGCTATAGCCATCTGCAGCTAGAGCGTCTATATCAAGAATGGCATCCACCATTCTCATAGCACTTCCGGGGCGAGTAACTTGATTAGATGCAATAGAGTTAGCACTTACGCCAGTGGTTGATGCTAATGTCATATCAAAAGTTGCCATTGTAATACCTCCCCTATGCTATATTGTATTTCGCTGTGGCAATTGCTTCAGGACGTAAAATTTTACGACCATAAAGGTGCATACCACGCACGATATCAGCAAAGCTATCAGGATCACGATACGATTCTGTTTTCGTAATCTGGCTCGCAGTGGCTACTGAAGATGAATGTCCAGCTACAATCACACCATAGTTAGAGTTCTGGTTTGCCGTACCACTTGTGCCGGGACCAGTACCTACTGATGGAAGATTGTTAGAAACAAACACCTGAAAGCCATAAAGATTGTTGAGAACAAGACCGTTGCGTAGTGATCCAGATTCACCAAAATCTTGATTTAAAAGACGAGAATCTTCGTCCATCAAAACTTCCATGAAATGTGGAGACACCACTAACCAACGACCATCTTTGTCAACAAATTGAGTGTCTAAAAGACGACCCATTCTGGCAATAACCATGTTAGGCGATGCTGTTGCAGTTGGCAGAGCACTAGCTCCGGGCAACCTTGGAGCAAGAGGAATTGAATGATCCCCTGCCGAACTAGTTGTAATATTACCAAAAGAATCTTTCCTCAATTTCATTGAAGTCAACAATTCATCTGAACCAGCAGTTGATACAGCTTTAGTTCCAGAAACCGTAGTATTAGCGGTACTGGCAACTGCACTTACAGAAGCTTGTGCAAAACCTGAAAGGTAGCCTAAGACTTCTGCATCATACTGATCTTTCAGGCGATAACCTGCACGATCAGATGCAACTGACTGAAAATTCACATGAGAATGTGCTTCTTCAATGTCATCAACCTTGAAAGCAAAGTAATTAGCCTGATCTACTGTCAGACTAAAATCTTCATCATCAAGATCTTGAGGAGAGATTTGAGTACCACGAGCATATGATCTTACTGTGATCTCAGGCTCTTTGATAATACGTACAGTATCACCAAAGCTTGCGATTTCACCAAAATAATCGTTATTGGTGATACCTTCAGCTACAGAACTTTTACGAAAAGCTACCTGTACCTGTTTAGAATATATAACAGGGCTAAAATTGCCATTCGGCAAATTGTTATACCCTGCCGCACGTTGAAAAGCCATTATACTTTCTCCTTTTCTCGTTACGAGTAGACAACAAGGTCTACGAGTGTAACATAAATGTCACACCACAAGGTTTAACTTTTCTAGGGGCCATCTACATTGAGGGTAAGATAAATAGTGATCAAAAATTTATCGGCCTTGTTTATGGGTATACCGAAAAGCGAATAATAAAAAACTAGAGTTAGCATAATAGTATGGGTCTAGTTCTTTAACTAATACCTTTATAGTTAATTATTGTGTTTTGTCAAGATAAAAATTTATATTTACCTAGCTTCTCCAGACACATCATAATTAAAATTACCAGAACGAATTGCTTCCATAATGGAGTCTGAATTTTCTTCGTATTCAGCAGCACTCATTTTTTCTACAGCAGATTCGCTCCATTTACCAGAATTATTTTTAGCTGGTGGAGAACCTTTTCTACTTTTTGTACTTACTTCTTCAGCAGCATTATTTTTTTTACTTTTCTTTTTAGGTGAATCTATATCTCTATCAATTTTATATAAATCAATAGCTCTAGCTGCTGAACGAGCATCTGTTTCATTTTCATACAAAGCTTCTTGAACCCACTTAGGTTGTTCATCAGCCCATTGATGAAAATCATCCGTAGATCTAATGTCTTCAAAATCAGGATGTATTGTATAAAGTTCTGCTTCAGCTTTTTCTTTTTTTGCAGAATGTTGCAGTTTATTAATTTCTTCCATTTTAGTTTGCAATCCTTCAGACTGTTCTTTAGCCTTTTTGATTGCAATGGTTTCAATTATAGCAGCTACATCAGGATATTCTTTTGACCAAACTTCAATCTCTTCTTCTGATTTTGGTAATTGTATTTGTGCCTTTGTAGCTTCAGAAAGTTGTGATTCTAAAGCAGAAATTTTTTCATCAAAATCTTGTTTTTGTTTTTGTGAATGTCTTCGTAAATCACCATATCGTTTTTTAAAAGTTTTTTCTTCTGGATTATCTGGTTCTATAGCGTCTTCAGCTTCTTGTCGTGTTTTCTTTTCTTCTGCACTTTGTTCTTTTTTTAACTCTTCTAATTCTTTTTCTTCATCTTCAACTGTTTTTCGTGTATTATATTTTTCACCTGCAAATCCTGCAACTTTTTTTACAGGTTCTACTGTACCTACTTGATCTACCATATTCTTACTCCTATGTTGGGGCCAACCGTAGCCTACGAGGGGGGTTAGGTAAAGCCAACAAAATGAGGATTATTATAGTTAGGCTAATCCTCTGCCTTGCTCCATTTGCATTGGAGGCTGTTCAGCTTGCATGGGCATTTGTTGTGCTTGCATCTGTTGTTGTTCTGAAGGTTGCGTCATACCAAGCTTTTGTTCTAATCTTTGAGATGCTTTTACATCTCCCATTAATGAATCAAATACATCATTTAAATCTTCAAGAGGCATTTGTATAGTTTCTGTAATAGCTTCACTGACAAGAGGATAACGCATTATAAAAGATTTTATACCATTAATTTTTTCAGGTGGTAAATCTATTAAAAAAGAACCAAATTCAGACAATGCAACTTTTGGATCATCTCTACGTAGTCCTGAATCTGTAAGTTCTTCTTGAGGTTCTTGCATTGCCATATCTTCTGACATACGTTCAGGCATTTTTTTAGAACGATTAAAAAGCTCCATTTGTTCTTGAGGCACTACTGATTCTACCATTATACATCTCCTAATATTAAATTTTTATTTTTCTGTTTAAAGGGCAACATAGCCACCCCTAACATAGCACAAATAGGCATACCTATACAAAGCATAGTCAATCCTATCTTAGAACCTTTTCCTACCTTCATTTGTTTTGCAGCTTCTTTTGCTACAGGATTTGCAAACCAAGCTATTTTTTTAGAAAAACTACGACTTTTACGCATTTTTCTTACAATTGGTTTAGCCCACAAATGGTATCCATCTAGAACTATCTTAGGAATTACATCTCCCCAAGCTTCATCTGCTTCAAATATTTTAGTGTCAAGCAAACCTTGTTTATGTAATTCTAAACAAATTATTTTTCCACCTCCTGCACCTGCACCACCTCCTTTTCCACCACTTTGTATTCCTTGAATACCTGCAGCACCTTTAGGAGCAGCAATAGCAGCTACAGATTGTCCTGTAACTGCACTTATTCCTTTAGATAAATCTTGATCAGATTTTACTGCTTCAATAGCCATTTTTTGTTGCTTGGTTTTAGTTAACTTAGCAAGATTTTTATTTTTTTGAATTGCTGATAGCTGATCATTCATACGGTTTTCAAGTGTTCTACCTTCATCACTTTTAAATGCATCAGACACATTTGTAAGAAATGAAAGAGGTTGTTGACTTCGCATAAATGAAACTGCAGCTTGATCAATAGCACTTAATGCTGAAAAATCACCTGAATAACCTGTAGCAGATTTACCTAAAGCACTTTGAAAAGATCCATCGCTTAAATATCCTCCATTTCTAGTGCCTATTGCATTTGGAGCATTAAAACCAATAATATGCCCATTTGAATCTGTTTGCATAGATTCACTAATTTCTGTATCTGTCATACCTGTAAAATCTTTATTAAAAGCAAGAGCTAATTGACCTTTTTGCACTACAGATGGAGCAGTATTAAGCGTTACATCTTTATCGTTAAATGATACAGTAGCTAATCCAAAAGGAGTTTGTGTAGCATGAAAAGACCAACCACTTGCAGGATGATATCCTGTGCCAACAATACTAGGTTTACCTGTATTTGGATTTATCGCTCCTTGCATCATTGCTGTAGCAGGTTGATTTTGAGAAGAAGTTAAAGCACCTAATGCTCCACTAAAAAATGTGCCGGTTCCGGGAGGAAGTCCAAGAAAATTACTAGCAACACTTATTCCAACTTTTGAAATATCACCAACATCAATTTTTCCAAGCGGTCCTAAATCTGCTACTGGCTTTGATAAAAAAGACTTTGCATCTGGTGCAGTTTGAGCAACTATATCTTTTGCAGATAAATTAGGTTGTGAATGAATTGACTGAATAGTAGCTTGATTTTCTGCTGACAAACTACTTTTACCTGTAGAGGAAGTTGTTGCAGAAGGAATTGTTGCAGAGGGAACTGCTGTAGCAGGAGGAGTAGAACCTGCAGGAGAAATAGTAACCTTTGGTTCAACTTTAACAGGTTGTTGTATAGGTTGTTGTGTAGTCTGTTGTTGTATAGGAACAGGTTGTTGAGTAGTTGTTTGAGGATCTGTAGCTGGAGAATATCCTGCAGGTATATTTCCTACTGTTTGACCATTTATACTAGCTACATAAATTGTATTACCAACATCGTTTACATAAGGAATAATTTTATATCCTCCTACTTGTAATGTAGATGCATCAAAAGATCCTACAGTTTGCATTGTAGGAGTAACTTGTGTGCTGACAGGAGCTAAAGGTTGAGTAACATTTGCAGAAGATATAGCAGGAATACTAGGCAATGATACAGGAGAAAGAGGTGTAGTAGTTAATCCACCAATTTGATATTCAGGAATGTCTTTATCTTCCATTTTAGGTAAAGGCTCACTTTCATCCATTATTGCTTCATCAGGATTACCTACAAGTCCCATATCTTCTAGTTGTCTATACCCCTCTTGTGCTTTTTGAATAGAGTCTATATATGTTTCTACGCCATGATAGTTTACAGCATACTCAGGAATTACCATTTCTCCTTTACTAAGCTTTGCATCTATATCATCTCGTACACCTTCAGGAGTGCCACCCAAAGGAACTTCATTTCCACTTACAGGATCAAATCCTATTGTCTCCATTTGTTTATTAATCATGCGAATTAACTTCATCCTTTAATTGTTTTAATTTACGCAAAATAGCAGTAGACCCTTGTGCTCTATAAAAAAGTGTAACATTATCGGTTTGTTCTAAAGTAGCTTGTTGTTTTTCAATCATCCAATCAATATAGGAATTAAGTGCCTCCCATTGGCGTTTGTTGTTGACCAGTGTTTTGAGCTTGTTGAGGAGCTTGCTGTGTTCCACTAAATTGTCCCTCCATAGGTGTAGGTGCAGCCCCAATACCAATATTACCGCCACCACCGCCTTGTAAATCATTTGGGCTTAATCCTTGAGCTTGTGACTGTTGAGGTTGCTGTTGAGCGAGGTTCTGTTGAGGTTGTTGTTGTTGTAAAATTTTAGCTTGTCTTACTGCTTCTTCAGGTGTATTACACACCTTATCGGGATCAAGTCCCATAGAGTTAGCAATCTCTCTAATAATAGAAGTAAACTTAGCAAATGGTGCAAGAGCAGGATTACCTACAACTTGTAAGAATTGTAACAGACGTTGACTTCTTACTTCATTAGCCATTAAACTTTCAGTTCCACGAGCTTTGATTTCAAGATCTCCTTTAATGTCTGGATCAAAATCAAACTGCATATTGAAACTATAAAAAGATTCTCCTAATGGACGTAACAAGTAATCGTCAAAGTTTTTAACGACTGTTTTAATACTTCCTGCAGCAGCACCCATGAGCATAGATATACCTGAAGCAGTTCTACCTGTTCCTGTAACACCTGTTTGTCCATGTGCAAAACTAGGAAGACCTGTAGCTTCATCAGAAAGCTGTCGAGCCTTGTCAAATAACTGCATATTTTCGTTACTTACATTTGGAAATTTTGTGCCAAATATAGCTTGTCCCGGAGCACCACCTTGTCTACGAAAGATTTTACCGGGATATACCTGTAAATCCTGTCCCGGCACAAGATTAGTTTCGTCTACTTCAATTAGTAAATTACCACTTAATACAGCATTATCTACTGCCATACGCATAAAACCATTCATTAAGGTTTGTGTATCGTCCATATTTTCAGCAAGACCAATACCAAAGAAACTATAAGGATTAAGTTCATACGGTACAGCATAATAAGGAATACGAGTAGGTTTAAATGGATTTACTACAAGGCGTAAAACAAAATCATTGCACACCCAACAATTAACTTGTATTTGATCTACGTTTTTATATTGCTTTGGTAGATCAATTCCATATTCTTTTGCAATCTCTGTGTCCATAGTACCCCAATATTCGAGCACCTCATATCTTTCAGGATGATCATTTAAATAATAATCTTTTAAATCATCTTCCCAATACTCACTTGAATATACTTCCCCCATTTCAATGCATTTATCAATTGCATCATGTCTAAAATGGGGTCTTTCTTTTAACGCACGTAGTTTAGATTTAGATAATTTATGACGTTCAATTACATATGTAACCTCATCCATATTACTTGCGTCTGGATCAGGATAAAAGTCCCAACAAGATACGCTGCTAACTTTAGGCACAGTTTTAATTGTAGGATTATATTCTCCATCATCATCCCAATTTGCATATTCTTTATTAACTGCAAATGGTCCTTTAATAATGCCTGTTCCAAATAAAGAACACTCAAAAGAAGCAGAACGCAAGTGTTTACTTGCACCAGATTCTTCTAACTGATCCATTATTTTCTTTTCCATCTTTTTAGCTGCAACCATTGCAGGATGGTATGTAATAGCAGAAGGAGTTAAACCCTCTCCCTCTTTTAGCCCTTCAATCTCAGATAGTTTTTCTTCTAACGGACCAAGTTTAAGTTTACGTTCAGCTAAACTTACTACAGTATCTCCCGGTTCTAAATCTTCTCCATCTCCGGGAAAACCATAAGGGCTTTGTACTCTTTCTTCTTGTTCTGGTTGTGCCTCGTTTGTTTTATCATTTGGATCAAAATGAACAGCTTCTGAAACTCCTTCAGGTAAAATAGTAGGTTCAATACTTAAAGGAAATTTTTGTCTTGCAAATAATACATCTGTAATTTGTCCATATGCAGCAAGAACTTTTGTTTTTGTAACTTTAATAAATACACGAGATCGTTCTGCTTCTGTAAACTGTACATCAGGACTATATATACCACGATAATTACGATAGGACTGTAACCATCTTTCTTCATCAAATCTACGCCAATCTTTAGATCTTTTGAAGTTATCTTGAATAAAATTTATAACTCCTGACAATTCACTATCTTTAGTTTCATCATCTAAAACTAAAGTATCTTCTTCTTCAAAATTTTTATCTACCATATTTTAATATCCAAAAGTTGCATCAGAAGGAACGTATTTGTCTGCCATTTTTTCTATGGTAAAATCAAATATTCCTCGTCTTGGTCTACTCATTACACCGTATCTTAGTGCATCATATAAATGATCTTCAGATTTTGTATTTACGTCTTCAGTATTCTTTTTATCAAGAGGTATTATAGGAAGTTGGGAAACAAGATTTCTACAGTTATAAAACATTACCATTCCCGGAACTGACTCATCTCCATCATAAGATTCTTGCATTTGTAATCTACGGTGTATTTCATTTTTTCCTGCAATTCTACTTCCAGCACTTCTATCACTTGGTCTCCATCTACATCCAACGGTAATCATTTGTTCTGCCAAGCTTGGTCCTGTATCTCCTCTTTTATGCCAACAAGAGCTATCAAGAACTCCATAAAGAATTGTACCATCATTTTCCTCTAAATGCAAGACTTTATTAGCTAAATCTTTTGCTAATACTTTAGATACATAAAGTTCTCTATAGATAATTAGTTGTCCATCTGGAGCAACTGCAAACCATAAAACTGCACTGTAAGAACCATAACCATAATCACATGCTCTAAACTTAGGCCAATTCTTTGGTATATCAAATGGTTCAACAACATGAACCGTTCTATCAAACTCAGGAAATGCAGCACCTTCTGCTACATCCCAATCTCCTTCCAATAATCTTTTACGTTGATTTTCTGGTAAGGATAATAACATTGCTTCATAATCCCCACTTGTTGCTAAATAAGGATTATCAAACAATCTAGCAGGAATAAACTTTCTAGTAAACAAAGGCTCTCCCTCTTTGCTATGCCCTTTCGGAAATACCAAAACTTTCCCATTTTCATCAGTAGCTGAAAAAGGAGAGCCGGGAGAAGAAGGGTCTATAAAATATTTTTTAACCCATATATGACCTGCTCCTCCGGGATTAGTTGTAGCCCTCATATACACTGGAAGATCGGGTGCAGTAGACCTCAATCTTGATCTTAAATAATCCCACGCAAATGGTGTGGGCCATTGCGTAAGCTCATCAAAACCTATCCAGCAAAAAGATAACCCTTGATAACGGAGTACATCATCATCTCTATCTAGATATGACAGCCACAATCTGCCGCCTGAAGGGGAAGTCCACTGCATTTTTCTTTCTGACCATTTAATGCCAGAAATAATCTGTGGGTAAAGCTCTTGTGATTTCCAAACCAACTCTCTTAGTTCTTCTGTAGTTCTACGTAAAAGTAGACCAGAAAATTGAGGATGGCTTAAATATCTAAGAGGGTCAGCTAACATTGCGTAGCTCTTTCCCCCACCTGCAGCACCTCCATAAAGAACTTCTCGTTCAGATGCTGCTAGAAAATCTGTTTGTGGTCCTTCATTTGGCTCAAATAATACTTTATACTTTTCTTTAAGTTGTAATTGTTCAGGTTTTTTACTTGATGGTTGTACAGGTTTTTCAACTTCTTGTTGCTTCTTTTCTTTTTTCTTTCGCCCCTGTACGCTTTTCCTCAAGTTCTTCAAATTTTTTGATGGCGGTTTCGTATTTTTTAGCCCATGCTTTATATGTAGCTGCTTTACTTTTCCGTTGCTTTTCTTTTTGGATTCTTTTTCTAAGTCCAATATGGGAGATTTGTCTTCCTGTTCTGTCACTTAACCACCTTGCTACATCTCTATATGAATATTCCGTTAAATAGCCTTTAGCTACTTCAAGAGCTTCTAATTCATTTACAATAGGTACAAGAATGTGTTCATCTTCTTCATGCACCTCATACCCAAACGGAATAGTTCTACTTATACGAGGTATTTCTAACCATTTACTATCTTCTTGAAGCCCAACAGGGTCAGGCATTTTAAAGTATCCTGCATCCATTATTGTTTTTTTCTATTTTTTCTACCTGAAACTACTCTTAAATTACTTTTTTTATTATTTTTAGGATTACCGTCTTTATGATCTATGTGTTTACCGTCACCTTTACGAACTTTTCCTTTACGTTGTGCTTCACGCCTATTCTTATTTCTTTTAGCACGTTCATCTTTCATACGTTTACTTTTATGATATTTTGCGTAATCACCTTTTTTATATGCCACAATAATTACCTTTACTAAATATTATGTTCTTTTGGTGGAAGAAGCATAATGCCTTGTGGTGCAGATACTTCTACCTTATCTGTTTTTTGAATACCAATACGATCTAACATTTCTTTAGCTGCATTGAGTCTATGTTGATTACCTAATTCAGCAGGATTCTGTAATACACTTACTAATGCATTAGCTGCTCTTGGAGCATTTACAGCAAGATACTCTTTTGTCAACTCAAGTATTTCATCTTTCATTGATCTTACAATTTCTGTAGTACTTGAGTTTTCACTGTATCCAGCTAATGTTTTAGCTCTAGCATAATCTCCACCAGCTTCATCAAATAAAACTTTTAGAAAGGTGCTTTGTCTTGTAGTTAATTCTCTCATTTTTTAAAACTTCTATCTCCAAACCACCATGCTACAGCAGTTGTAGTCAAAAACATAATCTGGTTTGATAAATCATACACAAGTGCTGCATCATCATTAGCTTGCCAAAAGATGTATACGACAAAAGCTAACAATACAAAAGTAAGCACTGGACGCACAAAACGCAAAATAGAAGCTACCGCAACGGACGCTTTTCCATATGAAGCATCATGTGCATAAGAAGCTGTTTTCATATCTGCATTTGTTTTCATACGTGCAATAGCTTCTTCGCTTTCAAGCTCCTCTCTTCTAGAGGTAATTTGTAACTGCTGTAATTTATATTCTTGGTCAAACTCCAAAGACATTTGTTTTAGTTTTTGTCTTGTTTCAAAATACCTGCCTACAGTACCTATCAAACTGCCTACGATGCCTGTAGCACCACCAGTTAATACTGAAGCTATCATATCAAACATATAATTCTCCTTACCATGTTGCAGAATATTTACGATTATCTACATGTACAAAACTATTATAGTTTATTCCTAATCCCTTAAATCCAGCAAATTTAGCTGCTTTAATTACTTCTTCTTTGTTCAGCCCTTTTAATGAAATATCAAATGCCGTAGAAGGATTTTGTTGTGTAGATCTGTGTTGACTTTTTGGTGAACCTCCTACTCGCACATTATGTAATGGGCATCGTGCCGCACTATTTATGATTATAGGCTTTTGTAGAATGTCCCTTAACTTTTGTAATTTACTTATGGCTTCATCTTCAATGTAACGTGTTTTACAACCACACTTACATTCTAACTCAGACCATTTAAAAGATACACTTGCTTGCATGTATTTATCCAAATACAGCAGATTTAATTACCATAGCTAGTTGAGCAAGAATAAGTAAGCTCACTGCCCATAAAATTTTATTTATACCATCTACAGATTTTTGAATGTGGTGAAGATCATTTGTTTTTATCACTTCTATCTTTTGTGCTAAAAGTTTTATCTCCCCTTTAATTTCAACGATGTCAATTTCATTTTTTCTTTCAACATCGTTCATTATACTATTTCCTTACTATTTAGCATCGTTAAGAGGCTTTGTAACTGATTCTTTTAATTTCTTTACTTCTAACATATCGTTTGGCTCCACTCCTGTATTTTCTCTAGTTCCAAATAGCATGGTTACATTAATTCGTTTATTCTCAAAGCCGGGATGAAAGTGTACATCTGCAGTCTTATGAAATAAATTAGAATCAAATAACACACACCTATTATATTTATAAGGTACATAAATAGCTGTAGCTTTATTATCTTTTAAATATTTAATTACTTCGGTTTTATCGTCACCATTATATCTTGTAAAGTCCCAATCAGCAGGAGCACCTTTATCCCAAATCCACATACCTCCTGATTTACCTATGTCTTTTTCTTTGTCATAGTCTACATTACACTTTGTAGGAGTAATCCACAAGTTCATATTTATTGCTGCAAAGTCTGCATGAATGTCAATGCCGGGACATTTAGATTCATACTTAAATGCCCACATTTGTCCTAAATGTCTTTTATTGGGCGTATTAAAAATATTAGGAAGTTTTTCCATTAACTCTGTAGATAATGTCGTTAAGACCTTTGGTTGAAAACCATTTTCTCTAAACGCTCCTAAATAACCTCTACCATAAATAGTATTCCAAAAAGGAAACTCAAAACAGTAGTTACGCAATTTCTGTAAAGCTTCTGGATTTAAAAAATCATCCAGTATAACCAAATTAGGATTTGTATTATAGTAACTTTTTTCTATATGCTCAAATGGTAAATTAAAATTTAAGGCTTCTTCCTTATGCTCATGGTAAGGAAGAGATATCTTGCCATTATTTAAAAGCCATATTAACTGTCCGACATCATGTGCCTCTTTTAAATAAGGACGATGTTCGTCAAAAGGTTGCTCGTTAGAATTATCTAATGGATTGTAGACTACCTTCTTTTGTTGTTCTTTAACTTTCTTTGCTTTTTTCTTTTTGCTTTGAGACATTAACTATCCCTTTTTGCGAGTTCTCCGAGCAGAGGGTCTTTCAGTTTTTTTTATATAATTTTTAACAATCTTTGATTGCCGTTTATGCAATCTAGATGCTTTGTTTAATTCTTTAGCTACTTTTTTTAAAGTTTTTACCATTATTTCTTACTCTTCTTTTTCTTTTTAACTGTTCTCACCATTGTAGGTTTTCCACCTACTCCTTGTGGTTTTGCTCTTTTTCTTTTAACAGCACTTGTTATCTGTGATTTTGTCATGCTTTTAGCTTTTGACCTTGGCACACATTTAGGATATTTTCTTTTACTGCCCTTTGCAGATTTTCTACCACAAGACTGAAACTTACCTTTTTTCTTGGGTGCTCCTATATCTACCCAATCACCTTTCGGTCCTTTACCAAACCATGCTGTAAGTCCACCTGTAGGTTTAGCCATTATTAGCTCCTATACCCACCACCACGTTTTTTATAAGTACGTACTAACCAAGCATTAGCATAAGCAGAAGGATATACATCAAACTTTCTTTTTGCTTCTGCTTTTACTCTTGCGTATAAAGAAGGGTTAGTAGGTTTAGCACCACTTGATTTCTTTTTAGATTTAGGCTTTTTTGTTTTAGCCATTATTTTTTATTCTTTTTGGCTACCATACCACCGTATGCCATTTTCTTTTTCTTTGATTTTGGTTTTTTAGCAGATCCAACAGCAATTACAACTGAAGCTCCATTCCCCTTAGATTTTTCATCACTTATATATCTACCACCATATTGTTTAGCAGCAGCTTTTGCTTTTTTTTCTCCGTCTTTTGTATACGGAAATTTTACCATAGGCATATTATATACTCCTTATATTTTTATATTGTCTTTAAAAGTAAACATTCCAAATATGGTATTTGATAATTGTGTAAATAAATCCCATAAAAAAGATTGTCATACCAATTTCGTGTAACCTCCTATTAGAAGAAATTATTAATGGTAACATAATTAACAGCATAATAACTCTACCTAATACTTTAACAGAATAATATTCTTCAGCGTAAAATACAAAAAAATTACCCAAAAGAAATACTTGTAAAGTCCATGCCAAACTTAATATAATTCTATGATATTTATAATAGTATTCTTTAAGATCAATTGTCTTTAAATAATCAATAGTATGATGTGGCGTAATTATTTCACAAAGCATAAACATAAACATTGGAACTGCTAAAAATAGTAAGTATGTAAATAAGTTCCAATCTGTATTAGGAAAATAATCTGTATTATTTAACGGATAACAAGTCCACCAAAACAATATCATGGTAAAGAAAGTTATAAAACAAAATATTGTATGAGGCCAATAAAATTTAACTTTCGTTTTATTTGCTACTAATGCAGTTACATTAGTCATTAGATTTACAAAAGCTAGTCCTAATATTAAAAATGCTACAGGTGCGAGGTGTGCAAAAACCATGTCATTAGAATACTACTATGTTACATTTTTATTTCTTTAACCATACCACCAGCAGCGTACATATGCTTCTTACCTTTGTACATACCACCTTTCATCATTTCAGGCTTCTTTATTGCCATACCACCATGTCCTAATTTTGGTTCTTTTGGCTTGTTTCTTTCTTTCTGTTCTTTTCTTGTAGGTCTTTTTGGAGGAAGAGGAATAAGACTAGATCGTCCTGTTCTTTCTGTTGACATAGCTCCGTATTGTCTTACTAAATTTTCTAGGTCTTTTATAGTCATTGCTGCATTAATCTCTTCATCTGAAGCACCAAATCTTTTAGCACTTTTTATTAGCATGTCCATTTCTGCCATTTTCTTTTTATCTGCCATATCTTGTTCTCCTTATTCTACTCCAGAAGTAATATCTGCAGGATTTCCACCAATCCACCAATATCCTACTGCTATTCCTACAGCTACCCATACAGGTGCTGCTGTCCAAAACCAACGGCTGCATCCACAGCCTAAACAGTCACAGCCAAGTTTTATTACACGTTGTATGCGACTTGTTATATTATGTATAGGTCCACAACTCATTTTGATACCTTTCTAAGCCATTTAGAAGCTATATTCAAACCAGCATGAATTTTAATAATAGGTTTCATAACCCACACGAGGATTATAATAGGCACTAAAGGTATCCATGCTAATACCTTTATTGTTAATCTGTCCTTATGTACAACAGTTTTTCTGTCCCATGCATTACTACATTGCATAAGTTTTACCCAAAGTAGTCCACTCATACAGAAAAACTTTCACCACAGCCACATGAAGAAGCTACATTTGGATTGTCTAACTTTAGTATAGAACCAAATATATTTTTTTCATAGTCAAGCGTAGTTCCCATAACGTACATAGTAGCTAAATCATCTATGTACAAATTGCCTTTAGAAAGAGGAATAGTTTCACCACAAGGCTTATTTACAATTGACCAATCATAACTAAACCCTGCACAACCTCCCCCTTTTACTGAGAGAAGAATACCTTCTGCTTTTTCTCTTGTAATAATATCGGATAAATGAGCATCTGCTTCAGGTGTCACATTTAGAATTTCTTCGCTCATTAATCTTTGTCCCACCCTTCAGCTTTTAAAGCATTGTGTACTTCTTCATAAGAGAAAGTTTTACCTGTACGCTCTCTTAAAGCTGCTCTAATGTAGACTACATCATGGTGAGGAAGCTTTATACGGTCATTATAATTAGATACGCTATGATAAAATTTCTCTAAAGTTAAATCATTACACCATTGTAGCGTTTTTTTAGATTTTGTCAAGTAAAAAGTACCTTTTATTCTATTTTAGGCACAATTATAGGCATATCTATTTTTTTTATGATCATTTTCTTTGGAATTGTGATCTCTCCACTTGCATAATAACCGTCCCAACTAGAAGAGATAATTATTCTCTCTTTATTCTCAGAAATTAGAAACCCTACACTTTGAACCTTACCCAAAGATTCCTTTTCAATCTCCTCTTTAGAAACCCAAGAACCTGAAGAGTGACAGGCATCCAACCATTCAATAAAATAAATTTTCACGTTACACCAAATCGCTTAAATCTGGCGGTTTATAATTTTTTGACTTAATAACTTTGCCATCTGCCCTACGTAACGGCTTGCCATCATCATCAAGCTTAGACATATTAGAATCGTGAACACGCTTAAAAGCAGTATCAAAGTCCCAACCGTAGGTATCAGCCATACCAACGCAGACAACAACCACATCAACAAGTTCTTTAAGAATTTCTTCCTTGTTTTTACTTTTGATTGCATCAAATACTTCTTCTACTTCTTCATTTATCAGCTTTTTACGCAATAATAATAGCTCCGTATCGGCTATTGAGTTCATTTCAAACTTTTCATGCCTTTTACAGTCAAATACAGTATGAAACTCAGCTAAACATTTTCCTACAGATACCATTACTTCTTACTCTTCTTCTTCTTTCCTTCTTTTGAGTACAAAAGTCTAATCATTTTATTAGCATTTTCTACAGAAGCAGTTGTAGCTACTTTTCTCCAACTTTTTCCTATTTTTTTATAGACAGTTTTATTGATTCTTTTGTACGGCATTATAAAAACTCTTAAAAGTACAGATAATATAGTTTAACATATAGTTTAACATTATGTTTAACTTATGTTGCTTGTGATTTATTAGTTAATTCCTAAAGAACATTTTAACATTTTGTTTAACACTATGTTTAACTATTTTATGTACAACATTATACACGATTTTACCCTTACTGTCAAGTAAAAAGTGAACATTAAGTGAAAATAATATGCTACTGTGATATATTTATCCTATAGTTACCCTGTACTGATAACCGTTAATGTGTATGCTTGTATATACCCTCGTAACAGTTGTCTTTGTGGTTAACACCTCATTTTCCTGATCTGTGTAGAACTCCATATACGCTAACGTGTAGGGGGTGGATGCCCCTCGCATGGGGTGGCTGTTGCATATTTGCAACTATAGGTGTAACATCAAAGACACAGTCTTGATTGCCACAATAATTTATCTTTTTAAATCAACTACTTACATTAATATTTTATAAATACTAAAACAAAAATAATTTTTTCCTATATATAGAGTGTAAGCTGATAGTGGATCAGTTATCCCATAACAGAATGACAAATATTACAGACTATACCCCCATGTTAAGCTGCTTAGTTGGTATATCCCCTATCACCATTACATCATGCCATATGCAAACTTACCCACTGGGTAACTTTACAAAATGAAACAAAATGAAAATACATGTTTACATTCATGCAAAAATAAAATAGGATTGTAGTAAGTGCATACATATAATCTAATTTACAACTTTTTTATGGAGAATAAAATGTCTAAAAAAACCGCACAAAAGACAAAGACTACTAATACAGTTAACAAGGTAAACAGCAGTATAGAAAAAGAAATTCAAGATATTATTGCCGATACCAAGAAACTTAAAGATGTTAATTTTAAACATGCTCTAGAAGATGCGATAACAAAAATTGCAAGCAATGAAAAACAAGTTAAAGTTATTGAGGAAAAGATTGCCAAGCCAAGACAACAAATAGAGCAGCTTGCTTTAAGATCATCCCAAGCGTTAATCTGGGCATTAAAAGATACTGTAGATGAAAATTTTAAGATTAATAATAACGTGAAAAAAGAAGTAAGAGAAAAACTAGACGCTATAACGAATCCTGCAAGCCGTAAGCGTTTAATGAGAGCTGCAGCAGGGCAAAAGATACAGCAGCTCATTCAAGATTGTGAAACAAAAGATGATGTAGTTAATGTTTTAAGTGAAAATAAATTAACTGATCAGAAAAAATTGATCAGCTATAACACAACCAAGCAAGAAGTTAATATAAGTAAGGATGTAAAAAACTTAGTCCAACGCATGGAGAATTGTAAAAATGAAAAGCAAAAAGATGGAACTACTATAGATATTCTTGCATGTATATCGGAAGATACCTTAAGCAAAATATTTGAAAATATAGAGATATCCATTCAAAAGG